>Ga0247833_1006857_pt1 | contig 12394 bp, 12 predicted proteins | sample LaCruzMarch2015__7_FD_187117 | JGI IMG/M metagenome (GOLD analysis project Ga0247833, IMG submission 187117) | Freshwater microbial communities from meromictic Lake La Cruz, Castile-La Mancha, Spain - LaCruzMarch2015_8m | ecosystem: Environmental > Aquatic > Freshwater > Lake | place: Spain...
GATGGTTCGCTCATCGTGTTGGCAGCCGCCTTCCAGCGGGCTGCCCGCGAGGCGCTGGCCCGACCGCCCTCCACCGAGCACGAGGACCAGCCCGGAGCAGTCCGGCGCGTGCTGTCGGTGTTCGTCGTCGACGGCCGGCTCACCTCGATTCCGACCGCCCACGCCAAGCGGATGATCGTGCTCGACTGGCTGGCCCAGGAGTTTGAACCGGGCCGCCGCTACAGCGAGGCGATGGTGAACCTCATCCTCGGCAAGCGCCACCCCGACACGGCAGCGCTCCGTCGCTACCTCGTCGACGAGGACCTGCTGTCACGCGAAGCCGGCCAGTACTGGCGTAGCGGCGGGACGACCGGGCCGTGAGGACGCCCGACCACTACCGGGTCCTCGGTGCCGCCCGAGATGCGTCGGCACACGACCTGCGTGAGGCGTACCGGCGCGCCGCTCGCGCCGCGCACCCCGATCGGCACGGCGCTGCGTCGTCTGAACGCATGGCCGAGGTGAACGAGGCGTGGCGAGTGCTGGGTGACCCCGTACGCCGCCGCAACTACGACTCGGCGCTCGGCGACGATGGCGCATCTCCGCAGCAACGAGCGACCGCGAGTACCGCCCAACCGGCCCCCGAACCCGTCGTCGCCCAGCTGCTGACACCCAGGTTCCCCTGGCGGTTCCTGCTCGCCATGGCGGGCGCAGGCGTTGCCCTCGTGCTGGTGGGCGCAGCGCTCACCAAGCCCGGCGACCCTGCGAAACCTGACGGCCTGCTGCGCTCGGGTGACTGCGTCGCGCTCGGCGTCGACGCTGTCGAGGTGGCCTGCACCGGACCCTACGATGCCGTCGTGCGATCGCTCGTGCCGTTCGACCAGCAGTGCCCGGCCGACACGCAGCCCTACCGCGATCGTCAGGGCATGGGCGTCGCCTGCGTGGTGACCGAGGGCTGATGGACACGGCGGTCCTGCACGCGCAGCTCGAACGATGGGCCGCCGAGCACTACCACGAGGGCACCGTCATCACCGACCTCCGCCCCATGCCCGGGCACGCCGGCCTCTCGTTCGGCTTCACCGTCGCCGATGCCACCGGCCCGATCGACCGCCTCGTCACCCGGATGCCGCCCAAGGGTGTGCGCCGCGCCGGTAACACCGATGTGCTGCGCCAGGTGCCGCTGCTGCGTGCACTCCACAGCGCCGGTGTGGCGGTCCCTCCCGTGGTGTGGTGGGACGCCGACGAGCGATGGTTCGAGGTGCCGTACTTCATGACCCGTCTACTGCCCGGCGAGACCTACGTGGTGCGAGAGCCGTTGCCCTCGGTCGCGCACCTCCGCTGCGCCGACGTGTTGCGCGCCGCCGTCGAGGCGCTGGCCACGGTCCATCGTGTCGACCACCACGCGGTGCTGCCGGACTGGGAGGCGCCCAAGGACCTCGTCACCGAGATCGAGTTCTGGGCCCCGATCCTTGCCAAGGCGGCCGAGCCGGCATGGACCGAGATGGGGGAGCGGACGCGCGAGCTCCTGCTCGCACATGCGCCTGCCGATCCGGTCGTTGGCATCTTCCACGGTGACTTCCAGACCGGCAACGTGCTGTTCTCGGACACCGGCGACGTGGTCGCCCTCCTCGACTGGGAGATCAGCGGTATCGGGGCGCAGCTGCTCGACCTCGGCTGGATCCTGTTCATGAACGACGCCGCCAGCTGGGCCGACCCGGCCGGCCTTGTCGACGTGCCGCCGCTCGGCGACATCGTCGGCTGGTACTCGGCAGCCGTCGACCGGCGGGTCTCGCTCGACGACGTCGCCTTCTACCGAGCGCTGTCGGGCTACCGCTTCGGCGTCATCAGCGGTCTCAACGTCATGCTCCACCGCACCGGTCGGCGCGTCGATCCGGAATGGGATCGGGTCGCCCTGTCGGTGCCGTCCATGTTCCGTCGGGCGTGCGAGTTGTTGGGCGGCGCTGGTAGTCTGCCGGTCCCGCAAGCGGGCGATTAGCTCAGTCGGCTAGAGCGCTACGTTCACACCGTAGAGGTCACAGGTTCGAGCCCTGTATCGCCCACGACGCAACCCGAGGGCCCGTCGGCCCGGCTCTCGTGCCGGGCGGGCGGGCCGCTCTCGTTCGAGGCCCAGCGGGCCTGCTCCTGGCGCAATCGCCGGTCGGACCGGACTGTCAAGAACATGGTGTCGATTCTTGAACAAAGCCGGCTCATGGTGCATCCCACCTCGGCCGGCGTGATCCTCGCCATCCTGCGCGGTGGCGATCAGGACCGTGACGTCCTGCGCGTCGTCATGGCCGACCCGGCGCTGTGCGCGTCCGTCCTCCGAGCAGCCAACTCTGCGCACCTCGGCTACTCCGGGCGGATCGGCGGCATCCGCCAGGCGACCGTGATGCTCGGCAGCGGCCTCGTCAGCTCGCTCGCCGCCAGTCGCGTCGCCGACCTCCTCTTCGACACCAGCCCTCGCGAGTACCCGGACTGGTACTGGCTGCACTCGGTGGCGGTCGCATGCGGTGCCGCCGTCGTGGCACGGCACCTCGGTGAGTCCGGTGACGAGGCGTTCACCGCCGGCATCCTCCACGACATCGGATGGCTCCTCGCTGCGTCGAACACCGACCCCGGGCAATCGGCCAGCCGCATCGCCACCGCCGTCGAGCACAGCGACCAAGGGGCCGACCTGCTCGGCCGCTGGAACCTCCCCGACCGGATCGTCACCGTCGTTCGGACCCACCACACGGCGGCGTCGTTGCTGACGCCACCGCTCACCCGAGCCGTTGTCGTCGGGCACGCGCTGGCCGATGCGCTGGGGGCCCCGGGGCCGGAGCGCTCGATCCCCTTGGTCGAGGCAATGGAGATCGCCGAACTCGGGACGATGCGGCAGTCGGCGCTGTTGAGCGATGTCGAGGCCGAGATCGAGTCGGTCACGAGTGCACTGCGGGCCGGACGATGAGCGTCGTCCACACCCTCAACAAGATGCAGCAGGACGCCGTCGAGCAGCTGCGCAACGGTGAGCACAATGAGTTCCTCGTCGGCTTCGTCACGACGTCGGTCCTGCTCGAGCTCTCGAACCTCCTCGGCGCCGAGCTCGACCTCCCCGGGTATGCACAGGCCGTCGCCGACACGCTCACCCAGCACGCGCCGCTCGAGCGCTGCGCGGTCAGGTTCGACCCCGTCGGCCTGCCGGCAGTCTCGGCCGCCGTGGGGCTCGATCCGACCTTCGCCGCGGACGCTGACACCCTGAGGCGGCTGTCCGGTTCGCACGCGATCGATGCCGACGGTGTCGGAACCGGCACGGTGCACGCTCCCGGTCTGCCCGCTGCGCTCGTGCAGGCAGAGTTCCTCAGCATGGCGGCCAGCCAGATCGCCACAGGCATCGCCCGCGTCGTCGAGGCCGAGCGCATGCGCCGCGGCGCAGCAGCGTCGCGGGCCATGCTCCTCGTCGCCTCACTCGACGAGCGCTGGAACGTGGATGAGCTCGAGCAGATCGCCCGAGCGTTGTCCTGCCTGCCCGACGTGAGCGGGTGCGCCATCAGCGCGCTGGCGGTCCGTTTCGGTGGTGCGCTTGCGGTCGAGGCCGGTCGTGGCTCCCCACACGTCGTCGACCGCAGCATCGAGCTCGAGACCGGCCTCGTCGTCCAGGTGTCGCTGAGCTACATGGCGCCGCCGTCCGATGACAACGGAGTCACCCTCGACGAGGTGATCGCCTCGCTGCGGAGCGGTTTCGAGCGAATCGAGGAGAACATCCGTGTCGCCGCAGAGGCCGATACCGACGCTCTCACGGGTGTGGGCAACCGTCGCCGAGCGAGCAAGGCGCTCGTGCAGGCGCGTGCGACGGCCGACCTCCGTCAGGAGGCGATGTCGGTGCTGCTCTGCGACCTCGATCACTTCAAGCGCGTGAACGACCAATGGGGACACGAGGTGGGCGACCAGGTGCTGGTGCAGTTCGCCACCCTGCTCCGCAACTCCGTCCGCGGCTACGACACGGTGGTGCGGTGGGGTGGCGAGGAGTTCCTGATCATCTGTCCGGGCTGCGACCACGTCGGAGCGACATCGCTCGCAGAGCGCCTCATCAGGGCCTGTGCCGATGCGTGCGCCCCGGCGGTGCCGGAGGGCCATCTGCAGACGACCTCGATCGGCATCGCCGTGTACCCCGCCAACGCGGGCACGCCCGAGGCGCTCGTGCATGCCGCCGACGATGCCTTGTACCAGGCGAAGCGTTCCGGCCGGAACACCCACCGCCTCGCTGGCTGAGGAGCCGCAGGGTCGCACGCCCGGTGGACTACCGTGGCCGAGATGGCACGACTCTGCGAACGACCCGGGTGCTCGACGCCTGCGGACGTCGCGTACGGGTTCGACGCCGAGGCGCTCAGCGTGTGGCTCGATGGCTTCCACGCGGCCCAGGGCGCACGTTCGGGTGTCCTCTGCCGACGGCATGCCGATGCCATGGTGGTGCCGCTCGGTTGGATGCTCGACGATCGCCGCGAGCCCGTGCCGCGGTTGTTCCGTTCGCCCGCCGAGGTCGTCGACACCACGCCCGTCCGCCGCCGGTCGCGGCATCGAGCCGGTGACGACACCCTGCAGCTCCGGCTCGACGCGATCGCCGGCGACCTCGCCCGCATCGAGGCAGAAGACCCCGAGCCCCCGCCCGTGCCGGTGGCAGCGACCGAGACACCGGTTCCGGTCGAGGTGGCGTCCGAACCGGTCTTGCCGTGGCTGCCCGTGTTCGATCAGAGCGACGATCTCTCCGGGCTGCTGAAGGCCCGCGGTCGCCTGCTCTCACGCGCCTTCAACGGCGCCGCTACCGACGGCCCCTGACCGAGATGGACGTCACCGCATCGCTGGCCGCTCCCTGCGCGCCCGACGTGCTGTTCTCGTTCGTCGATGGCCTCGACGACTACCCGTCGTGGATGCCGCTCGTGCACCGTGTCGAAGCAGATGCGCCCGAGCCCGATGGCCGTCCGACGTGGCGGGTCGAGCTGCGAGCCCGACTCGGTCCGTTCGCTCGGTCGAAGCAGCTGCGGATGGTTCGTGCCGAGCACGATCCGGTGCTCGGACGGGTCCGCTTCGAGCGGCTCGAGCACGACGGCCGGGCCCACTCCCCGTGGGTACTGGTGGCCTCGGTCTCGGCGGATGGCAACGGCAGCGTCCTCCGGATGGACCTCCATTACGGCGGCGCCCTGTGGACCGGTGGGGTGATGGAGCGCGTGCTCGGCGAGCAGATCGTGGCGGGCCGAGAGCGACTGCTGCAGCAGGTCAGCGGCGCCGGCTGACGCGCGGTGTCCACGCCGACAGCCGGCCGTCGTCACGGCGCTCGAGCACGAGCGGCATCTCGAAACACTCCGACAGCGCCTCGGCCGTGAGCTCGGCGTCGATCGGCCCACGCGCCACCACCTCGCCGTGGCGCAACATCAACACGTGGGTCATGCCCTCGGGCACCTCGTCGAGGTGATGGGTCACGAGCACGAGCGGCGCCGTCGCCGGGTCGGTGGTCAACTCCGCCAGCGCGCCGACGAGCTGTTCGCGGCCGCCGAGGTCGAGGCGGGCGCTCGGCTCGTCGAGCAACAGAAGTCCGGGGTCGTTCATGAGCGTGCGGGCCAGGAGCACGCGCTGTTGCTCACCCGACGACAACGTCGACAACGGTCGTTCGGCGAACGCGCCCACACCCATTCGGTCGAGGCACGACACGGCCCGCGCTCGGTCGTCGTCGTCGTACCGGTGCCACCACGGCTCGAGCGCCGCGTTCTTCGCCGTCATCACCACGTCGACGCAGCGGAGTTCCTGGCGGATCTGCCCGGCCATCGCGGCCGAGGAGTATCCGATGCGGCGGCGCAACTGTCGGACATCGACCTTGCCGAGACGACCGCCGAGCACCTCGACGGTGCCGCTCGACGGATGCTCGTACATCGCTGCGATGCGTACGAGCGTGGTCTTGCCCGATCCGTTCGCCCCCAGCACGAGCCAGCGCTCGTGCGGCTCGATCCGCCACGAGAGGGGGGCGAGGATCGCTCGCCCGTCGCGGACGAACGAGACGTCGCGGAGGTCGAGGACCGGGGAGGGGCGGAGGCTCACGGGTCATGACGGTAACCACATCGCCATGGCAGGTAGCGTTCAACTCGCATGCGCGCGCTCCTCGCACTCGTGGCGGCTCTCTCGGTGCTGGTCCCGTCCACCGTCGCCGTCTCGACGGCGGTGGCTGCCGACGATGCGGCCGAGCAGGCCGCGAAGGAGATCGCCGACGCCCGCGACCGTGCCAACGCCGCCGCCGACGCGCTGTTCGAGGCCGAGTCCGCGCTCGACCAGCTCGAGGTCGACCAACAGGTCATCGAGGCCGACATCGCGTCACTGGAGGAGCAGATCAGCGAGCTGCAACGCACGGTCGAGGCGGTCGCGGTCAGCCGGTTCACCCGTGCCGGCACGAGCTCGATCCCGTTGCTCACCGGGTTCCAGGAGGCCGGCGACCAAGCGCAGGTCGACGTGCTCGTCGACGTGGTGAACGAGACCTCGGCCGAGGATTTCGACCAGTTCGACGAGTTGAGCAGCCAGCTCGTCGACAGGCGGGACGACCTCGCTCGGACGAAGTCGAGCCAGGAGGCGGCCCGTGACGAGCTCGAACGGCTCAAGCAGACGGCGCTCGACGAGGTCGAGCTGCTGAAAGAGGTCGAGGCCGACCGCCTGCAGGACGAGGCGGTACGCAAGGCGCTCGAGGCCGAGCAGGCCGAACGGCGACGGGTGGCCGACGCACTGGCCGAGCAGATCGCCGTGCAGCAGCGAGAGGCGAACACGTTGGGTGACACGGCCACGGGTGACGGTGAGGACATCGATTCCTCTGGCGCAGCCCTGCCGACCAGCGGCAGCGGTGGTGGCCTCACCGGGCAGAACGGCGCCGGGGGGCGGCCCGGCGCATCGCCCGGCGTGCTGGGCGGACCCGGGTGGAACTGCCCCGTGCAGGGCAGCGTGTCGTTCGGTGACACGTGGGGCGCTCCGCGCAGCGGCGGCCGTCGCCACCAGGGAGTCGACATGATCGGCGCCATCGGCCTGCCGCTCATCGCCGTCGTCGACGGCATCGCGACTGCCAAGGAGAACACGCTCGGCGGGCGCACCGTCTCGCTCGTCGGCGCCGACGGCAACCGGTACTACTACGCCCACCTCGACGACTGGGGCACCCTCGGCCAGGTGTCTGCCGGCACCGTCATCGGATACCTCGGCAAGACCGGCAACGCGCGCTTCTCGATCGAGCACCTCCACTTCGAGATCCACCCAGGGGGCGGATCAGCGGTCAACCCGTACCCCACGGTGGCCGCGTTCTGCTGACGCCTGGTTCGCAGCGGCAGCGTCGCGTCGGCAAGGCTCGGCCCGCATGAGTGACGCAGACGAGCTCCTCGACGGCCTCCGCCGCGTGCTCGACACCGACGACGTCGCCGGCGCGGTCCGGCTGTCTGGCGGTGCATCACGCGAGACGTGGCGGTTCAACGCCGACGGCCGTCCGCTCATCGTGCAACGCCAGCGCAGTGGCGACGCCCGCGACATGGGCGTCGAGGCCGCCGTGGTGCGAGCGGCCGGCGCCGCCGGTGCGCCGGTGCCCGAGCTCGTGGCATCCGATGTCGGTGACACGCCGCTCGGCGGCTCGTACATGGTGCTCACCGCGGTCGAGGGCGAGACGATCGCACGCAAGATCCTCCGCGACCCCGAGTACGCCCACGCGCGCTCGGTGCTGCCGGCGCAGCTCGGTGCAGCGGCTGCGCAGCTCCACACCATTCCAGTGGCGGCGGTGCCCGACCTGCCCGACACCGATCAGGTGCAGCAGTACCGCGAGATGCTCGACACGCTCGACCAGCCGCACCCGGCGTTCGAGCTCGCGTTCCGGTGGCTCGACCAGCACCGCCCCACCTCGTCGGCCCGGGCCGTGGTGCACGGCGACTTCCGACTCGGCAACGTCATCGTCGGTAGCGACGGCCTGCGCGCCGTCATCGACTGGGAGCTTGCCCACGTCGGCGACCCGATGGAGGACCTCGGCTGGCTGTGCGTGAAGGCCTGGCGCTTCGGCTCGCCGCTTCCCGTGGCGGGTGTGGGTCGGTACGAGCAGCTCTTCGAGGCCTACGAGGCGGCGGGCGGGGCGCCCGTCGACCCCGACACCGTGCGGTGGTGGGAGGTCCTCGGCACGCTGAAGTGGGGGATCATGTGCATCCTGCAGACCAACGTGCACCTGGCCGGGTTCACCCGCAGCCACGAGCTCGCCGCCATCGGCCGGCGCGTGTGCGAGAACGAGCACGACCTGTTCCTCGCCCTCGAGGGTCGCTGGTGAGCCCGCACGACGTCCCCACCGCCGAGCAGCTCGTCGAGTCGGTGCGCGAGTGGCTCGAGCGCGACGTGCTCCCCGCCACCGAGGGCCGACTCCAGTTCCACGCCCGCGTCGCGGTCAACGTCCTCGCAATGGTCGAGCGCGAGCTCGCGGTGGGTGCCCAGCAGGCCGCAGCGCACGAGCAGCGCCTCGCCCAGCTCGGCTGCGCCGACGACGCCGAACTGGCCGCGCGCATCCGCGACGGCGAGCTCGACGACCGACTCCCCGAGGTGCGCGACCTCGTGTGGGCCAGCGTCCGCGACAAGCTCGCCGTGGCGAACCCGAAGTATCTGGGCTAGCCGCGCTTGCGGCCGACGACCACCGGCTGGCCGGCGGCGAGCTGCCCGCACGCCGCGTCGATGTCGGTGCCCCGGTTGCGCCGCACCGTGGCGTTCACGCCGCGGTCTTCGAGGAGCTGACGGAACTCGCGCACGCGTGCCGGGCTGCTGCCCTTGGTGGGCCAGCCCGGCGTGGGGTTCAGCGGGATGAGGTTCACGTGCGCGGCGAGATGGAACCGGCGGCACAGTGCAGCCAGCTCGTCGGCGTCCTGGTTCCGGTCGTTGACGCCCTCGATGAGCGCCCATTCGAAGCTGATCCGTCGCCCCTTCACCGCAAGGTATGCGGCGCAGGCCTGCATCAGGTCGTCGAGCGGATACCGCTTGTTCATGGGGATCAGCGCGTTCCGGTCGGTGTCGTTCGCCGAGTGCAACGACACGGCGAGGTTCACCGGCAGCGGCCGGTCGGTGAGGCTGCGGATGCCGGGGACGATGCCGATGGTCGAGATCGTGAGATGGCGGGCGGAGAGACCGAGGTCGCCGTGGATGCGCTCGACGGCGCCCCACACGTTCGGCTCGTTGGCCAGCGGTTCGCCCATGCCCATGAACACGACGTTCGCGAGGCGACGGCCCATGTCTCGGGCCTCGCGCGATGCCCGTGCCACCTGCTCGACGATCTCGCCGACGGTGAGGTGGCGCTGGAACCCGGCCTGGCCGGTGGCGCAGAAGCCGCAGTCCATGGCACAGCCCGCCTGGCTGCTGACGCACACCGTCACCCGGTCGGGGTAGAGCATGAGCACCGTCTCGATGCGGTTCCCGTCGTCGAGCCGCCAGAGGTACTTCACGGTGTCGCCGCCGTCGCTGACGCGGCGAACCTCCTGGATGAGCGCCAGCGGGAGCTCGGCGTCGAGACGCTCGCGCAGGGCCTTCGGTAGCGACGTCATCTCGGCGGGCGTGAGCAGCTGCTCGTAGAGGCCCTTCCACACCTGGTCGACGCGGTAGCGCGGCTCTCCCTGCAACAGCTCGGTGAGCTCGTCGCGCGTCGACTGGTAGCGCGTCATCGTGCTGCCAGCTCGACGTACTGGCCGACATGCCCGCCGATGACGTCGAGGCTCGCGAGCCAGAACGCCTCGTCGGTGACATCGATGCCGAACGCGGCGCCGAGCTCTTCGGCCGTGTTCATGCCGGCCCGTGACAGCACGTCGTCGTAGCCGGCGCGGAAGCGGTCGGGGTCGGCGCGGTACTGGGCGAACAGCCCGAGACCGAACAGCAGGCCGTAGGTGTACGGCCAGTTGTAGAAGTGACTGCCGTAGTAGTGCCCCTTCACGACCCACATGTGCGGGTGTGCGGTCGGCTGGTCGAGCCCATCGCCATAGGCGGCCGCCTGCGACTCGAGCATCAGCTCGTTCAGCTCGTGCACGCCGAGGGTGCGCCGCTGGCGGCGGGCGAACAGCTCGGTCTCGAACAGGAACCGTGAGTGGATGTCGACCACCACCTGCGTCGAGCCCTGCAGGGTGACGTCGAGCAGCGCCAGCCGCTCGTCGCCGCGCAGGTGCGCGAGCCCGGCATCGACGACCAGCGTCTCGCAGAAGATGCTCGCCGTCTCGGCGAGCGCCATCGGCAGCCGTCGCTGGAGGGGCGTGCGATGGGCGAGCTGCGTGTTGTGGTAGGCGTGGCCGAGCTCGTGTGCCGTGGTCTGCGCGGCATCGACCGAGCCGCTCCAGTTCAGCAACACCAGTGAGCGGTCGTCGACGAAGCCCATGCAGAACGCGCCGCCCACCTTGCCGTCGCGTGGGCCGGCGTCGATCCACCGCTCGGCGAGCGCCCGGTCGAGCAGGCCGGCGAGCGGCCCGCCGTAGCCGGCGAACGCGTCGCGCACGATGGCGAGCCCCTCGTCCCAGCTGATCCGGCCACCGCCCACCGGGGCGGGCGCAAACAGATCCCACCACGGCAGGCCACCCTGGTGGCCGTGCAGGGTCGCCTTGGTGCGCAGATAGGTGCGGAAGCGGGGGAGCGACGCGACGACCGCCGACTGCATCGCGTCGAACGTGGGTTGCGAGACGTTGTTGGCGTAGAGCGATGCGTCGAGCGGCGACGCCCAGTGGCGTCGACGGTTGACGATGTTCGCCTCGCCCTTGATGGCGTTCAGCGCGGCCGCTGCGGCAGTGGCAACGGTGGGCCACGCGGCCAGCTCGGCGTCGTAGGCGGCGCGCCGCACGACGGGGTCGGGGTCGGTGGCCAGGCCGCGCACGGCGGTGAGCGGCAGGGTGGTGGTGCCAGAGGGCAGATGCACCGGCCCGCTTGCCTGCGACGTGATCTCGCGGTGCAGCCGGGCCCATGCGCTCGACCCGACGGTGGCAAGCTCGGCGTAGAGCCCCTCGTCGGACTCGGGCATCTGATGGTTGGCCCGGTCGGCGAGCATGCGCAGCGGGCCGGCGTGGTCGGCGACCATGGGGTGCAGCGCGGCGAGCGCGTTCACGCCGAGCGCCTCGACCCAGTCGGCGAACCGTGCCAGCAGCGGTGTGACCCGAGCGGACTGGACCTCGAGCTCGGACAGCAGCGCCTGGGCGCGCTCGTGCCGGGTGTCGGTCGCCACGGTCGCGTACACGTATGCACGCAGATTGCCGAGGCGCTGGGCGGTGCCGTTGTAGGCGTCGATCACGTCGGCGCAGTCGTCGGCGTCTGCCTGCGACGGTTGGCGCGTGTCGACGGCGCGGACACCGCGCTCGTCGAACAGCGCCTCGAGCCGGGTGACATCGCTGTCGACGCGCTCCATCTCGTCGACGAAGCTGCGCGCCTCGAACGACTGATGGACGTCGGCGACGCTCCAGGTGGGGAGGTCTTCGCCGGTGGTCGTCGTGGTCGTCGTGGTGGTGGTCATGCTGCCTCGATGTGCCCCGTGTAGGCGTGGTCGGTGCGGTGGACGGTGAACCCGAGCGATCGATAGAGCTCGACAGCCGCAGTGTTGTGCTGGTCGACGAACAGCATGCCCGTGGTGATGCCACGCGTCGCGATCGATGCCAGACCCGCACGGGTGAGCGCGCGCCCGAGCCCGAGGCCGTGGAAGTCGGGGTGCACGGCGACGACATAGATCTCACCCATCACCGGGGTCGTCTCGTGGTGGATCTTGGTCCAGCAGAACGCCGCCAGCCGGCTGTCGCGTTCGTGCAGCAGGAAGCCCTCGGGGTCGAACCAGTCCTCGAGCTCGCGCTGTCGCAGTGCAGCGAGATCCCAGCCTCCCTGCTCGGCGTGACCCGCGAACGCTGCGTTGTTGACCTCGAGCCAGGCGGCCTCGTCGCGCTCGACCTCGAAGCTGCGCAGCGGCAGATCGGGCTCGGGCCCGGCGAGCGGTAGGTGAACCCGCATCTGGCACAGGCTGCGGCCGTGACGCAGACCGATCGCCTTGGCGACCGAGTCGGCCTCGGGCAGCGGGTCGTACACCCACCAGTGCATCGAGCCGCCGCCACGCGAGGCGATCACCTCGCGCGCCCGCTGCAGCAGCGCCGTGCCCAGCTCGACCAAGTCGTCGGGCCGCTCGAGGGTGAGCGCCACGGTCCAGCCGTCGGCCCCCTGCGAGATCTGGCAGTAGGCGAGCACGTCGGGGCCGAGGGTCGTGTTGTGGTCGAGGGCCACGACGTTGTCGAGGGCCACGATGGCGGTGAATCCGGGCCGGCCACCGTGCATGAGGTCGAGCCAGAGCTGGTCGGGGAGGGGGCGGTGCCCGGTGCGGTCCTGTGACCGGGCGATGAGCTGCATGATCCCGGGACGGACCTCGGGGGTGAGTTGCGAGCACACCACGAGCCGGGCC
>Ga0247833_1006885_pt1 | contig 12353 bp, 2 predicted proteins | sample LaCruzMarch2015__7_FD_187117 | JGI IMG/M metagenome (GOLD analysis project Ga0247833, IMG submission 187117) | Freshwater microbial communities from meromictic Lake La Cruz, Castile-La Mancha, Spain - LaCruzMarch2015_8m | ecosystem: Environmental > Aquatic > Freshwater > Lake | place: Spain...
CCATCTGCTTGAAGATTTCTCGACGCTCCTCTTCCTCGGTCGCTCTGTGGCGCTCACCCCTCAGACCCGGGGGAGCATCATCGTTCATGCGTCCCTGTGAGGCTTGCTCGGGCTGATCGGACCTTGAACCGGTCGGATGCGCCGAAGCATTTGAGCCCGCATCTGGAGGCTCGTCCAGCGGTCGCTCGTTCGGAGGATTTGTGAACAGCGCGGGCGTCGAAGTTGAGTTGAGCAGCGCCATGCCCGTTAGGCCAAGGTCCGCCTGCCAGCGCAGCTGCTGGGCTTCGAAGGTATCGTCCTGCCGATCTGGAATGATCGGGGAAATCATCCCCTCGCCAGCTCGCCGTAGATCGAGAGTCTCCCTTGCCGGAGGCAGGTCTCCCTGTGAAGCTCGCGGCGCTGGAGTCTCTTGACCCACTAACGGGACTGCAGGGAAAAGGAGGGGCTCGGAAGACTGCTCCCTGTCTAAACCTTGGCCTCTCCGTAGAGCGCGTCGGCTCTCGATCTCCCTCTGCACTTGATTCTGCTGCTGGGCCTGCAGAGCTCGGTTTTGGCGAGCCAACTCTGTAAGTCTCGATTCCGAAGTGAGAAGCCGCGCTGCGCTCTCAGCTTCGCTATCCAAAATTGTTTGCTCGGCTGCCGCTAGCCGAGCGGTCAGCTCTGCGACTTGATTGGCCACTGCGTTCTGTGCCTCAGAAGGCAGCGGCTCCTCGTTGTTGTCGTTGTTGTCGTCACTCATTGTTGTTGTTCGTTGTTCTGTTAGCGACAAAAACAGCGAAAAAGAATTCTTTAACACGCTATCTATGAAAGTAGCTAGCTTTCAAACGTTTCTGCCGAAATAGATCCAGTAATACGCCCTATGTAGCACACGAAATAGATGCGTAAGCCAAATCCAATAAATCCACTTGTCGTAGTAGAAATCACGCACCAGTCAGGTTGCACACGTTCTCGGACGCTGGTGGCTCGTTGCTCACTGACAACCTCCCGCCCAACGCTCACGGTTGTCTGGAGATTGATAGTGGTAAAGTCTCTGCTGACAACTGTGTGTTGTCGAGGTACACGAACCTTCTTGGCCGCTAACTGGCCGCTGAAGGTTGCTCGGAGGGAACCTGAAGACACCGAGGTGTTCGTATACTGAACAACCAAGGAGAAATTAGGTGCGAGACTTTTGAGTTGCAGTTCCCGCTAACTGGTACCTGCAAGGCGCGCTGTTGCGCGGCTTAGATAATGGATAGGTTATATGCGGTAATCGCGATCAAAGGATGTCGACTTGTGCTTTAATTATGCTGAAACATAAAGGTTGGGTTTGTGTTGCTGGAAACAATCTTTGTGAAGAAAACACGCAAAATGATAATTGCGCAAATCCTCCGCTTCAACACGCTGACGCCGACGTTGCCCTTCGTCTGTGTCAGCATCGAAGCGATGGTTATTTGTACGTGCCTGCAACAGTTCCTCTGAACCCGCAGTATCCCTTATAAATAAGGTCGTACTATGGACCCAGAGAAAACCGTTTCATAAAAACAACATGTCAGTATAATGTCCTTACATCACTGACCGCAGCCTACTACAGCACGCTGTATTACTGCTTTTCTCTCCTCCTTCTCTTTATCTAATTATTCTATCTACGTTGCAGGGACTTAACCCCTCCTGCCGCTCCTTCCGTGCGCCCTTGAACTTGGGCGCCGAAGCGACTCTCTCTCGTGCCTGATATATATATACATGGCAGCGTGGATCCTCTGATGTGAGTGACCCCCGTGCCCTTAGTTGCCGTTTCAACCGATGCGAGTCCCGCTGTCCGCGCTCTCGCTTCTCTTGTTGATCATCCGCACGCCTGTCGGCGCATGATCTGCTGTTGTGAAGAAGGCCGCTGCCTTCCGGATATAGGGTGCCTCTTCACACGCATCGCCACTCGGGGCACTAGCTGTTGTTTGTTTGTCGCCCTACCTCGACTATTTTGCGCGCGAACGTGTAAACATTCGCGACGCGATCGCATTCTCCGGGCTTGGTCAGTCATCCCCATGAACTCAATCACAGACAGATGGTGATGGTACACCCTGCAGCGACCCTCGACGAACACCGTGTAGGTATAGATGTTAGTCTTGGTCACTGCCTTGCCACCCGCGGGCGCTTGGAACTTGCCGAGGATTGTCACGCTCCTGCCATATCGCAGATGAGCTGCCCTCTGCATTCTTGGTCCGTTCCATTATCGACGCTTTGTGCCGTCGTCCACACTCAAACATTTGTAGCATGTATTTTATTCTTCTCCGGTGCGCTGCTCCATGTCACTACACGAGGCCATTGTTGCCATTAGTGTGGAACCTTCCAACACAATGCACACTCTCGTGACACGCTCGCTGCCGGCCTTCAATTAGAGGGCTCTACGCTGACCGAGGCAAAGTAAGTGACTCGACAGGAACACTACATGAGTTGACCACCGTGTCAAACCGAGTAATATTCTTCCTGCCATGTCTTGTGAACTGAACCTGTCAGCCATATGGCTGACTGGTTACACCACGCCACGACGTACTCCTCCACTTGAGGTTCTCGCAGGCGGCTCACGATTCACAACTCCCGAACACCCGTTGTGTCCAGGCCACTACTTCCCAAGGCTCCTCCATACCAGTGTATTACGCGCGAGGCTGTTAATTCCCCTTTAGAACTGGGGGGGCACCACCATTTTGGTGTCTGGCAGTCTGATCATCGGCGCTAGCTGATCTCCCACTCCCCTTCTCCGAGATGATATCATCTCATCGCTCTTTATCGCGTCTTCTGCTTCCACTACGTTGGGGTATTCTCCCGTGCAGAGCTTAAACTCTGCACATATGCTCAATACTAGTGACAGGCTTCCTGCTCACTTTCCATATGTACATTAATCCTCTTCAGGCGTGCCCCAGGGCTTGATGTGAGCCCTTGCCTTCGTCTCTGTGCGGCTGTCTGGTGCTGTCCAGCACTAGTCTGCCAGATCCTTCTTCTCAATGTAGGCACTCCGCTACTCTTAATCACGTCGGTGTGATCTCAAGCGCTGTGCTGACACTGGAAGTCGCTGCTGAGAATCCAGCTCCCTTCCCTTTGAGTCCCTGCCGATCAAACCCGTCGTCCCCTCCTCCTCTGGGGTCCTTATTTATAGACGTGTTGAAAGACGCACTCGCGGTTAGGTATGCTGGCTCTTCTCCTTATTAATTTCTCTCTCTCCTCCGCGCCGCTTAAGCGGTGCCTCCACCCTTGACGTTGCTGTCACCGTCGCGCTCCTCGGACTCCGCTGTGGCAGGCGTCGGTGGCTGGACAGCCACTGGCGTTATGCGTCGCCGTTGCGCTGGCGCCGTTGCGGGCACAGGCGCTGCTGTCGATTCGCTGGCGAGCCATGCTACGGCGAGATGCACAGGAACTGCTGTCGGAATAATCGGAGACATCGGAGGCGTCTCGTCACTGGACTGTGTGGCGAGCTGCTCCGATCGCTGAGGCTCCTCGTCTTGCGGATCTTCATCGGTGGAAAACCCGTTGTCGTTGTCGAACGCGTACTGCGAGGCTCCATCCTCGACGTCATCGACTCCATCCGTTGCACGGCTGAATCCGGCCATGCGTAGGCGCCTGATGACTCGATGGAGTTGTCGCGCTTGCCCTTGCGGATGCACTCCCGCCTGAGGGTCTGCCGTGAGTGCTCTGCTGCCCGAGCTATCGTCCTCGAAACTCGGCTCCTCGTCTTCGGTGTCGGAGTATATAGTGTCCGCGTCGAACCCATACTCAAAACTAGGACCGTAGGACCACATAATTTCCTCCCCCTTGGCTATTCGCCGAACAGCGTATAAAGTTGCCTCCATAACGCCGTCGATTACTCTCCAGACGACGTAGGCATTGTTGTCGTCGTAGGTCAGGAAGCGCTGAGCGACCTGATCGTGCAGGGAATCGGCTTGGTTCGCGAGGCTTGCGAGGCATCTCACTGGTCTCGCGGTGGCGTTGTCCATGCAGTCGAGTACAAAGCCGTCTTGCAGGGAGATGAGATAGTTGTTCTCACCCTCCGGAATATCACGGGCGGCCTGCCTGGTGATGCGGACGCCTCGGAACGTGGCAATGAGTGTGCCGGCCTCGATGTCGACCTCGGCGAATAGCGCGTCGCCGACGAGGTTGGTGACTTCACCGTCACGCATACCCCAGTAGGCCGAGGGGCGAACACTGAGTCCCGCTGGGTCCATGTCACCGGCGTCGTGGTTGATGTCGACGTGGTCGATGGCGTATCGATAGTCGAACCCGTTGCGGCGACGTGGCGGGTCTGCCGTTAGTGGCGATTCCGGCTGCTGAGTTGCTGGGCTGGTGAGGCTGGTCGATGCCAATGTGTCTGCCAGCGAGTCAAAAGACTGCTCTGCTTCGTGACGTGGCGTGCCCCCCTCGTAGACGGATTGTCTAGAGTCGGGGGTGGGGACGGGGCTGTCCCTCACGCTCTGTCGACGCTCTTCTGCCGCAGGTACGCTGCTGATCGTCGCGTTGGTCCACCTGTAGTCATCGATGATCACTGGCGGAGGCGCGAGCGGAGGCACAAACTCGCTGGCCGCCCACGCGTCCATCTGTTCCCGCGTGTGGCGCTCAATCTCTGCCCTGGAACGCCTGTGTCGATTGAGGGGGTCCCAGGCAGAGTCCCGCGCGATCTGCGCGTACGTTGCGGCCGACTGCGCGCAAAAAACTAAGTGGAGGTGGTCGGTGCTTGCTTGCACTACTCGTGCGTACTCGCGTTCGGCCCGAAGCGCATCCATACGGGCGTCGTTGGCGTCGATAGCCGCGCGTGCCTGTCGGCGCTCCTCCTGTCGTCGCCTCGTGAATTGGTTCTCGTGAACCAGAAGTCTCTCTTGCTCGTCGCGGAGCCGGCGCGCTTGCTGTTCGACGGCGGTGCGTAAGTCGTCCGCTTGCTGTGCGTCTCTGGCACGAGCGCGCATAGCGAACACTCTCTGCGTTTCGGCGAGAGAGCGCGCTGGGTACCGCAGCGTGGTGTCGTAGCGGTGCAGTTGGTCTCGCGCCGATTGGACATGGCCGCTGAGGACGTCTGCCCGGTGATTGTTCTGGCCTGGTGTGTGCCTGGCACGGCGGAAGATGCTGTCGAACTCGTCTGGTGTCGTGTAGAGCGATACATTGACGTCGAGGGGAGGCAAGTCGTCTTCGTTGACCTTCTCCTCAGCCGGCGCGACGTGGGGAATAGGAATTAATTCCGGGAGTCGCTCCATGAAAGTGGTGCCGGTGTCTTCGTCGATGTGGGTTGCCCAGTGGCGATTCGGCTCAGTGAGGTACGCAGGAAGTTGTGCGATCGCATCCCTGTCTGCTTGCCAGGCGAGAATCTCAGCTCGAGTACCCAAGATCTCGACGTCGTCCGTATACTGGATGAACGGAAGTCTTGGTGTCTCCGCCGGTGGTGGTGGGGGCGGTGGTGGAAGAACTGCTGCCGGGGGTGAGTGACGCACCCGTGGCGCCCAACGGTTCTCACAAACTTGGACTTGCGGCGAGGTCTGCGCGATTCGCTGGCCTTGTTGATGAAGCGTGGTGTTGGCCCAGCGCCTGGCACTGGCCCTCTGCCTGGCGAATTCCTCTCTTGTCATTCGGACAGCTGACGTGGGCTGCGCCTCGAGACGGTGGGACGGTATGCGCCGGCGAGGCGTGAACATGACCTCTGCCGGCGTTGCCTCGATTGGGAGCATGCTGAAAGCCTTGGCCTCGTCCAGCTCCTGCTGTTGCTGAGCTTCGAACTCGAAGCACCTCTTGTCGAATTCTGCCAGCTCTAGCTCCTCCTTCTCCTTGGCCGTGAGCTTGCGTTGCGCGTTGCTATCTGGCGGCCCTTTGCCCGCGCCCGGCGTTGGCGGCGGTGGCGGCGGAGGCGGCGGCTGACCTCGCGCGAACATCATGAAGATTGTGACCGGTTCTTGCGGAGGGGGTGGGGCACGGTATGCGTAACCCAACCAGTCTTTGCAGTACTGGAGCGGTGTGTTGAACAGCTCCGTGAAGTCTGGCCAGACCTTCGCGGGCGCTCTCGCTTCGATTGTGACGAGCACACCTGCGTGATCTGAAGCGGGCGTCCTCGGCATGATGCGGCAGTCGAGCACTCTCTCGTTCATTTGGGGGCTTGCCATCGCGAAATCGATGCGTGCTCGTAAGCCCTTCCATGAGCCTCCGGCGAAGCAGGTGAACGCTCTTTCAACAGGGTTGATGAGGCGGAACGTGTCCTTGTAGCCCCTTGCTTGGAGCTCCTCGACCAGTCTCGTCTCCTGGCGCGTCTGGAACCCGCCGAAGTTGCGCTTCATGCGAGTTGGCAACTCCAGGTCCATGCTGATGTCGCTGACGGAGTTGAAATCTCCGCACACCAGGTTAGGCTCCGGGAGCGATTGAACCAAGTTGATGGTTGCGTCGTCGAAATCTCTTCGACGCTCGATCATGTGATCAAGGTTACTGCAGATGATGGGCGCATAGATGTTCGTGACGACGAAATCTAGCACGCTGACTGAGAGTGTTCGGCCTCCCTCGGTTGCGGTGTTGCCGAGGAGACGGAACTTCGTCTTGCTTGCAATGGCGACGCCGGCGTACTGAGGTTGCACGCCGGGCACCATGTGGAAGTGGATGTAGCCCAGTCTAGCCAACGCTCGCTCGATACGCGAATCGTCGCATGCGTGTGCCTTGGTCTCTTGCATCAGAAGCAGGTCTGGTGGGCCGCCAGCCATCTGCTTGAGCTCCTCCAAGAAACCCTTCTTGGTGGCTTGGTCGAAACCATTGACGTTCCGAGACAGGATCCGTACAGTGGCAACTGACTGAACCACTGTCGCGAGATCTCTGGTCACGAGCCGTCGGTGCAGGTCAGTGTTGATTGGCTTGTACGGGTTGGCTCGCGCGAATTCCATATCGACAATCTCACTGTCTTCCGGCAAGTCGTCGCGGCTGCGCACGGTGCCGTGGACGTAGAGAAAGTATGGGTCGATGCGGTGAACCAGTCCGAACGCTTCGTCGATCAGCTCAGCGCGTGAGCCTTTCTTTGTGCCTCGCACGATTGCGATCTTGCCGATCTTGAGGCGCGCGTACCGGTGTCGGACGTCCTTGTCGTCCAAGACCAGGGCCAGATACCACTCCGACTCGTAGAGTGGCCTTGCGCGGATGTCGACGAATATGACCGTTCCTTCGGCGTGTGTGTCCGCAGTCAGCGTCCGGCTTAGGAGAGCCTTCTGCCTGCTGACCTCAGTTGCCAGACTGAGGAGTGGTCGCAGCTGAGGGAGGGACTCGCAGTAGCTCTCGTACTGAGCTGTGTCGGTCAAGTCTTTCTCGAAGCGCTTCCAAGTGATCATGCCGTCGGTAAATTCGACGCGAAACTCCATAGTCTCGCGCTTGTCCACGTCGCCTCGGTAGCCCGAGATGCGCTCGACCAGATGCTGATCAGTGTCCGAGCGCGCGGCCTTCAACGCCTCATCGAGGCTGCCCGTGTAGAGCGAAAGTCGGCCGACGTAGAACGGTTTGATGAGACCCGTGACAAGGTTCTTCAGAAACACCTCGTTCTTGATGTGGCGCACCACGGCGTAGGGACCCAGTCGCGGCGCCTGCATCTTGTTGGCCGGACTGAGGTTGTCCAGCAGAACTCGATCGCCAGGCTGCCACATGTTACGTGGCAGGCTGGTATCCGTGGAACGGCGTCTAGCGAGACCGAACTGATGCTTGAGCGACAGCTCACGGATGTTCTTGATGTTCTTGTCGAGCTCCTGGATGTACGTGCCGTAGGACTCGATCGGCTCGACTGACTCCGCTCCCAGCGAGGTGAAGTACTCCTTGTGCATGGAACCGAACGTCAAGTCGAACGCAGTGTAGTTGGACTCGCTCGAGCGATGATTGTTAATCTCGAACGTCACCAGTGCGAGAATGCGAGGCTCGCTCCAGCAGTCCCGCAGGCTCAGGTCGAAGACCAGTGCCTTGACGTGGCGCGCGATCTCTCTGTTGGTCGGCTCAGTCCCGTTGGACTCATGACGGTCGACTAGCGAGAAAGCGTGCAAATAGCCGAGGTACTTGTTGAGCTGGTCGACTACGTTGGAAGTGTAGTCTGAGCCGGGATCCGAGATGATCCGGTCGTGGCGCCCAAACATGGCCATGTACGTGATAATGGCGTCAGCCCCTGTCACAGCAGTCTTCTCCTTGCACACGTAGAGAAAGACATGCTTCGTGAAGTGGTTGATTATGACATGCATGTGACAGTTCCCGTGCTTGTCGGGCGGTGTCATGCTGAAGCCATCGATACCCAGGGTAGACCTTGCGCTGGCCACCTTGAGGTGTCGAGTGATGGGCGCGATGCGGTCCCTCGTGAGCGTCTTCCGGTATTTCTGACACGTGGCACACTCACGAATGTAGAACTCCACGTATGCGAACGGGATGTTGTGGACGTAATGCTCTTGGAGGGTCCTCCAGGTCGGCAGCGCTGCCCAGTGCATTGCTGTTCCGGCGTGCGCTGTCGCCAGGATCGCGTCCCACTCGGGAACGTGCTCCGTGAACGTGTCCTTGTCTGCCTTCTGGCGCGACGTGTCCACGATCTGCTCGACGTTGCACAACTCCTGGAAGTCGTCTCCGCAGTTGCGGCAGTAGACGTCGTCGCAGATGTTGCGGTGGTCGTCGTCCTCGTCGCGCACACAACCAGGCGCGCTCTCTCGCGACGCGAGAAATTGCAGGCGCAGGGCGGCCGTGAAGCCCTCGAGCTCGTCGTCTAGCGCCTCGCCGCTGTGAGTGTCCGACAGGCAGGCTGCCGAGAGGAGCGCCAGTTGCTTCTTGACGTCATCCGGCAGCTTGTCCAGATCGCACTCGTGAACTCTTGACAGGAAGTCCGCGGCAATGTTCTCCTTGCCCGCCACATGCACAATGGACAGGATAGGGAACGACTGCAGGAAGATCCTCCATCGGGTGATGATTCCGACGTTGGACTTCTCCATGTGGACCAAGTTGCTGTGGTCCGTCTGGATCTGGAAAGCTTTGTACCTAAGGTAGTAGGAGAGCTTGTCCACTGCGCGATAAATCGCGTACATTTCTTGTTTGATCACTGCCCAGCGGGTTGCTGGGTCACTGAACTTGTGGGAGATGCAGGCGATCGGCTCGCGCCGTGTCGTGACCACGCCCGTCGTGCCGTCGGTGATGGTGCGCACCTGGAATAAGATGGCACCAATACCGACCGCAGAAGCGTCGGGCTGCAGGATCCAGGGCAGCTCGTAGTCTGGGAAGATCAGCTTGAAGCAGTTGCACATTGCCTCCTTGAACTCATCGAAAATCGCATGATAGTCGATCTTGGCCAGCGCCCAGGCAGACTCGTCCCAGACGAAACCTTTGACAGTCATGTCATAGAGGGGCGCTGCTCGGATGGAGTAATGGTCGACAAAATCTCGGAAGTAGAGACTAAAGCCGAGGAACGACTGCATCCGCGTGATGCGGACCTTGGTAGTGAGGCCCGTCGGAAAAGGAATCGCGCGGATCGCAACCTTGCGCTCGTCGTCTATCTGCCATCCTTCGCCATCGCACTGATAACCAAAGAACTTGACGTCCCTCCACCCGAAGTAGCACTTGGCGAACTTCAAGAAGATGTTAAACAGTTTGCACCGCTCAACAAACAGCTTGAATTTCTCGAAGACATCTTGGAGAGAGTGTCCGCCAATGCAGAAGTTGTCGAATATGACAATGGCCCAGTCGGCGAAATCCTTGAAGATCTCGCGCATGTTGGCCTGCAGCACGCCCGTCGCAGGGCTGACGCCCTCGGGCATGAACACCGGGCGGAACGTGCCCCATGGTGTGATGATTGACAGCTTCCCCGAAGTAAACTCGCCGAGTTTGAACTGATGGAAAGAGTTAACCATGTCTAAGTCAATGAAGAACTTAAACTTGGAAAACCTCTCCAGCTCATGCTGCACTCGTGGAATGAACTGATGATCAAGGTTGATCATCGTGTTAACCCAGCGGTAGTCTCCGCAGATGCGCACAAAAGGCTCGGTTGCCTTGTCGGCATCGGAGATCGGGCTCACGATGCTGGACGAAGAAGGGACGAGGTGATACTTCCTCAGACGGTCCACCTCCTTGTGCACCATCTCAAGTCGTTGCCGGTTGATCGGGCGAGACTTGGAACGATGGGTGTCGGGCATGTCTGGCTTGAACACGAACTCAATAGGAGGCATACGGATGCCCTCCCAATTGTTCGGCACGAAGACGTCGATCGCGACATCTCGTAGGTACTCCACGAAACCCGGAAGGGCGTACATATCGGGAGAGAACCGCCCACGTTTGGGCGGCTTGGCTGAGGTCGTGTCGCCGGCGCCTGCCGTGGCCACAACGACTTGCAGCGGTGTCGGTGTCGGAGGCGTGGACACCTCCTTGAGGTACTCGGCTCTGGCCACCTCGATAGAAGTCTCCATGAAACTCAGGGATGAGTCTGGGAACATTCCGGTGAAACCGGTCTCATCCTCCTCTGGCCCGAGCTCGTCGATGACCGACCATGGTCGCCGTAGGTCTTGGGCCGTCTCGGAGGCAAGCATCGGCGTGTCTTGTACCGCTCGGGCGCCTCCAGCCGTCAGATTGCTGAGACTCTGCCTGTGGGCTCCGTCCGGAGCTCTTGAACTTTCTCCTCTCCCCCTCGGTTTTCCTCGTTTGAGTATCGTCGTGGGTTTGAACGGGGAACGAACTGGCGGTGTTGGAGATGACACAGCCTGCGGCGCTGGCAGAGTTGAGTTGCTTGAAAGCTCGGCGAACGCAGCTCTCATGTTGCTCAGACTGTTGGGGCGTCCGTCTCTGGCATCGAATCGGAGGGTTGCGTGCGGCGCGGTGACCCACGGACGCCAAATCGGCAGCAGCTGCTGCACCACGGACTGTGGTGCGTCTTGGGCTGCCATCTGAGACGAAGCCGACTCGTGTCGGGCCTCTTGCCTCGAAAAATCTATCGCGCGCTGTATCATCTCTATGAGCATGGCTCCTGCCTGGAGAACCATGTCATTGAACCCGAGAATAATATCGCACATCGAATCGATAACACAAAAATTGGCGGTGATGACCACGAGCTTTCCGCTGAAAGTGGTGATCCGGAGCGTGAGGTCCACAGACTCGTCGATTTTGAGCTCTGTGACGCCGTCAGCGAGGAACACACTCGTGTCGCTGGTCTTGATCATCCCGCGGAGGAAGTCCCTGTTCGCCTCAAGGAACGGTCTCCCGCAGTAATTGCCGCCGTGTGCGCCCGTATCCAAAAGAAGTCTACGGACATGTAGAAGTCTTGAGGGGTCGTTGTTGTCGACCACGGTTGCACGTGTGTACATAAAACGGCTGTAATCTGTCGAAGGGTCTGGTAGTAGCTTGATACTACTCAGACACCTGAGAAAACGCCGAACAGATCGCATTTCCGCAAGGGTCTTGACTACTCCATGTAATCTCTCCCTTACGGCCTCCCGCCAACCTCGGAATCCACTTCCAAGATCGGCGGACCGGATATGGCACCAGGTGCCACATCCGATTCATGCGTCCGAGGAGTAGCCGGAGGAGTCTCCATACTCCGCCAGCTCTCCATCGTTATAACCGAGAACGACAAGGTCCTGCCGTTCCGCCTCCGACTCGCGTATCGCCTGACTGATGCGACGCTGCTCCGACATCAACTCGCGATTGTAGACATGCGGAGTTTCAACCGGTGCATTCCTCGCAAGCGCCGCCAACTCGCGATGGTAGTGAACGTCGAGATGGGCTCGCTGCGTGTCGTAGTCCGCGCCCCATGACACTCCTGCTTGTGGTTGCGGGCGTGAGTACTGAGGCGCCTCGTGCTCCACCGGTTGGCCGCGTGGCACGACCTGCTGTAGAGCAGGTGCGCGAGCAGGCATTGGAACTAACTGGCCGCTCGGCCGCGGTGGCTGCTGGTAGTTCTGGTGGTTCTTGATCGCATCGAACGCCGCTGCAATCACTTTGGAGTCGTGACTGTAGGGGCACTTGCCGGGTTCGTATGGGCAGTGCCCCTTCATCTCGCCGTAGCACGGCTGGCCCGCCATGTAAGCGGACTTTTCCAGGGACCACGCTGGGGGGCGCGCACGGTCGGCCGGGCTTCGGCCGCGCGTGTCGCTCAATCGACCTCCTGGGTTGGAAGGATAGCGTGTGTCGCCCGTGCGTGAAAATTCACGCGAGTCGCGAGAGTCCTGGCGTGGTCTCTCGCGCTGGTCCTGTCGCCCATTGTCAGGTGGGCGACCACGATCGCCGTCGCGACGCTGACTACGTTCGTGCTGGACCTGGTGGGCGGCGACTACTGCCAGTCGGCGCATTGCCTGGTCGTAGTCCTCGTCGGTGGGGAAACGCCCACGGGAACTTCGTCGTGAGTCATCGTAGTCGTAGTAGCGCGAGTCACGCTC
>Ga0247833_1006890_pt1 | contig 12350 bp, 6 predicted proteins | sample LaCruzMarch2015__7_FD_187117 | JGI IMG/M metagenome (GOLD analysis project Ga0247833, IMG submission 187117) | Freshwater microbial communities from meromictic Lake La Cruz, Castile-La Mancha, Spain - LaCruzMarch2015_8m | ecosystem: Environmental > Aquatic > Freshwater > Lake | place: Spain...
CTTAATGCCCAAGTCGAGCTCTTGAATGGGTGAGTCTTGGAGAGATTTTGTGTGATGCTTACCGTATTCTTAGATGTTTGTTGTATCCATGATTTTATTGACATTGTCGTGTCTTACCCCCCCCCCTTCTCCCGTGTTCTTCTTTATATATTATTATATAATTCAGCCCGAACAATTTCAAGCAAAAGTACGAAGTATTCACGAACAATGGTCTATTGAACTCTTTGTATGTCATCTTCAACACTCCCGGTGCCGGTAATGTAGTACGTGTGACCAACTTGGCCCCGTTGGAGTTCCCATGCAAGGCTTTCATTGCCTCCGTTTAAATTCAATAATTGGGGGGAGTGTTTGATGTAAAGATGGGGGAGGAGAGATGTCTAATTTCATGAGGGAAGGGAAGGGAAGGGGGAGGTGGATGTAAACCTCCCACCTGCTAAATATTTCCGGGTCGTGGAGAGATGCTAATTGATTATTCGTTTACATAATAGGTTATTGAGTTTTATTAATGAAAATTCTAGCTATTGCTCTAGCAATAACATCTGTTGTCCACTCATCATAGTAGTCGCAATTCTCTCTCATCTTCCACCTCTTCCCTTCTCTCATCTCGTACCACCATGATAAAATTTGGCGCGCCATAGCATTGGTCTCTGAAAGAAGTGAAGGATAGTACAACGACGCAACATCATAGTAGTCACGACGTGACAACCAGCAGCGTTCATCATAATATCATTGGTGTCGTCATCATCTGTCGCTGGTAGCATACGTTCATCATCTTCTAGCTTTTGTCACGAGCCAGCATAAATAATGTCTTCCACAGAACGTCGAGGTGTCAATACTTTGGTCACTGCTACGAGGTCTCCGGCAAGTCCTGCAGTTAGCACCCTTAGTAAAAAGACGACGAGCAGTGGAAGTAGCTTAACGAATAGCAGCAGCAGCGAGGCTGCTAGGAGGAGTAGAATGAGTGTGGATGATATCTTGTCATCGTCCAAATTGAGTTTGGATGGAAGAGCAGGAATATACATCAACAATAGCAGCAAGGAGAAGCGAGAAACTGCAGTATTCCCAACGACAACAATGGCAGCTAGTGACGATATTGAAAACAAGTCATCGTCGACTCCCACTGACTCATCCATCACGAAGCGAGGAGAATTAGAACAAGGGAATAATTCTGCTTCATCTTCTACGGGACATCGTAAACGAAAGTCATCGAACAATAATGACCAAACTCCTGCTAATAATCCAGGAACGGACGAACGAAAGAAACGATTGGAATATATGCAACAAGAAAAGTTACAGCACCAATACCAGCAGCAGAAACACAAACAACACAGGTCTTCAAAACAAAGTCTTGACAATAAGAATTCGTCTTCGTCAAGTGTATCATCAACCCAACAAATGTCACAAAATTCTGCTGCTACTACTTCGTCGTTGATATCATCATCACCATCATCGGCATTGTCAAAAGTAATATCATCAGTTACTACAATCGGTAAACTTGGTGAGGAGAATGAGACAACAATAGAGGCATCAATGTCATCGTTCTTAGATGTGTCTGGTGGCGAACCACCTGACCAGGAGGTGGCACTTGCATCATTCATTACCGAATACAAATCATGTATACAACAACTACGACAATCTTCATCCTCAGAGTCATTCTCTTCTCAGTCTGACTACGTATTTGAAGGACAGCAAGGGGGAGAGATGACGGAGTCTGAACAATCAATTAAAGGAACAGCACCAGCAGCATCACCCTGGTCAATTGTACAATCATTTCAATCAGTATTACAATATCAACATCCGTATGATAAAACATTCCTGTCCAGTAATACGTGTCAACAAATAGTAAATGGATTAGCAAATGTATTAAAATCTGTGAATAGTATCAAATGGATGGTGATAAATCGCAACAATAACAATAGTACTCCTACTCCTAACAAGCAGACTACTGTCAATGATAGTGGAGACGATATACGATTAGATGATGATGAGAGAAGGAATAATGTATATTTATTGCAATTGATACTGCTGCAACTTTGGATACGTATGATACTGTGGAATCATGCTCAGGATGTGGGGTGGGAAATAATACAACGATCGATTGCACTGACAGCAGATGATGATGTAGCAATAAATAAGGATGATAATAAGAAAAGAAAGAAAAGGAGGAAGATAATCGCTGTATCGTCAGCATCAGGAAAAGAGGATCTCATCGACGACATAAAACTGTTGACTGAACTAGTACCATACGTGATACCCGTGTCTACGAATCTATCGCAGTGGCTCAAATATACATTAACATTTGGCTTTCGACAGCGTATTCCTGAATATGGTGCTATAATATTTGATCATTTTGAGATTGAATTGGTTGATGAACCGTCGTCTTATGTTCTATTGAATCCAACAACTACTACCAATGACATACCTGCTGTTCCCGACAAGGATCATGAACGACATTGCAATTTGTTGTATGCATGCACTAGTACTAATTCTGAGAGCCCGACGAAACAACTACTAGCAAAGAGGCATAACCGCCAACGAGCATACTTTGCGTCACTTGTAAAAGAAGAAGAAGAAGGAAAGGCATTGTCGTTGAATTCGAATGCTACCAATGATAACAACGTAACAAATACAATAGAACTACAGAGTACAACGACAAAACCCTCCACTGTAACGAAGTTATCCACCTCCATACAAGACGAACCGAATATTGACAAACTATTATTCAAAACATCGGTAAGTTTAACTGCCAAAGCTTCTTCAGCTCGGACGTCTAATCCATTTTTGAAGGGATCAGCACGGGGGAATTATGTTGGTAGTCACCTAGGATCGAAGTTATCGAACATTACAACACTATTCCGTGAGGTAAAGGCTGCTCCACCACATGCGAAGAAGCTCATTCCGATGAAGACGCAAGTGACAGAGAAGAAGATTATTGATGTGAAGAAGAAGACTCTGCGTCCTTTAGGAACCATTGCCTCTATGACAACAGCTGCAGTTGTTCTGAGAAAACGAAAAGTCGATGATACAACTTTGTCACCCACTCTAACACCAATGAAGACAATTCGATCTCGTCATTCCCGGGGTGTATTACCCATGTCTACTATAGCAGAGACACCCTCGCAACATCATCAATCAGTTATTGACGAAACACCTGCCAAGAGTCAAATATCAACAAGAACAATACGCCACTATCGTGATGCAATTGTAACTGAAACGCCAGTTCCTCAGCACGATCAACTACAACTACTACGTCATTCCATTCAATTACAAATGGAAAGTCCCATCGTGGCTGAGACACCGTTACATCGTCTATCTACACGTGGTGGTGGTGGTGGTGGTGGTGGTGGTGGTGGTGATGAGAGTAGAAGTAAGCAAGGTTTTCATGATAGGATATCATCAACGGTACTTCCGACTAATTTATGGAGAAGTAATAATCCATCTAATCAACAACAGAAAGAGAAAAAGAGACTCCTGCCTTCGAAAAAACTTGGTACGTCGACCGCAACAACAACAACAACAGCAACAACAACAAATGTGTATCATCTATCTCCAATGAGGGATCAAGGACGTCGTACTATTAGTAGTAGTAACGATGTAGCACAATCATCATCATTAACTAATTATATTACTTCTCCTATTGTGCAGCAGCAGCAGCAGTTGAGATTATTCGGTTTATCACCATTGTCGAGTAATGATAACAACAGTAATGTATCAAGAACAAGAAGAGGAGGATCATAATATGTGGAATAATACAATAACAAAGAAGCCGGCTGGGAAAAGGAAGAAGAAGTATTGACATATTTTATATAAGATGAAAAAAACAAATAACAAAATTTGTAATAATGATACAAAAAGTGTTTTAGTATAGTTACTCGTTCCCCCTACAGTATTATTTGTATTGTGACACTTAATCCTTCATGGGTACTTAAGAATGTATGTGTATCTTGTGGTTCCTACATTTTTCGAGCTTTGGCAGAGTGATTGGCGGTGTGTTTTAGTTTGTTCTCCAATTAAGTCGTGTATTGGCTTGGACCGATAGTATTGCTTGCGGATTTGCCGTAACGAATTGATGCAAACTCATGCGTTTGAACTTGTTATTGATATTATTACTACTACTTGGAGAGGAGGTCTTGCTACTGCTGCTATTACTGCCGGGAGTCGTAGTAGTAGTAGTAGTAGCAGATGGCTTGGTATTAGATGACGAATCTATCGATGATGACAACGATGTCGCCGAAGTTGAATAACTACCACGACGCACATCTGGTGTTGCCTTGGTTAAGTCTGGCATATCGATCGATGACATATCACTGCTAATCCTACGATGACGTGGTTGCCATCGATGGCGGATACGTGGTGCAGCTGGGAAGGGTGCTGGGGGTAGATTTAGATTATCGTGGTGACCGTGACCATCGTCAGCTCGATCTTCTTCTTCGTCTTGATAATCTGCCAAGTCTTGAAGTCCTTGAAGTATGTCATCATCAGTATCGAATGAGGCAGCATCAAGAATGTAAGGACAAGTTGATGTTGCCGGTGTGTCTGCTAAAAGGTGAGGGTATTGTGGACGCCGTAGTGATGGTAGCGGAGGACGCCACAAAGTTGATGAACTTGTTGTCGTCATGGATGATGCTTTCGTCTTTGGGGTAACGAAGACGAACGAAGGAGGGCCATCATCAGCCGCTGTGGACGACAGGCCTTCACGGTTATCAACGGTGATATTCATGTGAGAATTATGAGGAGACTTGTCTCTCTCCTCCCTCATGGTTCACTCCGCTTTGCAAGCCGGAGAGGACATATCTACAAACTCCATAACAAAATACCTTCTTTGAGAGAAGTCAATCAAACAAATAATAGATAAATAGTCAAGATATCGAACAGAAAATCTCTATTTTGAGTGTCCATTTGATTCAGAGTTTGTAGTACCTATCTTTCGGTCTGTTCTTCTTCAAAAACACCTGTTTTTTTTGAAGTGTGAAGTGTGGCATCAAAGCCCGCCTTTTTGTAAGCATTTACGCTCTACTTAAGGCACACAAGACCCCCTTGTCGTTTCTCGTCTAATTGAAATTTTTTAGAAAAGCCAAAAATGTAATAGAATAGAGACAATGTTGTTGGTGCATGGAAAGAGTGGGGGGAAGATGCAGGGTGTATCGTATTTAGCTTGTTTCGACCTGTTGGAAGCTTAAAGGCAATTCAAATTCATTTACTCAAGCTTTAAATCTAACGTTGGCAGAGGTCTCTTTGATTGACCCCTCCCTCGGGCTTGGCTTGGCATCGATCGGGTGAGAAGAGAATAGTCGAGTAAATAATAGTCGTCGTCAGAGAGAGAGAAAGCATGACTGCAACGACTGCAACGACGGCCGTGAAATCGATCGGACGGCGCATGGAGAATATCCTCCCAATCAGCAAGAGCAACAAGACCGACTTTGTTGATAATAACAACGATGATGATGATGGTTGCAACTGGATCAGCAGCAACAACAACAACAACAAACAGCAACCCTCTCCCGATAAGACTGCATCACTTGACGATGACTGCCTCGAGTGCAGTTACGATGACTTGCACGAGGGCGAAGACTCACAGCCAAATAACAACAACAAGAAGAAGACGTTGGCACACAAGTTATTATTGCGTGGGAGTGTTCGTAAGATTAATATGAATACTACTAATAATGATGACATAATTGCTGCCGCGGCACTTGCCAATGCTGACAAATTGGCTCAGCAGCAACAACAACAACAACTGACATTACCCACCCCTTCCAGCGGTAGCAGCGGCATGGAATTTGGTCCGAGAATTAATAAAATATTATGCAGTAATTCGAGCTCTGGAACGACGATGTCTGACTTGAGTGCCAGTCTAAGTCCGACATTGTCGAGTGAATCTTGGATTGCTGGATTGAATCAACAACAACGGCAGCAGCAACAACAGAAGATGATGATGATGATGCAACAGGAGGAGGAATGTTTTGGCGGTGGTGGATGTAATCTGTATGTTCATAGGACGAGGAGTAGGAGCGTTGATGACACTGGTACTACTTTTACTGCCAGTCGATATCATCATCGTGAACAACGTCATTGTGATAGTATGACTACTACTGGTGGTGGTGGTGGTGGTGAGGGTATATTAATTAAGGCCATGAAAAGTTGTGCCGTCTTTCGTGACTTTGATGCATTCCTTGGGAATGGTGGACGAGGAGGGGACGATTATGACATCATTCCACCACCTCCTCCGCCAAGGAATGATAATGGTGGTGCTGTATACCCACGACCAGCAATATGGGGTCTCCCACCAGATGATGTTGATAATACATTTGATGAGGAAAGTTATATTAGCGCTGGTGGTGGTGGTGGTGGTTTTACTCATACACCATTTAGTATCGCTCAATGCAACATTACAAAGGATGATGGGGAGCTAATGATGAAGACTGATGAGGACGACGAAGAAGAGGAGTATGACAATGTCGAACTAATATTGGATGAAAGTAAGATGCCAGTATCGGCTCCCCCCCCACGGAAGAATAATAGGAGAAGCAAATCGTCTCCGCAGAGAGGGAGTAAGAAAATCAGTATGATCAAGAAGAGTAGTAATCCAATGAGAATGCTTCTCGGTGGCAGGAACAACAACTAAATCATCCCCACAAACATTGACAGTCCTCCTCCTCCGGTTACTATTGTGCAGCAGGAGGACAAAAAGAACATGTCAGTCGGAACAACAACAACAAGAGATTTGGTAGTAGATCAAATCGATAAGTCAACGATGGCGCCAAGTCCTAGTCCAACGTCGGCACTTGAAATTGCTGCAGTGTTACAGGATGAGAAGACAACCATCAACATCGAGGAAGAATCGTCTATACAGTTGAAAGAAACTAGATCTCGTCAAGTAGGACGACAACGGCGACATTCTCAGAAGAAGGACGAGGAGGACAAGAATAAACCACGTGCTGCTATTGCATCAACTCCTCCACTTGTATCCACTGATAGTGACCCCACTATCATTCTTCATGATGTTGCAACTCCCGACAGACAACTGCGGGAGACGAAGACTCCTACTACCAACGACGAACAAGTGTTGGATAAATTGGCTCGTCGTTCATATCTACCCGAGGTATGTACACCACCAGTATTGCAACAAGACCTACTGAACAAAACCCTCGAGGAAGAATTTGAGATTGATGACTTGATGATATCATCAACAAATACAGGCGGTCAGGCTATGAAAGATAAGAAAACATTGAAATCAGCAATTATGCTGCGTTCGATGAAGAAAGGAATGAATAACTTCAAGTTGGCAGCACCCAAAACCAAGGCTACTACTACTAATACTACGACGGCACCAGTCATATCAGACAAGGATATCAGGAATGCCAGACATTGGAATGCTGTATATGATAGATCAACGAAGAAGTATTACTACTATCACAAATTGACGAGGGAGGTACGATGGGATAAGCCAGTGGGATTTGATGAAGCCAACAACAACAACAACAACAATACTAGTAGTACAAAGAAACGGTCGGGCCTTGTAGGTATTGTTGGTAAGAAGGCACTCGGTAGTAATAAGCAAGGTGACGATACTGGTAATCCCGATCAGGTCAAGTATTGGCGTGCAACGATAGACAAATCGACGAATGAAGTCTATTACTATAATAGTAAAACGAAGGAGGTTTCATGGACAATGCCTACATGTCTCAATGAGAAGGACGGCAAAACAAGTCATGATGAGAAGGCTAAAGAAGAAGAAGAAGTCAAGCTTGCTGAAAGATCGGTATCTACGGTACAAATGATTAATAATATCATTGGTAAGAACATTGTCAAGTCTGCAGAAAAGAAGAATCCAATTGAAGAGAATAATACTGTATCAGTAGGCACCACGGAAGGGATCAGCAACCAATTGATACCAGCCCCGGCAGTGGAGGTTGTTGCAAATAATAGCAACACTACTTATGACGATGTTAGACATTGGAGGGAAGCAACGGATGCAACGACGGGTAAAACATATTATTTCCATAATATGACAAAAATGGTTACTTGGGTAAAACCTTCCGAGTTTAAGGATTCTCATCAGGATGGCACAGTAGCAGCAGTAGGCGGTCCGACTGTTGATGTTCCCGCACCAACGAAGCAACACACGTACCTCGCGGATGATTTGTCCGAGGAAGCTGAAGATGATGTGGAAAAAATGGCGAATGTGTTATTACCCAATGAGCAGAATAATGAATCAAACGACGTACCCTTCGATGAAGATGAGGCACCCTTTGATGAACAACCACAGAAGCAGGGTAGTAGACTAAAGACTTCTTCTATTAAGCAGGTTGTAACAGTAACGCCAAGTCAATTCGAAGATGAGGATGGCGAGCAACATGATACATTCGATCAATTCAGTCCAATGCCAAACAGTGGAAGGTCGAATAATAAGTCAATCTCGGATCAGCTTAGTCGGCAACGTACTTATGTCTCTCATGCGACTTCTACTAAATCTGACTCAACGAAGAAAGTAACGAATACGGGTCATATCATTAATCCTTCATCCCCAGGAAGGAACGATACTGCCTATAATCGGAATGTAAGTGGTGCTGCGACGTTTGATAGTAGTAGTAGTATTAATAGTTCGAATATTGTCAGTGAAATAACCGCAATCATCGGTAGTAAAAAAATGACAAATAATCGTGGCGGCGGTCACAAGGAGGAGGAGAATGATATTCCTCACATACCAAACACCTCATCACGTGCAGTAGCAGGACAAACCGCCAAGACTAGTAGCAAAGGCACGAGTGCCGCCGCTGTTAGTGGTGGAGGAAGCAATCGAAAGTATACGTCGAAGCGTGCTGAGAACTTGGGAGATTCCTCCTCCGCCGATGATAAGGACGAAGACGATGAACTATGGAGTGAGGATGACGATAGTGTATCGGCATTAAGTGGCATTGGGAATGATTCAATTATTTTCAGTACGAATACTAAGAAGAAGACAACGACGATGAAAAAGAGAACAAGTGGCAATTGCAAGAAAAAGACGAGCGATCAATCCGAACTTCCCAGTAGTAGTGATAGTTTTAATAAGTGGACACAGGAAGAATTGGATTTGTTCATATCCAAGAATGATTGGGGATCAGTGGCCGAATATATCAATGAAATACGTGCGAGTAAGCAAGATGTTTTCAACAGAAACATGAGTAGTAGCAGCCGCAACAAAAAGCAATCAACAATACGTGAGGTAGAAGATAGAAAGAAGAATGTGATATCACCCGCAGAGGAGGAAAGTATATGGCAAAGTCTATCAAGTGATGACGAAAAGTAAGAAGTGCAGAGAGAGAGAGAGAAGAGATTTGCGTGTGTTTGTGGAATCGTAATTCTGTTTACCTGTGTTGTGTTCGTTCATAAAATAAATGCTGATTTGTGAAATAATACAAGAAGAAGCTGATAGTTTTAAAGCTGATTAATATTACTTTGATTAATTATCCCCTCATCTCTTTCTCTCTTGCTATTATTTACAATTGTGCCCCGACTTAACTATTGTCCACACCTGTATTAGTAATATCAGGATCCACACTACTTTCATCATCGCTGCTGCTACTATTACTACTTCTTTCATTGTCATCCTGTTCACTGTCGTCATCTTGTCCATTAGTAGTAGAGCTTGCTGCAATAGCACGTGAAACCGGTACCAACGTTAAATGTCCTCGAACAGCACCATCTATTCCCACTCCTTCAATTAACGATGACGCAGACGACGACGACGACAACGACGAAGAAGAAGAGGATGACTTCTGCTGCTCTTGTAATACCCCCGCTGTACATAGTAACTTATCAATAAAGGATGCAAATTTAGGATGTGTATATTTAGCACGTGCCAATGCTAGTACGCGTGGACTAATATCATTACCATTCCCATCATCCTTCCTCTTACCATTATTATTATTAAATCCGTGTCCACCACTACCAGCAGCAGTAGCAGTACCAGTAGTAGTGGCAGTATCATCGATCTTCTCATCCTCGCTACTATCAGAAGCACCATCAATATGACGTATTAATTGACGTATTCCCACCTCCGTTCGTAATGTGGATCGTGGCCACGTTGAATCGTGTAATAGTTCCTTCATTTGCGGAGTGATATTCCATCCCGGTTCATCGTCACAATCGTCGTCGTCGTCATCATTATTATCGCGTCGTCGAGTTTTGCGTCGCCTCTTCGCATGATGTTGCCGCTTCGAGTAATTTACCGACGTCGACTCATCCTCGTCGTCATTGGCAACGGTGATAGTTGATGGCGATGATGATGTGGCGTCCAACCCGCCGGGTGGACAGCTATTCGCCCTGTGATCCTTCGAACACCGTACGCAGCAGAACGGAGTACGACATTGGGGACATTTGTACCTGTATACATATGATATAAGTTAATGGGGAATGATGGCGCACGGAATTAAACATGAGTGCCAGCTAAATAATAGTAGAAGAAAAGAGGAGGGAATTTTCGACACTCGCCTTCCTTCGCCCGTGCCACATACAGCACATGGAATGATGACAGAGCCAGCACCACTGCCACCCTCTCTCTTTTGGTACGATGGTGACCATTATGCTTTGCGGTGGTTTCTTTTTGTCGATTGTTCCGTCGTCGACCTTTCATCGTGTGATTTGGTCAAATATGGCGGGATTTCCAACGGACCTTTTCTTCCTCCGTCCCCCCCACACGTTGTCTATGGGATGCTCGTACAATGCCCGGAACGGAGTATGTAATGGGGATTGAGAGGATGTCCAAGTAGTGTCATTTTCGTCGCACTATATAATTATCTCACTATTAACACAAATTGTCCGGGACAAAAACGAAAAATCCACAAGACATGATGAACATCAACCAGATCAACGGCAGCTGCTGCGCCGAGTGCGGCAGTGAGGAGGGGGGCGGAGTTGTCAGTCTCAAGACGTGCAAGTCGTGTATGCTCGTCAAGTATTGCAACGCCTTTTGCCAGAAGAATCATTGGGCGAAACACAAAAAAGAATGCAAGCTCCGTGCCGCCGAACTACGTGACATGGCCCTCTTCAAGGAGGACCCACCAGCAAAGGAGGACTGTCCCATATGCTTCCTGCCAATGCCAGTTAAATTGATATCTTGCATCTCGCTTCCACCCGCGACTAGATCCACCGTACCAATTTACGACTATGCCATTGCAAATGAGGTGTTTGCAACAGTGGATACGGAAGCATATTATTCGTGTTGCGGAAAGACTATTTGTAGAGGGTGCATACACTCCTGCCGGACGTCTGGGAACATTGATAAATGTCCCTTTTGCAATTCTGATGGAGCTAGCAAAACACATGAAGAAATGGTTGAAGATTTAACGAAGCGGGTGACAGTAAACGACCCTGCTTCAATTTGTTTGCTGGCTAATTCTTATCACCACGGAATAAACGGTTTACAGCAGGATCGGACAAAGGCAACGGAGCTTTACGCCAAAGCAGCAGATCTTGGTTATAATAAGGCTCATAATAACCTCGGTGGCAATTATTATGAAGGGGGAGATTTGAAGAAGGCCAAGTTCCACTATGAGGCGGCAGCTATGGCAGGACACGAAGTGGCAAGATACAACCTTGGAAGCTTGGAGTGTAGTTTTGGAAACATGGAACGAGCTGTGAAGCATTGGAAGATTGCGGCATCAGCTGGGGAGTATGATGCCATGTATAAAATGACAGTAGTGTTTGAAAAAGGATATGTCAGTCAAGAATCAATGGACTCAACTTTGACAGCATACAATAATTCTTGTGCTGAGGTGAGGAGTAAAGCAAGAGACGCTTATATTCGTGGCATATTCTGGGAATAACACGTAAGATTCTCTCAATTTAGTGTCTTTCATTACAATTGCACAAATCCAGCAGGACAGTTAATCAGAATATGTGATACACTCTTCCCCAGTTATTTATGCCCTGTCTCCCACTTTTCACATCACTCACCGTTAGTCATTAGTAGGTACTCCTAATGACAAAACAAATTCGAATCTAGTAAACTCCCCCTCCCCTCACCCCCTCCTGTTGTACTAGTAAGGTCCTCTACTTTCCGGGTTCTTCTGATCACCCTACTACGGTGTCGGTTGGCGAAGTTTGTTGTTCATTCTCATACTCGATGGGCAATGTTGTGTCTTCATCCATCCCCAATTTATTTGCCAGATAAAAAGAGGGTTGTATATTACATAATATAATTGGATAGTAATAGATAGAGAAAAGAAACTTGGCAACTCAAATTAGTTGCATGTTATTTTGTAGTATCTATCGTTTAATCGTGATTTCTGTCATCATCGTTACTACTACTACTACTACTACTACTACTGCTTTCATTGTCATCTTGCTCGTCATTGTCATCTTGT
>Ga0247833_1006894_pt1 | contig 12343 bp, 9 predicted proteins | sample LaCruzMarch2015__7_FD_187117 | JGI IMG/M metagenome (GOLD analysis project Ga0247833, IMG submission 187117) | Freshwater microbial communities from meromictic Lake La Cruz, Castile-La Mancha, Spain - LaCruzMarch2015_8m | ecosystem: Environmental > Aquatic > Freshwater > Lake | place: Spain...
GCCCCCTTTGATCGAATTCTGGTCACGGCGGCCTCGCCCAGCGTTCCATCCGCCCTCCAAAATCAACTCAAAGTGGGGGGACATCTGGTGATCCCGGTGGGGACGCTCGAAGAACAAACCATGCTCAAAATCACCCGACTTTCGGAAGGGGAATTTAGCACCCAGTCCTACCCCGGCTTTCGATTCGTGCCCCTGACAGGGGCCGAGGGCTGGCCCCGCTAGGGTTACCGTTCGGTTTCCCTTTGCTGGTCCCGGTCCAGGTCTTTTTCTTTGAGGGCCTGGCGCTTATCGTGGGATTTGCGACCTCGGGCCAATCCCAATTCCAACTTGGCCCAACCCCTCTCGCTAAAAAACAAACGCAACGGAATGAGGGCCAATCCTTTTTCGGTGATGCGGTGATGGATTTTTCGGAGCTCGGCTTTGTTGAGCAATAGAAGGCGATCGCGCCAAGGTTCGTGGTTCAGGTAAGAGGCCTGGGCATAGGCCGCAATATGCATCTTGCGCACCAAGAGTTGGGGGCCGTCAAAGACGGCATACGAATCGCCCAACCCAGCCTTGCCATCGCGTAGGCTCTTGATTTCCGAGCCTGTCAGCACGATTCCCGCTTCAAAGCGCAACAAGATCTCGTAATCGTGCTGGGCTTTGCGGTTGATGATCTCCGGTGTTACGGGTTTGGATTTGGGGGCCGGGCTCATAGCGTATCGCGCAATCGGTCAAAGCGTTGTTGAAGTAGCCCTCGGTCCAGAACCTTTTGGCTGCAGGTACCGGTCGCCAGTAAACGCCCGCTGGCCAAAGCCTCCCAGGAGCATAACACATCGTTGCCATTGCAGGCCTCCAGGGTTGCGATGACATCCACCCTTTGACCCATCAGAGCCGGCGCCTTGTGTTCAATAGTCAAGCCGTTACCGATGCCTTCTTCGTGGTCTTCGCGCAGTTTCAAAACAAATTGCCGGCAAGCCCACTCGGCTTCCCTTGCCATGGCAAAGGTCGAACAAACCGGGTGTACTTCAACACCCCCAAATGAAGCCGTATCCTCAGGGCCAACCACAAAGGAGGTGACGATTTTTTCCCCTAAAGAGATGGTCTTGTGCATGGGTCTTGGGGCCGAACTAGTTAGGCAAGGTCTGCATGCCGGTTTTGGCCACAACCAACAAGGTCGTCGCTTGTTGATCCTCCAAATGCACGGTACGCCCATCCGCTAAGCGAAGTTCCCAAGATTCTCCCGCCGCGGAGCCACGATGAATCACTTCAAATGCCTGTCCAAACAGCAAACCCAGGGCATTCACATCCCGCAACAAATTCAATTCACGGTTTTGAATCCCCGAAAAAACCAATGGAACGGATAAATCACGATCCAACGACCCCAAGGCGACTCGGTGCAAGCCAACGCTTTGCCCGTCCGATCCGGGGATGGGGTTGCCGTGCGGGTCCGTGGTAGGGGTCCCAAGAAAATCCGAGAGCTTGTCCGTTAACAAAACAGACCGGACATGTTCCAATTCCTCGGCGAGTTCGTGAATTTCCCCTGAACCCAGGCCCAGGTTGCCGGCCAAAAAATATTCCCAAAGCCGATGGCGTCGAACCACGTGGGATGCCAATTTGAACCCGTAAGGGGTCAGCAAAGCCCCTTGATAGGGCTGGTAGTCTACCAAACCTCGTTCGGATAGCTTGACCAACATACTGGTCACCGAGGATGGCTTGGTATGGAGCGAGGCTGCAAGGGTGTTGGTGTTGACCGGATAGGCGTCGTGTCCTTCGGGAAGGCCCCCGTAATCGTAGCCCGACAAACGATAAATCGCTTTGAGGTAATTCTCGGTGGAACGGGTCTGCTTGAGCACAGCCAAAGATAAATTTGGGGGAAACATTGCAGACCGACCGTGCCCCACTTTTCTAAACTTCGACTCCAACAACTCGCCATCCTCCTTGGGGTCTGGGTCCTGTGGCTGGTGGGGGGGGCTTTGGGGAGGACCTCCACGGCGCAGGCCCCCGAAAAAGCCCCTGTGCGTTGGGGTGAACGCGCGCCAGGCCTGCACCTACAATCCCTCCACGGACCACAGCGACGCAGAAATTCGTGGCGGCCTCCCCAAAACCAAAAGATCTTATTGCTGGTTTTTGGCGATATCGCATGCCCTGCCTATCACCTCTACCTGCCCAGAATAATGGGTTTAAAAGAAAAAATAGCAGAACTCAACGGCGAAATCCTGTGGATCTTCCCGCACGCATTGGACTCCAGCATGAGCCCCTACGCCGGCGCCAAGGTTTACCGGGATTTGCTTGGTCAAAGCATGGGGGCCTATCGCATCGCTCGTTTGCCCACCCTGGTCCTCCTCCAAAAAGACCGTGAACAAGCGAAGAAGCCGTTGTCATGGGCACGCAAAATCCAACGAGATACGTGGTCCGTTCGCTATGTAGGGGCCGTTGACCAGGACCCCGAGGGCCGTGCGATCGGAATCCGACAGGACCTTGGCGAAGCCTTGCGGGATTTGAGCCAAAGTTCCTATGTTCGCATCCCGGCAACCCGAACCCATGGCTGCCCCTACCCTGTCACACAACGCCCCTAACACCACATCCCATCCGAACATGCCTGTATTCAATCATCGTCTGATCAGGGCCCTGTGGGTTGTTTTTTGTTGGACCCTGCTGTCAGTTCCTGCGGCCTTGGCCCAGACCGATACCTTGTTTTGGTTTGCGGCCCCGGAGGCCAGCGCTGGATTGGGCGAGGTTCCCGTTTCACTGCATCTATCGGCCGGACCTTCGGGAGCCCAAATCACCGTAGATCAACCGGCAAACCCCGTTGGATTCGCCCCCATCAACTTGACCGTTGCCCCGAACAGTGTCTTGGTCCATGAGCTCACAGCGCGCCTTGCCCAATTGGAAAACCAACCGGCCAACGCGATTCTCAATTTGGGACTGCGCATACGTTCCACCCAGCCCGTAGGTGTTCTCTACGAAATTAGTTCCCCCCAGAACGCAGCCTCCTTTACTCTCAAAGGCAAGACGGCCTTGGGTCTGCGGTTTTTTGTGGGAGGCCAAGCCTCGTTGGCGGCTTGGGTCAACGATGCCTCCCTGGTTCCCGCAGCGCGCAGTCGTTTTGATATCGTCGCCACCCAGGACAGCACCCTCGTTACGGTGAGCCCCCGCAGCGATATCGTGGGGCACAACGCCAACCAAACCTTTCAGCGTATGCTAATGCGGGGTCAAACTTATTCGGGGGTTGCAGTGGGCACAGGCGGTCTTAACAAAGTCAGCGGGTCGCTCATTAACAGCAACAAGCCCATTGCGGTGACCTATTCAGACGATGCCGTCCAAGACCTGGTTCAGTACGGGCCTTGCCGCGATATGGTTGGGGATCAGTTGGTACCCGTACAGTCGGTCGGCACCGAATACATTGTTGGCAAAGGAATTCTTAGCAACCAAGGAGGCAGCAATGCCCTGCCGGACCGCTACTATGTGACGTCCACGGATACCGGTACTGTCCTACGGATCAACGGTTTGGCTTTGTACACCTTCATATCGGCCGGGGAAACCTATCCCCTGACGGTCAACAACCCTTCCGAAATTATCCAGACCAATAAACCCGTTTATGTATTTCATGTTACGGGAATGGGTTGTGAAGTGGGCGGAGCTCTGCTGCCGCGTATCCAATGCACCGGTTCTCGACAAGCTCGATTTTATCGAAACCCCGGCGATTCCCTCTACCTCCTGGCCGTTGTTCAAAACGGGGGCCAAGGGTTGTTCACCGTGAACGGTCTTTCCACCGTCCTCCAAGCTTCGGATTTTGCTCCCCTGCCGGGAAGCCAATGGTGGGTGGCCCGCAAGAATATCGGCCCCTTGGTTCCGTCCAGCGGAACCGTCACCCTGCAGAACAGCGTTTATACCTTTCATGCCGGGCTCATTGCCGGCTCATCGGACCTGGATGCCCAATCCGCCAACGCCATCCGATACGCCTACTTTTCGGATTACGGCCTGAGTGCCAACCGGGATATCTACGATACCCTCTGCCAGGGACAGGCACGCTTTTTGGGAAATCGCCGATTTGATAGCACCGGCATTTACCTGGTAACCTACAGTTCCACCACCCTCTGTGATTCAACGGTCACCCTTTTCCTGACCGTTTACCCCAAGGACACGTTCAACCTGGTGCCGCTACCCGTTCAGGCTTGCGGTTCGTTTCGAATCAATGGCCGTAACATAACTGTTTCGGGAACCTATACCGACAGCCTGCGCAATCGTTGGGGCTGCGACAGCCTCTCTGTTCTGCAACTCACCGTGCACCCCCTCTACAACCAAAGTCTGCAACGCAGCGTCTGCGATAGTTTTTATTTTGACGGTCGTTGGTTGCGGCAATCGGGCAACTACGCCGATACCCTCCTCAGCATCCAAGGCTGCGACAGCATCGTACGCCTGCAATTGACCATCGGGAGTAGCTATACCGCCAGCGAAGAAGTGAGGCATTGCGGCCCTTACCGATGGCGGGGCCAAACCTATTCCAATTCAGGGACTTATACGCGATTGATTCCCGGACCCGGGGGTTGTGATTCCTTGCTCGAACTGCAGCTTCGAATCTTGGAGGTTCCGGATGCCCTCCTGCCCGGACCCGTCGAACACTGTTTGGATGACGGACCGGTACGGTTGGAACTGGGTCAACCGGCTGGAGGTCGCTATGTAGGCGATGGAGTTACTGGTAACCTCTTTGCCCCGAACATCCGACGCGATTACGAAATACGGTATATTGTTACGGGCCCCGACGGCTGCAGCGATACGGCCTTGCTTCGGGTCAGGGTCCACGATGAATGCAACGCTTTTTTGCATCTGCCCAATGCCTTTGCTCCGGATGATCCCAACAACCCCGTTAACCGGACTTTTGGGATGGTTTTCTATAACATTGCCCAGGTATGGGTTCGGGTTTACGATCGGTACGGTCAAGTGGTTTTTGAATCCGAGGATTTGAACTTTGGATGGGATGGCACCCACAAGGGTCAGCCATTGCCCGCGGGCACCTACGTTTATCATCTAGAATACACCGAGGCCTCCCGTCAAAAAGGCCAACGGTCCGGCCTCCTGCACTTGGTTCGCTAGACGAACTGGCTAGGGGCGGTTCTTTTCTGCAAAAAGCACCGCATCCCGCAAGCGCACCGACATGGCCGTTTGCAATTCACCCATCATGCCCGACACCGGGGCAAATTCGCGACGGCCGTTCAAAAGCCGCTCCATATCGCGGCGCTCTTGGCGTTCCGTGAAAACCTTGTCGGAGGGATCAACGCGATTGCGATCCGCCCACACCCCGGCATAGAGTCGGCTCTTATCCCCATCGTAGGTCACATAGCGTAGCTCGTCACCCGTCTCAACCTGAAAAATATCCGAGAAATAAACCTCCTCGTTCGAGGCATTGACCATTTGGCACTGCACCTTCATACGAATCACACTGCGACCGGTCCACTCGGTGTATTCAACTTTCTTGTAACGGGTTTCGGTTTGTTTTTGTTGGTTGGTCGGGTTCACCACCTCCACCGTGTATCCCTCCCAGCCCCTGCGGATCTCCGAACGCAAGTCCGGTGGAATGATCTGAAGCTCAAGTACTTTGCCACCTATAACGGCATTGGCGCCCAGGGAGAGAGCGGTTTCCAGGATGACCTTGTTGCCGCCAAAAAGCAGGTTGGCCTGCTGCTGCAAAGCATTGTTAATGGCGACCTCGTCGACCAGCTGAATAAAACGGTTGCGTTCCATCGTAAGGGCCGATCGCAAGAAGGTATGCGGTGTTAGCATGAAGGCAAATCCGGTGCTCCCATCAAAGGGCAGGATGGCCAGCTTCATCATCAAACGACTCTCGCAGACAATCATCATCGAGTCCAAGTTCCTGAAACCGGGCAGAATTGCTTCGGCGTCTTTGAAGCGCTGGTGGGCCGCCCGAAAACGTTGACGGTCATACATCGCCATGCCATCTTCGTAGACGGGAATGGCACGGGCCACCCGCTCCATTTGAGCCGCATCCCGGTAATTGGGATCGACCCGCTTCATATCGGCCAAGACGGCCTGGGCTTCGGTGAACTGACCTTGGTCCATCAGACGGGCCGCTTGGTTGTAGGCCCCTTCCAGGTAGGTTGCCTTGTCGGACTCGTAGTCTGCACGGTAACGGGCCGGAAAATCCAGGTCAACGCGCAGAGCCTCCAAGTCACGGTAAAACCTCTCGGCCTTGACAAAGGCAAAAACCGCATCCGTCAATTGTCGCTCCCGGTGCAATCGGTCAAACTTGAGCAACAAAGCATCGAGGTGCTGCTGACCCGAACGCTTGAGGCCGGTTCGGGCCTCAATCAAGGTGGGCTTGGCGCGCAATGCCCGCATGTATTGAAGGGAGGCCTCTTCGTACAAACCTGCGGCAGCCATTTCGTCGCCCTTGGCCGTCCATTTGCGGGGCGATTGGCAAGCGTATAGGCCCAGCAAAGACAAGGAAAGTGCCGCCATCATGGCATAGCGCTTGATGCATGGAATTCTATATTCAAGAGTTGGCATGGGGTTCCGGTTTTTGGTTCAAGCCGGTACAGCCAAAATTAGGGGATTTCGACAAAGATTCGCTTGTAAAAGAACAAGCTCATACCCACCCCAACCGAGATTCCAGTATCCGCCAGATTAAAGACCGGTCTGAAAAAAACAAAATAATCCCCTCCCCAAACCGGAAGCCAATCCGGCAAAAATCCTTGGAAAAGGGGGAAATACAACATATCAACCACCCGACCATACATCCAATCCTCGTAGCCAAACAAGCGGCCGTAAAACAAAGAATCCACGATATTGCCACAGGCCCCGGCCCAAATCAAAGCCAAGGCAATGGTTCCTCCGGTTCGGGTAAAACCTTTGTGAATCGTATTCCAGAAATATGTACCCAAACCAAGCACGGCGATAAGTCGAAAGGAGGTGAGCAATAATTTTCCGGTACGCCCCCCCCATTCCAAACCAAAAGCCATCCCGTTGTTTTCGATAAAAAACAATTGAAAATACCTTCCGAGAACCTCGATGGATTCGCCGTGGGCCATGTGGGTTCGGATCCAAAGTTTGGACGCCTGGTCCAAAACCAAAAGACCTAAAGCGACCGTGATCGCCAGGATTTTGGGCTTCAACCTATTGTTTTAGTTTGGCTTCCATCGAAAGGGTGGCATGGGGCACCGCCATCAAACGCTCCTTCTGGATCAATTTGCCGGTTTCACGGCAAATCCCGTAGGTCTTGTTCTCGATGCGAATCAAGGCGTTTTCGAGGTGATCGATGAATTTGCGCTGACGAGCGGCCTGCTGCGAATGCTGTTCTTTTTCGAGGGTTAAGGAGCCTTCTTCGAGGGTAACATACGAATTGGACGTGTCATCGGTTCCGTTTTCGTTGGTATGCATGAGCTGTTCTTGGTGATACCGGAATTCTGCCCGGGCTTTTTCAAGTTTTTCGATGATGACTTTGCGAAAATCCTGTAATTCTTCGTCGCTGTAACGGTTTTTGTTGGAGCTGTTCATAGTTGAGCGGGTAAAAAGGAAGCGTTGTGAATGGAATTGAAAATTAAAAGCCAAATGGGGTTGGCCGTACGGTTCAGGCAGGTTTGTTATCCACTTTGTCAACAAAAACCCGGATCACGAGGCCCTCCAAGTCGAGCACCTCGGCTCCTTCCCTGGAGGATGGCAGACCTTGATGGATTTGCAGGGCCAGGACTTCGTTGGCCATGGAAGCCCCGTGCTCTGCCACCAAGTCTTTGACCACCGGTAGGTCTTCCAAAATCAAGTGAATGCGGTCGGTCAATTCGTACCCGCGATCCTTGCGGATTTTTTGAACACGGTTGACCAATTCGCGAGCGGTACCCTCCAAGACCAAGGAAGGACTTAGGGAGGTATCCAGGGCTACCGTCAGCGTTCCTTCGGAGGCCGTCTGCCAGCCTGGAATATCCAAGGTGATGACTTCCAAGTCCTCTACTTCTAGAACACAATTTACGTCATCTACCCGAAGCTCCAATAGACCCTTGTCCAGAAAACCTTGGACCTCCTGGGCACTGATTTGTTCCAGGGCTGCTCCCAACTTTTGGATGACCGTTGGGTAACGGGGACCCAGCCGCCTGAATTGAGGCCGCAATTTGCGTTGAATTTGCAAATCACCGGTGCCCGTCCAAACAATTTCTTTGATGTTCACTTCGTTGCGGATCAAATCCAACATACTCCCTAGGCTGTCGGTATCCAAACCTGCCGGAGGAACCAAACCCAAACGCTGCAGGGGTTGACGAACGCGAATCCCGGCTTTTTTGCGAAGGGACAAGGCCAAGGAACAAACCTGCTGGGCCCATTGCATTCGTTGTTCCAACTCCAGATTCATCTTATTCCGATCGGCCTGAGGCATGCGGTCCAGATGGACCGACATAGGAGCATTGCCCGAACCAGCACCCATCAAATCCCGGTACAGGCGATCCGCATAGAAGGGAGCCAATGGCGCCATTAATTGGGACAAAGTCCGCAGGCATTGATGAAGGGTCGCAAAGGCGTTCCACTTATCGCGGCTCTTGCCATCTTTCCAGAAACGACGGCGGCACAAACGAACATACCAATTGCTCAAGTGCTCGTCTGTAAATTCCTGGATAGCCCGAGCGGCCCGGGTGGGCTCCATCTCTTCGTAAGCCGTAACGGCCTCGTGGATGAGGGAATGCAGGCGGGACAAAATCCAGCGATCCATTTCGTGAAGGCCTTCGGCATCCGCCTCCAGGGCCGGTGGCTCTGCTTGGGGATCAAAACCATCCAGGTTGGCATAGAGCGCCCAGAACTGGTACGTATTGTAGAGGGTTCCAAAAAATTTACGCTGCACCTCTTCCACCCCTTTGGGGTCAAACTTGAGGTTATCCCAGGGCGGAGCGTTCACCACCATGTACCAACGCAAGGCGTCGGCCCCGTAGCGGTTGAGCATCAAATAGGGATCGATGGTATTGGCCAAACGCTTGGACATTTTGTTACCGTCCTTGTCCAGAACCAACCCGTTGCTGATCACCGATCGAAAAGCCACGCTATCAAAAAGCATCACCGCCAAGGCATGCAGGGTAAAGAACCAACCCCGGGTCTGATCCACTCCTTCCGCGATGAAATCGGCCGGAAAAGAAGGCGGCAATCCCGTTGCGATGGCTTCGGTCCCTGAACCCCATGGATAATGATTCTGCGCATACGGCATGGCCCCCGAATCAAACCAAACATCAATCAGATCGGGCTCCCGGTGCATCGGACGGCCCGACGGAGAAACCAAGACAATCCGATCCACTTCGGGACGGTGCAAATCATTGATTTCGTTGGGATTGGGCCAACCTGCAGCACGGGCTTCCTCCATCGCCGATTTGAGTTCGGCCATGGAACCAATGCAGCGCGTCTCCTGCCCGTCTTCGGTACGCCACAAAGGCAGGGGCGTTCCCCAAAAACGGGAACGAGACAGGTTCCAATCCACCAGGTTTTCGAGCCAATGACCAAAGCGCCCGGTACCCGTGCTTTCGGGTTTCCAGCGGATGGTCCGGTTCAGTTCAATCATCCGGTCTTTGAAAGCGGTGGTCCGCACAAACCAGGAATCCAAGGGATAATACAAAATAGGCTTGTCCGTACGCCAACAATGGGGATAACTGTGCTCGTATTTCTCGATGCGAAAGGCTTGACCGGCCCGCTTGAGTTTGAGTGCAATGAGATCATCCGCGCTCAGTAATTTGCGCAGGTCGGCGATCAAATGCGCCAATTGCTTTTGTTGAACGGCCAGCCACTGGGCTTTTTCTTCGTCGTTGAGGAAGGCCTCCTTGACCGGATAGCCGGCCAGCGGAAACTCGGGATCCTGAATCTCCTCGCTAAAGCGCCCGGCCCGGTCCACCAGGGTCAGGGACCCCAGGTTGTGCTGACGCCCCGCCTTGAAGTCATCGGCTCCAAAACTGGGGGCCAAATGAACCAAACCGGTTCCCTCTTCGGTGCTGACAAAATCCCCCACCACCATCCGGTACGGATCCCCTTCGAGGGGTCGTGCATAGGGCAACAGGGGTTCGTAGCGCAAGTCCTGCAAGGCAGAGCCCTTGATTTGGCCCCAAACCTTCAAGGAATCCTTGTCGGAATAGGCCTGCAGTCGATCCAAAGCCAGCAAAAACCCTTGCTCTTCGGTGGTGTAGGTGTTGGGACCGCTCACCAAAACGTAATCAATGGCAGCGCCCACCGCCAGACCGGTATTGGAAGGCAGGGTCCATGGCGTGGTGGTCCAGGCCAAGGCGTAGACCTGCAGATTCAACCCGTTGAATAGGGCCCGCCCTTGGTCTCCATCGCTAAACTGCAGATTTTGGAGCAAGGTTTGGGTCGCATCGGCGGTCAACCGAAATTGGGCCACCATCGAAAGGTCCTTGACCTGACGATAGGTCCCCGGCTGATTTAATTCATGGGAACTGAGTCCCGTCCCTGCCGCAGGGCTGTATGGCTGGATGGTATACCCCTTGTAGAGTAAATCTTTTTGATAAAGTTTTTGGAGCAAAAACCAAACCGACTCGATGTATTCGTTGTGATAGGTGACGTAAGGCCGATCCAAATCGATCCAATAACCCATCAGGCGGGTCAATTCTTCCCACTTGCCGGTGTATTGCAAAACATCTTCCCGGCAATGCCGGTTGAATTCTTCGATGGAAATCCGCTCACCAATATCATCTCTGCGGATTCCCAATTTCTTCTCCACCTGCAATTCAACGGGTAGTCCGTGGGTATCCCATCCGCTTTTGCGTTCGACGCGATACCCTTGCATGGTCCAATACCGTCCCAGGTAATCCTTGATGGTCCGGGCCATGACGTGGTGAATACCCGGAATCCCGTTGGCCGAAGGGGGCCCCTCGTAAAAGACCTTGACCGGACGCTCGTCCGCCTTCAGGCTTTGCTCAAAAATCTGGTTTTCCTCCCAGAATTCGGTGATTTCCTGCTGAAAAGCCGTCCAATCGGCTTTGGTGTATTCCCGGTACCTCTTCATAACCAAGGCGCAAAAATAGGCGTTTTCGTCCCCGCTCAGTTAGGGTTGAACAGCCGAACCGGGTCGTTTCCTGCGGTCCATCCACAAAATCAGGGTCGGCAGCAGGACCAAATTGGCCACCATGGCCAAAAGCAAGGTCACGGCCGACATGAGGCCCAGGGCCTGGGTCCCGCCAAAATCCGAAAACGCAAAGACTACAAAGCCAAAAAACAAAATAATAGAGGTATAAATCATGGACCCCCCGGTTTCCAGGGTGCAAACCCGCAAATGCTCCATGGTGCTCCGGTTATGACGCTTGATTTCTTGGTAATAACGCGCCAAATAGTGAATGCAATCATCCACGGCAATCCCCAAAACAATACTGAAAATCAAGACCGTGCTGGGCTTGATCGAAACCCCCATCCACCCCATCACACCGGCCGTAAAAAGCAACGGAAGGCTGTTGGGCAACAAGGCAAAAAGCACCGCCTTCCAACTACGGTAGGTGAGGCCCATCATGAGGGCAATCAACAAAACCGCCAACAAAATCGAACCCGCCAACGATCGAACCAGGTATTGATTCCCCCGTAGAAACATCAGGGAATTCCCTGTGAAAAAGACCTTTTCATCTCGACCTTCCATGATGGAATCCACCCCCAACCGCAACGCATCGAGAACACGGTGGAGGGAGTCGGTCCCTACATCGGCCATGTTATAGGAAATGCGCATAAATTGTTTGGAAGAATCCATGAGTCGAAGGCTGAGGCCTTCCTTTCCGGATTCCCCACGACTTCGTAACAAATAAGGAAGCACAAAGGCCCTTTCCTGAGCGTTGGGCAATTGATAGTGGGCCTGAGATCCTCCAAAATAAGCCTGATTGGCCGCTTTGATCAATTCCACCATCGAAATCGGCGGCCCAAAGATGGGCTGCTGCTCCAACAAATTCTGAATTTGATCGGCCTTTTGGAGAAGGGCTGGAGACTGGGCGCCGTTGGAACGGCCGGCATCCAAAACCAAATCCAAGGGCATCACCCCGCCAAAATGTTTTTCGAGGAAACGCAAATCCCGGTAAACATGATCGTTCCGTGGCAAATCATCGACAACGTAACTGTTGGTCCTTAATTGCAGGATTCCACTGATCGCCACAACCAATAGACCCACCGTTGCCGCCACCACCACCCGACGACGAAATTCAATCCAACGCGTCAGGCGTTCCAGCCATCGCCGGATGCGCTGATTTTCCAGGTGACGAATTTGACGAAATCCTGGGGCCGGAAGCAGGCTAAGAATCGCCGGTATGACAACGATGCTTAATACAAACATCACCATGACCGAAAGGCCGGTCACAAAACCAAACTCCCGGAGAATCACACTTTCGGTAAAATA
>Ga0247833_1006900_pt1 | contig 12336 bp, 10 predicted proteins | sample LaCruzMarch2015__7_FD_187117 | JGI IMG/M metagenome (GOLD analysis project Ga0247833, IMG submission 187117) | Freshwater microbial communities from meromictic Lake La Cruz, Castile-La Mancha, Spain - LaCruzMarch2015_8m | ecosystem: Environmental > Aquatic > Freshwater > Lake | place: Spain...
TGGCGGTGGGTCGGGCGGCGTGCCGAGAATGCGGTCGAGCACATACGCGCCGCGCACCACGGGCGAGGTGCTGGTGCCGTTGGCGGAGACTTTCAACACCGCACCTTGCGTGATGAAGCCACCGCGTCGCGAACCGGGAGTGAGACTGACTTTGCGAATCTGCTCACCTTTCACTCCGGCGATGCCGTAGTGCTCGGCGAGGCGTTCGTTCAGCATCGCGAAGTCGCTTTGCACGATGTTGCGCACGCTGAGGTTGCGGGTGAGCAACTCGTCGAAGAAGCGCTCGGTCTCGCTGACCATGGACTGCTGAAGGTATTGCTCAAACTCGGGGTAGAGCTTCGTGTCGGGTTGGGTGAAATCGATGTCGCGGAGATTGAGCCAGCTTCCGAGGAAGTTTTGCGTGAAGTGCTTCGCTTTCGGTGAAGCGAGCATGCGCTCAGTCTGCGCACGCAAGGTCGCGGGTTCGCGCAGCTTCTTCTGAGCGGCGAGCGCGGCGAGTTCATCATCCGGCGCGGTGCTCCACAGGCCGTAGCTGAGCCGTGATGCAAGCGCGTGGTCATCGAGCGGGCCGTGTTTTTCCTGGAGGAAGAGAAACTTCGGCGAGCACAGCGCCATCTTGTAGGCAGCGCGTAGGGCTTCATCAAACTGACGGCCTTTCTGCATCTGTTCGGTCACGAGCGTGAGATGCTCGGTCACTTCTTCATCCGTCACGGGGCGACGGAAAACTTTCGGTAAGAATACAGCGAGCAAGCGGCGGGCATCGGCTTCGGGTTGCGATGAAACAACGCGCAGGTCCTTGGTAGCCACCTTTGGGTTCGCAGGCTGCAACGGCAGGTTGCCGTAGAGCAGTTGGTGACCGCGCGGCGGCCATTGCTCATTCAGCGGGCCTTCGATATCCACCCACTCGACGACTGCACAAATGCCGCCGACCATCGCGCGTTCGTCCGGCGTCTCCGGCACGGTTCGGTAAGGCGAAACCCAGAGCGTCTTGCCCTGTGGCACGCGCGCTTCGTATTCGAACTCGCGAAACTCCGTGGGGCTCATCTCGAAGTAGGTATTGCCAAAGGTCAGTCCGGTGCGCGGCCAGTCGGCGAGCGCGACTTTGAGCATGATGTGGCGATCCGGGCGTTTCTTATCATTCGCATTCGCGTTCGGTCCCTCCTTGTCGATCATGGCCCGCGCGCGAATGCGGAAGCGATAACGCGCATCCGGCACTGGCGGCGACCACGCGCCAAGTTCGCCGTGAGGCCCGTTGCCGCCATTCCAACGAATGGCGAGCAGGCCCTCGGGCGAATGCGTCCACACGCCGTTCTGAAAGCCGGGCGCGTTCCAGTCATGCCACGTTTCGTTGTAGTCCGTGCGGATCTTCTTCGTCTCGGGCTTCGGTGTGGTGACCGTCGCTTCCTTGAGCGCAAGGTCGGCGGCCTGCAAGTAACGCTCCAGATGCACCGCAGAGAGATTCAGCGCCGCACCGATGTTGTCGAAGCCCCCTGCGGTGCCGTCTTCTGGTAACAAGTCACGCAGTGGCGTGTCGATGCCGAGCAGATCGTGAACGGTGTTCACATACTCGGTGCGATTCAGCCGCCGGTAAACCACGCGGCCTTCCGACTCCTGCTTATGTCGGCTGAAAGTGTGCAGCTCATCATGCAATGCTTTCAAAAAGGTGCTGCTCACTTCCGCTGGTGGACGCTCCTTCTTCTTCGGCGGCATCTCGCCACGCTCCACCTTGTCGAACACTTTGGTCCATTGCTGGAGGTTCTCCGTGTCATCAGGCTTCCATTTCAGCGCCGCCAAATCGAGCCCGCCCTTCTTCGCGTCTGCATCGTGGCAGTCGTAGCAGTGCTGGTCGAACATCGGCTCCAGTTTGCCGCCGAGTTCAGCGGCTGACGAGGAACCGAGCGCAACCGTGCAAAGCAAGGTGGTAATGTATAAGGCTCTCTTCATCACGGCTGCTTCGGAGTGGTGGGTTGGACGTTCGGCGCATCGCCAGCCTTCGGCATCGCGCGGGCGAGTCGAAACCCCGTGTCAGGATACCTCTTCTCCGGTTTGGAACTGGTGCGCACGAGCGACTTCATCTTCTCAAACGTATGCGCCACACAGCCGCCTCTCATGCCGCGTTGCGTATCGAAGACGAGCGCCTCGTTCCATTCCCACGCATTGCCACCTTGATCAAACGTGCCGTAATAGCTGGCGGAACCGGGATAACTTCCCACCGGATACATTCGCGTGTAGGCACCGGGCGGAAGGTTGCCCACGTTCTTCTGCGAGTAGTTCGCCGAGTTCGGTTCACTTGCGCCTTCGGCCCGGAACTGCGGCTGTTCGTTGCTGCGCGTGGGATAGAGCCAGTAATCGCCAGCCGGTCCACCCTTCGCTTGCGGCTGAAAATACGCCGCCTTATACCACTCGTTCTCCGTCGCGATCCACACCTTCGCACCCGGCTCATGCCGAGCGAGGCCGCCGTGCTTCGCGATGTCATAAGCGCCGGTTTCAGTATCGCCCTTGCCCTGGTCATTGTGCAGCCAGTTCACAAAACGCATCGCATCGAGAAAGGTCACATACACCACGGGCTTCTTCTCCTGACCCGCGATGACTTCATAGCGATACGCTCCAGGCGCACCGGTGCGATTGATGAACACCGGCAAGTCGTTGCGAATGCCGCCCTGATTATTGTCCGTCAACAGCGCGCTGCCCATGCTCGCATTCCACAGTCCGCGTGGATCATTCGCTGCCACCGAATTCAAGAACTCCGCATACTGCCCGATGGTCACCTCGAACTTCGCTATCTGAAATTCATACCCCACCGCGCCATAGCCCGTCTTGTCCGGCGCATTGCCCGCATCACCCACTGTGACCCATTCGATGTCGAGGGCGTGCGCATCCATTCCGCAGACAAGAAGCAAAAGGAGCCACGGCTTCATCTCTTCTCCTCCAGCGGCTCAAAGCTCACATCGTCATACCAACCGTTCACCACATCCTTGCTGCCACCGCCCACGGCGAATTGCACCGTCTCCTTTGGCGCATCGCCCGCATGGGTCTGGTAGGTCAGCACTTGTTTCCCATCGATGAACGCCATGATCGTCTTGCCGCGCATCTCGATGACCAGAGCGTGCCAGACATCGAGCGACAGGGCGATCTTCTCCACCTTCGCCGCACCGATGAACTTGCGGTTCATCTTCTTCTCCTTCTTCAACGCCTCCGCTTCCGGTGAACCTTTCGGAACCAAGTTCTCCTCGTCCCACGCTGTGATGCTGCCCTGCCGGATGTGCACACCCGCGAGATGAAAATTCGCCTCCAGGATCGGATTCGGCCCATTGAACCCAATCGCCGCCATGCCGCCCTCCTCCATCTTGAAACGCAGGCTCAACCGCACGTCCTTGCCACTGACCTTCCGTGTGAGTCCCGATGGATGCAGCTTCCCAAACGTCTGCCCTCGCAGCACGCCGTCCTGAATCTGCCACCAGCGGTGCATGTTCTCCGCACCCGACACCACCTTCCCATCCGGCAGCCATCCATAGGACGACCAGTTCTTGAGAAAGGCCGCCTCATCAGAGAAATCTTCCTTCCAACATGAGGTGTCGGGCGGTTCGGCGGCGTGAGTCAGCGCTGACGCAACGACGAGGGTGAGAAACAAATGTAGAGCTTTCATGGAAGGGTTGGAGAATACGTTGCCAAGCTCATTTGTTTGCATCCAGCGGTTCAATGCTCACATCGTCATACCACGTCGCCATCACCGTCTTTCCGTTGCCGCCAACACCGAAACCGATGCTCGTCTTCGGTGCATCACCGCAAAGCGTGGTGTAATTCAGAACCGGTTTCGCGTCGATGATGACACGCAGATCCTTGCCCCGCACCTCAACGGCGAGGTCGTGCCACGCGTCGGGCGCAATGCTGATCTTTTCCGTCTTCGCGTAGTAGAACTTGCGATTCCACCCACCCTCCTTCTTCAACTCCGCCGCCTCCGGCGAATCCTTGGGATGCAGCACCTCATTGTCCGCCGCCACGATGCTGTCCGTGCGGATGTGCAGGCTCACGACATTGAAGACCTTTTCCACAATCGGATTCGGCCCGCGAATCCCGATGGCGGCCACGCCTCCGGCGGGAATCTTAAACCGGCAGCGCAAGCGCACGTCCTGCCCGGCCACGTCGCGCGAGATGCCGGAACCGTGCTTCTCCTCAGGAAAGTTCTGCCCGCGCAATGATCCGTCCACAATCTGCCACCACTCTGGTCGCGACTCGTTGGCGCCAACCGGTTTGCCGAGCGGATTCTTCGCATCAATCCCAGCCGCGAGGAATCCATAGCTCGACCAGTTCTTCGCGAACGCGACTGAATCCGAGAAGTCATCCTTCCAACGCGAGAGGTCAGGCTTGTCATCGGCGGCGTGAACGAACCCCAGCGGCGCGAACAGCACGGCGGTGAGGAGTGTGAGGGTGTGTTTCATATTCACTTTTTGGATGAGGGCGTCAGCTTCGCGCGGGTCGTCTCCCATTGTGGGTTGGGCTCGGCTTTCCAGATCTGCACGTCGTCGTAGCTCACTGTGCCGCCGTTGCCCCAGGTGCTGAGGCTGAGCCAGGTCTTGGCGGTGGCGAATCTGGGGTGCTTCGCGATGAGCGTGGGGCCGCCTTCGATCTGCACGACCACTTCGTCGCCGCGCATCTCCTGCAGGACGTGATACCACTGGCCGGGCTTGGGCTTCCATTCGTTGCTGGCGAGCACTTCATCGGCATCGCCCTCTTTCTTGGTGTTCTTCTTTTTCGAGAGCGAGGCTCCGGTGCGGAAGTGCAGTTGTAAGCTGCTGATGTGGCCCGTGCCGTTGATGGAGGTGCCGTCGTTAAAAACCAAATGCTGCGCGGTGATCTTGTCGCTGAACTTGACGGCATAGTGCACGATGCAATCGGTCGTCGGCACATTGAGCTGGATGGCGGGGCTTTTGCCGTCGTGTTTTTTGTCGCGGGCCTTGGCGTGATCTTCCGCCGTGGCGGGCTGGCCGTTGAGCGTGCCGTCGGCGATGGCAAAACGGGCCTTCATTGATGGCTGCCATTCCGGCTTCATCGGCCCATCGAAGCTGTCGCTGAAGATCACGTCGCCGCGCTTGCTGAGGATGGGTTCGAGCTTCGGGGCATCGGCGGCGTGCAGCGCGGCCAGCGATGCGAGCAAGAGTGCGGTGAGGAGGGAGAGGTGGCGTTTCATGCGCGGACTAGTTGGTGACGACAGTTGTTCCAAAAACGGTGAACTCGGCGACGCCGGGGGTGATGCCTTTTGGTGAGCCGAGGATGACGAGACGGGCGCGGGTGCCGATGGTGGGCTTGCATTCGCGGTAGTCGATGAGCAGGTCTTCGGTGCTCTCGCTGCGGTCGAGAATCGTAGTCCATTGGTCTTTGGCGGTTTCAAGTTCCACGCGGTAGCGGAAGGGGCCGGGCTTCACGTCGTTTTTCGTGTCGAGGCCGATGTCTCGCCAGATGAGGCGCACGGCGTGGATGGTGGCGGGTGCGCCGAAGGTGCTGGTGAGCGTCGGCTGCGTGTCGCCTTCGGCGGGCTGCCACCAAGTGCGCATCTCGTTGTCCACGGCGAGGCGACCTGGCAAATTCGGGGCAGAAGTGGAGCCGAGCGTATGCACGAGGCCGTTGATCGGGAGCCAGCCGGTATCGGCGGATTTCGCGCCCGGCGGCGTTTTCCCCGGCAACCACTGCGGGAACGAAGTCGCGCCGTGAACGACGAGTTCGCCATTGGCATCAATCTCCGCGCGATCCATGCCGATGCGGCGCTCGAAGCTGTGAACCACGCCTGCACGGATCGTGTAGATGGCCCAGAGCTCATTTTCCGGCCCTGCCACGATGCAGCCGCAGGCCGTGCCGGTGAGCAGTCCTTCGGTGGTGCGGAGGATGGGATTGCGTTTCTGTGGCTGAAAGGACCCCAGCGGTGATGAGCCGACAAAGCAGCCCATCGCATAGGTGCGGTGTTGGGTGCCAGCAGCGGAGTAAGACAGGTAGTATCGGCCGTTGCGCTTCAGCATCCACGCCGTCTCCAGCCAGCTTTTGTTCGGATTTTGGTTCCATTCGCCGTGGGCCTCCCAAGGGCGTTCTTGAGGATTGAAGGCAATCAAACGCACTGGCGGAGCGAGGGGTTTCGTCGGGTCGGCGGCGTCGAGTTCTACGCCCCAAGTGCCAGCCGTTGCCGAAACGCCGAAGTAGAGGTAGAGCCGTCCGTCATCATCAGAGAAGAGCATCTTGCCCATAATCGGCGGCACTTCGCCACTGGGCTTGAGCTTCAGGTCGCCGATCTTCTCGAACGGTCCCAGAGGTGACGCGGAGGCGTAGAGTGTGGCGGAGTTGTTTCCGAGTAGAAACCGGCCGCGATGGCGCACGATCGTGGGGCGCGAGTAGCCCAAGTCCTGAAGGTTGAGGGGATGATGCTGCCACGTCGCGCCATTGTCGGCACTAACCCAGGCCATGCCCCCGGAGGAATAGAGATGCCATTTGCCCTCATGCCAGATCGCTGTCGGGTCGGCATGCTCACGGAACTGCTCGCGATATCCGAGAAGCCAGCTTTCGCGGGCATCGGGTTCGCCATTGGTCACGTTTCGGGCGTGATGTCCGACGGGGTAATTGGGGATCGACAGCGGATTGCAGAAGGTAGCCGGAGGCTCGGCAGCGTGCAGCGCGGTCACCGGCGTGAGCAGTAGGACGGCGAGGAGGATGAGGTCGGGGTTTTTCATGGCTTGGTCTATTTCTGCTTGGCTTCGGGTTTGGTCGCGGCGGGCGGCGGCACGGGCTTGGGCATCTGATTCTGCCAGGCGAAGAAGGCTTCGCTGAGTTCCTTGACCTTTTCAGGGAACTCGGAGGCGAGGTCGTTCAGTTCGGCGGGGTCGCGGCTGAGGTCGTAGAGTTCCCAAGCACGGGAGTCGTTTGTGCCGTCGAAGGATTGGTCGAGCTTGATGGCCTTCCAATCGCCGCTGCGGACAGCGAGGTTGTAAATAAGCGTGTGGCCGTGGACGACGGGTTTGTTGCGTTCGTTGGGTTTGGCCCAGACATACTGCTGCCAGCAGAGGGTGTCGTGAGCATGGCCGGATTTTTCGGCTTTGACGAAGGGCATGAGGTCCACCCCATCGAGTCCGGTGGGTAAGTCGGCGGCTGCGGCAGTTGCCAAGGTAGGGAAGACATCGGTGGTGCTCACGATGCCATCGAAGGTTTTGCCAGCAGGCACCTGCCCGGGCCAGTGCATGATGAAAGGCACGCGCACGCCGCCTTCCCACACGTCGAATTTGTGACCGCGATACGGTCGGTTGATCGCGGTGTTTCGCGTGTGCTCTTTGGCATTGTTGCCGCCGCCGCCGTTGTCGTTGGTGAAGACGATGAGGGTGTTGTCCGCGAGGTCGAGTTCCCGAAGCTTGTCCATCACGCGGCCGACATTCCGGTCCACCGCGCGGACCATGGCGGCGTATTTCCGGCGGTCGGGGCTGATATACCCGGCTTCGATGGCGGCTTGGTCTTCGTCGAGGCTATCTAGCGGAGCATGGGGCGCGTTGAAGGCGAGATAGAGGAAGAAGGGTTCTTTGTTCTTGGTTGCTGGTTCTTGGTTTTTTGTGTGAACGCGCTGGATGAACTCGCAGGCCTCGGTGCCGAAGAAATCGGTGAGGTAATCGGGCGACTTGAAACGCTCATACTTCCCGTCCTTCAGCCTTGCCAGTTCGGTGCCTTTCCAAAAGGAGTTCATGCCACCGGTAATGCCGACGAACTCATCGAAGCCGCGCTCGTGAGGCGGTTTGAACTGGAAGCCGCCGAGGTCATTCCCGCTGTGCCCGCTGCTGTTGCCGCTGAGATGCCATTTGCCGACATTGGCGGTGCGATAGCCACGCGATTTGAGCACGTCGGCCAGCGTGGTCTGCTGCATCCAGAGCTGGTTTTGCTCCGGCTCATAGACGTTGTTAAAGACGCCGAACCTCGCCGGGAACTTCCCACTCATGAGGCCCATGCGCGAAGGAACGCAGATCGGGGCGACGGTATAGGCGCTGGTGAACCTAGTGCCCTCGGCGGCGAGCCGGTCGAGATGGGGTGTGGGGATGTCTTTGCAGCCGTATGCGCCGATGTCGGCATAGCCCATGTCGTCGGTGAAGATAATGACGAGGTTGGGTTGTTTGTGTGACGCATCGGCAGCATGGAACGCGGCCAGCGGTGCGAGCAGTAGGGATGTGAGGAGTTTGATGGTGGGTGTCATATGCGGGCTATTTGGTGACGACAGTTTTGCCAAAGACGGTGAACTCGGCGACGCCGGGGGTGATGCCTTTTGGTGAACCGAGGATGATCAACCGGGCACGGGTGCCGGTGGTGGGTTTGCATTCGCGGTAGTCGATGAGCAGGTCTTCGGTGCTCTCGCTGCGGTCGAGGATCGTGGTCCATTGGTCCTTGGCGGTTTCAAGTTCCACGCGGTAGCGGAAGGGGCCGGGCATCACGTCGTGCCTCGTGTCGAGGCCGATGTCTCGCCAGATAATGCGCACGGCATGAATGGTGGCGGGTGCGCCGAAGGTGCTGTTGAGCGTCGGCTGCGTGTCGCCGTCGGCGGGCTGCCACCAGGTGCGCATCTCGTTGTCCACGGCGAGGCGGCCCGGCAAATTCGGGGCAGAGGTGGAGCCGAGCGTATGCACGAGGTCGTTGACCGGGAGCCAGCCGGTAGCGGCGGATTTCGCATCCGGCGGCATTTTTCCCGGCAACCACTGCGGGAGCGAAGTCGCGCCGTGAACGACGAGTTCGCCATTGGCATCGATCTCCGCGCGATCCATGCCGATGCGGCGCTCGAAGCTGTGAACCACGCCTGCACGGATCGTGTAGAAGGCCCAGAGTTGATTCTCAGGCCCGGCTACGATGCTGCCGGAGGCCGTGCCGGTGAGGAGTCCCTCAGTGGTGCGCAGAATCGGATTGTGCTTCTGAGGCGTGAAGGGTCCGAGCGGTGATGAGCCGACAAAGCAACCCATCGCGTAAGTGCGGTATTGCGTGCCAGCGGCGCCGTAAGTCAGGTAGTATCGGCCGTTGCGCTTCAGCATCCACGCGGTCTCCAGCCAGCCTTTGTTCGGGTTTTGGTTCCATTCACCATGGGCCTCCCAGGGGCGGTCCTTTGGATTGAAGTCAATGAAACGCACGGGCGTAGTGAGTGGCTTCGTAGGGTCGGCGGCGTCGAGTTCCACGCCCCAGATGCCAGCATTTTCCGAAACGCCGAAGTAGAGGTAAAGCCGCCCGTCATCATCCGAGAAGAGCATCTTGCCCATCAGCGGCGGCACTTCGCCACTGGGCTTGAGCTGCAAGTCGCCGATCTTCTCAAACGGCCCCAGAGGCGAAGCGGAGGCGTAGAGCGTGGCGGAGTTGTTGCCGAGCAGGAACCGGCTGCGATGGCGCACAACGGTGGGCGGGTAACCGATCTCACGCACATTGAGCGGATGATGCTGCCAGGTCGCGCCCTGATCTGCGCTGACCCACGCCATGTCGCCGGACGGGTAGAGATACCATTTCCCATCGTGCCAGAGCACCACCGGATCAGCCAGCTCACGGAACTGCTCGCGATGCCCGAGAAGCCAGCTCTCGCGTGCATCGGGTTCGCCATTGGTCACGTTGCGGGCAAAAAAGCCGATGGGGTAGTTGGGAATCGGCAGCGGATTGCAGAATGTTGCTGGAGGCTCGGCAGCGTGCAGCGCACCCAGCGGCGCGAGCAAGAGGACGGTGAGGAGTGGGAGGAAGGGTTTCATGGTCAATGCAGCAACGAAGGCACGTCGCCGCGTTCGTGATTCCGTGTCATTCCACGAACGTCCTCGATGGTCACATTTTTCTGCACGAACCCTGCGGGAACGCGTTCGCCCCGCGACTTCATCAAGCCAAGAGCCACCTCCCGTGATCGAGTGCGCCTCTTATCTCCGCCCGTTCAAGATCATCTCGTTCAACTTCAGCCGCAGCGCCTGTTCCGTCGCCAAGACTCCATGAGAGACTGCATGAAGTGGAATGTTTTTGTGGGGTCAAAGCTCAGCCAAGCGCCCTCGCAAGACTTGCACCGACTGACTCAGCCGCTGTTGCTCCAGAGTCTCCAGATACTCATCGGCCGATTTCGGTGGGTTCCTCAGACTTGCCCGATGTTCGCGCATGAGTCTCACGACGGCGTCTTCATCCGAGCGCAAAAGCTGCATGAGGAGTTCGTCAGGAGACCAGCGTTCGATGCCGTGAGTTGCCAAAGTCTCCTTTGGGAAATCGCCCAGATTCCAGGTCACAATGGCATCCACCTCAGCTTCGATGGCAGCAGCCAGCACATGCCGGTCATTCTCGTCAGGCAGAGACAGGCTTTCGATTCGCCACTCGTGGCCGCTCACCAGACAGTCTCCCGCATGAAGGTCCATCAGTTGGCGTCTTCGCTCCAGTTGCTTGAGGGTCAAATCAGGCCTCTCACGCAGCACGGTGGTCATCCATTCCTCGTGAATCTTCTCGGACCACTTCGCTTGAATCAATTCATGCACCGCTAGTCGCATCAGCAAGTCACGCAGCGCCGCTGGATAGAGGACACAGGCATCGAGAAGAACAATGGGAGGGCGCGAGATCAATAACCCATTTTAAGCCTCTGCCCTTCGGCGGCAAGTTCGTCGAGCACCGCCAGCCGCGCCTCCTTCTCACGCTGCTTGTAGGCCAGCACATCCGCCGTCAGCGCCCGCCGATGCGTTCCTACCCGGCGGCTCGGGATCGCTCCCTCGTCGAAAAGCTTCGCCGCATACGGACGCGACACCTTCAGGATCTCCGCCGCCTCTTGTGGCGAGACTTCATCCTCCACCGGCATCATCGCCACCGCCTTGCCCTCTGCCAGCCGCGCCACCGCGGCGATCATCATCCGCATCACACCCACCGGCACCGCGACCTCTTTGCCGTCGATCTGCACCGCCACCGACTCCTTCCGCCCAAACTTCATGCCTCCCATCTGGCGCTGCGATTCCTTCGCGACGATCACATCGCGTTCCGTGGGGACAAGAGCTTCAGAGAGTGCAGGCATGGCGGTTTTCCTTCTGGGTAAAAGCTGCCACACATCCGCATTAGATGCAATATCTGAAATAAGTGAAACAGAATACCTGCGCTGGATGGACGACGGTCACGACCTGCTGCAACGGAGGCGCAGAGAAAATCGAAAACTGCTACCCCTTGCTAGATGACACCAATGGACACAGCCCTTGCCGGATTGGATCACATTGCGGGCGAAAAAGCCGATGGGGTAATTGGGAATCGGCAGCGGATTGCAGAATGTTGCTGGAGGCTCGGCAGCGTGCAGCGCGGCCAGCGGTGCGAGCAGCAGGATGGCGCTGAGGAGTTTGAGGAAAGTGTGTTTCATGGGCAATGCAGCAACGAAAGCGTTCCGCTGCGTTCGTGGTTCCGTGTAATTCCACGAGCGCCCCCCACGGTCACATCTTTCTGCACGAACCCGCAGGCATGAGTGAACCCACGCCTTCACCAACCCAAGCACCGCCCCCGTGATCGAGTGCGCCTCCTACCTCCGCCCGTTCAGAATCATCTCGTTCACCTTCTGCCGCAGCGCCTCCATGTCGGGATCGGCAAAGCCACTGTCCAGCGTGCTCACGGCGTTGGTGTTGTTGCTCGTGCCGCTGATGGCGCTGTTGAGTTGGGCTTGGCTGATCTCGCCGGGCGGTCCTTGGGCACCGTCGCTGCCGTTGCTCCCGTTGCTGCCATCACTGCCGCGTGGGATGCCGAAGGTGAAGCGCACGTTGCTGCCGTCGAAGCTCGTCTGAACCGTGGCTTGCTGACCGGGATCGAGCGTGGTCACGCCGTCCACCACGGCTTGGGCAAAGGGTGGGCCTTGGGCACCGTCATTGCCGGGCGGACCCTGGCCGCCATCGTTGCCTTGCTGCCCTTGGCTGCCGTCGTTCCCACGTGGGATGTCAAAGGTGAAGCGCACGTTCGTTCCATCGAAGCCCACATTCACAGCGGCAGGTGTGCCGGGCTCCACGGTGTTCACGCTATCCACCACCGCAGTCGAAAACGGCGGACCTGCGGGGCCGACGAGTCCTTCCTGGCCCTGCGGGATGTCGAAGCTGAAATGCAGTGTGCCACCGCTCACGCTCACATTCACGTTTGCCGGGCTGCCCTGCGGCAGCGTGTTCGTGCTGTCCACCTGCGCGGCGGTCACAGTCACGATGTTGTTGATGAGCACAAAGAGCGCCTGGAGCTGGTCGCGGATCACCTGGGATTCCAGCGGCGAGTTCGGCAGTGGGAGTGAGGGGTCGAAGGGCATGGCGGGTTGGGTTCTGGGTTCCTAGTTCCTTGGTCGGGGTTCTTGGTTCTCCTTCAGAGGTGGAAAAAGCTCGG
>Ga0247833_1006902_pt1 | contig 12334 bp, 6 predicted proteins | sample LaCruzMarch2015__7_FD_187117 | JGI IMG/M metagenome (GOLD analysis project Ga0247833, IMG submission 187117) | Freshwater microbial communities from meromictic Lake La Cruz, Castile-La Mancha, Spain - LaCruzMarch2015_8m | ecosystem: Environmental > Aquatic > Freshwater > Lake | place: Spain...
AAGCCCCGATGCTGGTGTTTTAAATGAGGTTGTGGTTGTGGGATATGGTCAGCAATCAAAAAAATTAAGCACTCAAACCATAGCTACGGTAGGTTCAAAGGCAATTGCCAATAGACCTGTGCTTTCTCCTCAAGAGTTATTGCAGGGACAAGCTGCAGGTGTTCAGATGGTAGGTTCTTCGGGTTTATTAGGTGCAAATCCCGTGATTCGTATCAGAGGAGCTGCTTCAATTACAGGTGGTGGTCAGCCACTGTTTGTAGTAGATGGTGTTCCCCTCAATGACGGAACGCTATCTGGAGGTCAAGGTGGAGGTTCAGGACTAAATCCATTATTGAATATTAACCCACAGGATATTGAGTCGATGTCAGTTCTGAAAGATGCAGCTGCGGTTTCGATCTATGGTTCGAGAGGGGCTAATGGCGTTATTTTGATTAATACCAAAAAAGGAACTGCCGACCGTAAGACTGAAATTAGCTTAGATAGCTACGTTGGTTTTTCAAATCCTACGAGTTTGATACCAATGATGAATACCGAGCAGTTTGTAGGTTATGTAGCAGCATATAGAGCCGCAAGAAATCTTCCTGCTGTACCATTGAGTAATGACTACTTCGACTGGCCAACGAATGTTGTACAACAAGGGAAAACCAATAATATTAGTCTTTCTGCGAGAGGAGGAAATCAAAGTACTACTTTCTTTATTGGGGGTACTTATGCTACAGAGTCAGGCTTTACTATCGGAAACGACTTGCGTCGTTTGGCTGGACGCTTAAACTTAGAACATAAAGTCAATAAATTCTTAACTATTGGTACTAATCTTTCAATCTCGAATGTAGATATGGATAGGATTGGTGCAGAAAATAATACATTTGCTCCATTAACATCGGCTTATTTACAGTTGCCAAATGTTTTGCCACGTGACGCTAGCGGTAATTTTCTAAATACAGGATTTATTCAAAATGTTATCGGAATCGAAGCATTAAATACTAATAGATTCGTTTCGAAGAGAACAACTGGTAATATCTATGCTGATTTTAAAATCATCAAAGATTTAGTATTCAGAACCGATTTCGGAATGGATTATAATGCTGGTGATTCAAAGACTAGAAATGTTAATTTGTTTACTCCATCAGGTGCGGCATCAAGAGATTTTCAGTATGATAGTAAATGGTTAAGTACTAATACTTTGAAGTACAACAAGGATTTCGGAAAAAGCACAATAGGTGTATTAGCAGGATATAGTTTTGAGACTTCGTTATTTGATAGGATTTCGGTTGCAGGAACAGGTTTTGCTTCTGATGCTCTTCCAAACGTTATTTCGGCTGCTACACCAACATCAACTGTTGAAGAGCGTTCGGAGTGGTCTTTAGAGTCACAGTTTGCTCGTTTCAACTATGGATATGATAACAGATATGTAGTAGAGGCCTCAGTGAGAAGAGATGGTTCTTCTAGATTTGGTGCTGATAATCGCTTCGCATTGTTTTACGCTGTAAGTGGTGGTTGGATTTTATCAGAAGAGAAATTTATGAAAAATCAAAGTTTCATTAATTTCTTGAAACTAACTGCTAGTTATGGAACAGCAGGAAACGACCGTATCGGTAATTTTTCTTCTTTAGATTTGTACGGTGGTGGTGTTCTTTCGGATTATGCAGGTTCTCCTGGTCTTCGCCCAACACAAGTGCCAAACAAAAGCTTAACATGGGAAGAAACAGCTCAATTAGACCTTGGTTTCAATACAACCTTTTATAAGAATAAGTTTAATTTATCAATTAATTATTTTGATAAAATTACCTCTGGAATTCTTTTAAATGTGCCTTTTCCATATACTACTGGTTTTTCAAGTGCATCAAAAAATGTTGGTAAAATGCAAAATAATGGTGTAGAAATTGATTTCAATGCTAATATTTATGACAAAGCTGATTTTAAATGGAGTATAGGATTTAATTCAACATTTTTGAAAAACAAAGTATTAGAATTGCCAGAAGCCTCAATCGACCCTGACGGCAATAGGTTTGTGGCTGGTTCTGGAGCACAAAGAGCAGTTGTCGGACGTTCACTAAATGAGTTTTTCTTGGTAGAAGCCATTGGTGTAAACCCTACAACGGGAGATTTGGAGTGGAGAACAAAAGAAGGCACGGCAACAACAACTTATTCGGCAAATAATAGAGTTTTTGTTGGTTCAGCTATTCCAAAATGGACAGGTGGTTTTAATACAAATATGTCTTTCAAAGGAATTGATTTAAGTGCACAACTCAGCTATTCTTACGGTAATAAGGTTTTAATCGACGGTTTAGGATTTACTGATAATATGAGTGCTACCGCAGGATTTAATAAATCGGTTGATTTATTAGATTATTGGAAACAGCCAGGTGATATTGCTTTTGTACCAAAGTTGAGCAGTACTACTGCACCATTATTTAGTCAATTATCTACCTTACGTCTTCAGAATGGTTCATTTTTACGTCTAAGAAATGTATCAGTTGGATATACAGTGCCAAAGAGTATTTTAGAAAAATTGAAAGTTGTAAGAACACTAAGAGTTTATGCAATGGGACAAAATCTATGGTTATTGAAGGATAAAAACTTCAGAGGCCCAGACCCAGAAGTTTCTGCTAATGGTCCTAACAACCAAATACTTGGTGAATCATTCTTTGCTTTACCACAGGCTAAAACGGTTACTTTTGGATTAAATCTTGGATTCTAATTTTTAACAAAAATTGTTTATTACAATGAAGAATATTAAAATAGCAATATTATCAGCTTTGATTTTAACGGGGACGGGTTGTTCTGATAGACTCGAACTTTTACCTGAACAATCATTGGCTGGTTCACAAGCATTTTCGAGTGTTGCCAATGCCGAATCTACGCTTAGAGGTGTATATTCACAAACTCAGTTATTAGAAGTTTTTGGATCAGGACCTCAAATTATTTTTGATTATCAGGCCGATAATACAGATTTTGTAGGTTCTTTTCCTACACTTCAAGATATTAATACCTACGTAACGACTTCGCCTAATGCTACGCTTGAAGCCTATTGGGCGGTCAATTATAGGGTTATTAATGCTGCTAATTCAGTAATTGAAAATGCTCCTGGTGTTAAAGACCCAGCTCTTACACCCGAAGTAGCAAAAAGACTAGTTGCTGAATCTAAGTTTTTGAGGGCTATTACTCACCTCAATCTTTTGAATATGTTTGCACAGCCTTTTCAAATTCAGAATGGTGCATCTCCTGGTGTACCTTTGTTATTGAAAAGTTTTACTGGTGAAATCGAGTACCCATCAAGAGCAACTGTTGCCGCTTGTTACGATCAAATTATAAAGGACTTGAACGAGGCTTTGACAGATTTACCAGCAGTTTCAACGCCAGCATCAAGAGGAAGAGCAACCAAAGGTGCAGCAGCAGGTTATTTGTCTAGACTACACCTTTATAAAGGTGAATTCCAAAAGGCAGCCGATTTTGCTAGCCAAGTTATCACTGCAACTACTGCTTATAGCTTGGCTGCAAACTATTCGTTTTATGGAGCTGCTCCAACTACTGAACACGTTTTTGTGATTATAAACAGTGCTACTGATAATGGTCGTACAGGTTCGGGTGGATGGGCTTCGTACCATAGACCGGCATCTAATGGCGGACGTGGAGATTGTGCTATGGCACCAAGTTTAGAGACTTCATTTGGTAAAGAAGCAACAGATAAGCGATTTGTAGATTTAAGTACATTCGTTACTGCTGCTGATGGACTAAGAAAAAGAATGACGCTTAAGTTCCCTGATGCAGCTAATAATACTGATTTAGCTCCTTTGATGCGTACATCTGAAATTTATTTAACGCGTGCCGAGGCATTAGCGGAGTTAAATGGTATTAATACCGAGTCTTTAACTTTGGTAAACGGTATTCGTACAAGAGCGGGTCTTCCTGCTTGGACATCTACTACTTTTACTACGAAAGCAGCATTTATTTCAGCTATTTTGGAAGAAAGAAGAAAAGAGTTATGCTTTGAAGGACACCGTAGAATGGACCTTTTGAGAAAAGGTTTACCATTACGCACTTCTGGGCCAACCGCGGCATTAGCTGCTTATGGAAGTCCAAAAACTGTGTTACCTTTACCTCAAAGAGAAATTGATTTGAACAAAAACCTTGTTCAGAACCAATCGTATTAATCAAACAAAATAACAAAAGGAGTGCATCGAAAGTTGCACTCCTTTTTTTTAGGTTAAACGCAGTAAAAATAAGTTTTTACTCCATTATCCATTGCCATATTGTCGTTTGCTTCGATTTAGGGTGTTGAAGTTCTAGAAAATAATGATGTTCCTTTCCAAGACATATTTTACATCATGGCAAAAGGCAAGTGTTGTAATTTTCTATTTTTCTAATCTCAGAAGAACCTATTTTAGGCAATGGTATTTGTCCCGTTTTGAGGGCAGTCTATTTTAGGCAATGATACTTGTCTCATTTCCTTTATATCGGTGCTTTCCTAAGAAAATTAACCCGATTTTTCTAAAAAAAATGGCTATTCGATATAAAAATATAAAAAAAAGTCAAGGTTAAAAATCTGAATAAACAGTTTTTTAACCTTGAATCTCTAAATTAACACCAATAAATTAGTGCTATTAATATCTGTTACGATTGTTGTCACGGTCTCCACCGCCATAACCACCGCTTCCACCGCCACGGTTATAACCACCGCCGCCGCCACCACCGTAGCCGCCACGGTCTCCACCGCCACCGCCACCGCCGCCACGATTGTAGCCACCACCGCCGCCACCGCCACGGTTATCTCTTTCTTTTTTCTCTTCAGCTTGATTAACTACTGCTGGACGTCCGTCAATATCGGAGCCGTTCAAGGCGTCAATTGCTTTTTGTGCTGAGACATCATCAGGCATTTCTACAAATGCAAAGCCTTTACTTCTTCCAGTAAACTTGTCAGTGATGATTTTAACAGAACTTACTTCGCCATACTCTTCAAAATATTGCTTTAATTCGCTTTCTTGGATTTTGAAAGGCAGACTTCCAACAAAAATGTTCATGATAACTTTGTGATTTGAATGATAAATTTTTACAAAAATATGTTTATTTTATTAATTATCAACAATTTACAGGTTTTTTTGGAAATAAAAATAAAATATTCAATAAATTTATAAAAATAGGCATAAAGTAGACTCATATCTTATCTGAAAATGCAAGAAACTACTTTATAACTTTATATTTTTAATATTTCTTACGAAATTAATTTGCCATTTCTGACAAGAATTTGATACGCATCAATCGAAGTTCTTCTTCACTTGCATCTTGGCTTTCAAACTCTTTTAGTGCCGCCCCGATATTATCTGTTTCGGCAGCCATGAAATAATCATAAATATCATCTTGTCGGTCTTCGTCAATTATCTGATTGATATAATAATCAAGGTTTAGGCGAGTTCCTGAATAACAAATATGTTCGATTTCTTCAATCAATTCGGTCATTGTAAGGTCTTTAGCCTCCACGATTTCGTCGAGGTTAATCTTACGGTCGATTTGCTGAATGATATATATCTTAATCTTCGATTTATTTATGGCCGATTTTACAACTAAATCTTGAGTAGTTTCGATGTCATTGTCATCAACATACTTCATGATTAAGTCGAGGAACGGCTTACCGAATTTCTGTACCTTTCCGAGTCCAACGCCATTGATTTGTGCTAAATCCTGTGATGTTGTCGGATACGTAGTGGCCATTTCTTCAAGAGAAGGGTCTTGGAATACCACGTAAGGTGGTACATTCTTTTCTTTGGCAATTTTCTTACGTAGAGCCTTTAATAATTCAAAAAGAGCTGAGTCAAATGCTCCACCTCCCGACGAATTATTGGCTGAAATATCGTCATCGTCGCTGCTTTCGGTATATTCGTAGTTATGGTCTTCCGAAACAGTGATAGGATGAGAATTTTCGAGAAATTTATGCCCTTTTTCGGTCAATTTTGCTACTCCATAGGCATTTTCTATATCTTTTTCGAGAAAGCCAAATACCATCATTTGGCGAAGCACAGAAACCCAATAATCGTTGGATGTTTTTTTATTATCCGATTTTTTAGCTGGGTTTTCAACTTTTTTAGCTGGTTTTGCATATTTTACCGCTAAAGGTTTTGCTTCCTCCTCGTCATCATCCGAAACTTCCAATTCTACTTCTTCCTCTTCTTCGTCATCTTCATAGTCATCTTCGTCGTGGGCTACAAACATTCCTTTTCCTCTGCCATAAACCTCCAATTTGTCGTGTTCGTGGCTACGAATATAAGCGTTTGAAGTATTGGCGGTCAGAATATCAGCAATGTGCTGAACATCAAATCTTTCGCCCGATTGAAGCACGGCTTTTAAACCTAAAACGGCTTCGTCTTCAATCTTGATTTTTTTGGTAGGCTTAATACAGTTGTCGCAGAAACCACAATCTTTATCTGAATATTCACCAAAATAACTCAATAACTGACGACGGCGACAAACGCCTAAGTTTGAGTAAGATACCATTTCGTGAAGCAATGCACGTGCATTGTCTCGTTCGGTAACAGTTTTATCTTTATTGAATTTTTCGAGTTTCAGAATGTCGTCGTATGCATAAAACATCAAGCAGTTTCCTTCCAAACCATCACGACCTGCACGGCCTGTTTCTTGATAATATCCTTCGAGCGATTTTGGTGCATCATAGTGAATTACAAACCTAACATCTGGCTTATCGATTCCCATTCCGAAGGCAATAGTTGCTACGATTACATCGCACTTTTCATTCAAGAATGAATCTTGATTTTTCATGCGAGTATCAGCCTCTAAACCAGCATGATAAGGTAAGGCTTTTACTCCGTTTACAGCAAGTAAACTCGCAATTTCTTCAACTTTTTTACGACTTAAACAATAGATAATGCCCGATTTTCCTTTATTATTGGCAATATACCTAATGAGTTGTTTTTTTGAATCAACCTTCGGTCTGATTTCGTAGTAAAGATTCTTACGGTTGAACGATGACTTGAAGATATTAGATTCCTCCATGTTGAGGTTTTTCTGCACATCTTGCTGAACCTTCGGAGTTGCCGTTGCTGTAAGAGCAATAATCGGAAGTTTATCGTCAATTTCGTCAATAATTCCTCTAATTCTTCGGTATTCTGGTCGAAAATCGTGTCCCCACTCTGAAATACAATGAGCTTCGTCAACTGCGATAAATGAAAGTTTGGCTTTTTTTAGGAAAGTAAGATTGTCTTCTTTCGTCAAAGATTCAGGGGCAATGTAAAGCAATCTGCATTCTCCTCTCAACACATCGTTTTTTACACGAGTCATTTCTGATTTATTGAGAGTCGAGTTTAAAAACTGAGCGTTTATTCCAAATGCGGTCATTTGGTCAACTTGGTTTTTCATCAAAGCAATTAGTGGAGAAATCACAATCGCAGTGCCTTCCAAAACCATCGCTGGTAATTGGTAACAAAGAGATTTTCCTGCCCCAGTTGGCATAATCACAAAAGTGTTATGACCACTTACTATATTATTGATAATGGCCTCTTGTTCGCCTCTAAAGGCATCAAAGCCAAAGATTTCTTTAAGTTTTTCTTTTAAAGTCTTTTTTATCGCTGCGTCAACCATAAATGCAATTTTGCTGTACGGAAAATTATTATAGGAAAGTAATTGTGCTAATTTAGTAAATTTATAAACTTCAGTCTAAATTATTTTTGCACGAATCTGGCTTAATTAGGATTTCTGTTCTGTACTTAATTTAATCATTTCTATTTACCAAATAAATATCTTTTCATAGACATTATATTGTTCACTAACCAAACTTCAAGTACTTTTGATTGTAAATCAAGGATTAATAAAGTGAATACGAAGTTAGAAAAAAAAATACAAAGCGTTGCTAAAAAAGTTTTGCAAGATGAAGCAGAGGCAATTCTTTCTTTAAAAAGTTATATAAACGAAGACTTTGAAGCTTGTGTAGAGGCCGTTCTTTACTCTAAAGGTAGATTAATCATTACTGGAATTGGGAAAAGTGCGATTATTGGTCAAAAAATAGTTGCAACCATGAATTCGACTGGTACCCCAGCGATATTTATGCATGCAGCCGATGCTATTCATGGTGATTTAGGCATGATTCGGACTGAGGATATGGTACTTTGCATTTCGAAAAGTGGCGATACGCCCGAAATCAAGGTTTTAGTGCCATTGTTGAAACGATATCGCAATCAATTAATAGCAATGGTGAGCAATTTGGACTCTTATTTGGCCAAAAATGCAGACTTTGTGTTGAATGCTCACGTTGAGCGTGAGGCTTGTCCGCTAAATTTGGCTCCAACTACTTCCACAACCGTTGCCTTAGCTTTGGGTGATGCTTTCGCAATGTGCCTGCTCGAAGCCCGTGATTTTACAAGTCGAGATTTTGCAAATTATCATCCTGGGGGCAGTTTGGGTAAAAAATTATACTTGAAGGTTAGAGATATTTATCCGAATAATGAAATACCAAAGGTTTCGGAGAACGCTGATATTCAGACGGTTATTTTAGAAATGACTTCAAAAAGACTCGGTGCTACTGCCGTTGTAGGCGATAATGGCGAGCTTTTGGGAATCGTGACAGATGGAGATTTAAGAAGGATGTTGCGTGACCAAAAAGATTTTTCTACTTTGCAAGCAAAAGATATTATGAATGCTACGCCAAAGGTGGTTTCTTCTGAAGAATATGCCGCGAGTGCTTTGGCAATTATGCAAGAAAAAAGCATTACGCAGTTGGTAGTTGTCGAAGATAAACGCTTATTAGGGTTTGTGCATTTGCACGATTTGCTCAAAGAGGGATTGGCATAAGGTTTTGAGGATAAATAATAAAGATTTCGTGCCACATCAAAAAAATTTGGTAAAAAGTACGTGCTAAGCGATTTAAAATTTATATTTACATCATTTCATTTATTTTATGATCGAAAACTTACCTGACGAAACTCCTTTGGATGCTGCTGACGACTCGCAAACCTTACCACCTATCGAAAACAACACAGAAACTGAACATTCGGCGGCTTCCGAAACACCAGAATTTGAAAGTAGTCTAGAAGTAGTACCTCCGATTGAACCACCGAACTTTGGGTCGGTTGCAACAAAACCGATTTATCATGCTCCTTGGAGTTTATCATTTTATGGCGAGGGTTCAAAATATTTTGTTATACGCCTTATTAATGCCATTTTACAGGTTATAACCTTTAATTTTTATTATCCGTGGGCAAAAGCAGCTAAACTTGATTATCTATACGAACAGACCGAGTTTGCGGGGAGTCGTTTTAAATTTCATGGTACTGGCAAAGAAATGTTTATTGGCTATCTGAAAATGCTGGTCATTATTATCGTTATTTATAGTAGTTTTTGGTTTGCAAAAGCCAATGAACAGATTATTCTAGGTACTCTACTACTTTATGGTGGTGTGATCTTGGTCTATCCTCTGGCAATTCATGGAACGGCAAAGTATCGTCTTTCAAGGAGTTCTTGGCGAGGAATTTTCTTTGGCTATCGTGGCGAATTGGGTGAGCTATTTGCTAAATTCTTTATTGGTATCCTTGTTTCAGTATTTACACTTGGTATTTATTGGTCATGGGTTGAAGTTGATTTACGAAAATATGTGACCAAAAATATCCGTTTTGGAAGCGTAGAGTTTGAATTTGTGGGAAAAGGAGTCGATTTGTTTTTGATTAAACTCAAATACATCATCTTGATATTCGCCGCTATTATTTTTGGGCTAATAATCCTATTCTTTTTAGGCTTTTTTGGTATTGGAATGGCAAATCTTATGAAACTTCAAGACCTAACTCCTTCGATTGGACAAATAGTTTGGTTTGTATTCATTTATTTATTTTTCATGGTAATATTGGGTTCAATTGGCTTAATGCGTCAGCGTGAGATATTTCAGTTTTATGCTGATAATATATTTTTGAAACAAAATGAGCAATGGCATGGCGTGAAACTTAATATGTCGTTTATTGACCTTTTGCAGTTGAGTATCACAAATATGCTTTTGATATTGTTTACGTTGGGAATTGCCACTCCTTTTGTCGAAATCCGGACTTTTCATTTTATTATGCCTCGTTTGGAGATTGATGGCTCATTTGACCCAGATTCGCTCACTCAAACCGAAAGCAATTACCATGATGCCTTCGGCGAAGACGTTGGTGATTGGTTGGATGTTGATTTGGCTTAGTTACCAAGCCGACATATCGGACTATCCTAAAAGGATGTTTATGTTTCTATGCCATTTTAGGCATTACTCAAAAAAAATGATAACTTTTTACTGAAAAGTGTTTACTGATAAGTGTTTACTGATGGAAGCAATATATTATGATGGTAAAACTAGTCAACCTTACGATGCCCAAGTGGGTATTTTGGGCAATTCGTTGACAATTAGTTACGAAAATGGTCAGGTTGTCTGGACTATTTTACAGATTGATTACAGTTCGTTTACTGGCAAAGGGAAAACTATGCTAAAATATGGTGAGTTTCCGCATCAGTATCTCGAATTTCCGATTGATTCTCCACTTTTTTCGGCTTTAGAAAATCATTTACCTAAACGCCGTGAAGGCTTTTGGGCATTTGCCAATGAGCTCGCTGGTGCGGGTGTTCGAGGGGTGTTGATTACGATTGCTATTTTTGTCTCTATTGCTGGAGGCGTTTATTTTTTACTTTTACCCAAAATTGCTGAGTATGCCGCTTCACAAATTCCGATGGAAGCCGAAGTGGAACTCGGTAAACAGTTCTACGATAGTTTTGTAGGAGGAATGGAAATTGATAAAGAACGCACCAAAGAGTTACAAGCATTTGCAAAAAAAATAGATTTTCAGACTGGATATCCGTTGAAATTTACGGTTGTAAAAGATAAGCAAGTCAATGCGTTTGCCCTTCCAGGTGGAAATATAGTGGTTTTTGACGCAATTTTGGCGAAAATGAAAACCCCTGAAGAATTGGCAGCTTTGCTTTCACACGAAGTAACGCACGTAAAAGAACGGCATTCTTTGAAAGGACTGGCTAGAGGTTTGGCTGGCTCGATGGTGGTATCGGTGCTTATCGGAGATATGAATGCCATTGGTAATATTTTAGTAAGCCAAGCCAGTAATATTTATGAGTTAGGCTTTACGAGAGATATGGAAAAAGAAGCCGATTTGGAAGGCCTTGAAATCATGTATCATAACAATCTTGACCCCAAAGGCATGATAAACCTCATGGAGCGTCTGCATGAAGAAGAAAAGAAATACGGAGTAGATAAAATGCCTGCTTACCTTAATTCTCATCCAATGACCAAAGAGCGTATCGATTATATCTCTAAAGAATCGAAAGACCATTCGGGAAAGAAAAATGCTGCGTTGGAAGAAATTTGGAAGAAGATTAAAAAATGATTTCGGCTTTCGACTTCACTTAGGCACTGAAATAAGACGTGTGGTTGAGCGAAGCCGAAACCCACTTATGAAATAAAAAATGCTGCCTAAGCGAAGTCAAAGGCAGCATTTTTTAATTCAAAATTTCTTCATAACCTTAACAAGCATTTTGGCAATAGCAGCATTTCCCTTGTCGGCAGGATGCAGGCCGTCATAAGTCATATTGATTGACTCAATAGGGTAGGGGTATTCGTCGGTGTCTGGGTTGAAAGGTATATCAATGAAGGATGGATATTTAAAATTTTTATATTCACCTGTATTTGGGTCTTTCATTCGTTTGAAGTTGACCATGTTTTTTTGTGTAATACCACTTTTATTGAAAAGGTCAATAACAAGTATTTTTTCAAATTTCGCAATATTGACTACCGCTTCGGCAAATTGTGCCAAATTCTGCTCGTTTTTAGGTTTATATGAGCCGATAGCATTATTTTTGGCGTTGCTGACATACACAAAATCGCCACGTTGGAGAGGTGTAATCAAAATAATTTTTGCATTCGGATTCAGGCTTTTCAGTTTATCAATAATGATTCTGAATGAACCATGAACCGTATTATTACCAGTATTATTCTGATAATCCTCAAGTTTACCAAGTGGACGCCCTCGCCACCAATCGTTCGTGCCGAGAAACACAGAATATACATCGGCCGAAACCAAGCCAAGTTCATTGATTTTTTCGGCAATTCCGCCCGATGTCCAGCCATTATGACCTTGATTGATGAATTTTATGTACGGAAGCTTTTCCGTAACCATTGTCATGTAGCCTTTTTTTACTCGATTGCCAGTCTGTTCGGGGTGGTCATTGAGATACGTAATCGAGTCGCCGATAGCTACCCAAGTGATTTCTTTGGGTTTGAAAGATAAAAAACTAAGAAGAATCAGGCTAATAATTAATACTTTTTTCATTTTCGATTGAATAGTGTTTGAAAAACAAAGCT
>Ga0247833_1006912_pt1 | contig 12314 bp, 10 predicted proteins | sample LaCruzMarch2015__7_FD_187117 | JGI IMG/M metagenome (GOLD analysis project Ga0247833, IMG submission 187117) | Freshwater microbial communities from meromictic Lake La Cruz, Castile-La Mancha, Spain - LaCruzMarch2015_8m | ecosystem: Environmental > Aquatic > Freshwater > Lake | place: Spain...
TGTCTATTCTCATCGTCAACGAACCAGTCTGGAAGATCCGATGGATCATTCCATGCAAAGCGGTTATATGAGGCGTCAACCATTGCCTTTTCTTTGCTCTTGCGTAAGATCATTGTCCCGAGGGCCAAGGTCTTGGCATAGTCGTCGCTATCGTAATCCTCGTTCTCACTGTCATACTTGCGAGTGTCCATGATTGGTAACGGACCTCCCTGCGTGGATGGCACAACTTCGAATCCAGTGTCTTTGCCACCTCCTCCTCCAATTGCATTGCCCATCCCAGCCTTTATCAGAGCCCGAGCCTCCGATTGCCTCTGTTTCTCCACCTCACTTAGCTTACGTTTCTTCTTATTCACGCCATCCAAGCTCACATCATCATCACCCTCGTTCTCGGTCATGGGCGTCACCTTGAGCTCACCATCATCCCCAGCCTCGCGTGCTCTCCTGGCATCCCTTCGCTCCATCCGCTCAATTGACTTTAATCTCTTTTCATGGCGTTTCTGCTTATCCGTTTTAGGCATGGAGGCAAGGAGGATGAATCAGAGCTCAAAAAGTCATTGAAGTTGCCAATGAAGAATGATTGCCATTATCATTCTATTGTCTTGTAGATTTAGTATGCACTGAATATTTCAGCTGTGTCAGTCGAAAATGATGATTATTTGGGGGATTTAATTTACAAAGACTGATGGCCATAATGTTATCATCAATGTTGATGACATCAGCAGCAACAATCAGCAGCAACAATGATGAGGATGATGACGCGATGATGATGGTTGGGAGGAGAACGCGGAAAAAGGTTTGATGCCATTTGATTAAAACTGATTCTATCATCTGGTATCTTTTTCTGTATGCATAAACAATGCAATGATTGTCAAGGAATACTAGGTAGTAAACATTGTGTTGTTGTTTTTGTTACTCAACTGTTATTTATGCGTGGAATGGCATTGTGGAGACATATTCTGTAATAGACTCCTCCAGTAAAACACACTTCCCATGATAATATTGGATAGCATCATAATTATACTCATCTTTCCCCCCTAAGTAGTATGGAATCTGATCCTCTGTCATTAATTGCAATAACATATCTCGCCGCTCTTCGTCTCTGTCGGGTATAATGTGTATCTTAGCTCGAACATCCTCAGTAACGAATGGTAACATCATTTTCATTAACATTTGTGTCAACGTCGATGCATTCGTGACTAGTAATACACCCAGCCGGTCCGGGAAGTGATCTTGCAAAACAGAGAATAATCGTTTGACATTAGCGATAGTGGGTGAATTCTTCGAGGACATACCAGAAAAGTCCATGACTAGGTTGAATCGACCAATAGTCCCACTATTGCGAAGGAGTGAATCGGACACGGCCAAATCGAGTGTATGTATAATTGTGCGCATATATAGTTCAGTATTAACTGATGGAGATGCAAGACTAGGACGGTACCATACCATTGAATGTCCAGCATTCGATTGTGCAATCTCAGTCATATATCGTCGTTGAATAATACCAGGATTCGAATGTCCTCGTGTATATATAAATCCAGCAGTATTAAAATGTATCATCTCATTTGAGACACACCATGGTTTATACTTCTCTCTCCACTCAAGTGTATGTAGTAATGCTACCTCCGGATTACACCCCTTGGGGCATAATCGGAATGGAAATTTAGGATATATACTATCCCATTTCATTATCTTTAGATATGCCGCAAGTAAACGTCCACCATCAACATGTGCAGATATCATCGTGGAAGGGTCAGTATTTGATTTTTGTGCCCACCAACGTGTATCATCATTATTGTGTATCCCTCCCCATGATACAAGATCAACACGCTCATGGAATGGTCGATTGGGTATATTGGAGCCACCACTTTGACTTGGTATGGACATCTCAGTTTCGTTACAGCTTATCGTTTTGTTGTTATTGTTGTTGACTTCATCTCCTGGACATTGAGCGTGGGAGTTGGCAATTACACGTCCTGCCAACTCTTTTACAAGTTGTATCTCATTAGGTGTAAGTTCATAATCGTCAGTCATTGCATATTTCCATTTTTTCCATTCCACGTCCATTGTGATGCCACCGACGATACCATTATTACTCGTTTTACTATTCTCCTTTTCTTCTCTGTTCTTCATGCGTGTTTGCTTTCGATGATGAAAGTATATCGATGCCTTCTGTAAAATGATTCGAATGGGGTTTAGAAAGATGGCAATGATACGAAGTATCGGATGGTGTCTCCTTCCATCCACTAACGATGATGAAACACTGATTTTGTTGTCGAGTTTGTGGACCGACAATGTCTCCATTTTGCTGTTTGATGAATCATTATCCAACAATTGTGTACTTCGTTTATCATTATCCATCATCTTCACAGAAGTTGACGAAGAAAACAACGTTGCCAATGAGGAGGTTTTGCGCAACACCAACCATTGTGCATATGGCAAATGGAACGAGAATTGTCCTATGGCAATTGCGGTGACATGACACATGCTTTCATGTAGATCAGTGTCGTTACTGATTGATATATTATGTAAATCGTTGGTATCATCATACTTTCTCTTTATCCATCGATTATTATTCCGGAAATGCTGTGCGTTGTTAATGTTTCGGGATGTTGTTGACATGTGCTCCATAAGCTCGGTCATTGAAAATCCAGCATTGCCACTTGTACTACTGTCCAACTGCTGCTGTTGTCGTTGCTTCAACAATACTATATTTACTAAATGATTGAACTTCGCTCTACCACCGCATCCAAGTATTCCTCCCGACGAAAGTAGTAACGGTACTGTAATGAACAGAGCAAGGGTATGTAATATTAGATATCTCATCCAGTCTTGAATTTTCCACCGCGGTGAAGCTGATGACAATGATGTTGATAACTTGGATGATTGTAGTTTTTTTTGCAACGATGATTCATCATCGTCATTGTCGTGAATATGCTTCGTACCGTTTATTACATTGCGTCGATGTCCGCGAGCACTTGTATGATTTTCATCTGAATGTTGTTCTTCCTTGCTATGGTTTCCGTTACCCTTAGACTTGCACTTTTTACCCTTGCCACCCTTCTTACTGCCACCCCTCTTATTGATGCTATTGCCGTTGCTATTCGTGCCATTGTTGAAGCCGCCGTTGATGGTAGGCGTCGACGTCATGGGATTGATTGGGATGGAAGTGTTTGAGCCCGCCAAATGAGGTTGTGGGGAGGTGGTGGTCTCTCCCTTCCTCTAAATAATAACCAGTTGGACCGTCGTCATTGTTCCCTCCTTCCGGTTGAACCGTGTGCAACTTGTGCCTTGACACGGGAGTTGATGAGCCATTGCTACGCGATTGTGCTCGCCGTGGCCTGATGCCGGCTCTCTCTGTAACTGTATTCTATTACTTCCTTAACCTACTCTACTTTCTGAATTCGAATACTATTATGTTGTACAAGTTGATTGGGACTTTGGCCAATTTGCGCAAGCTAATCGGCGCCAGAGTGCTTGGAAATCTTACGCTGTTCACCTACGCGAAGCCAACCGTGGGGGGATGCAAGAGAACTTTTGAAAAAATTTGCTTGTCACGTGTAAGCAAGTATTTGGTCCTGATCACAATATCACCAAGGAGGTTGAAGCAACGCTCGAAGAGGTCATGGAAGTTGCCAATGAAGATTGATCCATTATCTTGGTATTCTAGTAAATGTTATTAATGTTTGGGTTAGGGTTAGGGAACAATTTTGGGGAAAATTGGAGCTTGGCCAGTATATTCACATAAACTTAGGTTATAGGTTTAAAAATCGATCATTTTTTTGCCAGCATGTAATAGATACCAGGAAAAGGGTTGATCTCTCTCACTATTTTAAGCAACCAGCGTCGACAAGGGACTGATGCCGTAATCTCTCATCATGTGTCAAACTCCTTCCACCAATATCTTTCTTCTCTAATCGTTGCTGTACGTCTGATTTCATTTTCATAATTCTAACATCTAATATAGCATTGGCTGTTCTCCACACTGCATAATCATATGGTTCTTTCGCCCGTACCTCGTCACGATGTGACTCTGTCCACCATGATGTTGTTGGACATGCCATTATACGTGCACGTGGAGCACCTTGTTTTGGCATTGGTACACTTAATGTGTAGGCAAATAGACATACACTTTCATGCATACGTTCGGTCATGCCAAACCATAAGAAATCAGGCTCAGCCATTTCATCATTATTATTGTTGTTGTTGTCATCATTGACTACTTGTCGTATTGTATCCGGTTCGTACGTTATTCTATCTGGATCAAGTCCACCAAGATCAATAAGAGTGTATCGTTCAACTTCGTCAGGTGTGTACGATCCAAAATTACTACTTTCAATCGTCTTCTGTCGAATCATCCCTCTTGTTACAGGGACACCCTGTTCTATTGCATCCCCAATGGCAGCATCATCCAATCTACGTTTATTATTGTGATGATGATGATGTGTTTCGGGATCATTCAATGAATGATACACCGGTGACAACATACGTTCACGACCGACGTAACGTCCCATAAGTCCACGATACATGGAACGCATCCCTATACGATATTGGACCGAATTTAATAATTCAGTTGGTCCCCGACAGTAGTCCATTGCCGACGGGCCATGATTGCATAGAAATTTATCATATCTATCCATTTTTATACTACCATTCGATGTCGAGTTGTTACATTTATTCATGGCGGACACAACGATACCATCCCATAGTGAACTAATATTTAATCCCTTGTCGGGATTACATACCTTTTCTAAACCACGTCGTCGTCTTGCGTAGTTGTAATCATTCACGCGTCCATTTAAACTGCACATTGCCATGGCATATGTTGAAGCACGTAAGTCAGTGGGTTCGCGTATCATGGCCAAGGAACGTAATTTTCTTCGAGACTTTATATTATATGACAATGCAAAGTATTGTTCGAAGAATTTTGATAATTCTGTTTGTCCGGGACCGTGTATTGGTCGTAGACGTGTGTGTGCGTAGGATGCCAGAAATGACACTGTTTTTGTTGGGTCGGATGCATTTAGGAAATCATACATAGCGGACGAATTAAATTCGCCACTCCGATGACTGCCTGGTAATATCCCACCAATAGGACCGAGTGTTGCATTCATCAAGTCGGATATAGACGTTCCGCCCGTCTTTGCAATATGATGAAAGTGTAAAAAGTCTGTTGTTGGATCATATTGATCGATCTTGCGATGGAATTGTAATTCAAGCAGTCGGACGGCATCGGGGTGTGTAAGGCTCCATTTTGTGGCTATTGCAGCTGCGACTGCCGAGTAGTCGGACGATGATGATGATGATTCGGTGACCATACTACGTCGTATGGAGGATGTCGATGAACTGCGAGATGATGATGGCGAATTATGTACCAATTTCTCCGGTAACGATGATCTAGGTTGTTGGGAAATAATGGTGATGAATTGCTCACCACTTCCTCCTCCACTTAACGACGTCAATGTTAATATATACATTGGAAAGGCGAGACATGCACACAGCAATAGTACGCGTAGACGTAAGCAACAACTTGACATGGATCTGATTATCCTGAAGCTGCCACCATTCTTGGTCGGTGACGACGGCACGACAACGACGACCATTAATAGTTGGAAATTCCTTTGGTAAGAGGCGAGGAGGGTGAAATGAGGCCAAAATTACCAAAAAGTACCTAGTTTTTTCTAGTCTAACTTTTACCGCTTTCTCGTGATTCAATTCAAATGCCTTCAAATATCCCATCTTAGGGGATCCCAATCAGACGAGTTTCTCGTGGAGGCAGAGTCTTATTCTTCGATCACGGCATGTTGGTGGCTAAACATTCCAAGGGTGAGAATTTCGATAGTTGGCGCTCGCGCCTGCGTGTAAAGGAACCGCAAAACGTTGTCACGACAACTGTTAATCCACCCGTGTGATCGATCCAACCGACACTTGTGATCGTAGCAAATTGAAATTAGAAGAGTCCGTCCACGTTTGAAACGAAAGCATTCCCACTGCGTAGGTGCTCTGTTTATAAAACCAAGTAATAAGCAAGTTCTTGCAAGGGAAACAGCATCAATCATCCATTCATTATGTCCGCTCCCAACAATAATATAGGTCAAGGATCTAGTCAGCCGTCGTCGTCATCATCACCACCACACGTCGTTCAGACGATACTGGAATCATTCACCCGATGTTTTGCCCCCATCAATGAATGTTCATCTCCATCTTCCAATCACACCATGGACTTCGGGGGCAATTGCTACAGCAGTGGCATCACCGGCGCAGCCTCGGCCACGGCAGTATCGTCGAACGACTCGATGAACTCGAAGCAGTCACGTAATATCACCACGAAGGTCCCTCGTACTCGATCATCGTCAATAGCAACCGCGACGAAGAACGAGGGAGGACGTCGGAGTCGGAAAAGTAGCAGTGGCAGCTCTAGCCGACCGATCCCCACGCCCGAAGAGATCAATGAACGTTCGCTGAAGCGTAAGCTCGAGATATTCCGTGGCAGTGGTGGGCAGTCCTCGTCGAGGGTCGTACAACCTGAGGCACGCAATACCTCTGCTACTGCTGCTTCTACTACTACTACTAGTAGTAGTAACAATCTCGTCGTGCGGCAACAGGAGGACAACAATAATAATAGCAGGGGACAGAGTCCTCACTCTCATCAAACATCAACATCGGACGATGATGATGATGAAGAGGAGATACTACGATTGACACAAAATTCACGTCGTCATCGATTCGGTCCTCCTTTTGGCGGTTGTGGTCTCGGTTATTTGCCCGATAGTCACGACAATAATAACGACGAGGATCATAATAATTACAGTCGTCGTAGTCCATTATTTACGAATTTGGGACGACGGATGGGTTTCGGATCGGGCGGACGGTGGAGTCCACCTACCGGCTTTCTATGCTTTGCCACGCCGGTACGATCGAATAGCGGCGGTGAGGGAGATGGCGACATCGTGGCACATTTAAGCGATGACAATTTGACTGCCGATGAATTTCTATCACGTCATGGTGGTGGTGGCGGTGGAAATAATAGCGCTCATGCTACTGCGCCACCGCCACCACCGCCAAAGCAGGTATCACCCGAACACGCCACCACCACTTCCCAATCTCAATCACCAAATAATGATGGTCGATGTTCGGCCATGTCCAACCAGGGGGGGGGGAGCGTATATACTGAAATCACAGATGCACAAACTATCGAAAGTGCATTATACTTTGATCAAAAGTACAGTCATGTTATACAAACTCGGCCACCGATGCCATTGTTTCAAGAGAATATGGTCACGTCCTATGGTGACTCCTACTGTCGTGGCACCTCCTCTACCGGTACCACAAGTAGTGGAGGTGGGGGTGGAGGAGGATCGTCATTCTTATTATTTGGCAAAGGATTATTAAGCAACAGCAATGTTGGGAATGAAATAAGTACAATTATTACGAAGAAGCGAACTAAGTAAGTCAACAACCTAATATATTGATCGTGATCAACAAAATTAGGGAGAGATGGATCGTGCTACTAATGCTGCAAAGGACTAAGTAATCAACGAGTACAATTCGCAAACGAGGGAGATGAGGAGATATAAAGAAACAAACGGCTATTTTACACACTGGTGGAAAGGGATCGAGACGGGCGGGGGGGCGTGGGGTAGTTTTTATTGTATTGCAATCAGTTTTAAATTAGAAGAACATCATTCAACTCCACAACCCCATGAAAATGTCGCTTTTATTTCAATGTCACACACCTAGGAATAATTCCTTCTGAGAATTTTCTACAAACACACAGACTAGATGACAAGGTATGAAACAAAAAGTGAGAGCACACATGATATTGTCTGAATTTAAATAGTGCAAAATCTGCAATTATTATCAAGCAGCGAGCCACCCCTTCCATCTCAACACACTTCTTTGTGAATTGGGTTGATGTAGGGTTGTTCCACGGCCTGGTATCTGTCGATGAACGGTGTTTTTGCATTCTTGAAGTTTATATTATCATTGTTGTAACTATGATTTTGCCTCCCAAGATATTTGTAAGACCCATTCGTTTCGAGTACTCCGGAATATTTGTTGCTTAATCAATTAATCCCCGCGGACGGACCTTCTCCGACCAGACCAATCCCAAACTTTTCTTTCTACGCACTACCAGCGGGAAGGCCCACTAATAGTATGAGCCTAAGTATTCAGCTACAATGTTTGACTTTCGTGACGGCTCCTCGCCCATATCCTGCAACAACTGATCATAGTAATGCAACTGATGAAGAAGCACCAAACCAGAACGAGACGGAGTTGATGGCATCCAGGAACGAGCAAATGATTGAAATGCACGGACTTCGTCCAACATTACTTCAGGAGTAACATCCGTAGTGTGTAACTTTGACTTGCCAGCGAGCGTCCGTGCCAGCCATTCAGCCTGTAAGCCAGAGCTGGTGCAGTTGAATATAGTCGCAGTTTCTGAACCAATGAATGCAAGACCAGGTACTGCCGGTGGTAACATACGTTTATACAGATACAGTCCGTCGTTTTGTGGCTCAAGCTTCTTCATAACATCATTATCAAACAATTGGGAATAATCTTTTGTAAAGCCCGTTGCGGCAATGATCAAATCAGCATTGATCACATCACTCTTGTTTGTTTGAATTCCATCCGACATGAACTGTTGTACCTCTCCTAGCTTGACTTGAAAAAAAAAAATCATTCTAAATTATTGTCTACAACATGTAGTCCTACACAATAGTCATTCCTCTGAGGGAACATCTTTCTTTTCCACCTGCAACTCATTACAGATAGAGCAAAGGCCTGAGCCTTAACAGCTGAAGTTGGTTTCAGACCAGTATCTTGAATTGTATTGCTTAACACCATTTCCTACGTCTCTGTTTCCATTTCCTACGTCTCCATCTCAAGCTTCCCTCACTATCAACAACTACCTCTTCGTTCTTCACTTGACTACTCCACTTAGCACCATCGTCCCGCTTATTATCGTCCCGCTTATAATCGTCCCGCTTATAATCGTCCCGCTTATTTGAGTATTGTTGTTGGAAAAGCCCTCATGGTACCAGGGAATCCCAATGCAGAGCGAACAATATCATATCCTTCTTGTCGAGGCTTCTCCCACGTGCGACGAATACCCTCCAATTTCATAACTTTCTGCCGACAGGGGTCATTAAAATCCATGGAATGAAGAACTGAATAAAAGTCTTGTACTTTCAACTGATTTGATTCAAGTACATCAAACTGACAGTGATCAAAATTTGGCAGTTCAATCCCTAGATTGTTTTTTGAGACAACATCTTGTAGCTTCTGTGCATCAATGGACGGGAGATGTCCGGCAGTGGCTCGATCCCACATCATTTGCGAGAGGACAGCACCCTGAAAGCCTCCATTGTTGTCGTCCAGAAGCTTCTTTAATGCGTTCACTTCTCCAATGGCGGTATCTCCATGCTTGCCTAAATCATGGTCCTGTGGAAAAATCTGACATTCACTATTCATTACCTCCTTGATATAGTAGTTTGGGATCCAATAGCCTTGAGGAGAATCAGACGCGCCTGCCAATATTTTCGTCCCATCCAAACTTGACAGATTCACATCCTTGCGAGTGACACAAATCGTCTCAAAGTCACGGTCAACATCACGCATTCCCAAAGAAACTATTGGTGCATGTACTTCCATGATGTGAGCCACAGGTCCATTTCATGCAATGTCAATGTGCGAATTCAACAGTGCACGTACTTGCTGTTCGTAATTGCTAAATAGGACATAGTCAAAATTGGGAATTCCGCCCTTGTTAACAAAGTGAGATTTGAGTTGGTCCCAAATATCACTTACGGATGAATCGTACGAAACACATCCCAATAAAAGCGTATTCGACGGAGCAGGTTGAAAGAGGAGTTTACGCTGGTGATTGGAGGAAGCAGCTCGAGACAAGGCTCTACAACTGCCCTTGGTGGTTGATCTCAATGATTGACGCAACATCATCATCCTTGCAGATTGACCGATAATATCACGCTTGGTGGCTGTGCCCGTGCAAACTTGCCGAATCAGCTCAAACGCGAGAGTCGACACCCATTTTATTATCCGATCGGGAATAGAATATATCCGATCAAGGGAATACCGAGGAATAGGGAGGCAATAATATGAGCCAACGAAGCGTCCAAAGCAATGGTCGGTCCAATTACGGTGGCAGCCGTCGTCGTACTGGCGTGCTGCGTGGTCCAGCCCCAGCGCTGCTTCGTGCATTCGGCATCGATACGAATAGCAACAGCAATAATAATAAAAGACCGGTCTGTAATAACAACATTGTCAATCGCGAACTGAACAGTAGCGCAAGAAGCAATTCTAACAATGATAGCAACACCAACAGCAGCAATAACCACAACGACGGCGTGCAAGGTAATAATGGAATTGTAAACTGGATACAAACGAAAAGTCGACGTCCTCAGCATCCACCACCAAACACACCAGTAGTCGTAGGAACCGAAGCCAATGCCATACAGCAAATGAAACATAATGCCAAATATTTCAAATACCCACCCGAGGGATTTATCACACCCATAGAACATTCATTATTGTATGCCATGATACAATATCCTGATCGATATCCAGATAGTGTTGTCAAGGGTGAGGTTGATGAGGAAGAATTTGAACAATATTTATATGTTAAAGATGATGATAAGATTACTGCTAGTAGGAATAGACGAATGGAAGAATGTGATCGGAACCAACGTAACGAAGAAGTGGAGGAGAGCGATAACCCATCAAGCAATAATTTTGATCATCATGAAAATTTAGACGAACGACGTGTCTCCTATGCACAATTGAGTGCATTACTTGCTCTATCGGCCGAGAAGAATTCGTCGACTGCCTCTCCACCCGAACCAGACTCGCAATCACAGCACCCCCCATCGATTACCACGACTGATGCATTCAACAGTAGAACATCTTCCGTGTCATACACAAACAATAAACGAATGGACGGGGTACCATTATCCATCGGTCAAGCATTATGTCGAAAGCTCTTACGGACCATTACTAAATATTCCGATAAGCATAATCTCGATCGACAGACCGAAATAAGAGAATTTCTATCCCCCGTCGAAAAACGATGTCAAGTACGTAATGAAAAGGCTGCATTACGTACATTATTGCCTGCATATGCAGGGTATACACTTAGTATATTAACGGGCAATCCTATACCATTACTAATTGGCGTGGCAGCATTGACGGTAGAGGATGATATGGCCGATGAGATGACTAATGTGAATGAATTTAAACAGACTGGTGGAAGGCAGGCTACATTAGAAACTGCTGGATTGCTTGATGAGTGCGATTCAGATTAAAAAAGGAAGCTGGTGAGTGTGTAAGTAGGATGCGTTTGTGGGGGAGAATGTGTAATTTTAAGTATAAAATTGTAGAGATGTCAGTTGCAAAGACAGTCAATTCAAATGAATCTGCCAAGAGGAGGGAGAGTACGAGCCATGAATCAAGTGAGCAAAATAATAGTACCTAGCTTATTAGTAAGAGAAAGAAGCTATTGTTGTATTTGTATCAATCCAAGAGTCATCCACGGGCATGACTGATAGAAATTGCTCATTGCATTCGCGTTCACAAATTCTAATTCTTTCGAATATCCAAGTAGAACTTCTGTCATCATTTTCATATGCTCGGATCTTCTGCCGTCGATTGTACACACAACCCAATATACAGGCAACACCGGCAGCAAATCTACTCGCCAACGTTTCAGGACAGATGTGCATCCCATCTGAGAATAAGTTATTACGATTGCACTTCCCATCTTCTGTTGGTGTGCTACTACAAACCATTGCAATTGTTGGTGGAAAGTCCTTGCTGTCTTTATCAAGGCGGTCAAATAAGAATGATGGTCCTTCCAATTCATAGATATTGTGGTCAGTTGCTGCTCCTCCAATTGACAATGGTGATGACACATTGTAATTCAGATATAGCGCATTGGTCCATATAACTTGGTTGACATACATCCCATAATCAATTACCAAAACATGTTGCACACTACCACCACGATTATCTACTGTTTTCTTCCTTTCGTGCCACGTAGTTGCAATTTCACGTATGTCCTCATTGATTTGTCGAACATTGGCCAAGTCACCTTCATTCTTTACATTATTACTAAATGGTACAGTCATTAGAAGTACAGTGGTAGCTCCGAGTAGCTCATGGGACAATTCAATTGCCTCTACTAAACGGTCATGTGTGATTTCAGCAAGAGTCATCCACCCATGCATAACACGAAGTATAACAATGTCAAATGTTGCAATTGTCTGATTGGTATTACGTGGTGGTAGTTGCTCCTGCTC
>Ga0247833_1006913_pt1 | contig 12313 bp, 14 predicted proteins | sample LaCruzMarch2015__7_FD_187117 | JGI IMG/M metagenome (GOLD analysis project Ga0247833, IMG submission 187117) | Freshwater microbial communities from meromictic Lake La Cruz, Castile-La Mancha, Spain - LaCruzMarch2015_8m | ecosystem: Environmental > Aquatic > Freshwater > Lake | place: Spain...
CCACCTCACTCGCATCGAACTCGCCGTCGAACAGCTCGATGGCCGCTTCGATGCTCGCCTCGATCGAGTCGCTGAGCTTCAGCCCGCCGGGCGCGAACACTTTGATCCCGTTGTCGTGGAACGGGTTGTGCGAGGCGGTGATCATGGCCGCTGGCACGCCCGTGACCGCCGAGAGGTGAGCGAGCGCGGGCGTCGGCACCACGCCGAGCGACAGCGGCTCGGCGCCGGCGGCGCGCAGGCCAGCGACGAGCGACGCTTCGAGCACGGGCCCCGACTCGCGGGTGTCGCGACCGATGAGCCAGCGGCCACCGCCCAGCACGCGGCCCGCGGCAGAGCCGAGGGACGCGACGTACGAGGTGGTCAGCTCGGTGAGGGCCCGGCCACGCACACCGTCGGTGCCGAACGACAACATGCCGGGCACCGGCCGATCGCAGCGATCAGCGCTTGGTGTACTGCTTGGCCTTGCGGGCCTTGACGAGACCGTACTTCTTGCTCTCCTTCTTACGCGGGTCACGCGTGAGGAGGCCGGCCTTCTTCAGAGCAGCGCGCGACTCGGGGTCGAGCTCGACGAGCGAACGGGCGATCGCCATGCGCAGTGCGCCGGCCTGGCCGCTGATGCCGCCGCCGTGGATCGTCGCGTCGACGTCGTAGGCCTCTTCGGTGCTGGTGACGCGGAGCGCCTCACTGACGATCATGCGCTGCACGGCAGTCGTGAAGTAGGCCTCGAACGGACGGCCGTTGATGGTGTGCGTGCCGGTGCCGGGACGGAGGCGTGCGCGAGCAACGGCCTCCTTGCGGCGGCCGGTGGTCTGGGTGAGGGGCTTGGTTGCCATGATCCTGCTGTCTCCGGAGCTGCTCAGCGAGCCTTGGCCGCTGGGAATGCGAGTACGACGGGGTTCTGCGCGGCGTGCGGGTGCTCGGGGCCGGCATACACCTTGAGCTTCTTGATCTGCTGACGACCGAGCGGGCCCTTGGGCAGCATGCCCCGGACGCTCAGGCGAATCGCGTCGGCCGGCTTGCGGCCGAGCAGGTTCGCGTAGGTCTCGCTCTTCAGACCGCCCGGGTACCCGCTGTAGCGGTAGACCATCGATGCATCGGCCTTGCCCTTGGTGAGCACGATCTTCTCGGCGTTGATGATGACCACGTGGTCGCCAGTGTCGATGTGGGGGGCGAACATGGGCTTGTGCTTGCCGCGGAGCACTCGAGCGACCTCGGTGCACAGACGACCGAGGACCATGCCCTCAGCGTCGATGACGTGCCAGGCGCGGGTGATCTCACTTGCTTTGGGGCTGTACGTACGCATCTCGAATCCTTCGACACCGGCACTGGCGGCCGGGGAACCGTGCAATGATACGGGCCACTCGGGGAAAGCGGCAAAAGACACCGGCGCGATTTCTCCTTTCGCGGCCGTTGTCCTCTTCGTCGGTCACCCGGAAGGTACCGTTTCGGCATGACCGGTTTGCCGCCTCCCGCCCCAGGCCAGCAGCCGGGGTGGTTCCCTCCTCCCGGCGCCCCGCCGGCGAGTACCGCACCACCAGCTGCCCCACCCACTGCGCCACCAACTGCCCCACCAACTGCCCCACCTGCTGCCCCATCGATCGACCCGTCCGACGACACGACACCGTCGACTCCCCTCATGGGTGGGCGCAGTCGGAAGCGGTTGCCGGCGGCCATCGCCGCGCTCGTGGTGGTCGCACTCGGGCTCGCCACAGCGTTGTGGCTCACGAGCGGCGACACCGCCGACCCGGCCACCGACGACACGGAGGTCGCCAGCACGCCGCTCGTCACCGCTGCACCCGACACCACCGAGCCGGCGCTGACGCTGCCGACCACACCACCGTCCACCGAGGCTCCGGCGACCACCGCAGCGCCCGCCCCGACCACGGTGCTGCCGACACCCACTCCCGGCGTACCGCCCGGGTCGATCGTCGTCACCGATCCCGCCGGGTGGACGATGTCGATGGACCCCTCGTGGACCGAGAGCACCCAGAACGGGGTGCGGAACTGGTTCACGAACACCGGCTCCGACACCTTCGACGACAACATCAACGTCACCGTCGAGGCGCTCACGGCGCCGATCTCGCTCGACGACTACCTCGCAGCCGCCAAGAGCGGCATCCTGGCCACCGCCCCCGACTTCCAACTCGTCGACGAGCGTCGGTTCCTCAGCCCGGACGGTGTCGAACTGGTGCTGCTCTCCTGGTCGGCCACGCTGCCGAACCTGCCGCTCCTGTCGTTCCTGCAGACGCTCACGGTCACACCGACCAATGCGTACGTGGCCACGTTCACGAGCGAGACGGACCGGATGCCGCAGATCGCAGCGCTGTTCGAGCCCTACCTGCTCACGCTGCGCGGGGCCTCGTAGCCGACTTCCCAGAGTGACAGGCCCTGCGGTGGCGCCACCTGCCCGGCCGCGGCCCGATCGGCACGCAGCATGATGCCCCGCATGTCGCCGGCGTGGAGCTTGCCGTGCCCGACGTCGATCATCGTGCCCACGATCGAACGCACCATCTGGTGGCAGAACGCGTTGGCGCGAATCTCGAACCGGAGGAGCGGGCCGTAGTCGGAAGGCACCTCGCTCCACATCGCCAGGATGACCCTGCGGGTGAGTGACGGTGTGTCGTAACCATCGCTCACCTTGGGCCGGCGGCAGAAGCTCGAGAAGTCGTGCTCGCCGATGAGCGGGTCGCAGGCGAGTTGCATGACCCAGTGTTCGAGCGGTTCTGCGACGTGCCACGTGGTCGCAGCAAGGGCAGGCACAGCGACGGGCTGGTTGAGCACGTGGTAGCGGTAGTGGCGGAACGTGGCACTGAACCGGGCGTCGAAGGCGGGGTCGTCGGCCCATTCGGCCGAGCGGACCACGACCGACGGGCCACACATCCGGTTCACACTGCGAGCGAGACGAACCAGATCGACGCTCGCCGGGAGATCACCGCTGACCACCTGGCCCCAGGCGTGCACCCCGGCATCGGTGCGCCCGGCGCCTGTGAGATCGAGGGGGACGCGACACACTCGCTCGAGCGCCTCGCGCAGCACGCCCAGGACCGTCCGGGTGAGGGCGCCATCGTGAGGCACCTGCTCGGCGAAGCCGTGGAACGACGACCCGTCGTAGGCGACAACGAGACGAGCCCGCCGCAGGGCGGCGGGCTCGTGCTCAGCGTTCATCCGCTGGTCCGGTGTCTCAGACGAGTTCGATGCGGGCCATCTGGGCGTTGTCGCCCTGACGGGGTCCGAGCTTCAGAATCCGGCAGTACCCGCCGTTGCGATCGAGGTAGCGAGGAGCGACGTCGGCGACGAGCTTGTGCGTCATCTCCTTGTCGCCCAGGTATCCCTGGATCTGGCGGATGCGGTGGATGCGCAGCGGCTCACCCTCCTGGGCCTTCTTGGCCTTGGTGATGAGCTTCTCGGCAATGGGGCGCAGCGCCTTGGCCTTTGCCTCGGTGGTCACGATGCCCTCGGCCGCGAACAACGACGCGGCGAGGTTGGCCATGATCAGGCGCTGGTGGGCGGCACTCTTGCCGAAGTTGCGGGCTTTGCGGGGTGTTGCGGGCATGGCGTCGTTCTTCCTGGTTGCGAGGGGTCAGCCGCGGAGGCTCAGGCCGCGCTCGTCGAGCTTCTGCTTGACCTCGTCGAGGCTCTTCTGGCCGAAGTTCGTGATGTTGAGCAGGTCGTCCTCGGTCTTGGTGAGCAGCTCACCGACCGTGTTGATCTGGGCGCGCTTGAGGCAGTTGCGTGGGCGCTCCGAGAGGTCGAGGTCCTCGATCGGGAGGTCGAGGTCGGGTGACGTGGCGGCGATGCTGGCGACCTCGCCGAGCTCGAGGCCCTGGGGCTCGTCGCTGAGGCCGGCGATGAGCTCGACCAGCTTCCTCATCGTGTCGCCGGCCGAGGCCAGCGCCTCGCGAGGAGGGAGCGTGCCATCGGTCTCGATGTCGATGATGAGCTTGTCGAAGTTGGTGCTCTGCTCGACGCGGGTGGGCTCGACCGTGAACATGACGCGGCGGACCGGCGAGAAGATCGCATCGATCGGCACCACGCCGATGATCCGGTTCTGGTTGTCACGATCGCTCGACAGGTAGCCACGGCCCCGCTTGACGGTGAGGTCGACAGCGAGCCGGCCCTTTGCGCTGAGCGTCGCGATGTGCAGGTCGGAGTTCAGGATCTCGACCTCACTGGGCAGCTTGATGTCGGCTGCCGTGATGACGGCCGGGCCGCGGACGTCGAGGCGGAGGATGATCTCCTCCTCCTCCTCGGACGTGCTGGTGAGCACGACGTCTTTGATGTTGAGGATGATGTCGGTGACGTCTTCGGTGACACCGGTGATGGTGTCGAACTCGTGGAGCGCATCGTCGAAGCGAACGGCCGTGATGGCTGCGCCCGGGATGCTCGACAGGAGCACGCGGCGGAGGGAGTTGCCGATGGTGTGGCCGAAGCCGGGCTCGAGCGGACCGACGGCGAAGCGCTGACGGTTGTTCTCCTCCTCGTCGAGGGCCTCGACGGTGGGGCGCGGGATGACGAGCATGTGTGGACGCCTCTGTCTCTCGGGGTACGGGTTGGGTGCGGTTACTTGGAGTACAGCTCGACGATGAGCGACTCGCGCACCGGGACGTCGATGTGCTCGCGCTGCGGCAGATCGCGGACCGTGACCTGCTTGCCGCTCTCGCCGGCCTCGAGCCAACCGACGAGTCGGCGGTCGAGGGTGTCGATGTTGTGCTGGATGACGATCATGGCCTGTGCCTTGGCGGACAGGGACACGACGTCGCCCTTGCGGACTCGGTACGACGCGATGTCGACACGCTTGCCGTTCACGTTGATGAGCCCGTGGTTCACGAACTGGCGGGCCTGCGGGCGGGTGCTGCCCCAGCCGGCGCGGAACACGACGTTGTCGAGGCGCTGCTCGAGGAGGCGCAGCAGGTTCTCACCCGTGGGGCCCTGGAGACGGTTTGCCTCTTCGTACGTGCGGCGGAACTGCCGCTCGAGCACGCCGTAGATGTATTTGGCCTTCTGCTTCTCCTGCAGCTGAGCGAGGTACTCGCTGCCGGCGTTGCGACGACGCGTGCGGCCGTGCTGGCCGGGCGGGAAGGGACGACGCTCGAGCGCCTTGCGGCCCTTTTCGTTCTCGAAGATGTTGGTGCCGAGGCGGCGCGAGACGCGCACCTTGGGGCCGGTGTAACGAGCCATGATCAGGTCCTCCGCCGCTTGGGCTGGCGGCAGCCGTTGTGCGGCACGGGCGTGACGTCCTTGATGGACGTGACCTCGATGCCGGTGTTCTGGATGCTGCGGACGGCGGTGTCGCGGCCCGAGCCCGGGCCCTTCACCTGCACCTCGACGCGGCGCAGACCGTGCTCGATGGCGGCGCGGGCTGCCTTCTCGGCGGCCATCTGCGCGGCGAACGGGGTGCTCTTGCGCGACCCCTTGAAGCCGACCCCACCGGACGACGCCCACGAGATGACGTTGCCCTCGGTGTCGGTGATGGAGACGATGGTGTTGTTGAACGAGCTCTTGATGTGGACGACACCGTTGGTGACGTTCTTGCGCTCGCGCTTGCGGGGGCGACGACCGCCCGGCTTCGGCTTAGCCATCGTTACTTCCTCACGGCCTTCTTCTTGTTGGCGACGGTCTTCTTCGGTCCCTTGCGGGTACGAGCGTTGGTGTGGGTGCGCTGGCCGCGGACCGGGAGGCCCTTGCGGTGGCGAACGCCCTGGAGGCACCCGATCTCGATCTTTCGCTTGATGTCCTGCTGGACTTCGCGGCGGAGGTCACCTTCGACGGTGAGGTTGGCATCGACCCAGGCGCGGATCTGGTTGACCTCGTCCTCGGTGAGATTGCGGACCCGCTGGTTCGGATCGAGGCCGGTGTCGCTGCAGATGCGCTGCGCCGTCGGCTTGCCGATGCCGTAGATGTACGTGAGCGAGATCTCCAACCGCTTCTCACGGGGGATGTCGACGCCTGAAATTCGTGCCATGTCTCTTCCTCAGCCCTGCCGCTGCTTGTGGCGCGGGTTCTCACAGATCACGCGAACAGCACCGTGCCGGCGGATGACCTTGCACTTCTCGCAAATTTTCTTCACGCTCGGACGGACCTTCATGATGACCGGTGTCTTTCTTCGGATGTGGGGTTACTTGTAGCGGTACGTGATGCGACCCCGGGTGAGGTCATACGGGGTGAGCTCGACCTGGACCTTGTCGCCAGGGAGGATGCGGATGTAGTGCATCCGCATCTTTCCCGAGATGTGCGCCAGCACTTTGTGGCTGTTCTCGAGCTCCACCCGGAACATCGCGTTCGGGAGGGACTCGAGGATCGTGCCTTCGAGCACGATGGCGTCGTCTTTGGGCTTGGGCAGGGGATTCTCCTTGCGACTTCACGGACGGGCTGGGGACAGAACTGGCGCCCCATCGATGCGTGAACGTACCGGGGCACGCGCAGGCGGAACAGGGCCGAGGAGCAATGCTACCGCTCGGCAGCCCCAACGCCAAGTGCCCCGGGAGAATCTGCGGGCAGGACCGTAGCAGCCCGGTTCAAGCAGTCCGGCGATGCCCGTTCAGACCGTCCAGCGATCGTGGTTCGTGCAGGTGTTCTTCACGTCGAAGTAGAAGTCGAAGCTCCAGGTGCCACCTTCGCGACCGTCTTCCCGCCAGAGCCGACCCTCGGCGAGGCCGATCGGCCGCTACCCTTCGGCGCCGTGCGGACGTTCGGGTCGATCTTGCTCTCCTCACTGGTGCTCGCAGGAGCCTGCATCGCGGTCTCGCCGCTGGTGACCTCGACGACGGTCGAGGCGGCACCGGTCGCCACCACCGCGTACGTCGCGCTCGGCACGCCCGTGCGACTCCTCGACACCCGCGACACCGGGACACCGCTCGGCCGTGGCGGCACTGTCAACGTCCAAGTGACCGGCGACGCGCCCCTGCCGGCGCTGGCCACCACCCGCGTCGCCGTCCTGAACGTGACCGTGGTGGGTCCGGCCGCGGTGGGTTTCTGGACGGTGTATCCCGGCCTCACGGCCCGGCCGCTCGCATCGAGCCTCAACGTCGACGAGCGCGCATCGATGCTCGGCGGCTCGCTCGCGATGCCCAACCTCGTCACGGTTCCGGTGGGCGCCGACGGCACGGTGACGGTGTTCAGCCAGACCGGCGGGCACCTGATCGTCGACATGCTCGGTTCATACCAGGGGAGCGGCGCCGCGGCCGCCGGACGGTTCGTGCCGCTTGCCGCGCCGCAGCGGATCGTCGACACCCGCAACAGCGCCGTGGTGCCACCGGACACGATCACCGAGGTGCGCGTCCCGGACGCCAACGGGGCCAACGCAGCAGTGCTGAACGTCACGGTGATCGGCGCCGGCGCCGGCTTCTGGACCGTGTTCCCCGCTGGCACGGATCGGCCGGGTCCGTCGAACCTCAACTCGCTCGGGTTCCTCCACACCTCGTCGAACCAGGTGATCGTGAAGCTCGACCCGGACGGCGACTTCTCCGTGTACGGCCAGACCGGCGGACACCTGATCGTCGATCTCGTCGGCCTGATGACCGGTGATGCGGCGCCCGTCTCGACCGACGGCCTCTTCGTGCCGCTGTCGACACCGAGCCGCTTCCTCGACACCCGAGATCCGGCGCTCAACCCGCTCGGCGGGACACGGCCAGCGAGGCAGGGCTGGAACATCGAGGTGCCTGTTGTCGGCAACCCGGCGATCGGCACGGCTCCCGTCGCCGCACTCGCGCTGAACCTCACGATCACCGATGCCCTGGGCGAGGGATACGTCAGCGCGAGCCCTGCGGGTGCCAACGACCCGAACGTCAAGTCGCGCGGCACCTCGACGTTGAACATCGTCCGAGCCGGCCAGACCCTGCCGAACCACGCCACCGTCGCGGTCTCGGCACGCGGCTTCGACGTCTTCGTGCAGAGCGGTGCCAACGTCGTCGCCGACGTGGCCGGCTACTACCAGGGCCCTCCGGTGCCTGCCCCGTACGGTGCGCCGAGGAACGTCGACCCGACGCCGTTCGGGTGCATCGGTTTCGCCGCCCGGCCAGTCGGCGAGATCATCTGGGGCTCGAGCCCGGCTGCCGTCATCGATGCACAGCAGCGACTGCTCGACCTCGGCTTCTGGCTCAGTGCCGCCGACGGCAGCTACGGCCTGACGACCACCCAGGCGGTGATGGCTTTCCAGAAGTGGACGGGCCTGCCCCGCACCGGCCGGGTCGACGAGTCCACCGCCGTCTCCCTCAACCGCACCGTCTGCCGCCCGACCCCCACTCGCACCGGCGGCGACCTCTTCGTGGTCGACAAGGGCCAGCAGCTCGGTTACGTCATCCGGAACAACAAGACCGTGTGGGTGCTGAACGTGTCGACCGGCGGCGGCTACGCCTACAGCGAGACCGACCGCAAGACCGGCGCGCCGATCAACGACGTCGCCATCACGCCAGCGGGCACCTTCCGCGTGTACCGGGTGCACGACGAGCCGGCGTACTCGGGCTCGCTCGGGACGCTGTACCGGCCGCGGTTCTTCAACGGCGGCATCGCCGTGCACGGGTACAGGAGCGTGCCCAGCTACCCGGCCTCGCACGGCTGCGTCCGGGTCAGCAACGCTGCGATGGACTTGCTCTGGGGCATCGATGCCATGCCGATGCGTTCCACCGTCATCGTCCACGACTAGTCATCGCCGGTCGGGCGAGTACGATCGGCTGCACGTGAAACGGGTCCTGTGAGGCCCGAACGTGGAGGTGGAACCTGATGCAAGCCGAGGGTGGCCGTACGGTCATGTCGGCCGACGACGTGCGGCGGGCGATCATCCGCATCGGGCACGAGATCGTCGAGCGGAACCATGGCACCCAGGGCGTCGTGCTCGTGGGTCTGCAGCGCGGCGGCGTGTGGATCGCCCAGCAACTGGCTGAGGCGATCGCCCGCAGCGAAGGGCTCGACACGATGCCGATCGGCACGCTCGACGTGTCGTTCTATCGCGACGACGTCGGGCTGCGGCCCATCGTGCCCGGCAGCGTCACCACGCTGCCCGGCACGCTCGATGGCACGCACGTCGTGCTCGTCGACGACGTGCTCTTCACCGGTCGCACCGTGCGCGCTGCACTCGATGCGATCAACGACCATGGCCGGCCGCGGAGCGTGCAACTCGCCGTCATCGTCGACCGCGGCCACCGTGAGCTGCCGATCCGGCCCGACTACGTCGGCAAGAACCTGCCGACGTCGCGCGCCGAGAACGTCGCTGTCACCGCCGACGGCGTGGTGCTCACGTGAAGCACCTCCTCGACATCGGCGACCTCGACGCCGCATCCATCGGGCACCTGCTCGACCTCACCGACCACATGGTCGAGATCAACCAGCGCCCGATGCCGAAGGTGCCGGCGCTGCGCGGCAAGACCGTGGTGAACCTGTTCTTCGAGGACTCCACCCGCACGCGCACGAGCTTCGACACCGCGGCCCGACGGCTCAGCGCCGACGTCATGAACTTCGCTGTCTCATCCAGCAGCGTCAACAAGGGCGAGAGCCTCCGCGACACCATCGAGACGATCACGGCCATGGGTGTCGACGCCTTCGTCGTGCGGCACGGCTCGAGCGGCGCCCCGCAGCAGATCACCCGCTGGACCAACGCTGCGGTGGTGAACGCCGGCGACGGCTGGCACCAGCACCCCACCCAGGCGCTGCTCGACTGCTACACGATTCGCGCCGCGCTGGGCCGCACCACGGGCTTCGACGGGCTTCGCATCGCGATCGTGGGCGACATCGCGCACAGCCGCGTCGCCCGCAGCGATGTGCAGGCCTTCACCGCCCTCGGGGCACAGGTCACGCTGGTGGCGCCACCCACGCTGCTGCCGCCGTCGGTCGACGGCTGGCCGGTCGAGGTGAGCCACCGCCTCGACGACGTCATCGGTGACGTCGACGTCCTGTACCTGCTGCGGATGCAGCGCGAGCGCATGCGCGACGCGCTCGTGCCGTCGCTGCGCGAGTACACGTCGTTGTACGGCCTCACCCCGCAGCGCGCCGCACGGCTCCAGCCGCACACGATCGTCATGCACCCGGGCCCGATGAACCGTGGTGTCGAGATCGCCGTCGACCCGGCCGACCTCGCCGGTTCGATGGTGCTCCAGCAGGTGGCCAACGGCGTCGCCGTCCGCATGGCCGTGCTCTTCGAGCTGCTCGGCAGCGGCAGCGACCTCGCCCCCGATCCGAAAGGCCCGCAGTGATGTCACCGCGCCTCGTCATCCGCAACGGCACCGTTCTCGACCAGCAGGGCGAGCGTCGCGCCGACGTCGCCATCGAGGGACACACGATCACCGAGGTGGCACCCGACCTCGCCGCCGCCGACGGTGACGTCGTCCTCGACGCCACCGGCTGCATCGTGAGCCCCGGCTTCGTCGACCTCCACGTCCACCTCCGCGAGCCCGGGCGGGAAGAAGCCGAGACGATCGAGACCGGCAGCCGCGCCGCAGCCCTCGGCGGCTTCACGGCCATCGTCGCAATGCCGAACACCGACCCACCGCACGACTCGCTCGCCACCGTCGAGTTCGTGCGGGCCCAGGCCGAGCGGGCGGGCCTGTGCCATGTCGCACCGGCCGGCTGCATCACGATGGCCCGCGCCGGTCAGCAACTCGCCCCGCTCGGCGAGCTCGCGGCCGCAGGGGTCACCCTCTTCACCGACGACGGCAACGGCGTCCAGGACCCGGCGCTCATGCGGCGAGCGCTCGAGTACGCGAAACCCCTCGGCGTCACACTCGCGCAGCACTGCGAGGTCGCCAGCCTCACGGTCGGCGCCGTCATGCACGAGGGCTCGTGCTGCAGCCACCTCGGGCTGCCCGGCTGGCCGGCGATCGCCGAGGAGCTCATGGTCCACCGCGACATCGAGCTCAGCCGCCTCACCGGTGCACCCGTGCACTTCCTCCACCTGTCGACCGAGCGAAGCGTCGCCCTCGTGCGCGCAGCGAAGGCCGATGGCCTCGCAGTCACGGCCGAGGCGGCACCGCACCACTTCACGCTCACCGACGAGCTGCTCGCCGGGTTCGACGCGATCTACAAGGTGAATCCGCCGCTGCGCACCGCCGCCGACATCGCCGCCATCAAGGCCGGCCTCGCCGACGGGACGATCGACGCGATCGCCACCGACCATGCCCCTCACCCACCCGAGACCAAGGAGGCGCCGCTCGACCAGGCGCCCCCCGGCATGCTGGGGCTCGAGACCGCCCTCGCCCTGTCACTCACCGAGCTCGACATGCCCGTGGCCCAGGTGGTGGCGGCGTTGAGCTGGAATCCTGCACGCATCGCCCGGCTCGGTCGCCACGGACAACCGATCGCTCCGGGGTCACCGGCCAACATCACCGTGTTCGACCCGACGGCAGCGTGGACCGTCAGCGCCGCGCGCTTGGCCAGCAAGAGCCGGAACACGCCCTACGCGGGGCGGACGCTGCGCGGCAAGGTGCGACACACCGTGCTCGAGGGCGCAGCCGTCGTGGTGGACGGCATCGCCCAGCGCTGATCGGACGTAAGTCCCTGGACGTCGACGGCGCCAGGCGCGTCGATGGGGGTGTTCCCTTCGACCCGGAGGTCCAGCATGCATGCTGCCCGAGTTCTGATCGCCACCACGTCGTTGCTGCTCGTGAGCGTCGCCTGCGGCGACGACGACGACGGGAGCGCCACGACGTCGCTCGTCACATCGACGGCCGTTGCGACGACGGCAGTGGCGACCACCACCCCCGCGTCGACCACCGTCGTCGCATCGACGGCAGTGGCGACCACGACGACGGCCGCGACCACGACCAGCACGACGGCGCCCGCCGCGGTGCAGCCGGCGATCTGGCCTGCTGCCGATGTGGTGCTCACCACCCCGGAGGAGGCGGCCAGCGGCTTCGTCCGTGAGGTGCTGCGCGTCGAGCCTGTGCTCGGCGAGTTCCAACAGGGTGACTCTCGCAGCGGCGAGGTCAGCGTCCTCTCCCCCGGCGAGGGTGGGCCACAGAGCCCGCGCGGCCTGCTGTTCCTGCGGCAGCTCGGCCCCGCCGACGGGTGGTTCGTCATCGGCGCGGGGAGCGAACTTGCGTCGATCACGGTCCCGGCCACCGGCGACACCGTGCCGAGGGGACCGCTGACGGTGGAGGGCATCGGCACCGGCTTCGAGGCAACGCTGGTGGTGCGGGCGTTCGCAGCCGGCGACCCGGCACGGGTGTTCGACCAGCAGGTGGTGATGGCCGGGAACCTCGGGACGCCGCTGCCGTACTCGACCACGCTCGACCTGTCCGGTGCCGCACCAGGCGAGGTCGTGGCGCTGGTCGTGCAGGGCGGTGTCGGCCTCGAGTCCGACCCCGGAGACTTCAGCGCCGTCCCG
>Ga0247833_1006920_pt1 | contig 12300 bp, 10 predicted proteins | sample LaCruzMarch2015__7_FD_187117 | JGI IMG/M metagenome (GOLD analysis project Ga0247833, IMG submission 187117) | Freshwater microbial communities from meromictic Lake La Cruz, Castile-La Mancha, Spain - LaCruzMarch2015_8m | ecosystem: Environmental > Aquatic > Freshwater > Lake | place: Spain...
TCGCGCAGGATCAGCTTTAAAGCCCTGGTGACATCGCCAAGGGTATCCACCACCTTGTAGACCACACTGAAGCTGCCGCGACCGATCAGCTCCTGCACCTCGAGCTTGCCGGCCAGCAGGGTCCCCTTTGGCAAGCGGGTCCAGTCGATCGCAGCTGCCGGCACCGTTTCAGGTTGCGCAGCCTCTGGCTGATCACTATTTCCAGTCTCCGTGCCAGAGATAGGAGGCTGCAGTGCTGAATCAAGAGCCAGGACTGCTGCTGTGGCCGTAAGCCGTTGATCTGGGTCAAAGATGCACAGCGTTTGCAGCCATTGATCAAGGGCCAAGGGGATCTCGGATCGCAGCGTTGATGGCTTTACCTGGAAGGCAGCGCTGCGATCAAAGAGTTCGGTGATCGTGTTGAAGGCCCGCTTGCTAGTGAACAACTCGTAGAGCACCAAGCCCGCTGAAAACACATCAGAGGCGGGGCTGGCATTGGCCGGTTCCCGCCAGGCCTCGGGAGCGGCGTAGGCGGGATCGACCTCCTCCACAACGTGGTCGGCGATGGTGAGGCTGCGATCGGTGCCAGCCCTGGCGTGATCAAACCCCGTCAGGCGGATGTGGCCATCCACCCCAAACAGAATTGTGCTTGGGGAGAGATTGCGGTGAACCACCTGGTGGGAATGGCAGAAGGCCAGGGCTTCGAACAACTCCCGCGCGATCCTGAGCTTCTGATCCAAGGTGAGGGCCAGGGGGGGCTTGTCGATGTGGAGTCGCAAGGCCTGTCCCGAAACATCGTCGGTGACCAAGACGTAGCGGTCTTCCCCTTCGGTTGCAAAGAAGCTCTTTGCACCGGCAATCAGCGGATGCCCAGGCAAGCGATTCAAGGATCGAAAGGCATTGGCGATCCGATCTTTTTGCTGCTGGCGTTGCTGTACATCCGGAAGGTAGGGATCCGCCTGATAGACACGCAGCAGTGCCGTGCCCCCCTTGATGCCGGCGAAGGTGTTGACGGCCCTGTACTCAGTAAACGAGTCGCTGCCGCCGAGACGTTCAATCACTTCCCAGTCGCCGAGCACGATCGGGCCGCTGCGCTTCTTGGCGACTCCCACCAGAGCTTTGCGAATCAACCCATGCAGACCAGTGATGTTGAGATCGAAGCGGGTAGGAATCCGGTTGGTGTTCTGGATGAATGCAGCCGCCTTTTTCAAGGTGGTCACACTCTCTGAGTCTCGACCGCCTTGATCGGAAAGATGGGCGTCTGGCGCGGTGAGGAGAATGACTGCGTCGACAAATACGCCATCAAGATTACGCTGACCAGGCTGGGATGCTGTAAGCAGGCCCTTCAGGGATCGTGCATGGCCACGGAGCTTGAGTAACGGTGATGTGAACGGAGTACGGCCCTCGGGATACCACTTAGAGCCGTAGACATCAATCAGACCACGGGTGCCTTTGACATCGACCAGATAGAGGGCATGGGGAGCCAGAACAGCAATATCCACCTCGAAGGTTTCGTCTCTGCGCTGAATCTCGAAGTTATGGAAGATCAGATACCCATTCGGTAAGTGATCCCGCAGGCAGGCTATTGCGATCCTTTCGGCGTCATTGACGGGATCGCCGATGGGGATCACGGTGGCCATTAGGGTGTCGCCTCTATGGCACGCTCTACGAGAGCAACTCCTTCCCGCTCTCTACCAACGGCTTCATCCTCAAGCTTCCAGGCAAGGAGAACTTCCGATGCCACTTCTGTTCTCATAAACTCGCTTGGCCAGGGAATGGTGAGCTTCCCAATGTGCTTAGGATCCAACTGTGGAATGCTGGAACCGAACGCATTGCGTACTATCGCACGATAGCCATAGGAAGACGTAAGAAGTGCAAATAGAAATGCCGCAACCTCAGGATCTGCAACCGCTATACGCATCAGGTGATTTGATACAACACTCCCATCGAAGTAGGGTGGAACTCGAACCATGGTTCCGATCAAGCCGCCTATCTGCCCTGCATCTTGGATCAGCAACCAGCCTGTGCTAACTCGGTATTCTTCGATCCCACTCCACTTCTTTGCTAGGTAACCCCTTGGTGACGCATCAAGCTGAAAGAGCTCTGTACCTGAAAAGTATGGATAGCCATATTCCGGGGTGTCGACGTATCGACGCTTGAAAATCCCTGGCGTAAAAACACTGGCCAAGTCTGAGAGGAGACGAGACTCCGGAGCAGCTGCTGCGAGTTGTGCAGATGCCATTCTGCATGTGGGCGAGTGGAAAGCCGCATCAAAACGAGATAACTCTGAACTATTCACATCAAATGCAGCGAATGACGTCGGTGTGTCCGCCGAGGTGTAGTCCGCCAAGCCAAGACTTTTGAGCAGCAGCTGGCTTGAATTGTCTTTGTGCTTTGCAGCCTGAGAACGTGCGCTGGCTGCACCCTCAATTTCAAGATGTATCCTCATCTCTACCTCCTCACCCAACCGAGGCACCGGCAGGCCAGCGATGTGCTCAGGCTCGATGTGCTGGATGATGGCACCATAAGTGCCTGAAGTCACCAACGGTACGCCATACTTTCCACTAAGAAAAGCATAGAGATAGCCCGAAGGAATTTTATCTCGATTTGGGACAACCTTAAGAATGTCCTGATTGCTCCACATCCCTTTCATGCCTGGTCGAGCATAAGTCATGCGGCCAATCGTGCCAGAGCAGGATATTAGAGTCATGCCAGGCTCTATCTCCAAGTAACTAAGCCTTGGCGAATGTGCGTCCTTTTTCTTGAGCAATGGAAGATTGCTTAAGTCAGCCCTGAGCATCGATGAGGTTCCCAGAAATGGAACTCCATAGGCTGGATCGTCAACAAAGTTTCTGACGAACTGGGGACCGTTGTAGATCCCTCCTTCGTGTCCCCTTGTCAGATCCGCTAGCCGCTCTTTCCTGCATGACAACTCCTCAAGACGAATCCTCGCCTCAAGAGCCCCAGACATATAGGGATTGCAGTCCAACCGCAACCCATCGCGGGAAATCCAAGAGCTGGGGATGCTTTTGACTTTCATGCCTGCTCCAATGGGAACCAGGCCCTTAGCTGTGCAAGGAACCTCAGAAAGGCAGGCTCTTGGCAGCGTTGGACAGAAACTTTGGCGGAAACCTCGCGGAAAAGACTTCGAGAGGGGGGTTTGCCCCGCACTCGTCCGTTGCGCAGAGCCCATGCCGCAGCCTCCTTTGGGCGCGCAGGCTTGGAATCACCTGCCAGTAGCCATCCATTGTCTTCAAGTGCAGGTCGCAGGGTATCCCACGACTCCCAACCAAGCGCAGTTGCGGTGTGGGGAGAGTTTGACCAGAGCCACAGATCCGCTTCCGGTGAGACAACCAGCGCAAGGCCTCGTTCAGGAGGCCAGCCTGCATTTTCCAAGTGTGATCTTAATTGCTGCTCAATACATATGGCTCCAGGACTACCTGTCCACTCTGCATCGGCGATGACCACAGCATTGAGGTAATCGTCAGCAAAAGGCCGCATCAGTTCGTCTGCACGGGTATAGACACCAGGGTCGTACTGGCCAGCCGCTATTTTGATATCGCTCCTACTGTCGAAGCTGAATTGCGCACAACCAATGGCATGGTGAATGCCAGGCCTATTGAGCAGTCCAGCAACAGATTCAGCCATGCTGCCGTCTGCAACGTACACGAGCAGGTCCCTCATTCAAAGACCCCTGTTGCAAACAGGCTGCCAAGGTCTATGGCACCTTTCCAATCCATGAGGCGTGGATGCTTTTCACCACGCAGAACTGTGGCTGCTCCGCTCCGATCCAGACGAGTGATGATCAGTTCGGATAGCTGGCTGTCAGCAAGCACCACCGTCGAGTGGGTTGAGAGCCAGACCTGTTTGTCGTAGACCGAGCGCAACGAATCCATGATGGCTGCGATGGCTTGGGGATGGATGCTGTTCTCGGGCTCCTCAATAACAACCAAAGCAGGCGCATTTTGCAGGTAGGCCACGAGGGTCAGGGCCATAATTCGCAATGTTCCTTCCGACAGACCTGAGGAGGTGACGGCAAAGCCACCTTCATAGGTCACACGAAAGTAAGCATGGTGGTCTTCTTCTCGCTCAATCACCTCAATGTTGGCGATCTGAGGTAGTGCTGTTTGAATATGGGAAACCCACCACCCATAGCGCTCGGGGTCTGAGTTTCGTAGCCCCAGGGCGAGCCACGGCAGGTTCTCGCCCGAAGCCATCAGCGTCCGATCCAGACCTGGTGGGGCTGCACGACGCAGTTCGGGCCACTTCGGGTCGAAGAACAGCGCGTCGCTCAGTAGAAGATTGAAAAACCAGCGCCCTGCTGGAAAGTCTGCTTCTGACTGATATTGAAGGAGCGGAAGCGCGGTAATCGTGGGATCGACTTCTGCTCGTAGCTCGCGAGGTGCCTTATCCACATCTGCACGACGGTAGCGAGGGTCCACTTTCTTTCCCATTGTCTCGGTACGGAAAATTGCAGCGTCAGTCTCACTATCCCTCAATACTTCTCGCTCGAGAATAAATCTCCAGTCTTTTGTTTCGCTGTTCTCCCCTTGAATCGGCAACCGCCCGCTTTCGTAGTCCTCAGAAGCTGGATAGACGAAGAGGGATTCGTTGCGCACGATCAGCTGATGTCCATCTTTCACCTCCAGGCGCAACTCGTAGCGGATATGAGTGGGGTGCTTTTCGGGTGCCTCCCGGATAGAAACGCTCGCGGCATCAACCAATTGCTGCTTAATCTCATCCGGCAAACGGGCTTCAATGCCAAGAGTGAAGCTGTTGCGTTCGGAACGGAAAGTGAGTTCCGACAGGCTGGTCGCTCGAGCACCACGGCCGAGTATTCGACCCAAGAAGGCATGGGCGACATTGCGTGAACGCAACAGATCACCGATGAGCAGAGGGATGTCGAGGAGCGTCGTCTTGCCTGATCCGTTGGCTCCCGCAATCACTGCAAACTCTCCGAATGTGATCCCGAGATCCTCAAAGCAGCGGTAGTTGGTGGCGTCGATTCGTGTGATCATGATTCGGGCATCGACTTGGTCTCACGAAACTTTTGATAAGCCTCAGCGATCCGTGGCAAATCGTCGTCAAGAGTCTTTTCCTTTCGTCGCAACACACGAACCACCGACTCGCCGGCCACTTTCACCCGCTCGCGGTATTCCTTCTCGACGATCAATTCTTCACCGTCAGGCCCTCGCTTATAAAGTGTGTTGCCCCTTCGATCAAAACCAACCTTTTCAGCGACGGCCATGAAGACGGGATAGTCAACCTGCTGGCCGAGATCTTCTGCACGGATCTCATCGTCTGTCTTCTTCTTCAGGAAAAGCAAACTTGTCAGGATGTTGACGTTGGCTTCCACGATGAATACCTCTACGGGAAGATCAATACTTGCCAATACCCAAGAGTGCCTCAGGATCCACCAGCGGATGTACTCATCACCTGGGTTGCCGAGGATCCCATCAGGTAGAACTATGCCCAACCTTCCACCGGGCTTCAGCCAGGCCAGGGCACGCTCGATGAACAGCACCTCTGGTGCCACACTTCCCTGCAGTCGTCCAGTGTTCCGGAATCCCCCATCCTCTGTGCGCTCCCAGATGTAGGCAAGGTCGTAGTGCCGCAGGATATTTGGATCCGTAATCGGGATATCGGATCCAAAGGGTGGATTGGTCATCACCACATCCATTGTTCCGAGATCTGCCTTCCCCTTTGCCTCCGCTACACCCTGTAGATCCCCCGCCGGGAATTCCAAGGAGTTCATATAGAACACCCTGGACTGGCCATTACTGGCCATCAGGATGTTCATCTGGGAGGCCCGAACCAAGAACGGATCAAAGTCGGCTCCGAACAGTTGGTTCTCAGCAAAGTGAATCAGCTGATCCTGAATCGAGAGAAACTCTTCGGTGGTTTCTTCGCCACTTGATACGTGAGCTTTCGCATGCAACTGGCGATCGACGTGCTTCAAAGTGGACACCAGGAACCCACCCGTGCCGCAGGCCATGTCCATGACTCGTTCATGCGGCTTTGGATCCAGGATTTCCACGACCAGATCCACAGGTCCCCTTGGTGTGAAGTACTGGCCCCGGTCGCCGCGAATGTTGTGCTTCACAAGCTCTTGGTAGGCAGCACCTTTTGCGTCCAAGGCGGTGCGACCTAGGTCGTACTTGGCGAGCTCACCCACAATGAAGGCCAGGGCTCGATCCGACAGTTGCAGGCGAGGTGGGTTGTCCCGGAAGACTGTGTCTTTGTATTTTTCGGCGACTTCATCGACGAGCTGGGTGACCCGCTCACGGATCGCCTTCTGACCCTCAGGATCAAACTGTTCATCGACGAGTTGCTTTTTGCCATTCACCTCCTTCTCGAACATGCCTGCCCAAAAGCGAGCGGGCTGATCCTTCGGCCGCCGCTCGTCGTGCAGCTTCGCGAAGATCAGATAGAGGAATTGCCAAAAAGCCGCATCCTTCGGCATCCCTTCGTTGCCGTGGATGTAGTTATGGCAGCGCTTGAACGCTGTGAGCAGCATGTCGCGGTCGGCTCGCCGCAGTTGTTGATCGGATGCGACTGTCCGACTGCCCAGGGTGCCATCAGCAAGAGGCCAATCTCCCCGAGGCTGAAACTTAACATCAAACCTGGAGACTTCCTTCTGAAAGAAATAGAAATCGAGGCCATTGGTCCATAGTCCCCAGTTGCAATTCGCCGCCTCTTCCTCTCCCATGGCACCGTAGATCAAGCCAAATTCCTTTTCGGCTTGCTTGTGGTCGCGCATTCTGTAGGCGCCTTTGCTACCTGTCTTCGGTTCCTTGTCGCAGATCACAACCCGCTCGAGGTAATCGAGATTCTTGGGTTGGCCTGCCTCGAAGATGGCAATGTCAATCTTCTTACTCCGTCCTTCCACCTTCATCTTGAAGTCCGGCACCATGTCGTCGACCGAAATGCCGTACTCGTGAAATAGTGCCCTCGCTATCCGCTGTCTGACCTGCTCTTTCGGCGTGTCCTTGACTGGGTTGCCGGTGATGTAGTCGAGGAGCTTCCCATCCTCTAGAGAATCAACCTCCTCCCCCGTCTGGGGCCCAAGATCGTCCAGTTCTAGGTCAGCCATTGGTGTTCACCTCTCCTAGATCTTCATCGGTGCTACTGGCTGCCCCTCCAGCTCGTACCCAGTCGTCCACTTCGTTCTTCTTAAACTTCCAGAAGCGACCGACTCGATACCCCGGCATCCCCTTGGTGGTGACCCAGGCATAGACGGTGTCCTTGCTGACGCCCAGGTAGTCGGCCATCTCGTCGACGGCCAGCCAGCGGTCCTCTATGGCAGAGCTGTCCAGGGCATTGATGCATGGCTTCGCACTTTGTCTAGCAGCGGCACCCATGCTTCGGCAACGGTTCTGACACGAACCAGCCCAGTGTGGCCGGATTTGGTCGGATTTGAGGTGATCCGGCCGAGTCTTTAGCGGTCTGGCCGGTGCCTGCTCAACGAATGCCGCGCGGGCCAGGGCTATGACCCCTCGTCGGTGGCCACCATCCACACCCGCTTCAGTGGCAATGCAAGCCGGATCTCCTCAGGCAGCTGGTCGTATTGGACGAAGAACTTCTCAAGCAGATCCTTACGGCTCCACAGCCGAACGCGGAAGAAATCCCTTGCGAGCTCCTTCTGCACATTGGGCTTAAAGCCACCCCAACTCACGAAGAGGCAGGTCTCAGCACCAAACTTCTGACCAGCTCCGATCAGCTTGTCGACCGTTGGCCGATCCACCGGCTCCGAGCCTGACTTCACCTCCACGCAGATCTGAGGCTTTCCAAAGCCCAACTCACCGCCACCAGCCAGGATGTCGGCACCGCCATCAGCGCCTTCTGGGCTGCGATAGGTGCTGTAACCCTCTGCTTGCAGGATCGCCTCCACCAGTGCGGTAAGGCCATGCCCCTTGAAGCGGGCCTCGATCAAACGCTCAATGCGATCGGCGGCCAACTCCTCGAGGTTGACGTTGGCTGCATCTGCTGCCTCCTCGCCTCCGGCACTCCCTTGAAGACCTAATGGCGTACGCGGCGCGGAATCCTTCACGCCCTCGGCCTTCCAGTTGCGCGCGGCCATCGCCTTGACCCGGGCCTCAGCGTCATTGCGCTGGATCCGGCAGATCGTCATGAACGCCCCGAAGGAATACAGCAGGTCCTGGGGAAAGACGGTGCGGGGGATCAGGCCGCTGAACCAGTTGATGCTCCGCCAGTGGTAGTAGGGATTTGGACCCGCTGCCTCGAAGCGGTAGTCACTGGTGAGCTCCCCGAAGTAGAGGCCGGACTGCAGCTTCGAGGGCATCGCCACCCAGTCACCGACTGCCATGTCCTTCGCGAACGGCCAGACCTGAGAGGACCAATTCAGCAGCGCCTTTGCCTTCTCATCTGGGAAGCGATCCTCGAGCACTTCGATCAACGCCTGCCGATCAGGGAGTGCCCCCAAATCCACGTCCAATTCTTCCCAGGCCACATACACCCGGCCCTCATCGAGGAACTTCTGTTCATGCTCGCCGCGGGAGCCGGCGCGGATTAGCCAGAGAGTCATGGCGTCTTGCCTCCAGCACCATGCAAGCGCACCGCCTCCTGATACTCCACCTCGATCCCCAGCCCCGAGTCTTCATCGGGCGTCAACCGTTTCATTTTCACGTGGTTCAAGCAGGCCAGGGCCAGGTCGCTCCAGCTGCCAGGCAGGGTCTTGAGGCTGCGGGAGGTGCCCGGCTCATTTATCTGCAGACCGCCCTGGCCGACGGCCGCCACCTCGCTGAATACCGCCATGGAGCGCTGCTGATCCATTCCCTCGAACAGCTGCAGGGTCTGGAGGCAGTAGCTAACGGCGTCCTGCCGTAGCCCATCGGGCTGATCGGCCCGCAGATCGCGGCTGGCGATGCTGCCGCGCAGGGCATCGGTTGTGCAGCCAGCCGGAGATCCACAGCAGCGAGGGCCAAGGCACAAGGTCTCCAGCATCTGCGCCCAGTGGCAGGGCCTGCCACGACAGCCAACCCAGGGCGGTGCTGCCAAGGGCCACTGCGTTAGTCGAAGCATCCACGCGGGCGGCCTCAGCCAGGCTCCGAACCCAGAACTTGCAGGAAGCAGTCCCCGCTACGTACAAGAAGCACAGCGCCGAGTTTGTATAAAGCTCACAGAGTTTGAATGTAAGTTATAAACTCTGCATGCAACCTACAAGGTCTACTGCGTGCAACCTATAAGGTCTACTGCATGCAACATGTAAGGTCTACTGCGTGCAACATGTAAGACCTGCTGCATGCAACATATAAGGTCTGTATGCAGCCTCTAAAGTAGGCCAATATTCAAAGATTGACCTCAGCAAGCCATCAAAAGCTGCTACACTTTTTGGGCAAAGCGCATGCCTCTCTCTCCCCTCCTTTGCCTCTAGCGATATGACCCAAGCAACTGATCACCGGGCACACCGCGATGGCCAGACCATCAAAAAGTGTTGCGGTGGAACGGTTTATACCGATTCCGTGCCCTGTGAATCGGTGTGCAACGGCAACCGCAGCCGGAAATCGCCGCGCTACGAACGCTGTATCGAATCCTTCGTCCGTCGCCGCGAGCGGGGAGGATGGACTGATTGGATGCCATCGGGCAGGGCTCGCAACCTGCCGCAGACCATCGAAACCACTATTTAATAGATAGGAGACACATTATGTTCAAATTCATCAACCGCGCCATCCAGGCCTTCCAGGCCCACCAGGCGAAGGAAGCCGCCTCCCCCGGCTCCCCTGACTGCTGCCAGATGCAGCCGGTCCCCGAACTCCTGCTCTCGGTGGAAGAGATGTGGGAGGCGGTCAAGCGCGCCCGGCAGCAGGAACTGACCGATGCCCATGCAGCAGCGGCCTCCGGCGAAGGCCCCCAGACCTGGGACCGCGACTGGATCGAGCAAAAGGAGGTGTACATCGGAGACAAAATGTTGGAAATCGCCAGCACCATTGGCTGGCACCGGACGCAGGATTTCCTCGAAGTCCTGGACTGGGCGCTTGCCTCCCCACAGGGGCAGCGGGCGCTCGCACAAGCCGGTGACGACTCCAGCCCCTGGCAGGGGGCGCTGGAGATGATTGATGAACTCTGGCGGCCGCTAAACGATGCATCTCACGAGATGCTCGGCAACCAAGCCGCTGGCCTGGGCTACACAAGCGACGCACAGGAAGAGCTGTGGGAGGCCCTCAACGAAGTCCCTGGGCCGCTCCAGAATATCCCTCGAGCCGAGAGCTGAGCCAAAAAAAATGAGGGCGCGGAACTACCGCTCTCACCCGCTTTTCCTGACCATATTTTACCTGCCACAGCTTCTCATGAGCATCCAATACCCTCCCAAGCCTGGAGAAATCCTGATTTGCACCTTCCAATCAGCCGACAAGGGGGCACTCAATGGGTTTGTGGTTCCTGAAATGATAAAGAAAAGGCCTGTTGTTATTTTATCTAGTAAATCCTACAAACTTTGCCTGGTTGTCGCATTAAGCACAACGCCTCCCAGGCCTGTCAGGGACTGGCATTACGAGATAAACTGGGAAGCGCCACTACCGCGACCTTTCGACAGTGAAATAAGCTGTTGGGCGAAAGGCGATCACATCTATGCAGTGTCTTACGAGCGCTTAAATCAGTTTTATGCCGGAAAGGATTACAGCGGAAAACGAATCTATGAACGCCGATACCTTTCTGCTGATCAATTATTAGGAGTCAGAGACGGGGTGCGCAGCGCGATCGGGTAGTGCACCTGCACCCTCCAAAAGCTGGCTTTCTAGGCCTCGGATTAGACACGTTGGAACTTACATGTTGCACGTAGAGGCTTGCCGGTGTACTGTTTGCAGGTCACCGCTCTGCCCCTTGGGCAACGGGCTAAGTCCTGGGCTTGCTCAGGCCGCCTCGGTTTGGGGGATTGCAACCCCTCGAGGTGTCATCCTCCTTGGCCATCCGATCCATCTCTGAGACGCATTGCTACGTCAAGCGCCTCAGCTGTCGGAGTGGGAAGGGGATACCCCTGAAGCCCTGGTTCCGACCGGGGCTTCCTGCTGTCTGCCTGTGTGCATTTCTGGCCGGTAAGCGGTTGCCCAGGGATAGGGGGTAGGGATCCCGACGGTGGCCCCTAGGGACTCGGTGGCAGTGGTCTGGCGGGACGATCAGACCCTCTCGATCCAGGCGCGATGGCGCTGCTGGTAGGCAGCCTCGAGCACCGGACGCGGAGCGAAGCGGGAACACCAGAGCAGCGGTGGGCCTCAGCCGAGCCAGTGCTGCTCCTGAGAACGCCATCTCTGGCTACCCCTTTGTAAGCCGGAGGGCCTGCCATCCGGCGGTCCAGTGCGCTGGCCACCTCCCAGGCCTCTGCTGGTTTCCGGCATGCCCAAGCAGGGGAGAACTCATGCCAGATGACAGTTGCTGAGGACCTTCAAGACTGCTGCTGTGGATCCAAGATCAACAGCAGCAGTCAGGCAACCGCGGCCGCAGGTGGAGGCTGAGCAGCTGGCGACTCAGTAATCATCAGGGAATAGAACGGTGGTGATGGGACCGCCGCCCTCGCTGCGCAGGTCTTCTGTGATCACCCAGATGGTGCCGTGCTCCTCGGTGTTGTAGCTGGAGAAGAGCCGTCCTTCTGCGTGGCTGTGATCGGAGTCGTTGGCGGCCTTGTCCTCAGCATCTAGATCGCCCCAATCGCGGCCCGCATGGCGATCGAGCAGGCCAATGATCACGGCCTCTGGCACTGCTGCGGCGATGGCTGCAGTAGCGACGACTCGGCCGAGGGAATGACGCATGGGGAAGAAGGAGAGAGGCCGCAAACGGGCGTTGCGGCCTGGTTGATGAGTAATGAAGTCTGATCCGATCAGCCTTGCGGCAGCGACTCGTGCCGCTGTTGCTGCTCTGCAGTGCGCACCTCTCGATGCTGCTCTGCTGTACGCACCTCTCGGTGCGACACCAGAAAAGCCTCAATCCAGTCGTGGTGGCATTTCTGGTTGATCCGATCGGCGATTGTTGCAGCCTCCTCAGGGATGGAGAAGCGCTTGCGGAAGCCTTGGGTAAGGCCTTCCAGCAGCGGACGGGGCAACTGGCGAATGGTGCTGTGGAGTGCGCGGATTGTGGTCGCATCGAGGGGGAGTAGCCCTGGATTCTTTTGATGTGGAGAGCCTGCATCCATGCCTTTGGGCTCAGCATTGGCTGCCGCCGTTGATTGCCTATGGGATGCAGGCCGGCTCAGCTGGGGCTGGCCTGTTGGGCGCTGATGTGGAGACGCGGAACTGGTGACCTCCCTCTGCTGCTTGTCGTAGAGGGCCAGACCAAAGGGATTGCCAAAGGTCATCAGCGCTCTTTTCATCG
>Ga0247833_1006923_pt1 | contig 12292 bp, 18 predicted proteins | sample LaCruzMarch2015__7_FD_187117 | JGI IMG/M metagenome (GOLD analysis project Ga0247833, IMG submission 187117) | Freshwater microbial communities from meromictic Lake La Cruz, Castile-La Mancha, Spain - LaCruzMarch2015_8m | ecosystem: Environmental > Aquatic > Freshwater > Lake | place: Spain...
GTCGTCTTCCGAGAGGAATATGTGTCCACCCGCGCGGCTTCACGAGTTGGGTTCACTGTTGAAACTTGCATCCAAGTGACCAGCTAGGACCATGCTGCTTGCTCTGTACGTGATTCCGTCGTTGGGGTATGTTGCACAGTAGTTGAGGAGTTTATTGATTTCGGCGCGGGTGTTCTCTGTTGCAGCTGCTTGCGTTGCAGCAATGGTGCTGAGAGTCATGAGTAGTTTGTTGTCTACTGCTCGGGCGTAGTATAGGAGTGCACCAATGACGCCTTGACACCATTTGATGCCTGCTGCATCCAGCGGAGGGGAAGTGTCGATGTCGTTGTGTGCATATTGTTCTTTTGTTCCGTAGATGATTTCGCGGTGTTGGTGGGGAGAGTGTTCAGGCTTGATTGGGTCGGGGTGGCCGAAACGGGCTCGAACATCCGTGATGTAGTCAACCATGGTTGTTCGGCACGTCGTTTGTCGTAGTCCCACTCGATGTCGATGCCGGCATATCTCTTCCCTGTCCAGTCGGTTGTGATGGTGTAGTCGGCACGTAGAGCGGAGAGGAGGTGTTCAGCATGTTCTTTCTCGACGTTTTCGATGCCGAAGTCATCCACGATGAGGACGAATACGACTGGTCGCCACTTATGTCTCCACAGGCCAGGGGTGGTTGCACATTGGAAGTACCCATGTTTCGACAAGCGCTCAGTGAGGAGGTCGTTGGCTAGTTTGCCCGCTTGTTTGAGACCGTAGATGCCTTTGGTGATTTCGAAGTATACCCAGCCGTTGTGGACGTATTGCATGAGGTTGTATTCGTCGATGAACTCTTGGGGTATGTCTTCGATGCGGATACGCGCGTATTCGGGGCAGTCAAGTGGTGTTCCCAAGTAGTAGTTGGTGATGTCGGCACTGAGGAATTTGGCGCCTGGTCTCGAGCAGACGCTGTTGAAGATCCCCTTGACTACTTCGATTGACCCTGTTTTGGTGCCGCAGTCACCAGCGTATGCGATGGTGTTGCCACCGATGGTGATGCGGGTTCGGTTGGGGTCTTCTTTGCCAAGTTTCACGTCACAGACGACACGAACGTGAGCGACGTCTTTTAGTTGGTCATGTGGTATTTTGTGGAACATGATTGGGCGCATGGTGTTGGTTCCTTCGACCCTCTTTTGAAATGGCGAGGTAGGTGATTGATTGGATGAATCCAATGCCTTGGCATAATCGGCCGAGTTCGTTTCCGTAAGATTGATCCCACACCTGCTTGTAAGCTGGATGTTTACGAAGCTGTCGGTGTTCGAGGGTTTTGCCTGTAGCATGATCGAGTACAGGGTTGGCTTGCTGTGGGCGGTGTGCAAGTTGGGCTGCCGAGACATGTGGTTGCATGATGCTTGGCTTGGGTTGGCGTGAGCGCGATGGCACTGTTATTCATTCAGTCAACCGATAGATGGTGCTGTCCTTGTTGTGGTGGTTAGGTGCGAGGCTGAACGTGACTTTGTTGGTCGAAGTGGCTGACAGTGCATTGTGTTGTGACCTAGTTCGGTGGGCAATTGGCGTGTCATCAGAAGGTGGTCTGATGCGTTGGTGCGATGCAATGTGGGGAGGCGCAGATGGTGCTGTTGGTTCTGCGTGCACCCTTGGAAGTGCCACTGTTGTTGTCGAGTGTGGGAGAATTGGGATCACCCTTGGAGATGGTGCCAGGGTAGGTGTTGAGGGCACCCTTGGAGATTGTGCGGGAAATTGTTCTGGAAATTGTAGATCGGGAGGATGTTGCAGGGTGGAGAAAATGGCGCGAAGGCTTTCGATTGCCAGTAGTTGGTCATCAGTTCTTGTTGGTGTCCGATCTGCTTGTATGGCTGTTGTGAGGGCTCGTAGGCAGTGGATGATACGATCTTCCGTCGTCAGTGATGGCAGCGAGAGCGTGTGATGGCGAAAGATGACGGTGTCCGAGACAACGATGGCTTGTGTGTTGGTACGGACCAAGGTGTAACATCTGTAGTGGTTCATTGCAGGGCCGACGTAGTAACCTTCCAGGCCGCGGAAGTCCCATGATCGGCGGGTTGCCCCTTTGGCGTGAGCGATGATTTTGCATCCCGGTGGTCCCATTGGCGTTGCATCGTAGTTGAATGGGCCATAGAGGTACTCGTATGCGGATTTGGTGGGGAAGGTTGACAGTGATCTCAGCTTGGTTTAAGAGTAGGTCCCAACGTCTCATCGGGAAGAGTGGATCGACTCCGGCGATTATGGCGATGAGGTGTGACTTGAAGGTGCGGATCATGCGTTCAGCGATGTTGCGTCGGTGCATGTCCGGTGGGACTCTCTGGTGCTTGCATTTCCATTTGTTGGTGATGTTGGAGATGTAATCGGCACTGCATTCGTTGTCGAGTATATTCAACTCAACTGTGATGCCTCTAGCGCGGAGGCGCTCCATGATTCTGTCATAGGCAGGGATTCGATATGTGTCGGATTTCTTTCTGAATGCTTCGACGAGGATGGAGTTGGAGCCAACGTGATGAGCCAGCATGATGTAGTTGTTGCCACTGGTGGATTTGACCGGGAAGCGGCCCATATCATCTGTGTAGAGCGTCGAAATCTTGACAGTGTAGATATGTAGATCATTTGGCGATGGATCTATCGGCGATGGGAGAATTGGTTGGAGTGTTATGAGGGGGCGTTGGGATGGGAGTTGTGGCTTTGTTGATCTCAATCCTTGTGGCACTTGTGTCATGTGGCCCATGACCGTTGGTGTAGAATCCTCTGGACAATAACGTGCTGCAGCTGAGAGTGTTAGGCCAGGAAAGGAGCGGAGGTGGCCATTTTTGATGTTTTTGAGGAAGCAAGACTTGGTTGGAGATCCAAGCGTTGCATGGTGGTATCGGATTAACGCGCCGACACTTGGGAGATCATATGCTCTGCGGTGGAAGGTCATAGATCGTGTTGGCGTGGTTGTTGTGATCGAGGTTGTTGTGGGGCTGTCGGGAATATCAATGACTGTGGTTGGGCTGTCGGTGATAGGGGGGGGTGCATAATCGTTGTCATCGTCATAGTCGGGCAGTATGATGTTGGGGACGTTGGTGTGGACGTTGGGTGGTGTCAAGGTGGAGGCATTTGCGGCGTGTGGCTTAATGAGATCTGGGCCCGTCTGTTTCACGTATAGCGTGGATGATTAATATACCAGCGGAGTTGTATATTAAGGCGTGATCTTTGGTGAAGGTGACGGTACAGCCGGCATCGCAGAATACACCAATACTGAGAAGACTGTTGGCGAATGTGGACATGACGAGACCTGCGTCTGTTCCTGGCGGCAGGTTGGGGAGATTGAGTGATGCTGTTGTTGATGAGTGGATTAGATCACCGTTTGCGATGCTGACGGCGATTGGTAGTGCATTGTGGTTGATGTTGGTAACAGGTGCTTTAGTAGTGAAATAATGACCAGAGGCGCCTGTGTCCAGGATGGCAGTGTTGTCGATATTAGAGGAGATGGGTGGGCTACAAGTATAAGCAGTAGATAATAATGATTGATTATTATTATTTGTTATTGTTGATACTAGCCCACATTGTCAGTTGCCGGCAAGTTCCCATCCCTTGTTCCTGTTCCACTCCGATCCTCCCTTGGTGTCCGCCTTTGTTGCATCCCTCTTGTGAGTTGCATTCGGATGAGTACAAGCGGCCGAGTCATGGCGGACCAAGAACCCGTGCGTGTAGCAGTAGAGGTTGGGATCATACTTCAGGAGACGTTTCGCGAGAAGTTGAGCTGGGGTGCGAGGAGTGCCAGGCGTGATGATGGGGTGATAGGCGGGATAGTCGGAGCGATAGTAGGCGTGGTGTTGTTGACACGACTAGAAAGTGCTGCCAAGTCCGATGCTAGCTTATGATTCTGCTCGATGAGGGTGTTGTTGGAGGCGATTAGCAGTTGGAGCTGTGACGAGTCCTGAGTTGCAGCATTGGCAATGTTATCGAGATACTCGGTGAGACGCGATGCCGATGTCGGAGGAAGAGTGAACGTGTGCCAGCAGAGTTGGCGCTGCCGATGTTTCCTCCCCCTCCTTGCGCTTGGATGAGACGTGCACGGTCGCGATGTGCCTGGAGGTACATGGTCTTCCACGCAGTCCAAGTTTTGCCTGCTGGTAGAACACGTTGCCAATCCTTGTTGGCTCGGACGAAGTGTTGCGAGGCGTAGACACTGGCATCGGCGATGGCGAGTACTTGTGGATCGCTCATGGGTAGCTTGCCACGCTCGAGCGTGATTCGCGCCTTCTCGAGTTTGATGATGTACTCCGGGATTCCATCAACGCTGTCGTAAAAGCCGTTCATCGCGGTTTGTAGCGCGACGAGGTCCTCCGATTCCAACCCCGGGCAGTTGAGGTGGAGATGGGTGAGGAGTGCTTGGGCGGAGACTTTGTTGTAGAAGGTGACAATGTCTTCGAGGTCCTTGTAGTAGGTTTCCTTGAAGGCATCCCGGATGAACTTGGCCACTGCTTTCTCAGCGGCGAGGTAGATGGCATGGTCCTTGATGAGGACGCGATGCGCCGCCTCCATACGATTTTGGACGACTCGAGTTGCATCTTCGGCGATGTTTGTGTCGTATGCTACTGGGCGAGCGGGGTTGGCCCATGCTTGTCCCCACGTGGTCGTGTAGGCGGTGTCTTTGTCAACGAGGTATTCGATGTTGTGTAGGAGTGGCCTGACTACTGACTACTAATAGAATCTCGTTGAGGGCATCATCCGAAGGTTGGCCGGAGATGCAAGGGAAGCTTTCGGAGGCCAGAGCGAAGAGGGCGGTGATCTTGTCTGGCGTGGTCATCGTGTTGGTGGACGATGCTGGGGATGGCGGCGTGGTGTTGTCGTGCCGTTGATGGTTGCAATTATTAGCCAGATATGAAGAAGAGCAATATTGATGGTAAAAAGTATCTGGTTAATTTATGAGGAGGCTTATTGCCGAGGTCTGGTTTGATGCAGGACTGGGAAAATAGTATTCGGTAATGTGAGGTCCAGAGCATTCGCGGTCTGGCCTAAGTCCTAAGTAACAACAACAAGTACTTATTCTTATTGTTTTGAGCAATACCGATGAACCTCCTCCTTTGGGGCTGCGAGACGTGGTCCTTACGACAATCCCTCCTTGACAAATTAGAAGTCTTCTTACATAAAAGCATCCGTCGCATACTGAAAATATCCATGTCTCGGGTCATAAACAAGAAGATTGCAGCAAGACAGCTTGACTACATTGGAAAATTAATACGAGGACCGCATGATTAACCTGCAAGAAGAATGATTATGTCATGTTGCAATGAACGAGTTGGAAGACCACAAACGACTGAAACGAACTGCATCATCAAGAACTTACGCCTCCTATTCAAAGATGTCCCACTAAAACGCATCAACCATTATGGACTCTCAAACCTTGGATTCATGAAGCTTCAAACAAAGAGTTGGAATCAGCTAATCAAACGACTCACCCATCCTGAAACTTCAATTTCAGAACGACCAGAAGAATGGGGCCCCCTACCCTCATGGCAAGCTCGACATGCCAACACCACCAACGAAGATGAATCTGACAACTCTGATGATGAAGATGAACACGACAACAATCAAGACAATGCTGAAAGTAGAGAACCGCTTCCACCTCGACAACCACCACCTAGAAACCAACCACCCCCTCCTTCCCAACCTGCCGAACGAATATACGACCCAAAACTATGGCGCAACAATCCCAAAATGTGTGAAATGGTAGGGCACAGTTTAGGAGCATCTTTACAAATCCTTGACCTAGGATTGGGTGCATCTGAAATAGAAGCCAAAGTGAAATACCGACAACTTGCGCGAATATATCATCCAGACAAGAATAACCAAGCTGCAATAGGACTTACAACAGAAGAAGCATCGGAATTCTTTAAATTACTCAACAACGTGAACGAATACCTCAAGGAAAGAATGTGACAGAATTTGGAATTCGAATTTTATATTTGAAACTGGAAATTGGAATCGGAAATTGGAGACTTTGAAATTGATCTCAACTATTTGTTTTTTTATTTATTGTTATTACATTAGTACTCCCATTGGGGTACACATGCCTCACCAGCGTCCACCAGGACAAGTCATTTATGGTTTCATTATGCATGGCCCAGAGGATCCTAGACCCAATGACTTTTGAGTATTTCCTAGCAACAGAAAACACTCAACGCACTAAGCCTTCATGGCAGCGTATGAATGAAATTGGCTCCGCCCAATGCTTCTGGAGGTGAGAGTTGGGTAGACAGAATAAATCATTTTTACTACTTGCTTAACAACTTATATAAGTTTAATTGTCTCTCAATCTCAATCTCGACGTTGTCTCCTCTCCATGGCCTCTCCTTGTATGCACCGTGTGGAATTCTAAAATCAAACAATCTGCAACCGCAAAATGCATCCTTGCCAATTTTATGAAGGCCCTGGTGACGTACACTGTCTCTCAATGAAACATCATACTTCCAAAAGTATCGTATATATCATGTAATGCTCCAACCCGGTCGCTCAATTCCATCAATACTGACGTTCGTGGCGGACCATCATCGTCGCGCCTTGTAGTCATTGTGGGCTTGGCCCAACGTTCTTGCATAGTCAGATATGTCGTCATGGCCGCGTTATCTTGATCATTGTTCATTATTGAGGGTGGTGGTGTAGTTGATGAGAATGTTCTCATGTCGACGAACTGTTGTCGAATCAACGATGTCGATGTAACGACCGCCCGCTGTGTCCCTGTCGCCGTTGTTGCAGCACGGAATAGTCTTATTGCTATCATGATACTGAACAAATGCTGAGATGATTAATTTTACCCGAGGTTTATATGATGACACCAGCGCAATCGGCCGATCAAAAAAAAATGATGACAATGCGTCGTCAAGCGTCAAGAGAGATGGCGCGTCAAAAAAAAGAAGTCCTCTATCAAACTTGCTGGATCATCTCAAACGTTATTTTTGTGTGGGGATTTTTTTGAGTCGACCCCATCCCAGGCCCGTGCCTCTACATACTCTCAGCATTATGTCGTGTGTCGTGGGGCAGCCGCGCAGCGGCGTTTTATCGAAGCTGTCGTGTCCACTGTAAAGCATAATATATAATAAGCAGTAAATAAGAAAGAGAGAGAGAGAAGAAGTCGAACAATAATGAATTTATTCAAGCCAAAGCTATCACCCAAAGAAGCAGCCAAGGCTGCACAAAAAGAAACGAAACAAACCGTTCGGACGAATCAACGTCAATTAGATCGTGATATAACCGCCCTCGATCGACAAGAGAAGTTATTACTCCAACAAATTAAAGCCCGTGCCAAGGCACCAGGTGTTGACCCAACCAAGGATACTGGATTACGTGCACAAGCGAAAGAATTAGTTCAATTACGTAAACATCGTGAAAAACTATATGAAACACGTGCACATCTAAGTAGTGTGGGAATGCAGGCATCGTCCATGTCAGCACAGGTAAGTATGGTCACGGCTATGGGGAGTGTATCAGAGGCATTAAAATCGGCTAATACTGTCATGGATACGAAGAAATTAAATTCAACAATGAATGAATTTGTGAAACAAAATCAAACAGCAATGATGAAAGAGGAATTGTTAAATGATGCATTAGCAGATGCATTCGATGATAGTGATGTGGAGGAAGAGGCAGATAATGTAACGAATATGGTATTGGCGGAATTAGGTGTTGAGATGGATGGGAAGATGGTTGGGTTGAATGCACCCAAGAGTAAAATTGCTACGGGAGATGGTGCTGCTATTATATCAGAGGAGGAGGAAGCACTTATGGATGCATTACCAGATTTGAGAGCAAGACTTGATGCCTTATAGTTAATGTGTTATTACTTTTGATTGGACGAGAGGGTTAAATGCAATATGGAAGATTGAGAGGGATGGGGAATGATATGAAGAAAAAACGTTCTGTTGATTTGGGGACTATTTTATTCTATTGTGCCACACATTGAAAATACTGACTAAAAACCCAACCGCCTAATTTATTGACAACACAACATTCCATCATCCATCAATATAAAGATACAAATGATTTTTTGTAATAGAGGTGCCTCATTTCCAGCGTGTGACATCTCTTTTCCGCTTTGCATCAGACAGACTTGACACAATGGTAGGAGTAAAGCCCAGGCATATTCCAACATCGCATTAAGTATTTCAATCCAATCCTCATCAATATAATCCAATCCGAAGACTCTACCTCGATTACATCATGACCTCCTTACTTTCAAGCACTCCTTCCACTCTCCCACCATTTGCAAAACTGCATCCAACATCATGGTACGATCAGCACAAAGATCAGCTCTACGAGCTTTTTTCCGTGCACGCTTAGAGCCAAGCCAGACTCGCTCTGGAAGGTAAGTTTCATTTTGATCTGGACTCAAATAAGAGTAGTAGTGTTGCACACCACTTGCTCTGGTCAGCGTGCCAAAGAACTTTGGATCTAGATAGCCATGCGGGAAGATCTCCATAAGTTGACCACACATGGGCATAAAGGCCACTCCCGTGATTTGAGCACCGTGTGGAGTCAAGATAATGTCGTGTGATGCAAAGAACTCAATTTGCTCTTGGAAGTCGGCTTTCTCAAAGTAAATTGGTGACTCTGATACTGTATAGTGTCCATGAATACTAGTGGCGTTCAAATGATTGAGGATCTGCTGTGCATTAATAAGTATGCGCCTGGACTTACGATTGAGAATGCCAACTCGGGGTAACAGCAATGCTTGTCTTTCTATTTGCTCTCGCAGAATATGAGGACATCTGTCCGCGAAAATTGTGCGTGACAAGGTTTGAGCATCGTCATCTTGTAGGTGATAGCCTAGATTTTGGCAACCGTGATTTCGAGTCACTGTTAACTGTCCAGGTCTTGTCTTATTACTAACGACAGTTATGTTGAATAATGGCATGGTCTCCACAAAACCTTTATAGAACAATTGCGGTTTCTTATATTTGGCATAATTAAAGATAATGGTAGGGTCTTCAGAGCGTCGTGCCCAAGAAAATGCTGCATATAATTGCTGCATCCCATGGGGAAGAGTGCCACATCCATCATAGACATACGAGTAAACCATGGACACATTTATCCCCCCCTCCCCCTCAAACCTTAGATACTCCGTCACATTTAGCACCTGAAAGTTAGTCTTGGCAACTCGGGACCATCGTTCCTCGCAAACCGACGGTTGGAAGGATATTTGCTGAATCAGTGATGCAGGTCTATGTATAGAAGATACAGTGTTTCCTTCATTCGTCGTTGTAATATTAAAGTTCATTGTATTAGTACTGTTGCCAATCCTCATCAACGTTGAAATTGATTGACCTGAGAAGTAGGCATCTTTGGTCGTCAAAAGGAGAGATTCAATAACAGCATACTGGGATGATAGATAATTGTGCTGCCACAAGACGATTCCCAGCGAGTAGAGGATGATGATGAGCCCGAATGACTGACAAGTTGCAGGAAAGTTCATCGTAGAAGACGATGGCGCAGTACGACAACAGATCTATGCTGTCTGTGCACTGTGAGGGGTGTTCAGTTACTATTGGAATGCTATGACAAGGTTGGCACACCGCAAATAAACCTTGGCATAGAGTAGTCAACGTATCTAAGTATGGCTTGGGTATGGCTGGTCGTTCTTTTTTTCAGAGGAAACAGCCGAAGTTCGCGAAAACGCGGCTTCGCCACTAAAAGTGGATTTCAGGGATAAGCTCTCCCTCCTACATATTACATATTATGATGATTCGATGGACCCAAATTCTCATCCTCAGCAATACTATATGGTCATTCTCGGCATTGCTCTTCTATTTTTATTACTTGAATAGCGATGAGAACAAGTCTACGCAGAACTATCCCCATGACCCTCCGGAACGATCAATTATCAAAAACCCCATTGCGGAAGAAATATCCGACGTTAATATTACCCATCCTTCCTTTACAGTCAACGTCTCAAGGACTGGACGTCTTGATCGGATGCTGGTTGATCCCAAGGGATGTACAAGCCGGCCTGCCCCCGTTTGCGGTAGAAACATAGACTGTATTAACCCACAGAGTGAATGTTTGCCGAAACCCAATGCTCTTGGGCTGTATCACTTTGTACCATATGGATACAATTTTGGCGATGTGCTGGGCTCGACGGTGAATAACTTTGCATTAAAAGGCATGCCAGTTAAGAGAACAGGGCCAGTTAAGAGAACTGGTGAACCCAAAAGACATGGGCAGTTGCTGTTGACTTTGGGATCGATCTTGCACCATGTAAAAAAACGGGAGCGAAGGTTCATTTATGGGGGACAGGGCATGTGGGGAATCGGTATCAAACGAATTACAAAAATGCGTGGGCAAATTGGGGTGAATCTCACCATCCAATGGAGGTGCATGCCGTCCGTGGTCAATTGACGTTGGAGTTCTTGTATGCACATGGGATTGTTAGTAATACTACCAAGAAGGAGGACATAGTGTTGGGAGATCCGGCACTCTTGTTGCCGTATGTGTTCCCAGAGTGTCAATGGCAACCCAAACCTTCACGAAAGATGTGCTTGATCTTACACAACAATGACAAGGAGTACATGGATAATGCCAACTTTGATGACCGCACGCAGTTTCCTGCAGAATTGGACAAGACAAACATTTGGAACTCAACATTGGACTACCATACGATGTTGGAACGAATTCTTGAATGCCATTTAGTGGTGTCGTCTTCGCTGCATGGAATCATTGTTGCGGAGGCGTTTGGTATACCAGCCAGGTGGGTCAAGCTCAAAGGCTCAGCCAAATCAGAAGGTCAATACAAGTACTGTGACTACTACACTGGCTCTCGGTACAAGGAAACCGGCATCAACACTTTGATGCGCGATAACGGAAATGGAGAATGCATTGGGTTTGACAATGAGGAGAACCCGTACAAACGAGCCAATACAGTGGCAGAAGCATTCGTCTTGGGTGGCGCACCACCCATTCGAGAATATGATTCTGCAAGACTCCTACGAGCATTCCCGTTGGAACTTATGAGCACATGCAACCACCCACTTATCGATCCTGTGATGATGATCGGAGCTAATTTACTGGAACAAAAAGGGGGAGAACAACAAATTGCCCTGGCGCCTCGCTTGAAAAAAAATAGGACTTTGGTCATCCTCAATGGGTCGCCTCGGGGCGGAGAGACTACCTGGCAGTCCCTGTATACACAATTGTTGGATGTGAACCAAGCAGATTTGGCTCTGGCATTTGGTGAATCCGCGGACAGGAACTCAAGCTTGTACTCTCGAGCCAAGTACATATGGGAATTTCCCGAGTTTGAAGATTGGGGTGTTGCATTGGATCGGATTGACACGACGTGGCAGAGGTATAGAAACAGGGGTAACTTTATGGGTGGGGTGAGAGGCAGCAATGGCAATATAACCATAGGCAGTGGTGCAATTCTCATGTGGATACGTTGGTTTGTCAAAGGAAAGCTTCAAAGTGAACGGTTGTTAGACCAATACGACTGGATTGTGTACACGAGATCTGATCACTTCTATTATTGTCCTCATGACCTACGACTTTTCATGAAGGACCCAAGTCGCCTTTATGTTCCCAATGGCGAGAAATATGGGGGATACACCGATCGACATTTGGTAGCACACCGTGACCTGATAATACCAGCTCTCTCACTCCTGGACATTGTGATGAAGAAAGGCAAAAGAGTGACAGCTAAGAACATGGAAGTCTTTATTAAGAGTTGCTGGCAAAAAATGAAACTCAACGTTACTCTTTTTGATGGTATGTTCTTCACGTGCGCAGTTCCTGGCGACAAAACGCGTTGGACTAAAAGAGGTGATTTAAGTAAGACACCTGAACACCTCAAGAAATTGGGATTAGCTCTTAAGTACCCAAATGAATTCAAAGCGGCAGAAAGGTACTGTAAAGGTAGCAGTCGAAGCCGTTGGTGAAGTACTGACTGATGGCTGCAAGGGTATATGTTTAGGCAAAGCAATATTATTTAGTAGCCAAAGTATTTGTTCCTAACGTTCAAGAAAGTATCGCGTACAAATGCATTGTGTCTCAATATTAAAGGAAGTCTTGGATGATCATCAATATTCCGTTGTCGCTCCTCCCCTTTCATACTCAATTTATCTAGTTGTTCCAAAAAGTTGTTGATGTGGTCAAGCAATATCTGTGAAGTTTCTGGATAATACTTTTCATGTAGTGTTTGTTTCGTTTCATAATCCCCTCGTGAGTGTGATTCCATTAGTAAACGTTTATCCCCAATCTTTGTTGAGCTTAAATGTTGGTACAGCAGTACATCCCAAACTTCTTCACTTACGAGTTTAGGCGGCTT
>Ga0247833_1006926_pt1 | contig 12289 bp, 11 predicted proteins | sample LaCruzMarch2015__7_FD_187117 | JGI IMG/M metagenome (GOLD analysis project Ga0247833, IMG submission 187117) | Freshwater microbial communities from meromictic Lake La Cruz, Castile-La Mancha, Spain - LaCruzMarch2015_8m | ecosystem: Environmental > Aquatic > Freshwater > Lake | place: Spain...
CATCGCGGGCAATAATACGTCGTTCCAACCGCCGAGCGGGGCATGATTATCGTGTTGGATTATTTTTCGCAATAATCGATTTGCCATCGTTTTCGTACCATCGTCCAGTGCAGCGACGACATCACCACCGGCAGCGTCGTTATTATCATCGGCATGTACGAGGACTGTTGTTGTCGACAGCAGCAGCAATGACGTGACGAGGATCATATTGTCCTTCTCAGGATGTGAGTATTTTGGTTAGCGCCAAAAATGTGGATGAAGATTCTCGGCTGAAAATATTTGCGCCAGCACCATGGTGTTGCTCTCCTCCGCGGTCCGTCGCCTCCGTCCGCACATCCGTCGCAACTCGTCGTTGCTGCAACCTTCGTCGTCTCCTTCCGTGGATGCCATTGTTGTCAATGCCTCGCGTCGCCATATCGCCTCGTCTACTAGTGCAGTAGAGATTTTGAATTCCCATCGTAACGACGGAGGAATCGATCGATCGTTCGCCCTCCTTACCGCGGCGGCTACCGCGACGATGGTCGTGGCAGGAGGAGGTGGCGACGACCGTCGAACTTTCGACCGGAATGCGGCGGCGGCGGCTCGATGCGAGGCTCCGACGCCACTGCCCGTCGAGCCGACGCGAAAAACGAACGACGCTGCTGTCGTGGGCGGTCCATTCCCTTTATCGCCGACGCATAGTAAGGAGGTGCCGGGTCCGGCCGGGATACCCTCCCGCGCCGAACAGGTCCGTCGATTAATGATCCATGGCCGTGGCAGTCGCGGTGGAAGTGCGACGAACGAACATGTGCCATATTACGACGTATTGGTCATCGGAGGGGGTGCCACCGGTGCGGGCATAGCCTTCGATGCCGTTACGCGCACCCTCGACGACGACTCTGGCGGCGGCAATGATAACGACGGCACGAGGCTAAGGGTGGCATGTATAGAACGCGGCGACTTCGCGTCCGAAACGTCCAGTCGATCGACCAAGTTAATATGGGCCGGCATAAAGTACCTAGCATCGGCCACGGCGGCATTGGTGAGTTGGGACCTGCTGACGAATCCATTACGTACGATGGACGACTTTTATCGCGAATTTAAAATGGTGACCAATTGTCATCGAGAGCGCGCGTACATGCTCGACAAACAACGTCATTTGACGAATTGGTTACCGATCGTGTGTCCATTCACCGAATGGCATATATGGCCACCGCCGTTCGGACATTGGTTATTCGGCTTCTTTCCATTATTGGCACCGGGAGTATTTAAATTCTACGACGGATTGAGCGGCTTTGCTTGCCCGTCGAGTTACGTCATGGGCCCATCGCGCAGTCGTGCAAAGTTTCCACAATTGAACGAAAAGGAAATCAAGTACTGCGCCGTATTCTACGAAGGACAGCATAATGATTCGCGTACCAATTTGGCCATTGCGCTAAGTGCCGCCGAGAAAGGTGCGGATGTTGCCAATTATGTGGAAATGATTGATGCCATCTTCGACGACGGTGGTGATGGTGGTAGTGCCGGTAAGAAGATTATCGGAGTGAAAGCACTAGATCGGATAACCGGTGAAACATTTGATATATATGCCAAACATATTATATTCGCCGGTGGACCATTTACTGATGCACTCCGTCAAAAGGAGGATGGTACATCCAACCCCGTCGAACCATCAGTTATGGGTGCGAGTGGATCACATATTGTACTGCCCGGTTATTATGCTCCCAAGGATATGGGGTTGCTGGATTACAACACCAGTGATGGACGGTTCCTTTTCTTCTTGCCATGGCAGGGAAGTGTCATTGTTGGTACAACTGATAAGAAAGGTCCGGCCGAGACATTACCCTATCCTCCCGAGGATGAGATACAGTGGATGTTAAAAGAGTGCGAGAAGTACTTATCTAAAGATTTAAAAGTACGTCGGAGTGACGTGTTAAGTGCATGGAGAGGGTGGCGACCATTGGCAAGTGACCCCCATGCCCCGCCGGGAGGACAGATTAGTCGTGATCATATCATATCGACGAACCCTGTATCTGGTGTAACATTTATTGCAGGTGGGAAGTGGACGACATGGAGAGAGATGGCACAGGACGTTCTTGACAAGGTCCTAGGAGAGGGATGTACCAAGTGTAATACACTTGATATTGTACTACACGGTGGAGAGGGGTATACCAAAAGTCTTAACATTCAGCTTATACAAAAGTATGGACTTACCCCCGACGTGGCTGAACACCTCGTCAATACATACGGTGGACGCGTATGGGAACTCCTTGCCAATGCTAAACCCACGGGGAAGCAATGGCCTCGGTATGGACATAAGTTAGTATCGAACTATCCATACATTGAAGAGGAGGTACGATACGCTTGTCGGGAGTATGCATGTACAATCGAGGATGTACTATCGCGTCGAACACGACTTGCCTTCCTAAATAGTGAAGCCGCAATGGAGGTATTACCGCGTGTGGCTGAGATAATGGCAGAGGAACTTGGGTGGAGTCGTCGAGTTAAGGCTGCACAGATCAAGTCTGCTATGGCATACATCAAAAGCTACGGCGGACGCATCCCCGTCGAGAATGATCTTAGTGTTCGATTACCCACCATGAGTGATGCCAAGGATATATTTCGTGAAATGGATAGAGATGGCACTGGATATGTTAAAATATCAGAGATGAAAAAGTTTACACATCGTCTTGGTCAGCCACTTGACGATGAACGCGTTCAGGCAATCTTCGAATCTATGGATAAGAATAGAGATGGTAAGATTAATTTTGATGATTTCATGGAATGGTTCAGTGATGAAGAAACTCGAAGGGGGATTAAGTCCTACTTCCGTTCAAAGACGATACAGATATTTAATGAGATTGACATTAAGAATCACGGTTACCTTGATGAGGAAGAGATAAGGAATATATCAATCCAGCTTGGACAACATCTATCTGATCGAAAGATCAAACAAATTTTTGTAGAGATGGATACCGATCATACAGGAAAGGTTGACATTGAACACTTCATTGCATGGATGGATAAAGATATTGATAAGTCGGGATTTCGAAAAGTTCTCTCGTCATCGATGGGGATTGGTGGAACTGGATGGCTCTCAAAACAAAGTGGTCCTGGTTCATTCATGGGATGATGATTTCTTCATCACTGTTAGCACTAATAAATTGTAAATCTAGTTTTATTTTCATGCTTATAATTGTCACACACATCAGCCAGTACTCAACAACAAATAAAGGTCGTCCCACATACCAGCTTACTCAACTCCATGCCACCACATAATGTTTGGCCCATAAACCTACTGATGATCAGCAGGCATGACACCAATTCGTTCCATAGTTTATCAGGTCTGCATGTGGGCAATCAGTTCCATAAAACACACGCTGTGCACTAAAATAATTCCAGTTAAACGTATCTTTCCAAGGACAAAGGTTTTGATTGAAGCTTGATGCCATATTGAACATGTCAGTAATATCATTTGCAGACGTAAGCTTCCACTGGGCTATGTTAGAATTGAACGCTTTTGCATCGTTGAACATGTCCTCCATGGTTATTACACGCCCAACATTCCATTGAGAAAGGTCAGAGTTGAAAACCTGTGCGTTCCTGAACATTTCAAACATATTCGTAGCAGAGCTGACGTCCCATTGCGAAATGTCGGCATTGAAAGTAAGCTTATCCTTAAACACCGTACTAAAATCCGTGACCTTTGACACACACCAGGTTCCAATATCATTATAAATATTACGAGTGGTGCAGTCAGGAGTAGTTGCACAATTGCCACTTATGTAACTGTCAACCGCAGCTTTTAAATCTGTATTCGTCTCGAAGGGATAACGGCCTCCACACACATCAGTTGGGCTCGCAGTTGTGGGAGATTTGCTAGGGCTGTCGGTGGGACTTTCAGTGGGAGTAGATGATGTGGGAGATTTGCTCGGGCTTGCAGTTGTGGGCTCGGTCGTTGGAACTTTAGTTGGAGTAGTTGTAGGGCTACGTGTAGTGGTGGGGGCAGCCGTGGTGGGAGAAACACTTGGGCTAGCTGTTGGGCTTTCAGTGGGAGTGAATGTAGTCGAACTAAAAGTCTCTGCCTCTGCAATATGGTACCGAACCCTAGATTTCTCAACAATGGCATCTGCGTCGTTTGTCGACATATCGTGTGGAATAATTACCACCCTGCATTGATCACGTCCAATATTTCTTGCAGCATCATATGCAACTACATTGATGTCGTACACACGAAGAGTCTGGCCAATCATGTCAGGATCACTAGTGCAACCATTTGATTCATCGCAACTTCAAGCGTAGACAACAACGCCACAAGAAATGTTAGCGTTTACTTGTGTGATGATCGAGCACAGTAAAGTAGTTAATCACATAAAACTCACCTGATTTCTTTATACAACAACTCTGTTTTTGGTGTCAAGTTAGAGATTTTGTATTTAATCAGTTCAGCAATTTTGCCTTGATGCAATTCATTTGTCTCAACCATCACACCAACTTGAACATCTGATTTACAATTATCCTATATTTGGACATGACAACAAACAAAGTTGGTTAGAACAATATAGGGGTGCAGATTGGGCAAGAATAATACACACATGCTTACAGTAATGTCGTAAAAAAACTCAGCTTTCTTCATCATCAAATGCAATCCACTGTCAGAACTATTGACAGCCCGATGATAGAGAGTTTTACCATCAGATGATACTGAATTATTTCTTTTCAAGTGAAGCGTAGAATTAAATCCACATTTGATGATTGGAGGTAGCGTATCAAGCTGGACTATGACTTCCTTAGAAGCCCCATTGAGAGGATTGACATGAGAGATGTTATGTTTGCTTGGGTTTGGACCTGAGGCCAAACAAGATGTATTCTGAATGGAAGATGTATTCTGAATGGGGGTGATTTGGTAGCGAGTTGCATTGCACGAGCCAGCAACTTGTATGATATTTACATCAAGTTTGGATGCCGATTGACAATCGTCAATCACTGGGAAGTGATATTTCAAAAACTTCATTACTACTGTGTCGTCATTGAAGACTGCTCCAGTGTAACAAAATTCATCAGTGCTATTCTCACATTGAAACATTTCGGCGTTGCGCACAATAAGTTCAGGGGGCCACTGATTTTACCCTATCCCCATCAGAGTCTAAACTATCACATCCAGCTGATTGAGGGAACAATAATTCCAGAATTAACAGAGTGCGAAATCAATATTACAATAAAATATGATTGAAAATCGTGTAAACTTACCATACTTCTCTTGGGAGATATGCATATAATTGACACTGCCGTCACATAATCGTTTTTGGTCTTCACATGATGGCTTGTTGCATTGCAATGTGTATCCGTTTGCAGTGCTAGTGCAGTCGATTGATTGCAGGCGGCGATTCGTCTCACCTTCATCATTAGCAAGCCCATCCTGGATACCACCAAGCAATACCCTCAAATGTTCCACGGTGTTAAAGATGGAAATGACATTGCCATTAACAGTGATGACGTTTGCATGTACATCATTAATTTTCTCTCCTCTAAATTCATCATCCCGCTCGTCCACAAGTTCTGCATAAAGAACCTCTGATAAATCGAGGGAAAGAGTGATAGCATATATAAAACCATTTGCAATTTCCATAGCGATTTTCTGAGGGATACAAACTGCTGTAGCAAGAACTGGCAGTGCAACAGCCTCGCAAATATCAAAACCAGTATCCAATGATTGAACAATAAAGTCAATTATTTCTATGGACTTCCTCAATGCATAATTGACGCTTCGCCATGCCTTTGACTCTGTTTGTCCCTCACCATCGAATTCCGCTGTGGCGTTTGATGGTTGATGAGAGGATGAAACATTAGATATGAGCATTCAGACAGTCTCAACAATTACGGAATCCCCAAAAAACTTACTCTTGTCAGTAATACTCAGTTCTGAACTGACAGTCAGAGGAATGAAGTTGGTAATCTCATTGGAAGCCGCACCGGGTGTTCCAGTAGCAAAACCATCCAAGTTTGAGAAATCGGTAAAGCACTGCGCATAATTTTGTCTTAGGATTGCATCATAATATCAACAACAAGATGTAATTGGAATCCGAACTCACCTGTAATTCTTTAACTTCTTTGCAGATCCTGTCATCGTCGGGGAAGTCCTTAACATAATCAAAGTACGTCCTCAACGAACCACACTTGGTCGGATCATCCATCTTAGTAGATAAAGCACAATAAAATGGCGTTAGGGGACTGCATATTATTCAAAAGAACCTCATTTATTGGTAAATTACATGTACATACCTCCTCTGTCTTGACTTTTGGTGCATCGTCCAAGTAAGTGAAGAAGGCTTGACGATTAGCACTTTTTTCTACCTCGTCTGTTATATCCTGGATGCAATTAACCAACCCAGCGCAATTACGTGGTGTTGGACACCAAGTACCTTGAAAAATGTCGCACGCTGCTTCATTGAAACCAGACGTAATAGGGCCCAGCGTGTTGCAGTCCGTGCTGTTTTTTTGCACAACACGCGTGCTCTTGTCAGACAATTCAATGTACTTCAGGCAGGAGTACTTCAATAAAAGAGTCAATACGACTTGTGAGATTAATAGATATAACAACAACACTCTATTTTCCAAGTCAAACACGCACCTTTTCTCCCCATTCCTCGTCCCTAGCCTTGTATGGGGCATCAAGGCAACAGAAACCAGGAATATCTACGACTATTTTATTAGTTGACGTAAGTCCTTTGGAATAAGCACATACCTGTCCAATCGTAGTTTTATCGCCAAATACAAGAGAAATAGACTTGTCAATAGAGTCCATACTTAAACCTGTATCGAAGAAATCAGCTTGGCGTGTTTGCAACTCTTCAATGTTGGTCAAGTATCCAGCCGGTGTATCAGTACAGCAATAGACTTCAGTATCATGAACGCTACTTGGAAGTAATCCATCCCATCCTACCCATTGCAAGTAAGATCCTTCTGCCCCAATATCAACAATTTCCCCAGGGTTTCCGTAACCAGTGTTATCATAACAGAGTGCATCAGTTCTATCATCTTTAATCCCTATGTTGATCCACTGGTTGGCCTTGTTGATCCCCTGGTGGATCTCTTCTGCTAGAGGAGCCCATAATTCTTTCTTACGATTCCCTCCCAATGGTTCTCCTCTTTCACCAGAAGGACAAATAGCACTTCGAGGACACAATTTTCTCTTCATTTTGGCACACTTCTCTTTGGCTGAGTCCCATGAGAATTTACCAGTGACAATTGTCACATAATCTTCGTCGCAGTTTGTACCACAGTCTTTAAGGTATGCAATATTTTTCGTCAAGAGCTCATTGTCCATGAACCGTTTCGCCAGCCAACTCTTGCTTGATGCTGTTAGCGCATCAGGAGCAGTGTATAGTAATTCTGCTGGATCAGGATAACTGAAGGTCTGCGTCGCGACTGCTGACTCTCCAATCAAAGATTTTGCCACAACATGGCCTTCGCTGTTAATTAGTGATACTGATGAATTTGTCAAATCTTTGGAGGTAATCACTATGCTTGATACATCCACGTCCTCTAATAAGTCTACTTCCCAATATGCACCTAATCAAACAAGAGCGATAGATTATCAGATTTGAAAGAAAAGAATAACGTAGATATTCAATAAAGTAAAAATATCTCTTGCCTGATTCACTGAGAGTTTTTGAATACGTCGTTTTGATACCATCTACAGCATTTGAGGCTGGATAATAGAGGTTATTCTCGATGGATGTACTTGACTGACTTGCACTCTTAAACTTTGCTTTGTTCTCAGGGTTAATCTGTCTATCAAACACTTCCACTTCTGATAGTTGCATGTGACCTTTCCCTTGAACAGTAGTGAATTCCACTCGAACTTTGCGAACAAGGGGCAATCGTACAACATTCTTGAATACATCGTCAAGAAACTGCGTGTTGGCCAATTGCCCAAATTGATCCTTTGATCCTTCCCGAACGGATTCATACAGCTTTAGATTATACGTGGAGTTGAGCTGTTTTGACGTTGTAGTACAGCAGTAATATTCTGCTATTGCTGTCGTTGGAGACATCTTTGGAGGCCCATATTTTCCATGATCTGTGCAGAGTGTTGTAATCATGTTGAAATTTCCAATATTGATCCACATATTGTCACCCTCCCCTCCAAATGGAGCCCACACATTCGACGAACGTATCCCTCCATGAGGTGGCTTCAAAGGACCGTTTGGGCAGTACACAGTCCGAGGACACAATGTCTGGTTTTTTGTAGCACAACGTTGGATTGCATTAATGTACTTGTAATTGACTGCACTGTTACCCTTGAACTTCTCTCCGATAGTAAATTCTTTTACGGTATAATCTACTTGACCAATGTACGGATTAGTGAGCTCACCTGCATTGATGGTCTTATCAAGAGCCTTCACAATAGTATTCTTTGGAGTCAAAGTAGATTGATGGATAATCAGGTGAGAATTTATACATATGCAATATGCGTGAAATGACCATCACATTATGTCAACAAGTAAAGTCTTACCGAGCAGTTAACAAATTCACTGAAGATATCCATGATTAACTCTTCATTAACAAAATTCTGCTTTGGTATTACATCAACTTCAAAGTGACCCTGATCTTTGCTCAATCGGTCTTCTTTTGACGGCAGCACCACAGGGATCTTGTAGTCACAAGCGGAGGTCTTGCTCTTGCTATTTGTGACAAAAAGAGGTCTCACACATTCTGGCTTTCCGTCTGTGACAGTATGGCTTGTAAAGGTAGACAAACGAAAATAAGGAATCAATCCCTCTGTCGTCTTCCTAGCCCCCAAAGTCTCAATACATGGATCTTTCGGATAATATTCTTTAAAACCTTCACCTAACCCTATAATCCTGTACGACCAATACAGACAGTAGAACCGATGTCTGATATCATTTATGGCACGATCCTCAAACTCAGTTGTCATATTGAGATAAGCAATCACCTTCTTGCAAGGTATCCAGCTGTCCCAAAAGTAACTCCTTACCATCATTTCCGTGTCCGCACCTAGAATTGATCCAGGCTTCCAGGAATTACCGCCATCATTTTTCAATGTAAAGTCTGCAAGATCACGGTTAAAATCGTCTGTGATGCCTTGTAGGCATTTTTCCACTTTTGCCTCCGGACCCAGATTGGAAACAAGGAGTGTATGCATTGACTTGAGAGAAAGAAACTGGAGATAGATTGAAAAGTGAGAGGAGAAATACAACTAAAAGATGCAAATTGCATGGTTGGCAGTCATAATGCATACCTTGCTAGTTCCCCAGCCCTTGCAGACTCCTGTTACTGTCCCGCCTTGCCACTTTCCTTGCACACTCAATTCTTCATCGAAACGGTGAAATTGCTGCATGAGCTGATCGCACATTCCTTTTGGACTTATCCTATTCCCTATCAAAGTCGGATTGTCCAAGATTTCATTTGCTAACGCAGTGATATTTGTCAACTGAAAATGCGAGCATGCCAAAGAGTTAGTATGTTTACATTCCTTAAATTGATTCAGTGATCACTCATCTTACCTTTGCAGTGATATTTAACAGGTCCGTTGATACAGTAATTTTTGATTCTTCAATTTCCCCGGTATTAAAATCTATGTCATCACCAAAGAAGAATACGATCAAGTCATAATAGTTATAATTCTTTGCACACTCAGCTAGACGAAGGCATTGAGCTTCCTTGTGTTTACTTTTTGATGCAATATCATGGACACACTGTCCATTATCTGGATCATAATGTAGCCGTCGATGCTTCTCTCCTCCTTTGTCATGACGTCTACTCTGACGAGCAGGGTGATAGCCTTGTTGAGTCTCAAAGCTTTTGCCAATGTTGTGAATCTTCTGTAAATGGCGGCTCTGTACACGAATTAGATAGTCTGCCTTCGAAATGCTTGACTTGTGGGATAAATTCTTCGTGGGGATGCCTCGACTTGATAGGTGACGACGTTTCGTTGGCTCTGACTTACTGTAGTTCTCTGACACAAATTCCTCAATGCTCTTCATATGAGCCTCAGCAGTCATGAGTTCGCGAGACATTGTTTCAAACAGCTTGGGATCAATACCAACTGAAACTGGCAAGAGTGGCTGCATAGTCAAAAGTTGTTCCTTGAGGAGTGAAATTGCTGTGACGGACGCTTTAAATGCCTCCTGGGCAGTCTCCAGGTCAAGGTCGATAGGTGAATACTGATGAAGACTTGACGCTATTTCATTGACATTATTTTTAATGATGGCCAGCGCTTCATGATTGTAATCAGCAGTTGCAATGGCAGTGAGAGCCTCCAAGCTGTCGCTGTTAGGCATAATTTCAGCATTTGCTATCAAATTTGGTAGGGGGAATTGGCGTGCATCACGTTCCTCCGTGTCCTGGCATAATGATGATATAAAAAGTTTGATTAGCTTCTATGCATCAAATAGTGAAATCAAACAAGCCAGCACTCACCTGCGTCGACCATTCATCATCCTCATTTCCTTTGATGCCATTCACAGTCTAGACTCAAGAATATATGACAAACGACAAATTAGTATAAACGGGTACAAGTATGCAATATTGGGATAACATGATAACCGACCTGATGTAATGCTTGGGCTCCCGTAGCAATGGTCAACACCAACAATACCGCTAGCATTCTCAAGGCGAAACTCCATTTAGATAACTTGGTTGTCGGACGCTTCACTGATGTGGCATTTTGGACGAGAGATTTGGCTTGAAAGAGAGTGAAGACGCCACTGATAGCAATGTAGATGGAAGATAAGTCACTATTGTTTACGGACCATTTGCAATGAATTTGCCAAAGTAGAGTAACAAGATAGTTGTAGTAGCGACCGAAAATGGAGGTGTCAAGCTCATCAACCTTCATAGTAGTCCCGTCGTCGAAAGATTCAAGCTTGGTAATAAAGGTCGTATCATCATCCATCTCAACAGTAGTTTCGTCAAAGTACGATGCTAACACTTGTTTGGCTTTCGCAACGTTGGCAGCTTGAAACATTCCAATCCAGACAGAGAAGCAAATGGTGATCAGCATAACTGCAGCAAGATACAGTGTTGTGACAACAACTTGATCTTCTTTAGTTGTGACAAGTAATTCGATGAAGATAGCGGCACTGATGAAGACAGAAGTGACGCATTCGATAACCTATTACCAATATGCAAGATGATTAGAAAAAGTTAATGATCAAATGATGATGATATGCAATGTAGGTGAGCCTGACAAAATCTTTATGATAATAACATACCTTAAACATCACGTTAGCAGAACCGTGAATGACGTTGACTGACTCGAGCACTTGTTTCTTGCATACGTTCATGGCAATGACTGGTGCATGAATACTGCTATGAACATCCCAATACATCGCCGCAAACGAAGCCTGAAGCGAGAGAATAGCCGCAATGATGATGCCGTAGACAAGCTCCATTCCACCGGCCGATCGACGAGTCTTGGCGTGGTTTGAGAGGAGAATGAGACTTGTTGGAGTGTTTGTCTCCGCAACAGCACCGTTAGTGGCCGTGGAGAGGAGGGGTAGAGTATTTTTTATGTTTTTTTTTGTATAGTTTGTTGATGACGGGCGTCGAGTTCTTATCGCCGCGTCCGTGGTGGAATGAACCAGAGAGAATCTTCATGGCCCATTCTTGTAGAGCGGGCGTGGCCCGACAATACTTGGCGTTGAATCCATGATTGATGGTTTGTGCGTGCGTGCCTGATGAATCAAGTAAGAAAAGAGAGTAAAGTATTGTCAGGAATTGTTGGTCGAAAGATTGATGAATGTCAACAAAGTGCCGACAATCGTCTTCTCGTGTTAATCGTGAATGAAACGGACGCAGCTAATACACGACGATGCAAGAAGAGCAGCATCATTGATCGAGTGAGTCGCTGCAATGTAACTACACCATCGTACTCTACGCTGTGACAATCCCAGTGTCAGTTGTCAGTCGTCCGTTACTACCAGTACAGGTCTATTCGTGTTGGAGAGAGCGACCCGACAAGGCCAAAAACAATAGCGTATCTATCTGCTGTACCAGTTCTCTCTATTACTCACGTCTTCTGAATGCGGATGCGGTTGAATTATGAGCTTTGCTGCATTAATTTGGCCAAGGTATATTTTGGCCTACCGTTTTTCATGGCCAACCGAGGCTGTTGTTTTTGATTTCTCTCCTCAACATGGTTGGCCGCAGCTTTCTTCCCCAGGAGTCGTTTTAAACTCAGCGGCTCAGCGGGAAGCCAAAAGAGGACAATCCACGAACCGGAAGGGAGAAATGAGGTCGCGCTTCTCGTAATAAGCAAAAAATAGTAAAAGAAATCTAAACA
>Ga0247833_1006927_pt1 | contig 12288 bp, 10 predicted proteins | sample LaCruzMarch2015__7_FD_187117 | JGI IMG/M metagenome (GOLD analysis project Ga0247833, IMG submission 187117) | Freshwater microbial communities from meromictic Lake La Cruz, Castile-La Mancha, Spain - LaCruzMarch2015_8m | ecosystem: Environmental > Aquatic > Freshwater > Lake | place: Spain...
ATGACTCTTCCTCCTCGTCGTCATCGTCGTCATCGTCATCGTCTTCATCACGACGACGTGTGAAAATTGGCGCCATACTCGCGAGCGTGGGCGGCGGCGGTTTGCTCTGCGGTATATTCGAGGGGATCGAACGTAACCTCGGTAAGAGTGATGATGATAACAACAACGAATCGAATATCATTCGTGGATGTAAGGTAGTTGCATGCGAAACGGAGGGCGCGGCATCGTTTGCCGCTTCCTTTGTTGCTTCTTCCGCAGAAGCTGCTACTGCTGCTACTACTACTACCGTTGAAGGAGGGGGGAAGAAGGAAGTGACAACGGTACGATTGAGCGGTATAACATCCATCGCTACCTCATTGGGGGCACTGGAGGTCACTCCCGAGGTCATTCGAAGAGCTCATCGACACCAGGAACGAGGGAAAGTAGATGAAGGTGGTAGTAGTAGTAGTGGCGAGGATGTTTTGTCATACGTTTGTACCGACGGTGAGGCCGTGGATGCATGTATTCAATTCGCGGCAGATCATCGTATGTTAGTCGAGCCAGCATGTGGTGCGGCATTGGCACCATTGTACTCGGAAAGACTGCGCGTAAAGTTACTCGAGAAGTTACGTCACGATGAGGATGGTGTCATAATTGTAGAGGTGTGCGGCGGTAGCGGTGTCAATTTGGAGTTGTTGGAGGGTTGGAAAACACAATTTCTTTCGTAGCCAGTGACTTAAAATGAAGGATGAGTAGGAACATTGTTTTTATTATCATATATTTTTCTAAGTATTACCACGCCAAACAAATCCTTGAAATGTTCGTGGATCAAAGTCACATATCCCCTCATTCCAAAAATTATCATCAATAAAAATACACTGAGATTCTTTAAATTTGGAACAGGCGTACCATCGTAGTAATGCCTCTAACGCTGCCAGATCCTTACACCGTGTACGTGTGGACATCCCACCCACAGAGGAGGATGGACGTGAATCTATAAGATCGTAGTAACATGCTCCATTTCTAAGTGGTATTTGTATTATACTGATAACATGCTCTAAAAAGAACAGTGCCGCTCCGACCTTTTGTGGACGGTTGCCATACTGTTCGTCCGTTGGACCATTCACCATCACGTCTCGTGGAGGGTTGTCATCATCTTTCCCATTAACGAGCATCGAAATTAACTTACCTATATGGTCATCGTTTAATACATCTCCTCCACATACACCAACGAAGTTACTTTGGGGTAGTAGATGTTCATCCATTAAATAATCATGAACATCACTGGGTATAATAAGTGCATGTTGACTTAATCCAAGTTTCGACCGTACCTTTGACAATATTGGAGGAGCAACTTTGTCGATGATATCATTAATTGCACTGTTGGATATACCATATTCCTTATTCGATGTTGATATATGTGCAGCAACTACCAAGGGCGATATTACTGCACAACCATTCGTAGAGTCATACTTTGGACCCGAGGAGCTTAGTCGACCTTGGTATGTCCCTAGCTTATAAGTTTCTATTTGCTTTGAATTTCTCAAAGTGTGTACATGTCGTTCACAATTTCGTTGCATTGTTCGAATTGGTACTCGTGGTGGTGGAACTGGTTTTGGTTTAGTTGGGAGCATAATATTTAAGTTGGCCAATTCTGCTTCGTCTGTGGCCGATAAAGTAGTACTCGTTGTTGCAGTACGCAGACTCTCTAGAAATAAATCATTATATGCAGGTGGTGACTCAGGAAACATGGGTGTTGCTCCATTGGACTTCAATTGTTGTACCGCCGATGTAGATATACTACGGTGATCCTTTTGTTGTGGAGGTGCAATTGGTGGTGGCAGAGGAGGGAGCAGTGATTCATGAGAAATGATGTGTTCATCATCTTCTTTTGGAAAGGCAAGATTCAGTAATTCCAACTTTGACTTCACATCAAAAGCAGTGTCATCATTAATGTCTAATTTGAAACTATTCGATGAGACTCTTGATCCTAACCGTCGTTTCATATGCTTCTCCCATTCTAATTGTTCTCTTTCCTTCTCTTCATTTTCTTTTACCAATCTCTCGGCCTCGAGTTGAAGTTTCTCTATTTCTTCCTTATCCATGACCTCGACGATCCGTTCAAGTCCCCTAGTAACCCAAAGTGCATCTTTCTGATTCTTAATACGCAGCTGCACCAATCTTGTGTTGGGGGAGGTGTAATAATCATGATTTGGGAGGGAGATTGTAGAGAAGAGAGCAAATCTCCTCCCGATGACGAATGCATCGTCTAATTCACCTTCTGCTAAATGCGATCTAAATTGTGACAAGACTAAATCAGCGGATGCATAGTATCTGTCAATGGGGCAAAGGTTGGATAACTCAATTGGTGGTTTTTCATACTGTTTGAGTCGTTCACGACGCGCTTTCGAGGGCTCTCCAGGAGCAATCGCGGATGATGGCGCCGATGGAATGGCACGACCACCATTACCGATTGGAGGACTACTCGGAGCTGTTGGGAAACGCATGATGTCATTCGATTAAACCCACAATGCCTCCCCGTTGCTGCTCGGCGCGCTGCTCTCTGCTCTTCTCTGCTGTGTTGCTTTGAGGCGGCGGTTGTTAGGGGCTCCGCTTTGTATGTGAGATTTGAGATCTGAGATCTCATCTGAGATCTCATCATTGCTGAACTTCTTCATGAACTATCATCATGAAGGACCGGCCGTCGATTATAAAACTTTCAAACAAATACGGCCACGACCCTCTGCACTACCCTATCAAGGCAATAGCATATACAGTCTCTCATCCCTCTTTGTTAAAGATAGTTCTTGATGTAGCATGGAAGGGATGCACTCTGGCACTCGTCAGCTTCGTAGTGCTACTAGGCACAACACTTAAGCCACAGGCACGTTGGATCAGTTCCAATCTTTATTGGTGGTCATGGCCGATTGCCGGATGTATGGTACTATTTGAATCGACCATCTGTGCTGGACTTATACTACTCAATTCAAAGTCTAGGGCTCAGAAAAAACTCTTCGTCGCAACAATGCGGGAGGAGGAAATGTGGAAGGAAGATATGGTCTCACAATCTTCTATCGCAGACTTGGCATTGCCCACCGTTGGGAAAGAGGATGTTGTTAAATTTGTTACAACTCCCATACAACTCGTTCCCTTGTTTGGGGGGATTGCATTCTCTGCCATCAATGCCACATTCAACGGATGGGATTTGATGCGCAATTATTTCAAGGCTGTTAAGTTGTCATCAAAACGTCAACGTTCAGAAGTCTTCGGTGAAGAGCATATGGATAAGTTCGCATTAATCCATCCGTCCACTTATGATATTAATAACGACTATGCTAGACTTGGGTTTATGGCAGGCTTATTGGAATCGATCCCTATTGTTGGGGTCACCGTCTTCTCTCTCACAAACGCCATCGCGGCGGCCTTATTTGCTTGTGATATTGAAAGGAGTGGTGGGCCCGTTTGTCTCAAGAAGAGCAAGTAGATATAGTTACAGCAGAAAGCGATTAGAGAGATGTAAATATTGCAACTCAATTTTGTTAGACAAGAGGGAAAACAATAGAACGGATAGCATTGATTAAATTAAAGAATAAAAACTGCCATTAGTAAAACATCACTTCGACCCCCTATGGCACACTTGTCATTAATCATCCCATTACATTGGCACTCCCGCAGCCATCAGCTCCTGCTGTTGCTTCATTTGCAATAGCCCCAACGTCTGCCCGACACTCGGGATCCTTGAATGTCGATCAATCGCACTACGAAAGTCACCCATGCTTATCCCTAACTCGCTCTCGAGTTGCCCCTCCCCGGCCTCATTTGCATCAGTCGATGCCTCCAATTGGAATTCCGTCACCACGTTAGGGTCATCGAAATTCTTACCGTCAGCACGCCATGCCTTAGCAAGTTCTATCATGCTCTTGGTAATGGCATTAAAGTACACGGCCGCGGCTGTCATGAGTTCATCGGGAGTTAATTCCTTCCTGACTTTGCAATCCTGAGCAGACCCTCCTACGCCTACTCCTCCCCCGGCCTTGTGGCCGCTTTTAGGCGTCCATCCCACAACGTCCTCTCCACTTATACTTTCATATAGCTTCTGAAATCTCTCAACTGCACGCTTAACCTTTGGATATTCCTCTGGACTGTCCATAAATTCCCACGTTGCCTCCTCGAGGCAGTCAGCATCAACATCATTATCCTCATACACCTGCCCCTGACATGCAAGTAATGCACGTTCAAACTCTGCCTTGAGAAGCTGACGTAGCTGTCGCTCCGGTATGACCTGTCCCGACATTTGAATTTGTTGGACCTGCTGGGATAGTTGCATAACCACTGCCTGCATTGACATGAAAAGCTTGTCGAATACCGCAATGACAATGTCGGGTGTAATACAATCGAAGTCGTTCACAAGGTCGATGTCGTCGTCGAGCTCATCGAGGTCAATGGATGATGTCTTCTTTGATGAATAATAATTAGCAGTGATATGACGATAGGCAAAGAGGGAGCAGCCAACCGCAATGGCAGCTACGGCGGTGGTGGACGTAGGCATGGGATAAATACTTCTCCTCTTATCGCTTCTCCTCTTCCCGAATGTACGGACGGCTGGGGGGGGGGAAGAAGGAACCTTCCCCCCTTTTTCCCAAGATCTGTTTTGAAGGCAACACCTACCCAACCCGAAGTCTCATTCTCCACATGGATATCGTGAGGTTTAGGGTGGAGACACCCTACCACAGTTGCAACCAAGGTGGTTGATGTACGGCGCAATCACCATGGCTCCCCGACCATCTGTCATAAAACTAAACAACAAATACGGTCATGATCCGCTGCATTATCCAATGAAATCGATTCACTATGCACTCTCCCACCCAGAAATGTTCCGCATCGTCCTTTGTGTGGCATGTTGGGGGTGCGCCATTTCACTATTCATCCTTATCATCCTCCTGGCTATCACATTGAAGCCGCAGGCTACGGCAATTAGCTCCAATTTGGAATGGTGGGCGTGGCTACTGGGTGTATTCCTCGTACTACTCGAGTCGGCAATTTGTGCCACGCTACTCCTGTGCGTATCACAATCCAAGGCACAAACGAAGTTATTCGTTGCCACAATGCGTCAAGAGGGGGTATGGCGAGAAGGTGAAATGCGACGTCAATCGACGATTAAAGACTTGAATCTTATCAAGAAAGCATTTGTTGTACGAATCATTACCTTGCCTATACAAATCATCCCTTTCATTGGTGGGGTCATATATTCTGCTATTAATGCTACCTTTACTGGATGGGATTATATGGATCGATACTTTGATGCTATACAATTACCAAGTGATCGACAAAGGATCGAAGTGTTTGGACGTGAAAAGTCAGACTGCGCGGCCTTATGTTACTCATCCACTTACGATGCTGATAACGATTATGCTAGGTTTGGTTTTGCTTGTGGATTTTTAGAAAGTATACCAATTGCTGGCAGCGTGGTGTTCCCATTGACCAATGCTATCGCCGCTGCACTGTTTGCATGTGATATTGAACGTGGAGGCGGGCCTGTATGTTTAAGACCGGAACCTGATGTGGAAACTGGCAATGCTGGAGGGGTTGGTGGCACGGTTGCTGCAATTGCGACTGCGGCAGTGAATGCAGTTGGAGGAGGTGGCGGAAAAACGGAAGCAGCGACTGCTGCAGCAGGAGCAGTTGGGGGTGCAAAAGCTGTAGGAAAGATGGAAACAGCACTCGCAGTAGCCAAAATAGCTTCAAAAGTAATGAAGAAGTGATTGAAGCTGATAATAGACTAAGGATAATATAAACATTAGACTTGTTATCCAAACGCTTCACTATGCAACGAATACAATGAAAAAAAGAACGCCTTTTTCAATCGCTAGCATAGACTATAACACACAATTTGATCATCATGGAGTTCTGCACCAGTCATCACATATCCTAAAAATCATCGAACAATTTTTGTTCTGCCCCAGTTAGCGGAACCAGAATTTCTTTCTTCACCTTTGCTTCTAGCTTGCTGTAGTCGTCAAAGTTTGATCCATCAAGAGGATCAGAAACCTTGGGTTTGAATGGAACCTCGACTTTCTTTGACAGTAGATCTTGCCAATTGATACTCTCGAAGAATGGATGGGATTTAATATCCTTATCACCTCCAGCAAAACCACCCAATCTATCAGCAGGGTTGACTGTTAACATCCGTGTGATCAAGTCCTGTGCAGACTTGGACATAAAGTTATCAACGTCGTTTGGCCAGGCCATATTACATTTGACAATGTTTTTGAACAAGCCCATCTGATCCTGCGTGCCGTCGTAGAATGGGGTCATACCCACGATCATTTCATACAACATGACACCCCACGACCAGTGATCGGCACCTGCATTATGACCCTTTTGAGTAATAATCTCTGGAGACAGGTACAACGGTGTCCCACAGAATGTGAAAGTCTTATTATCCTTGATTATCTTCGCAAATCCAAAGTCCACAATTACAGTGTAGCCTTCGTTATCCAACAAGACATTTGCAGGCTTCAAATCACGGTACACAATGTTGCGTTCATGCATGTAGCTTAGACCTTCGAGGATGTTGGCTGCATAAAACTTCGCGGCCCACTCAGGCACACCGTCTCTCGACTCCGTATGGATGATGGTCTGTAATTCACCCCCCTGGTACATTTTCATGCACATGTACAGCTTGTCTGTATCTTTCCAGTAACTTATCATCTTAATCAAGAATGGATGATCAAGCTTTGTCATGATATTCTTCTCACGGATCACACCCTCGGTCTGGTTGAGGTCAACAATGTTTTTCTTATTCTGAATCTTCAACGCATATGTTTCAGTCGTATCATTATGTTGGACAAGCCAAACCTTGCCAAAAGTCCCAGCCCCGAGGATTCGGATTAGCTTCAAATCGACCATCGTTATCTTGACTTGCTTTCGTGCCTCGATGACAGATTGGATCCTTGCCAAGTCGAGCACTCCCATCACGACGTCCTCGAGTGCCGTAACGGTGTACTGTGCAGTGAAAAAATCACCACTTTCACCCTCAGTCATCATATCATTGCCAAAGTATCCGTGACGTTCGATGATCTTGTCAGCTTTCTTGCTAAGACTGAATCCTAATGTCTCATTTAGATCGAGATTTTTCGATGAATGGATCTGGACACTCCCCTCACGCACAAAGTATACTGCAGCGAAACAAAGATCACCCTCTTCTAAGAAAACGTGGCCTTTCTTATACTTCATTTCTTTTACTGCATTGGCAAGCGAGGAGAGTTCGTTGTGGTCTTCGATTTTAACTTTCGTGTTTCCGAAAGGGATGTATGCCTGAATAGAAAGTTACGGACGTTTGGTGGGGTAAAGTAAGAGAGAGGAGCACACAACAAATCAATACATACGAAATAACTTACGAATTTTTTCATGTCTGCACCCTTTTGGATTAGCTGTCCAATATCGTTCCCCACCGCCTTGATGAAGTCATCACGTTCCAGCTGTAAGCACACAACATGTCCCCTGGCAGTGGCTGTTTCAAACGCGTACTTCCCTTCCGTCACAGCATACTCACCAAAGAAAAAACCCGGTCCGGCACCCTTTAGATCACTTTTCATATCCATCGAACTCTTATTATCCGCTTGGATACTAGTGATGTCGATCTTGCCCTCCTTGATGATGTAAAATCGTTTAGGTGTTCCGAGTGTCCTTGACACTATGACCTCTCCATCAGTGTAACTTTGCATTTTGAGATTGCTTGTAATCTTTTCGAGATACTTATCCTCCAAGTCTTGAAAGTACATTACTCCCTTCAATATCTGAATGACCTCATTGTGTGATTCCTGTATCTGTTGAGCAAGGATCCTTTTGAAGGTCGCCTGATCAAGCCGGAATAGTCCACACTGACCCTCGGCAATGCATGTTGCTGCACGAGGTGCATCATAGAGCAATGCAAGTTCACCGAATGATCCCCCCTTCTCGACATGTCCGACGACATTTCCATCGATCTGACATTCAATTTCACCTACGCCCAATACGTAAAAGTAATCGCCAGTGTCACCCTGATTAATAATGGTCGTGCCTGCCTTGACCATGATAGGCTCGAATGCATCAATAAGTACCTTTCGTTTCTCCTTCGGCAGGGTGTCGAATACAAAGTTACGTTCTAATGCCTCATCAATTAAGGCATTATCAGCCTCATTCTTCGGATATGTCGGTGCCATGAAACTAATTTCATGTTTGACCGGTTTGGCAAATATACCCTGAAAGTGCCGTGTGCCCTTCTGTGCCACCTTGGTTTGTTCGGCGTGACTGGCGTCGCGCTTATGTTGATGTGTCGTGCCTTCGAATTCGACAATACGCGTCGTGGGGGTGAACACATCGTCGAAGATTGTGGCGATCTTATTCCCCGCGGCAGAGCCGCCGCGGAGTGTGACATCACCTAACTTCCTTGCGAGATTTTTAATCGCCTTGCGATTCTCGCCATGTCCTGGCATATGCATGATGAATGTGGTTGTGTTTTTGACGGTGTTGGTGCACGAGGGGGCAACACCTTCAGTGTTTGAAGATCTTTTATCTTTTGCTTATGGAAGGCGGGAAAAAAATGAGACACGCGGGGGACCGATAGAAGAAGAAAAAATCGTCTAAATTGATAGTAAAAATAATCACCCGACGGTTCTTCGGTCCTCCATGGCAATAACAATAGACGAGGCCTTTTTCACACCATCACGTGATATTTCTTCTTCGGCATCAAAATCACTTGAGGTGCCAAATTCTTCCGTTTCACTGAAATCGTGATCAAATGCCGATGTTTCTTTCGCGGAGGGGAGAGTAATACGTTGATTGAATGGTCTGTCTCCTCCATTGACACCCTGAGTAGTCGTTGGTCGACGATTTTGGAGATTCTTGGCGGCATGTTGTTGTTGATTCGAGACGGGTGGTGGTGATGGTTCTACCAACTGCTGCAACTCATTATCTTCCGTCTTTCGAAGCACGTCCACCAACAAGTCTCCACTCGATCGAATGACAGCAGACAATTGGTCTTCCAACAATGTCCCATGACCACTAACAACATCGAATTCGGCAAATCCACGAAGGTTGGTGAATTTCTCGCGAAGATGTTCGACACCGGCTTTGATTGACATTATCAACAAAGATACACAATCCAATCGACTTTTAGTCCGTTCGGACAAACTGGTTCTAAAATATAGCAGCTCGTGGTGCTCATCAATCGCTTTCGAGCTTTGGGATGATCCCGACACATCACTAATGTGTTTCATCTTGTCAACGTCGAGGATGAGGAACGCTTGTAACTGTCGTAGATTTTCCAACTTTACTTGATTCTGCAAAGTCACTGACTTGAGATTGTCCGTCGTCGATGATTGGCCTAATACTTTCCGAATCACATTTTCGACATTATTCACACCGGTAGCGTCCTTGATTTTTCGGAATGCAGCCTCGTAAACATTCAAAGCATGCTCTTGATCGACCGTTGACTGCATATTATTTGAATATCTATTGCCTCCAATGGGTACTGGCATCGTCATCAAGTCGAGGTCATTATTTTTGTTGTTGTTGTTGTTGTTGTTGTTGTTGTTGTTGTTGTTGTTGTTGTTGTTGTTGTTGTTGTTGTTGTTGTTGTTGTTGTTGTTGTTGTTGTTGTTAGCGGAACCGAGAACTTTTCGTTTCTCATCTTCACTTCGTTCATGCTTCGCTATCATTTGCTTACGAATCCTAACATGTTGTTGACGATCACGAACCTCTCGTAAGCGTCGACTCTTGCCATCCTCCAAGGCCACTTTTGCCTTTTGTAAGTTTTGCTGTGCCATTTCCCTGGCGTGATTCGCATCGGCAGATAGGAGCGTCAACTCCTCGAGGTCATGATGCTTTGACTCGAGTGTTCGCTCGAGTGCCGTTAGTTGGTTGTTAAAGCTTTCCTTCTCCTCCACAAGACGCTTCACAATGTGTTCATACGTACTACAAATACCATGAGCCTCGTTGTACTGTATCATGGCCTTGTCGAGTCGATCTTCCAACGATCGAATCTGTCTCGCTAGCGGTCCTTCTAGATTCGGTCTCTGTTCTTTCACAAGACATCGAGCCTCATCCTCCAATTTCGTAAGCTTGGTGCTAAGCTTGAGAACGGCAGATTTATGCGCATCATACTCGTAGCGTTTCTGCAATACCAGCTTCTTAAGACTGTCTACATCACTACGATTATTCCCATCATTGTCTAATGCCGCACTTTTCTGCAAACTTGACAGTTTCATTTTCATCTTGGTATTGTCCTCCTTCAATGATCGGATCTCGGTGTCATTCGCAACCTTGTTGGCTTCGAGTTTGTCAATATTCGCTCGTCGTTCTTGCTGCAATAGCAACATTCGCTCACGCAGATCATCGACCTCCTTGTCAAACACAAGAGCCGGGTCCGACTTTGCCAATCCCATTTTATTGTTTCCGTCATAGCGATTAGTGGATGACCCGATCGATGAGGTGGTAGACGTTCGGCGACTTGCACCGTTCATGGATTTGTAAAAAGCGAGAGGGAAAACACGGAGGACGGGATTCACTTTTGAGGAGCGATGCGCGCCCGAGTCTAAATTATTATAGTAATAAAATGTTTGACATGTCATCCACTCATTAAATGACGACACACCAGCACACTCATCAGTGGTTGTATTGAAGAATCGTCGTGGTCTTTCACCGCCGATACTCGGATGTGATCCCCTACAGATGGCTCCCCCCGATATGATCCTATTTTATGAGCTCCTCCTACGCGTGAATACTCGTCCCATTTCCAACAAAAGTCTCTATTATTTATTATTTATTATTAAACATCACATGTGTGAATGTATCACACACGCACACACAAATAAAACAGCTTGTTTTAGTACTACTACTACTACTACACATTCACACATTCTTCTTCTTTGGTAAAGATCCATCCCCACCTCGACAATTAGGCGATGGACCTACCACCACCACAGCGTCACTACTATTATTATTCCCACTACCCTCCTTGCTCAACCTCTCTTGCCATTTATCAGGTGTCATGGCCACGATACTTAATGCATGTACTGGCAATTTTCCACTCTCATCGTCCTTTAATACATCATTAACGAGTCGATGTCGTCCCATGTTCGCGAGACTGCTAAATTTGTCGGAAACTACGATCACCCTGAAATGCGTTTCCGATCCCGTCGGTACATTATGCATGTACGATTCATTCCGGACCTCCATGTGATGTATGGGCGAGAATGCCGCGATTAGTTTCGACTCGATGGCCTTGCCGACGGGCCCCGTCGTCGACGTCATGAGTGATCGTCGCCGTAATAGTAGGGATGATGTCGTCAGCAACATTATATTATTTCGAGCCCGCCAAATTAGAAACACACACGAGAGGTCGACACTAAATCGCTGTAGTAAGGGAACGCCCCAATACTGGTCAGTTAGAATATGTCGTTCCGTCGAGGGCTTCGGTTAGCCAGGACTCTCACGACCAGAGAGCTCCAGCTCCAGTCCGCTTCTCACCAACGGCGATGTGTCTCCGCGGCATCATGGCGGCAGCATCGACCACTCGTCAGTGCTGTTCATTCTCGGTCGCCGCGTAGCACGACTGCAAGATCTGCGTCGGACTATCATCATCAACGCCTTTATAGTGCGAATCCACCAAACACCGACCCATCGACCGCCGACGCAGATATCGACGGCGCTTCTTCGACGAAGGACGCAAAAGAAGGGAGGAGCGTCGACGACGACGCCGGCGACGACGAAGGCGTGGATCGTGGCGAAACTCGGAAAATAACGATCGCCCGCCTCGAGGCGCAGATCAAGGGCCTGAGGGACAATCTCCTGCGCTCGCTCGCCGAGCAGGAGAATATCCGACGCATCGCCGCGCGCGACGTGGCCGATGCGAGGTCGTACGCCATCTCCGCCTTCGCCAAAGGTTTGCTCGACACGTCCGACGATCTCGCGCGCGCGCTCGCGGCCGTGCCTATCGAATCGCGAACCGATCGCGCGAATCATCCGATATTGGCCAACCTGTACGAGGGCATCGTCATGACGGAAATCAATTTGAACAGGGCGTTCAATCGAGTCGGGCTCGTGAAATTCGGCAACGTCGGCGATAAGTTCGATCCGAATTTGCACATGGCATTATTCGAATATCATATCGACGACGACGACGGCTCGTCCGGCGGTACGACTGCCACCGGCAGTCCGCCGCCGGGTCACATTGGACAGGTCGTGAAAGTCGGTTTCATGTTAAATGATCGTGTCATTCGTAGTGCGGAGGTGGGCGTTGTAAAAGCTTCGTAAAATATGTATGTT
>Ga0247833_1006954_pt1 | contig 12239 bp, 8 predicted proteins | sample LaCruzMarch2015__7_FD_187117 | JGI IMG/M metagenome (GOLD analysis project Ga0247833, IMG submission 187117) | Freshwater microbial communities from meromictic Lake La Cruz, Castile-La Mancha, Spain - LaCruzMarch2015_8m | ecosystem: Environmental > Aquatic > Freshwater > Lake | place: Spain...
AGTCTCGCCCAGTCCGGCACGGTTCCACGCCTGGACCGCGGCGGTCGCGCGGTCGATCCCCAGGAGCAGGACCGCGCGAAGCGCCGCCGGGCGGGTGGCTCCGGGTCGGTTCAGATGGCGCGCCCACGTATCGAAGTCCTCTCCGGAAAGCAGCACGACGGTCGGTTGAATGGCATCGATCTGGTCTGCAAGCGTCTCAATATGGTCAAGGGTGCCCGCTGCGGCGGAAAAAACGACATTCGAGCCCGAAAACCACGCGGCCAGGAGCGCGGGCAGGCACCGCGCTTCGGTGCAGCCGGGTCCGGCGAGTAAACGGTCAGATGGGCCGAATTCACATGCTTCGGCAATGGCGCGGGCGACGCTTGAAAGCGATCCATGGGAGAACTCCGACGCCACAAAGCCGTGGTCTTCCGCGGCAACAAGGTCGATCAGCGCGCGGTGTTCGGGTCGGGTGGCCTCAATGGAAAGCGGCAGCGCGGGCGGACCTTGCGGCTCCGGCAGATTATCCACGGGAATCTCCGGAACGTTGGCCGGCACCTGCAGGTTTCCGGCCGTGGCAGAATCCACGAGAACAACCCCTGTTTTCAGCCGCTTCATGCGGGCCTCTGCGGCTTCCGCAGCGTTCTCCCTCGTCAGCGGCAGGACAGAGAAACCGGCCTCCCAACAGCCGTAAAGGGCGATCGCAAGCCATGGATGGTTGCCAATCGAAATCGACGCAACTTTTGGCGTGCTCGCGGGAAGCGTGCGGAGATGCTCAGCCAGTACACGGGAGTTCGCGGTGAGTTCGCCGTAAGAAAGCGTCCAACCTCCGCCCTCTCCCGCCACGAGGGCGTCGGCATCGTCCCATCCGATTTGAGGCGGTAATCCGGTGCGCCAATCCTGACGCTGTTCCCCCCGCGCGGAAGCTATTAGACCTGCGATCGTCTCCTCGGGGATAATCCCGATCTGACAGATCAAGCGCCCGGCATCGCCGGACATGGCGGAGAGCGCTTCGGCGAATTGCGCCAGCGTCGCGGTGGCCTCGTTTCGGTCAAGACGCGCCGGATCGAAGATCATCTCGAGCCGCGGGTTTCCCGCGAGGTGGCAAACGACCACCGGTACCGCGTGCCCGGCCCGCAGGACTTTCACGTCCATCCGCATCCACCGAGGCATGTCGCTGACGAGGTCGGACCCGTGGTCGAAGGGATGGACTTCAAGGATCGTGCGAACCTGGCGGCTGCTGCGGCGCGCGGCGAGGTACGGAGGCGGGAGCGCGCGAATCCAATCGCTGACCTTCGCGCCGGGATCCAATGCGACACGGTGATGCACGAGCGTGCTCATCCGGCCAATCGGCCGCCCTCCAGCGTCTTCGTCGCGAAAACTGCGGATTTCAGCAAAAGAGGTCTCCGCGCTCGCGTTCAAACGCCCGAGCGTGAGGGCCCACGCCGCCCGCGGAAGCTGGGCGATGGAGACCTGATAATCCCGGGCAATTTCCGCGCATCGAGCGCCAACCTCCGCGCTCAGCGGCAGCGTTACTGAGACCCGCGAGGCTCCCTGCGACTCGCGTTCGTTTTGCTCGCTCTTCTCGTTCTGCTCGTACGGCAGTCGGAACGCCGCGGGAGACGTCGACAACGGATCCGTGGAAGCGATGCCCGATCCCGAGAAACGAGCTTCGACGTCATCCATCCACTCCGCTGCCCCGGCTGCGCCCGGGTTCTCCCCGCGGGAGCGAACATCATAGATCGCAAGGAGTTCCTGAATGACGGCAAACAGGGAAGGCTCGTCCAGAAGTACTTCCGGGAAACTCCAGAGTCCGTGAGAAGCTCCGTCGGGCAGGGTAATCAGGGTGAAACGCTGGAGAGGGAAAACGGCGGGGTCGAAGCGTTCCGCGAGGTCGGAATCGAGGAGCGCCAGCCACGCGGGGCCGATGCTCTGGGGCTCCTCGCGCGACCAGTCCACCTCGTGCCACTGAATGTCGGCGGAGTCGGAGATGCGGACGAGACGAACGTCGGATTTTCCCCGCTTGGGGAAAAAAGTCCGCAGCGCCTGATGGCGGTTGATGACCTCCATCCACGTCTCGCGCAGCAACGTTTCGTCCATCGCCTCGCCGAAACTCAACGAAACCTGCCACGGCGTCAGCAATCCGCCCGGAGAGTCGAAGTACGGCGTGAGAAAGTTTGGAAGTTCCCGTTCGGACATGGTGAAATTTCTTAGAGATCGGAGTCAGTCACGGCTCCGAGGGAAGCGGTCGTGACATGCGATGCATACTTTGCGAGGACTCCCCGGGTATAGCGCGGGGCAGGCTTTTTCCACTTTGCTTTTCGGGAAGCGAGAGTTTCCGCAGGGAGGTCGACGTCGAGTCTACCCTTTCGCGCATCGATGGTAATGCGATCCCCCTCCCGGAGGAGGGCGATGGGGCCTCCTTCGAATGCTTCCGGAGTGATGTGGCCGACGACGAACCCGTGCGTGCCGCCGGAGAACCGGCCGTCGGTGATGAGCGCGACATCCTTCCCGAGGCCCCGGCCCATGACGGCAGAGGTCGGGCCAAGCATTTCGCGCATCCCGGGTCCACCGCGAGGCCCCTCGTAACGGATGACAATCACGTCCCCGGCGACGATCTGGCCGGCGAGAATCGCATCCATCGACGCCTCCTCGCTTTCGAAAATCCGAGCCCGCCCCGAAAATCGCTCGCCCTCCTTGCCTGAAATCTTTGCGACAGAGCCCTCCGGTGCCAGATTTCCGCGGAGAATTACCAGGTGGCTCGTGGGCTTGATCGGCGACTGGATCGGGCGGATGATCTCTTGGTCCTTCGGGTAAGGTTTTACCGACTTCAGGTTCTGCGCCATCGTACCGCCGGTTACGGTCAGGCAGTCGCCATGGAGGAGTCCCTCTGCGAGCAGGAGCTTCATCATGGGGAGAATTCCGCCGATCTCAACGAGTTGACTCATGAGGAACCGGCCGCTCGGTTTGAGGTCAGCCAGGACCGGAACGCGCTTGCCGATGCGCGTGAAGTCTTTGAGCGAGAGTGGGATACCGGCGGAGTGGGCGATGGCGAGGAGGTGCAGGACCGCGTTGGTTGAGCCGCCAAGCGCGATCGTCACGGTAATGGCATTTTCGAATGCCTCCTTTGACAGAATGTCGCTGGGTCGAATCCCTTTTTTGAGCAAGTTGAGCACTGCGGCACCGGCATTGCGGGCATCGGCCGCTTTGCTGGGCGAGATTGCCGCTTGGGCAGAACTGTTCGGCAAGCTGAGTCCCAGTGCTTCGATCGCGGACGCCATCGTGTTTGCCGTGTACATGCCTCCGCAGGAGCCCGGACCCGGAATCGCGCAGGATTCCACCTCTTGCAGTTCCTTTGCGGTGATTTTGCCGCTGGCGTGCTGTCCGACGGCCTCGAAAACCGAGACGACATCGAGGTTCCTGCCGTTGAGACATCCCGGCAAAATCGTGCCTCCGTAGACGAAAACGGCTGCCCGGTTCAGACGGGCGATGGCGATCACGCAAGCGGGCATGTTTTTGTCGCAGCCTCCCAGGGCCACAAAGCCGTCGAAGCCCTGGCAACCCACCACCGTTTCGATGGAATCCGCGATGACCTCGCGGGACACGAGCGAGTATTTCATTCCCTCGGTCCCCATCGAGATGCCGTCCGAGATGGTAATGGTGTTAAAAATGACCGCCTTCCCGCCCGCGGAATCCGCCCCGAGTGCCGCTTCGCGCGCCAGAGTGTCGATGTGCATGTTGCACGGCGTGACCATGCTCCATGTGGAAGCCACGCCGATGACGGGCTTGGAGAAATCTTTACTCGTGAAGCCCACGGGATAGAGCATCGCGCGGCTGGGAGCTCGGTCGGCTCCATCAAGGACTTTTGAGGAAAAGGGTCGGATATTGACGCCGGCAGGGCGTGGCTTGGGCATGGTCGTGAGGGTGGGGGCGTGGAGGGGAAGTTTCAAGTTTCGACTCAGGAAACGTCACGAAAGATTGGCGTGCGGGGGAGGGCTTCCCCATGAATTGCCACGCGGTGGCGGCCATTTCTGCCTCACGACGATGACCGCTCCACACGAAAGTTGCGTTCAGCGCAATTTCATCGGATAAAGAAGGGCTAACCTAAATCCTCAGTTCCGACAGGAAAACCTACATGATCGATATCGCTCCGAATTTTGCGGCCGTTAAGCAAGGGCTCATTCCCATCACCCCGCAGGAACAACTAAAGCTCGATAAGGACGGCTTGGACGTCATCCATGACATCTACCGCTATGCGAAACTCGGCTTCGAGGCGATCAGCGACGGCGATTTTGACCGGATGAAATGGTATGGCGTGTACCGCCAGAAGCCGAAGGAGAGCGGATATTTCATGATGCGCACCAAAGTTCCGGGTGGGCAACTGACCTCCGAACAGGCGATCGTTCTTTCGCGGTTGGCGGATCAATTCGGGCACGGTTTTTGCGACATTACCACGCGGCAGACGATCCAGATGCACTGGCTCAAGATTGAGCAATTCCCGGAAATTTTCGAGCAACTCGATCGCGTGGGGATCACGACGAGCGGGGCCTGCGGCGATGACACCCGCAACGTGGGCGGATGCCCGGTTTCGGGAATCAATCCGGACGAGATCATCGACGCCACCCCGCAGTTGCTGGAGATCAACCGCAACATGACGAACAACCGGGATTTTTCGAATCTCCCGCGGAAGTACAAAATCACGATTTCCGGTTGCCACATTCAGTGCAGTCAGCCCGACATCAATTGCCTCGGGTTCTTCGGCCTGCGGAATGAACAGGGTGAACCCGGCTACGGGGTGAAGGTGGGTGGCGGTCTCTCGTCCTCGCCGCACCTCGCGCAGACCCTTCCCGTCTGGGTGAGTCCGGATCAGGCCTGGCCCGTGACGAAGGCAATCAGCGAACTATTCCGCGACGAGGGCTACCGCGCGAAGAGAAACCGTGCGCGGTTCAAGTTCCTGGTCGCGGATTGGGGCGTCGAACGCGTTCTTGCAGATGTTGAAGAACGCCTCGGTTTCAAGCTCATGCCGCACTCGGAATTCATCGAACCGCGCGATCAGGAGTCGGATCACATGGGGATCCATCCGCAGAAGCAACCCGGTCTTTATTGGGTCGGCGTCTGCTTCGCGGGCGGGCGGGTGCGCAGCGGAGTGCTCGAGACCATTGGAAACATTGCGTCGCGGTACTGCTTGAATGGCGAGGGGACCATCCGGCTGACCAACAAGCAGAATCTCGTCATTCCGAATGTTCCCGAAGGCAATCTGGAAGCGATGAAGGCGGAACTCGACGCCCATGGCCTCGTCTATGCTCCGTCGAATTTCCGGACCGGTTGCGTTTCGTGCACGGGCATTGAGTTCTGTAATCTCGCTGTGGCGGAGACGAAGAACCGGATGATGCACCTCGTGGAGCAACTTGAGGATGGGAGCGGATGGTACAAGGGCAAGATCCGCGTGCACTTCAGCGGTTGCCCATCGAGTTGCGGACAGCACCAGATTGCAGACATCGGGTTTCGCGGTGCGCGCACCAAGGTGAATGGAGAAATGGTCGATGCCTACGACATGTTCGTTGGTGGACGTCTGGGTCAGGGCCGACGTTTCAATGAACTGCTCAAGGGCAAGATTCTAGCCGGCGATGTACACACAGTGATCGACAAGTTGCTGCGCCGTTATGAGGACGGCAAACAGGACGACGAGACCTTCTCCGACTACTGCGTTCGGGTGGGCAAAGCCGACCTGCTCACCGCGCTTTAGAGTGGGGTAGAAGCGGCAGCGGGCCCCTATGCCCCATGCCGGCAGCCGCCCTTCAGGCTTTTCCGTTCCGCGGGGCGTTGATTTTTCGGGGGCGTAACTTGCCCGTTGGCTGAGTCACCTTGTTGCCTGATTCGGCGGAGGGGGAATCGGACTCCCCTGAGCTGTCCCGATCTTCGTCTGCTCTCAGCCGCTTGCGCGGTTGAATGGCAAGGACCGTCCTCGCCTCTTGGGAGCGAGTCAGCGTGCTGGCGGGCCTGAGGGTGCGGAGCTTGGAAGCGGAGTTTTCATTTTCGACCGCCGGCTGGGGCTCTTTCTGCGGAGTGGGGGCGGATCGGCGAGTATCGATGGCGGGGTCAACTCCCCCGGCGGCATCGACTCGAAGTTCCTTTAGCAGGTCTGCCACCCGTGCTGCGGCTCCGCGGTGGCGGAGAACGACCTCAGCCCCCGCGGCGGCCCTGCGTTGACTTTCGTCCCGCGAATTCAGCAGGGTCTCGATTGCCGACTGCAGTTCGCTCTCTTTCGCAATTTGTGTGGCCCCGCCGTTGGCGAGAAGGGCATCCACCAGAGTCTTGAAATTCTCCATGTGGGGACCGAAGAGCACGGGAACGCCTACGGTGAGCGCTTCCGCGGGATTCTGGCCACCGGTGGCGGTGAGGCTTTTCCCGATAAACGCGAGGGTGGCCAGCGCGTACCAGTCGCGGAGTTCGCCTGTCGTGTCAACGAGCAGCACGTCCGGACGGGGGCCGCGGAAAAAGCGGTCGGTTCGCCGGGCGACCTTGAAGTCCGAGCGTTCCAATTGATCACAAATCGACCTTGCCCGCTCTGCGTGCCGGGGCACGAGGACGAGGAAGACGTCTGGGTGTCGTTCCTGCACGAGGCGGACCGCGCGCGCCAGCAAAATCTCCTCACCGGCGTGTGTGCTGCCCGCCACGATAATCCGGGCCGTGTCAGGGACGCCAATCGAGCGCAGCACCGGGCGGAGATCCGCATGGCTTCGTCCGAACGTACTGGCGTCGTCGTACTTGATGCTCCCCGTGACACGGAGAATGTCGCGGTCGATGTCCAGGCTTTCCCACCGCGGAACATCGGTTGGATCTGGTACGGCGATGGCGGTCAGTCGGTTGAAAAATGGAGCGGTGATGGCGCGGAATCGCCGATACCGACCTTCCGAACGGGGCGAGAGGCGGGCGTTGACAAGAGCGACCGTCGCGCCCCGCCGCAGCGCTTCCGCCGTCAGATTGGGCCACACTTCTGCTTCGATGAGTACGAGTTGCGCCGGCTTGATGAGAGACAGGGCGGTGAGGACCGGAAGCAGAAAGTCGAGGGGATGGTAAATGACCTCGATCCCTTCGTCGCGACTCCGGTTTGCCAGGGAGAATCCGGTGGTCGTCGTTGTGGAGAGCACGAAAAGAAGTCCCGGATCCTTGTCGCGCATCGCCTGGATCAATCGGAGGGCGATGAGAACCTCGCCGACGCTGACCGCGTGGACCCAGATCCGCGGGCTATCCCGGAGCCGCCGCCGCACGCGTTCTGAGTAGATTCCAAAGCGCTGGCCGAACTTGTGCCGGTACTTCCCCCGGGAATGCATTCGGGCGAGGTAGCCCGGGAGCATGCAAAGGAACACGAGGGGAAAGATGAGATTGTAAAGGAATCGGATCATTCGGCCGGGTTCTCCAGGAAGACCACCTCCGACTCGCCGTAGGCGCGAGAGCGGATGACCTTCCAACCTTCCACTTCCGATAACGCCGGACGCCGGTACTTCTCAAGACATAACATCCCGGCGGGTGCGAGGATGTTTGCGAAAGCGGGGTCGCTCAGCAGCGCAAGTCCCAGGTCCTGCGTTCCTTTCGCCTTGGCATACGGCGGATCCGCAAAGATCAGATCATACGCTCGCACCGTCGTGCGGCGAATAAAGTCGAACACATCCGCCTCGATGACGTCCGCCACAAGTCCCGCACGGCTCAGGTTTCCGCGGATGGCTTCCACGCTCTTTCGCTCCCGCTCGACGAACGTCGCGGAGTCGGCTCCACGGCTCAACGCCTCAATTCCAAAAGACCCGGTGCCAGCGAACAAATCCAGCACCCGTGAGCCCGGCACGCGATCTCCCAGACTCGAAAAGATCGCTTCGCGAACCCGGTCTGTCGTGGGACGCAGATCCGTGCCGCCAGTTTTCAGGACGATTCCGCCCGCGCTTCCCGCAATCACGCGCATCGTCAGTTCCCCGCAGGAGCCGCGGGCGGCGTTCCCTCGGAGGTGGCACTGGGTTCCGACTCTGGTGGTTTGGGTTCGGCTCGAGGCGCACGGAAAAACCCGCGAAGGAAGCCCGTGACATCCCCGCCAAGCTTGGCTCCCACGATCCGATCCAGAAGGTTGGTCTTCGGTCGATTGAGCCGCCCCGTGATATCGAAAACGACCTGGCTATGCCCCGGGAGGTCTTCGGTTGGTCCGAAATTTTGCGACAACCCGCGGAGCTGCGTCCGGATTTTTTCGTTGATGATGAAACGCCCGTCCAGATCGAGTTTTCCGTCGAATCGCACCGGCCCGGAGGCCTTCAGCACGAGGTTGTCGGTTTTCAGGGTCATGTCCTCAAGATTGAATCGTTGATTGCGAATGTTGAACTTCATCGCGGCGTCCCGGAGGGTCAGCATCTGAAGTTCCTCGATCTGCAGGACTTGGCCAACCTGACGGACGAAGTCGATTGGCTCGATTCGCCCGCTTTGTAGTTGCAGGAATCCCTGCCCGGCGAGGCTGCCGGCGTCATCCATGCGGCCCGCGAGGTCTGCATTTCCGACGATGACTCCCTCGGTATCCCCCTGTTCGATCCCGGCGTCGGCGAGGAGTTGGCGTAGCTCAATATCTTTCAAGCGAAGCCGGGCATCAAATGGCTGACCCCGTTCCCGTGGGAGAATTTCTGCGTCTCCGACGATTTTGCCGCCGGCCCAGTGGGCGCGGATTTGGGTAAGGGAAAGGACGGACCCATTGAAACTGAAATTTGCTTTGGCGTCCCTGAGGAGGATGGCAGGAGGGAATCGGGTTTCGTCCACCTCGAGTTTCCCTTGGAGGATGCCGTCTTTCCCGAGGGCGCCTTCGATTTGGATATCTTTCACCCGAAGCAGTTCCCCACCGTCGCGCCGCAGGAAGACCGCTTCGCCGTCGGAGATGCGCGCGTGGAGCACCTCGACCCGGAATGTCTCGGGCGTTTGCCTGGCTGGCACCGACCCCGAGGCCGGTTCCCCCGTGGGAGGGGGTGTTGGAACGGCAGGACGCGCCGCGTCGTCTGGTTGGGCGGTCAGACTTTCTGTACGCACTGGAGCGGGCGGTCGGGAACGCCAGCGGCCGTCGTCGCTTTGTTTCCAGGTCAGCAATGGACGAATGATCCGGATCTCCTGGATTCGAAACTGTTTTTGGAGAAGGGGCAGAAGCTCAAACCGCAGGCGCAAATCGGAGGCGGTGAGCTTTGGGCTGTCGGGCGATTCCTCCTCCGCGCGGATGCCCCGCAGGGTGACCCCCGACCATGGGAAATAAAACGCACGGCCGACGGAAACCGGGATGCCGAGCGCCTCACTGGTGACCGCACGAAGCCTTTCTTGAACCCTCGCGGACTGAAGCCAAAGGTTGGCAGCCACACAGGCGATCACGTAGGCTCCCAAAAGAACCGCGAGAAACCACAGAATTGTCTTGGAAAACCGGAGCACCCGGGCAAGTTACGCCCCTTTGGAGGAAAAGGAAGTGTGAACCAAGTTCTTGTCATCCTAAATCCCGCTGCACGGGGAGAGCGCGCGAAGTCGTTGCGCGAGAAAATTGAGAGTCTCTCAATGCGAATCGTCGTGCGCACGACCAATTCCGCAGGCGATGCGGAGGCGATTGCCGAGCGCGCCGTGCGTCAGGGATTCGATACGATCGTCGCCGCGGGCGGAGATGGAACGGTCAACGAAGTTGTCAACGGAATCGCCGGCGCCGACGTCCGCTTGGGCATTCTCCCGGTGGGAACCATGAACGTGTTCGCCATGGAAATCGGGATTCCGCTCAACAACCTGCAGAAGGCGTGGGACGTCATCGATCGCGGGCACGAGCGAACGATCGACCTCGCGATGGCGAACGACGATTATTTTGTCCAGCTTGCCGGAGCGGGCCTCGACGCCGCCGTGGTGCAGGCTACAAGTCCGGATTCGAAGAAAGCGCTTGGCCCTCTGAGCTATGTGGTTTCGCTGGCCCAGGTGGCCGCTCGCAAGCCCCCTCAAATCCGCGTGGAATGTGCCGAGGGCAAGTCTTGGGAGGGATGTTTCGTCCTGATCGGAAACGGTCGGTACTACGGAGGCCCGCTCGCGATGTTCAAGGATGCCCGACTGGACGACGGTCTCCTCGATGTCGTGGTGTTTAAGAATCAGAGCCACTGGGATGCCCTGCGGTACGTGCACGCGATCCTGATGGGCTCTCACGATGACTTGCACGATGTGGAGTATTTCCAGACGACTTCGCTCCGGGTGACGAGTGAGGATTCGGTGCCGGTCGAACTCGATGGGGAAGTCACCGGGCACCTGCCATGCGTGTTCTCGTTCTGTGACAAGCCGCTGAGGGTGCTTGTACCCGGTCAGGGAGAGACATCGGTCGACAACCCTGCGCCCGCGGGCTAGGCTGGCGCATTCATGCGAAGCAGACTCTGGCAGGAGACGCCGGTCACCGTCGTGCTGGTGGTGATTAACGTCATCGTTTATTTGGCTCAGGTAACGCTCGTCCGAGGCGGAACCGAAACGATGGCCGGCGATTTCGGGCTGAACGCCCCGCTTCTGGAGCAGGGAGAATGGTGGAGGCTGTTTACCCATCAATTCATTCACGGAAACACGCTTCACCTCGTCTTGAACATGGCAGTGCTCTGGTTTGCCGGTTTGGCGGTGGAGGGAACGGTGGGCTCGCTGGCGTACACCGCGCTTTATCTTTGCTCGGGCGTGCTGGGAGGACTGCTGCAGATTGCGGTCAACAGCCAGCCGGAATTCATGCTGATCGGAGCGTCGGGGTCCGTGTGCGGCGTGCTGCTCGCTTTCTGCACGTTGTACCCCAACGTTCGCATCACCGCGCTCATCTTTTTTATCCTGCCCCTGAAACTCAAAGCGAAATTCCTAGGGATGGGAATTGTGGGCATCACGGTGGCGTTCTGGTTGTCGGGGCTGGAACCCAACATCGGCCATCTTGCGCACTTGGGCGGGTGCCTGGGAGGATTTGTTTTCGGGCTGCTTTTTCAGGGGGCCGCGAGGCGTGCAAACCTTGTGGAAGATGTGCCCCAGCGCGTGCCGGTGCGGCGCTCGGTGGGGCTTCGTCAGCCCATGGATCCGGCGATGGCCGCCATCCTCGATAAAATCAGCCGCGAGGGCTTCTCTGCCCTCGATGACGATGAGCGGGGAAAACTGGAAAAAGCGCGCGACCGTTTTTTGAACCGACCGGATCCGTAAATCTCTCCAAGCCTGTCCCGATGGCGACCAGCGAAGAGGGTGTCCCGAGCGTTATTCCTCGCCTGCCTTCAACTTGCCTTCTTGGATTTGTTGAAAGACTTCCGTCATGTCTTCCACTTCATCCCAAACGCTCCGGCTGACGTAGATCGGACACTTCTGCTGGAGCGCCATGGCAATGCAGTCGCTGGGGCGGGCGTCGAGTTCGATGATCTTGCGTTGTTGAACCTCGTTTTCTGCCGAAATGATGATGCGCCCAAAGTACGTCCCGTGTCGCAAATCATTGATGACCACGCGTTCTACTTTGGCTCCGAGGGCAGAGAGCAAAAGCGCGATCACGTCGTGGGTGAGGGGGCGTTCCTTTGGAGTGCCGTTAAGGAACATCGTGATGGCATTGCCCACGCTGTGGTCGACGTAGAAGACAAAAGTCTTCTCCTCGTTGCCCAGAAACACTGCACATCCGCCGGAAGTAGGGGCGACGCCGCGGACCTCGGTCTCAACCACCTGTTTGTTCACACCCAGAGCGTACCACCATGGCTCGGCGGCGACAACCATTTGGGAGGTATTCAAAGAACGGATGCTCGCGCTTGCGGAGGGCTCACCATGAAGAGCATGAAGAGCATGAAGGGAAAGACATCAAAGTGGACTGGAATTCGGCCGCATTCGTTGACCCACTTCGGGTACGAAGATATGCTCAGTTGGAGCCTACAAATCATTAATCTTCACGCTCTTCATACCCTTCATGGTGAAGATTCTCGATGAACGTGAGAAAACCCGTTTAGCCATAGCGGCGAAACGGGTTTTCTCTGATTGCGGGGGGGAATTCTTTGTCGTTCGGACGTTGTCCGGCGGACGGAAAATTCGATACAGTGGTGTATTCCTTAAACGAGGTCTTTTAGTGCCTTGCCGGCGACGAATTTGACGCTCTTCGATGCCTTGATTTTGATCTTCTCACCGGTCTTCGGATTGATGCCGGTGCGGGCCTTGCGGCTCGTGACCTTGAAAGTTCCAAACCCAATCAGTTGAACCGTCTTCGTCTTCTTGATGCCCAGCTTGATTCCGTCAAGGAC
>Ga0247833_1006957_pt1 | contig 12235 bp, 12 predicted proteins | sample LaCruzMarch2015__7_FD_187117 | JGI IMG/M metagenome (GOLD analysis project Ga0247833, IMG submission 187117) | Freshwater microbial communities from meromictic Lake La Cruz, Castile-La Mancha, Spain - LaCruzMarch2015_8m | ecosystem: Environmental > Aquatic > Freshwater > Lake | place: Spain...
TAGCTGCGACAGATCCACATGAGCAACATCAAGTTTGATGGAGCATGCCCCACTGAAAGTCCCACTCAATCCCCCACTGCACACCCAACTCAATCGCCCACGACATCCACACCCACTTCGTCGCCCATAACTGCAAGCCCGAGTAAGTCACCCACGACATCCAATCCTACTACTTCACGCCCAAGCCGATCGCCAACGACATCCAAACCCACTAAACTCCGACAGCATCCAAACCGACGGAAAGTCCCACTGCACGTCCAACTAGATCGCCCACGACGTCCAAGCCAACTGGAACCCCGACTACTGCGAGCCCGAGTGCGTCACCCACAACATCTGAACCCACTACTTCACGCCCGAGTCGATCGCCAACGACACGCAAACCCACTGAAACTCCTACTGCACCTCCAAGTGAAGCGCCTGTGTTATCCATACCCACTGAAAGTCCATCCACTCCCACTGGAAGTTCCACTTCAAGCCCGACTAATTCGCCCACGACTGCAAGTCCAAGCAAATCGCCTACGACATCCACTCCTACTACTGCACGCCCGGGTCGATCACCAAGAACAACAGCCGAACCCACTGGAACCCCGACTACTGCGAGCCCAAGTGCGTCACCCACAACATCCACTCCAACTACTGGACGCCCAAGTACATCGCCCACGACATCCAAACCCACTGAAAGTCCTACTTCACGCCCGACTAATTCGCCAAGACAGCTACCCCCACTACTGTCAGCCCGAGTAAATCGCCCACGACAGCCACTCCTACTGCAAGCCCAAGATGCACCTATTTAGTCAACTGGACCAAAATTGCAACTGGAACAACATTTAACAATGTTACAGTGGATGGCATCACGATGTCACTGAGACCATCAACATTCTTTGGTGGTAGTTCAGGATTAATTTCAGCCAATCGCAAAATTCAGCAAGGTCCAACGGGTGGTATTCCTGGCAAAGCTCTTCCGTTTGCTCAGAAACCATATACAGGTGCTGGTCAGAATATCACATTCACCTTCTCTGTTCCAATCTAAAACTTGTCATTCATCATCACCGACATTGACAATGGTTTAGAAGGTGATGGTCAGGCCGGTGCAGGATTTTCCGACACTGTTGTGCTTTGGATTCCGCCAACTTACACTTCATCAGTACCAGCTGGATCGAGTGTTACTGGAACAGGCACAGCCGTATCACCATTTATTAACAGCAATCCGCTGAGTTACGATGCCAATTTCCCCGGTGGAAATCTTCATATCTCTTTGGCCGGCCCAATCACAACATTCACTCTCCAGTACCTTTGTGGAATTATTCAATTGGGAGGTAGCCAGTTGATCCACATGAGCAACATAAGGTTTGAGGGAGCATGTTCCACTGACAGTCCCACTCGTAATCCCACTGACAGACCAACTGAATCTCCTACAAATACGCCAACAGCTATTCCCATTGCAAGCCGTACTCTATCTCCCACAACAGCCAGTCCAACTGCTACCCCAACTGACAGTCCAACTGAATCTCCTACAAATACGCCAACGACATCCAAACCCACAATGGCAGGGTGTCCCAGCAAGTGGGTTGCGGGTGCAACATACGTTGCGGGGAGTCTGGTGTCGATGAATGATGCGTCAGGAAATTCGCAGATCTTGATGTGCAAGTCTACGGCTGCAATGCCCACCCTCGATAAGCTATGCAATCAAGCAGGATTCGAGCCTTTCTCTACAGCATATGGTGGCGCGTGGCAGCATGCTTGGGAAGTCATTGAGCCTTGCTAGTCCACCATGGTACCTACTTCAGCCCCATCAACTCCGTTTCCTACGTCAACGGCGACTCCTACGACAACGGCGGCTCCTACAACAGATAGTCCCTCCAAGGCTCCTGTGACTCCATTGCCCACGACTATGTTGCCCACTGCCCACGACTAGCCCTTCCAAAGCTCCAACAACAAAGCGTCCTACTAGCTTGCCCACGACTAGGTTGCCCACTGCTACTATCTACGGCACTCAGTGGTACCCTAAGTATGATAACGCCGGTACCTGTACTGCTATGTTGCCTCTCCCTTCACCTGGATCTAAGCCATTCTTTGCCAGCAAGGATGTATGCTGTCAGACTACATACTCCTCAGGGGAGGGTCCAAGGTTCAAAGCTGTATCATTGGATCAACACAGTGATAGAGATGATGGATTTCGCACACCAATGAGGGTGCTTAAAAGAAATGAAGTGTGATGATTTGTAGTGATTTGTGATCGTGTCTTGAGATCGGGGTACATATAGGTATGTCCGACAAATGTAAAGGAGATAGAAAGTAGATGATAACTGTAGTAAATTCTTTCATCCATTGAGGATATGACAACTAATTTTATAGTAGCAATCATCGTCTTATCTTATCACCATGCACAATAGCAGGATGCAAGTCAAGAAAGTTCCCAAGTTTCGCTTCCATCGCTGCACGTCAGAAGGCGGTATTTACAACTGAGAGTGCGGTCTGACATCAATGTATCTCTCCCTGGACGGATATTCTTATCTCTGCGCTAATCAATCTACGCCCACCTCCAAGAGTTGAAATCCTTTTCACGCTAGGGTACCATTTACAATTCGTCATTGGACTGTTGCACCTCCTCCGGCGGCGGAGGTAATTCCTTCTCAAGTAACAACTTGTAACAAGTGTTACAAGCCAATGCACACTCGGCATCCATAAATTCCGGATTCATCGTACATTCATCTGCACTTGCCCAGAAGACGCACTTATCATGTGTATTAATACACCGTACTTTCACGCTCTCGTCGTGATCAAATTTGGTAATCCAACGTTGCATGTAGCGTTCCATCCGGGTATTGACGTCGTCCATGGCGGCACGTTCCTCATCGCTGCCTTGATATAGTTGGGATACGCCGAAGTGAGTCAAATAGTATTTCAATGCACGTCGACGAGGAGTACGTCGTTTCTTCAATTGTCGTCCGTCCGAAGACGACGACGACGACGGATCATCATCATCGTTAAATAGTGCCAATCGACGATGAATAGACGACGACGACGACGAAGACGATGGGACGAAGAAGGTGCTTAGTACACGATGCACAACGAGGAAGGTGATGCCAAATGCCGAAAAGAGCCGACGAATGTCGGTCTGGGGCGGATCAACTTCGGCCTGGCTCACCACCATGCCACGAGGGAGATTTGACGGAGATCGAGGGGGATTGTTTTTGCGGGAACTTTCAAACCTCCTTGATCCTCCATCCCCTTGTTATTCCTCCACCCCCATGCCTACCGGCGGAAAGAAACGCAAGGCCGAAACTAGTACAACCATGTGGACCTCCTCCTCCTCCTCTTCACCAGGCAATGGTAGCAGTCGTCGTGGTAGTAACAAGAATAAGGGATCACGTCCGGGAACGTCCTCCGATAAAATGACAACGTCGACTACCACGACGAGTACCGAAAGCAAGGCCGAGGAGTTATGGGAAGGGATATGCGACGAGGACAATCCCACCACGGCCAGTATGGAAGGTGAGGTTTTATATTTTCTTGTTGTGAATGTGTGAGCACAACATTTTTGTGTGATTACTTGTATATTAACAATTTTAAACATTACAACACCCGACAAATCCTTTGTTTTACTGCCTTTTTTTTACCACACACTACACTACACATATCGGTAATAATATGAATATAGGGATATGTAAACTATGCGAACAATTAAATTTGGACCCGATCGAGGACGTGCGCGTGCTAGTGCTACTTTACAAACTCGGGGCGAATAAAAAACCCGCCGAAATACAAAAGGAGGAGTGGATGGCGGGTTGTCACGCATTGTCGTTGGATGGCATCGATAAATTCAAGAAATTCGTACCCCAATTGGATACCGGATTTATGGACCGTGAGGAATTTGGCGATTTTTACAAGGTACGAAAAAAAAATCATACCCAACGACCTCTCTTTTTTTATATTTTTGTACATCTCGCGTGTGTGTGTGTGTCACTAACATGACTATTTATTACCTGTGCCTCCATGAACCATATATATTACCTTTTTTCCTCTCCTGCTGCTGCTGCTGCCGCGTAACAAATCACCAACAACAAAAACACACACACAAAAAAGTTCTGCTTCCAATTCAATCGTGCGGGCACACACAAGACATTGGATAAAGATTTGGCCATCGCCTTACTTCGACTTTGTCTTACCGGGAGTGGACGTATTACGCATGAACGTTTAGATTCCTTCTGTGCCTACCTAGAGACCACGACGGCTGAAACACATTCGAAGATTACGCTCGATCAATGGCGCAGTTACTTAGATTTTAGCTACGAATATCCCGATGAGGAGACATTGAGTAATTACGATGAAGGAGAGAGTGCATGGCCTGTCCTAATTGATGAATATTGTGATTATATGTCAAAGATGAAAAAGATGGGAACGAAGAAGTAATATATATATGTAAAGATGGATGATGTGTATGATGTTGAAATGTATGATGTTGAAATGTTGTACGGAGTGTGCATTTCTACATAAATGCATAACCAAAAATTATCCCGCCTAAAAAATCAAAGGAACCTCATATCAACCTAGGCCCCACCCGACAGCAACAGGAGGACATGGATTCAGCAGCATTCATCACTTCAATAGCACCCCCCTCCTTCTCCTTGCGTCGATCGCCGCCGATGAAGCCGATGACGTTGCCTTCTTTTTCTCTGAACAGTGATCGTAGATCGTCTGCATCGTTGTCGTGGTCTGCGATAATACCTTCTTCTTCTTCTTCGTCGTGGCCTTTATCACTATCATCATCATCATCATCACCTCTGCGTACGAATCAGAAGCGATGGCGTCAACAACGACGGCACGTGGATTACAACGACGACGACGGCGACGACGACTTTAGCGACACTTTGCGTCTCTTCGCTGCTGCATCATCATCGTTGCTGTCGGAAGAGGAAGACGGTGAGCTCTTTAGCGCTAGGAGTAAGAAACATTTAACAGACGACGACGACAATGATGAAGCTATTACCACAATACTCAAACAAGAAAATGAAGCACTACGGAAAAAGGTTATGCTATTGCAACAACAGAATGATAAACTCGGTAAGAGACAACGTAGCATTTATACTGCAACGAAGGAACGACCTCCAAGAATAGTTATTGAAAATTTTGAAGAAGAAAGTTCGTTCTTTCAACTAAAACTGCGTTCAAAAGTAGTAGCAGGTACGAACAACAACGACGACGACGACGACGACGACGAAGACGACGACGACGACGATCAATGTATATTCGACGAACAGACTAATTCATGGATATGTCCAATTGAGCCAAATATATCCTTCATTGCCGCACTGCATTCACGTGCTACATGGCTGGTGGGATTATTGGCATTACAGTCATGTTCTGGATTTATATTATCCAACAATGAAGAATTATTGCAGAAGCATCCGGTTATTATATACTTTTTAACCATGTTGGTGGGGGCGGGGGGGAATGCCGGTAATCAAGCCTCTGTTCGTGTTATACGCGGTTTGGCATTGGGGACATTAACAACAACAACAACATCTACTACTTCAACAACATCGGCAGCAATCGAAATTGTCGAAACTAGGAATCGATTTCTACTACGTGAATTACGTATGGCAATGGCCCTATCGCTTATAATGGCAATTGCCGGATATATACGTGCGTCGGTCTTTCATACACCCCTACCAGAAACATTGGCTATTACATTAGCATTAATTGTCATCGTTTTTACGAGTGTATGTTTGGGTGCAATACTGCCATTGATATTACAATATGTCGGTATTGATCCAGCACACAGTAGTACAACAATACAGGTTGTAATGGACATACTTGGTGGTAAGAAAATATCAAACATATATTATTAACGCCATGTTCAACATTTCAATTTTATCTTTCTTTTTATTTCTTCTGGATGGACATGTTTATTTGAATCATCTTCTCTAGTGGTACTCACTGTCCTTGTGAGTACATTTATACTTGACAGTACATTCGGCAAATCACTCCTTGACATAACACAACAAAGTACTATCACAACAGGAAATATGAGTCTCTAATGAATACCTCCAATGGGGAATCATACGGAGTGCTGACATTGTTAGGCTTGGACATGACTGTGTGAGCAGGCAACAAACTGGGTACATGCATGGCTTAAAGTCTTAGAGGTTGGCTGCCATGTGTAGTTGTACGAGACCTACTTAATCATCGGTCTGTACTAATCGTTGTGGTATGCTCTAGATACGGAATGTTCTTCAGAGCTTGATCTGTCGGATTAGAAGCATACAAGTCATCCAAATCCTAGATCATCAGAGACAAGCATAAGACAAGAAAGCGATTGACAATTTTATAGGTAGTCGGCTCGAGGAGAAGAGTGAGCAGTAAGTCTGTCGTAAGATAGGGGAGGCATTGCCATCTGTTAGATAAGATCATATCATTAAAATGAGCTTAGGTAAATTAGAAAAAAACACACACCTGTGAAGCACTCCCCCCCCATAGTTTGATGAGAGTTCATTAATGAACACAAAAACACGCAGGGGGGAAACGGAAAAGGTGAATAAAATAAAATGAAAAATGAATATGAGCTTTATGAACTGCTATAATTTATGTTTGTTTAATACAATAATTTTTAATGAGATGAAAAAGAATAACAGCCTTGTTCGCCCCCACCCCCCATGAACTCTTTCACAAGATTTGTCCACAACCAATAATGCATTTGATTTGATTTCATATTATAGCTTTGGCAAAAAAAAATAACGAGTACAAAGGCCCTCTACCCTTTTGACAATGTTTTTTTTATGAAGCAATCTGTGATGGCACACTCATCCCCATAGTACCAGTGTCGAAGTCATGGGATGAACGATCAACATCATCCCCATCATCCACATCCACACTCCCTTCGTCTAAATCTGTATTATCATCATCCATCATTGATACGCTCATTACACTCTCGGTATCACGTCCTGGAGATAAAGATGATAATATTCCATTAGTATTACTACCACCTCTCATTGCTGGTGATTGACGATCAACACTACTACTACTATTACTATAGTCTACCAATAATTTCTCTTCCTCACGACGTGCCTCGTCGAATACTAAATCATTCTCCCCGTAATAGTCATCATACTCATCATATCCACCACTATCATCATCTTGTGGTGTACGCATTGTTTGGACACATGCAAATAGCACAATACGTTTCTTATTCCGACTAACGAAGAAGTAATTCATTGACCATAATGTAACATGGGGTGGTTCCGTGTCATGTTGTACATTGTTGGTTGATGTTGGTGATAATATTTGATTAGTCGACAAATTAATAGTGTTGTTGTTGTTGCTGCTGCTATTATCGAGTAATAACAAATTGTTATCATTCAATACTATATCACCATCAATACCGAATGCATACTGTCCTCCTCCTCCCACATCTACTACTCCAGGATAAAAATTAGTAGCAGCTGTAGTTTTAGCAGTAGTATGAGGAGTTATATCATTCTTCTTCTCTTCATTATTACTTGTTGTTGTTGTTGTTGTTATTGTCGTCATATTATGAGTTGTCATGCTCATGGTTAAGAACTCAAATGGATCATCGCCGGAACTACATTTGGGTGCATAGGAATATACCTCACAATCTATCAATCCATCGAATAATACATCATCCAACGCACTCCAGAACCGGGGCAAGTAGTCACGCCCAACATCCGTCGTGGATGCGAACTCTCCCAATTTATCATTAACGTGACGCATGGCATCGTGTATCGATAATGTACAAAAATCGCAAGTTTGGGCATCCTCGAAGTTGTAATCCGGAAAGCTCGCGTTCATCGTTAATATCAAATCGGTCATTAATCGACGCGTGATCATGGCTGGACCGACAGTATTATTATTATTATTACTACTACTAACGCCACCACCACCACTACTACTACTATTCTCGATGGACGACTTTTGTTCACTACCACCAACAAGTGTCGATTGATATAGAGATGGTTGAGGGATTAGTGGTTGAGTATTGAGATCATTATTATTATTATTGTTGTTGCTATCGCTGTTGTTGTTATTGAGATAGTCCATTGGAGAATACACCCCCACACCCGTCGATGATGATGATGACGATGGGAACGTTGTTGTTGACGAATTGGTATTAATAATGTCAACCGAATTGGCACGACCTTTCTTCTTATTGGATGCCTTACGTAATATACCCCTATATGGTCGATCACGTTTTGTTGCATCTGATATGTCCTCCTTGAGAGATGGTAGTGCTGTTATTACTGCTGCCGTAGTCGGGGTGTCGGTAATAATTGCCGATTTGTCATGACTGTCCCCCAGCTGCTGCTCCTGTGACTGTTGTTGTTTTTGTTGCGTAGACCCGACTGAATTCGACCTCCTTCTATTATTATTCCTTAACTCTGTCATGGATACCTCCGATTCCTGCTCATTGCTATCGCTATTGCCAATGTTGTTGTTGTGCGACAAACTATTCGACCGATGTCGTTGTTTTAATTCCTCCACGGCCATATTCAACCGTTCCATTTCATTCGCATATCGTTCCCCCACGGCATGGGCCGTTTTTTTATCCGATCCGGCACGTTTGGTAGTGTACGCTTCGACTCGGCCATACATTACGCGACAGGAACGATTATTGGAGGATGTATTGTAGTACGAGGAGGAGCTACCGTAGTTCGATGATGACCCGTAGTCTATTGACGATGTGGCCGTTGATGATATTGCTGCACTAGTATTCTTCTTACTCTTCCCCCCAGTCGCGCTAGTGGTAGTGGGTGCAACAGTAGATGCAGCGACTGCAGTAGCAGTATTACCGCCACCACCCCCACCACGCTTTTTCTTCCCACCCTTGGCAGCGGCCGCATTGCCGCCTCGCCGTCCTCGACCGACGCCGCCAACAACACCGACAGACGATGACAAACTACCAGCGCCAGAACCACGGGTATTTAATACAGCCCCCGTCAAGTCGGATGTTAATTGAGTAAGACGAGAATCCTCCAAATATTTCATAGTATATTGATGTCGTTTTTGTGAGAGAAAAAAATTTCCTCTTCCGGAGAATACCTAACTATGATTTACACCACTACGAAATAATACGAAACTAGGAGTAAAACGCCGCACTGCCCTATTGTCTCACCAAGCTCTTGTCCTATTGCACCTCTTTATATATACTCAACGGAGTGTTGAACATCACCAATACACCGGTTTCGTTTATCTGTTTTTTTTTCATTTGTGAATCTCATTCTATTCATGGAGGAGAAAGGTACGAGTTCCTACGTACATAAGAAAATAAGAAATGAAAAATGTCCACAAAAAAAACAGACGTAAGACAACAACAACAATCAAATGGCATTAGCGTCCTCTAATGTCGTCAGCGGTCGAAAGTATTATGATCATCAATACAGCAATACCAGTAACAACATCAACAACAACAACAACAACAACGATACCAATGATGATGATAATAACGATGATGATAATATCAATATTTTGGATGATGATGATGATGATGATGATGATGATTACGGCGACAGAAACAGCGATCCGGGTATAAATGTTCGATCGGCCGAGGAAGAATATTTACTATTGCCGCCCAATGTCGGCCCACAACAACAATTATTAGGAGGACAGCAGCAGCAACAGCAACAACAAGGAGTGCTGGAGGAGGGGTCGATGCTTATTGGAACTAATCTCTTTACTACTGCTGCTGCTGCCACCGAGGATGATGTGGACGGGGATGGATTAGTAGTAGGCGGAGGAGGAGGGTTGGGGTTGGGGGGGAGGAGTAATCAACCAAACTCATTATTAAAGGGTTACCCCAACTTTAAAAATAATACAAATTATACCAACAACGCTCCATATGGAGGAGGAGGAGGAGGAGGAGGAGGAGGAGGGATGCAAACGGGCGGTGGAAACAACATCAACAACACTACTACTACAATGAAAGTAGGGATGATTGGTGCTGCCTATACTGGTATAGGTGTAATGGGAGGAGGAATTGGAGGAGGGGGGGGAGGGAATGAATCGGTCTCATTAGGCACGGCGACTGCGACACAAACACACGAGGTACGTATGCCACTGCTCCTATCTACATTTAAACCGGCCACGGGCTGCACCAACGCTTCCGACTTTATAGTACGTTGCTTCGTCGCGCGTTTGCGATGTGGTATTACCGTCGTTAAACACGGACGTTCGCGATGGTGTAAAAGTCGATTACGCATCTTACACGTACATCCCGATGGACGATCATTGTCATGGAAACCGGCACTCGGCGAACCCAGTTCGTCTAAACGCCCACCAAAGTTAGATTTAACCACATGTAGGGAGGTCCGGCATGCATGGAGTCCAGACCCTGATAATCCAATGTTTACCGGATCGCCCATATTACGACAAAAGTGCGAAGCGGCGAATGCACATAAAAGTTTTGCATTAATATTCCCTAAACGTACGGTGGATATTACAGCCGTTACTGCCGATCAATGTAAGGTATTAATGGAGGGATTTAGTGCATTATGCTTTCGATTGCAGGTAGCACAGAATGTGCAGCAGCAGCAGGCAGCAGCGGCGGCCGCAGCGGGAACGTCAGCAACGGGGGAGCATGGGATAATACAACATGAGGATAAGACGTCGGCATCGACGAATACGAGCAGTCCTTCTGCGACACAGAAGAAAGGACGACGGAAGTGAGAGAAAATAGGGGGATATGAGGGAGAGAATTGGAGGGATGGGTATAAAAGAGGGAAGTGTGGCGTATACATTACAATATATTTGTGCTTGGGAGAAAAAAAGGTATTCAACAACGATGGGCGTGCCAAAAATTGGGGGCGGGGTCGTAAAAAAAATATTGTGTTTAATATCTATGGAAAACATTTTTAATCAAATAAATGTTATATGACGCCCTAATTTTAGTTTGACTGTCGTTTCATTCCTCAACTTATTTGTGAGATTCAACCCATTAAATAGAGCTCACAAAATTATATTGTCTCCCCAATTGTATTATCACACCAGAAGAATTTTTTGATGAGAGGTTGGTTTCTTTTTTTGTATGTTGCTTTCGTTTAAAGTTTCAGGCCGAATACCACCATCCAATATATCTCCCCGCACTGCGCGGCCTGCAAATACTTATCTTCTCTTTATTAGTCGTCCTTCTTATCCTGTTTATCCTTCTCCCCTTCTTCGTCATCCTTAACCTCCTCTTCCTCTTCTTCTGAGTAAGCAAATAATTCCTTTAACTCCCCCCGTACAATTGCACACAAAAGGGAGCTGCCCAAACATGATGGTACAAGATAAAGTAAGGCTGGTTGTGCTGCTTCCCAAACTATATATATGTGTGTGTGGATTAACAAACATTAATTTCAACATTTATAATATCATAAAAGACATATATATATATATTTCCAAAAATGTTTGAAAACTAAACTATATAAAAACACTCACCAATCATTACATATAACGTAGTGGCTAATCCAACAATATACCCCACCAATCCTGAATGAAAGTATGGCTTGTCAAACGCGGCGTGTACGTTCGTTGGGAATGCCGGCACATTTGCCATATGTGCATCGAACCTCAATAATAATGAAAGGAAGAATCCGGGCAATACTATATCCCCGAGTCCCAATAATGACATGTCAATTTTACCAGACACGACATCCTTCACAATCGAACGGGGGAATAGTAATTTGATCGGCCCGTCGAGACTTTTGGCCACCGTGACCATGACGTCCGTGCCGAATACCCAAAATATATCATAGAAGAATAGCCCGATTAGCAATATGGCGCCAATTTTATACGTCCCCAAACTGAATCGTTCGATGCCCTGTATGCAGAAACATATCCCCAGTATGTTATTATACGTCCAGTGTTTGGTAACGAAGTATCGCGCTATGAAGACCGAACTTCCAATAAATGCGAGTACGTCGGCCGTACTGCAATCCAACTCGTATATCCACGGACTGGGTCCGCCGATGAAGTTGGGCAATGGATGTTTCAAACTAAATGTCTTACCGTACCGCCGCGTGGTACTACCGAATGTCGTGTATTCGATAATCGGCCCCAATGTCGAAGTGCACGCCGCCAATCCCACCAGACAAAAGTAAAAGCTAATGATCAAGTTGACGGTATCCTTGTCGAAATATTTGAATGCCATGTACAGACCGAATAACGACGCCGAGCCGAGCAGTGGGAATTGCATCGCCTCGCCCAAACGGAGCGTTTCGTATTGTGGCGGACCCGTCGTTTC
>Ga0247833_1006960_pt1 | contig 12233 bp, 16 predicted proteins | sample LaCruzMarch2015__7_FD_187117 | JGI IMG/M metagenome (GOLD analysis project Ga0247833, IMG submission 187117) | Freshwater microbial communities from meromictic Lake La Cruz, Castile-La Mancha, Spain - LaCruzMarch2015_8m | ecosystem: Environmental > Aquatic > Freshwater > Lake | place: Spain...
TGCGGAAGCTCGCATTTTGCGGATACTCGGTCGCGCACACCCTGGCCGCCACCCACGCATCCCACAACCCCGCCTCACCCAAGAGCACCTTGCTCTGCACATACTCCAGCTGCACCTTGTGCCAATAGGAAAACGGCCGCAACCGCCTGCCCATCACCCTCGCTGGACGACCCTCATGCAGAAACGCCTCCGCAAACCGCTCGTCAAATACAAAATGACCCATGCCTCAAAACAGCGGGTCAACAAAAAAGCCCGCTGGAGATCAGCGGGCTTTTTTCCTATACACAAATGAGGCTCAAACTACAGCAGGAGTCGGATCTACAAAAGCATCCATCCTCAGCGTGCCGATCGCACCGTCATTTACGACATGAAGCGAAGTAATATCGCTTGCCACGGCACCTCCCTCAGTATCCTTCAACACCCCCTCGCCAAGCGGCCAGAGAAAACTCTGCCCTGCTTCCAGGACAAAAGTATTATTTGGAGTAGTCGCGCTATTAGTCTTGATCGTCACCGGAATGTCCGAGCGGATTGCCAGCAGCTTCACCTCCGACACATCCAAGTCGAAGAGCAACTCTGTAGTGGCTTCGGCTGGGATTTCTTCGAAGAGCGACTTGCGAAAACCTGCCGCTACCGGACTGCTACTTGAGTATGATCCGCCGATTTGTCCAGATACAGAGACATTGATATTTGCTGTAAACATAAATTAAGTTTTAAGTGCAGCCCCCTGCGCGTTAAATTTCGTGAAGTCCTCAGTAGTGGCTTCGATACTTGAAGAAGTCACCTTACCCTCTTTTCCACCCACCTTTATGACATCACCGAGCAGTGCGCCAGCAGCGCTTGTGGAGTAGCCGCTCACATTCATGGTGATCACTTCCTTTCCAATCAGCACGGCCTTCACATCGCCGAGACCATTTTTGGCACGCACCACGGTGCCTGCCGCGCGCTCGATCGAGGCTTGAGTGATCGCAGTGATTCCAGCCTGGGTATTTTCAGCCGCAGGAACCCCTACGCCTGTCGCATTTGCTAATGTCATTAAAGCCATATTTTTATCTTTCTTAGAGTGTTATCTTCAGCATTTCCTTCTCCACTTTGGCCATATCCTCGTTACTGAGCTGCAAGGACACGCGGGTAAGAACCCCATTAGCCAAGCTGCCAGTTCCCAAAGCATCCGTAGGCATTGCCGTCGAACTCACATATTCCGTGGTCACGACCGTATCCTCCGCGCCAGAGTAAACCTTATCCACCAACTCGCCATCGCCGCCGACGATCTCGATTTCCGAGCCGTATTTGCGCTGCGTGCTCTTGGAGATAATCCCCATGCCCGCCGCGCCCACGCCGTTGCCCTCTGGGCCAAATACAAATGAGTCTCCTGATCTTGTTAGTGCCATAAAAAAATTCCTTCTGTTCCCTCCACTCCCGCCGTCAACTACCGCGCCTAACGCGCCGTCGCCCCGAAGCGCACCTGGGCGATTTCCGCGCGGCTGCGCTCGCCCGTCTTGCTCAAGAGGCGGCGCATGATATGGCCGTGCAGGCGCAGCACCGCGCTTTCAAACCCCCGCAGCGGCGAGGTCTCGCACTGCACCCAATCCACGATCTGGCGTAGCCGCTCCTTCTGCCTCACGATGGCATCCACATCATCCACCGGCACCACGATGCGGAACTCCACCTCCACGAGATAGGTATTCCCAGCGCGGTATTCAGCCTCCAGAGCCACCACGCTCACATACTCGTCGGCCCGCTCCTGCGGCTCCGCGCGGCCCGGCAGCACATCGCAATCCACCACCGCCCCGTCGAGCAGCAGCCGCACGATCTCACTCTCGATAACTCCTGTGACTTCATCCATAAGACTTCATCCTTCTTCCTTCATACTTCATCCTTCAAAATTCCCTCCCCGTTTGCCCGCTGGTGCTCATACAGACCAGATCCACCGTGCCGCCGCGCCTGCGCACGGCCGCCACACGCCAAGTCTCAGCCCCCTGCTGCACACGCACGCCCACCTTTATGGCAAACTGCGTAAAATCCGAGAGCGATACCTCAAACTTCGCCGAGTCGTCACGGGCCAGCCCCCCATCGACCGCCATGTTTGTGACCTCGTTAGGCTGCCGGATCGCCACGATCTGCGTGCCATTGATCGTAATCGGCGCACCCATCTCCGCAAAAGCCACCGCATCAGAGAGTGCAAAAGAGTCGTCGAAAGCCATACACCATCTCCCCGTAGGTCAACTCAGAAAGGGATGTCATCAGACGGGATTCCAGACGGGATTCCCTCGCCGTATCCGCGAACCCATGAGGGGGAGCCTGCGGTCGGAGCCTCGGGAGTCGCCTCGGCAGCCTCCGAAGAGGGCGGGGGAGTGGCCTTCGCCGCACCCTGGCGCGCGCCCAGCAACTGGATGTTTTCCGCCACCACCTTCAGCTTCGTGCGCTTCTGCCCCGAGTCCTTATCCTCCCACGAATCCTGCTTGAGCCGACCCTCCACATAGAGCGGATTCCCCTTCTTCACATACTCGCCCGCGATCTCCGCGACGCGACCCCACAGCTCCACATCCACAAAAGTCACCTCCTCGCGCTTCTCGCCCGAGTCCGTCTTGTAGCTGCGATTCACCGCCAGCGTTATGCCAGCCACCGCCGTTCCCTTCGGCGTCGTCTTCACCTCCACATCCCGCGTCACATTCCCGATCAATATTACCTTGTTTACATTTGCCATACGCCCCGCTTCGACAAGTCAACGGGCAGGAGTTTTGTCCGAAAAATGTAGGCTTTTTTCTGACAAAAAAAGGTGGAGGCGTCCGGGCGTCACGCCGGATCACGGTTTCAGTAGCGGCCCCGTGTATTGCCGCTTGGGTGGTGATTCCTTTTAGAGAATACGGGTTTCCAGGCTCCCCGCTCGCCGCCTGACTCCAGGCTTCGCCTCACAGCCAGCCCGCAGGTCAACGAGGTGGTCACAAATTGCGACCACCCCAATAGAAAAGGTCCGACGGGGGCCAGGTAGCTCACTTGCCCGATGCGCTTCCTTGCACTTTTTCAGCAAGTCAGGGTCGCGCTGATCGACCCGCCCCAGGCTACGACTTAATGGCGTAGTGCCCTCGCTGCCCCGCCGGATGAAATGTTTCTAAAACCCACGCTTTTCGGGCGTGTATAATGCGTTGTGCCGCTTGGTAAGACCAAGCCCCCCCGCATTCCCGTAAGGCCAATCCCCAGCATTCTCATGCCATACCTTGCCCCCGACATTCATCGTCTGCCCGGTAGGCTTCACTTTGGGACGAAAAACCTTGAGCCAGCCAGCCTGCCCGCTTGCAACTTTCGACCCCCGCTCTGCGGCAAAAGAAGGGACTTGCGACCAGCGACCAAACCCACCGACTTGCATCGACCCGCTGCCAGGAGCTAAATGCTCAACAAGCTTGGTGACGCGCCGAAAATTATCCCCACGAGCCAACTCCACTCCGTGTCCTCCGTGTCCTCTGTGGTCAAAGCCGTTTGCGCGCCGCGCGAAGGGCTTGTGCGGCTTCTTTTCTAATAGGCGTAATAGCCTGAAGAATCTCTGAACGCGTAGCGGAGGAGGCGGTTCTGCTTGGGAACAATCCAGTTCCGTAAGCGGCTTTTGGAAACTTACCCTTAAAAATAGGAATGACTTTATTAAATTCGCCGACAGGCATCCCTTGAGAACCAACCAGTATCTTCTTCAGCGCAGGAATCGCATAATCCCCACGAGCCAACTCCACTCCGTGTCCTCTGTGTCCTCTGTGGTTAAATCTGGAAAGCCGTTTCTCCTCAGTCCCCGCGATTTCCTCGCGGCGTTCTTCGGGAGTCAGCTTCGGCGGCATGCCTGCCTTCTGCATCATCTCGTAGCCGCGCTCGGTGATGACCACTTGACCCGCCACCATCTCGATGAGGCCCCGCTTGAGGAGCATCGCCCGCTGCGCAGACGACTCATCCGCGCTCGCCACAGCCTTCAAAGCCCCCAGCACCGCTTCATCCGCCCCGCCATCGCCAAACTCTACGATCCGCCCACTGCGGGCAGCCAGCTCGCGCAAGGCGGGCTTGAGGTTGGCAGAGAATTTCGTTAAGACATTTCCCACCTTGCCCAGCTCGCTGCCTCCGCCATTCCCGTCTTCGACAAGCTGCCCATTGGCATCCCTTACCAAAGCAAATTCGCGCAGGGCAGGATTCAAAGCGGAGAGCTTCTTTTCAGTCGGCTGCAACATCCCTGCCAACCGCTGCCTTTCTTCCAAGCGCCCAGCCAAGCGCAGCCCCACCATACCGAGAGGAGCCCCGATGGCTGCACCAGCAAGCGCACCACGAAGATTTCCTCGGCGTGCAGCGATACCAGCACCAGTGATCCCACCAAGCAGCAAACCAGGCACCGTCATGGCATCGCCACTTTTGTCGATTGATTTTTGGAGATTGTATCTGAGCATTCTCTTGCGAGCTTCAGCCGGGCTTATTTGTTCATTCATAAAAAAAGAGGCAGACTTTAAGCCGGTCTGCCAGCGGTTGTGGTGGTGTGGAAAATTAGCAGGACCGGGAATCGAACCCGGGACCCGAGGTTATGGGCCTCGTGAGATACCGTTTCTCCATCCTGCAGTTAAATTATTTCATCCAGCGAGCGGCTCCGAGGAGCCCGCGACGCAGGCGCTTGGCAAAGCCGGATTTCTTAGCGGAGTTCATGCCAGATTGGGCAGCATTCCCGACACCAGCAGCAGCAGCCCGACCAGCATTCCCGACAGCAGCTCCGGCTGCTTGAGCCGAATTCATCGCACCCTGCCCGGCCGACCTGAGGGAATCAAGCCCCGCACTGCCGCCAGCCTTGGCCGCGCTCCAACCCGCTGCGCCAGCGCCTTTGTAGGCCTCGACAACGCGGTTTTTACCAGCCTCCATCGGCCCGAAGGTGCCAAACTTGTCCATCACTGCTTTATGGCCACGATAAGCTCCGTAGCCCGCACCGCCGAGAGCGGCAGCTCCCGCACCGACCTTCAAGGCCGTGCCAACGCCCATTCCGCCGCCGTCTTCGACCTCGACATAGCGACCACTTGCGTCGCGCACCATGGCAAATTCCGTGAGACTCTGGCTGCGTGCCGCCAACTCACGGAGAGCAGGCTTGAGGTTGTAATTAACTTTTTTCATAAAAATTCCTTTCAAAAAAAAGGAGGAAGGACTCAGCAGTTTCCTACTTCATCCTTCCTCCTTCATACTTTTCCTTAGATTCCTGTGGCGATGAGTCGGCCCGAGTTCGGGTTCACGATTTTGATCACGCGATTACTGCGCACGCGGATTTTGTCGCCACGGCGAGCTTCGTCGCGGTATTGATCGGTGGTGAAGAGTCCGCCTTCGGAGTCAGCATCCCAGATGATCGTGCGACCGCAGCCGCCGTTCATAAAGTCGCCGCCCTGCACTTCGCCTACCCAGATGTGGCTGTTGCCCCACACGGGAACGACATTCTGCTTGCCCTTGATTGCGTTGTCGTAGGACTTTTTGGCGATCACGATATTCGGGATACCAAAGGCCTCTGCAACGAGGGTGGGCGTAATGTTTGATCCGCCCTGAGTTGTGTTCAGGTGGCCGTAGAGGTAGGTCTGGAGCAGCTTGGAGCGCTTCAGGCGATTGTAGACCGAGAGACTGATCACGATCGTGTTGGGCTCTTCACCGTTGAGAGTGAGCGCTTCGATCGTCGCGTTCAAGTCGGCAGGGAAGTCCATCAAAGCGAGGTTCGCTTCGGTGTAGGCAGTGCCTGCGGCGCTTGCCGTGAACACGGAAGGATCCATGATCGCTGCGGCGGCCTCAACCTCGTAGTCCAACATGACTTTATTCATGCAGAACTTGGCTGTGACCATATCGGAGTCGAAAAAGTCGCGCATCTGGTTGCGGACGCTATCGTCCACGCGTTTTTCGTGCCCGTATTCAGCGGTCTGGTAGCTGTCCCACTCGAATTGCTCTTCGCTCTCGTTGTAGGTGCCGGTGGCTCCGCGCTTTTGGCTCTCTTTTTTGAGGAGTTCGCCCTTGCCGATGCGGAATTTGGGATAGCGTCCGACCTCACGCTCGCTGCCGTAGACGGGCAGGAGGCTGGAGGCGACGAAGTGTTTATCCTGGTGGACGGCTTCCATCAGGAGAGTGGAGATGTCCAGCCGTGGAGTGGAGTCTGAAGTATTGTATGCCATAATCGTTGTCTTCTATTTTTGTTTTTTCTTAGAGGATGATGGCGCGGATCATGCCGCCGCCGTTGCTGCTTGCGGGCGCGGCCTCTACGGCGTAGCCAGCGGTGGTGCCAGTGGTCTTGAGCACATAGGTGCCGCTTGCGGCTTGCTCCAGAAGACTGCCCAGGGGAATCGCTGTGGCGTTTCCGACTTGGACATAGCGAAGACCGTTTCCTTTGGTGAGGAAGACATCCACTGCCTTGCCGAGTTCAGCTCCACGGAGGAGTGTGCCGATCACGACATCAGCCGCGCCGGCGATCTCCACGCCTGTGGCGGAGAGTTTGAGTGAGACATGCTCTTTGCCGCGCAGGTCGGCTGCGGCGGGGAGCGAAATAACTGTGTTGAAGTTCATCGTATTTTTTTCCTTTTGGTTGAATTAGCCCTGGTTGCGGATCCAGTCTTGGTGCGCTTCAGGATTTTCCTTGTGGGCGAGCATGACGGCCCGTGCCTGTGTCTTGCCTTGGCTCTTGTGGTTTTGCACACGGGACTCGAACTCATGGAGCTCGCCGTTTTTGCCACTGATTGCTGCACCCTCGGCGCTGAAAGCCAGCGGGCGGATGCCTGTTTTGAGGGCGTTGCGAAGGGCGTCGTTTTCGGCGGCGAGGTTGTCGGCAAATTCCTTCAACTCGGCACGCTCGATAGCGAGCTGGTTCATATTTCCCTCGATGGTGGAAAAGTAATGTTCGATCTCGTTGTTCTCAGCGGCGGCATCTTCGCGAGCGAAGCGGGCCGAGAGTTCACGGACTTGGTTTTGAAGAGCGGAGAGCGTGGTGCCCTCGGAGCCGCCTGCGGAGCTTTCGACACCTGCACCGGCGAGTTCGCCAGCGGGTTCGTCGCCTTGCTCGCCAGCTTCGTCCGCATCCAGAGAGGCGATGACTTCGGCTTGGTAGGCTTGGATGCCAGCGGCATCTTCTTCACTGATCTCGCCAGCTTGGACGAGGGCGGCGATATCTTCCTGCGTGAGATCCATGATCTCTTCGAGGGAAATTTCGTTGTCATTCTCGGCACCCTCTTGCGAAAGAGCCGCGATGGTCTCATCTTGCGCTTGGACGCGCTCGCTGAGGTTTTGGATAGCAGCCAGAAGATCGCCCATGGAGGGCTCGGCGGCGGCACTTGCTTGGTTGTTTTGGTTGTCCATAAAGGTTCGCTCCTTGTCCGTCGTGTCAACAGACCCCGCGAATTCGGTGGCGGCGGTAGGCGGCTTGGCTTCAAAAAGTCCGGAAGGATTCGCGGCGGGATTTGCCACCAGATCCACGCTGATCAGCTCCGAGCAGCGGGCCTTCTTCTGCCCGTTCTCCATCTCGTCCTCGCCCATGAATGCTGCCGAGAGGCCCACGTTGCCGGGCATGCGCTCGGCCATTTCGATGGCTTGTGCAAAGCGGTCGTGGCTCTTGAGAAGATGCCAGTCGCCGAGGAGCTTTGAGTCCTCGATACGGAAATTATCCAGGAAGCCGTTCACGGCATCCGCGCCCGTGCGGTGGTTCCACTTCACGGGAACCGTGCCAAGTTTTTCGGCACACTCTTTGATCTGGCAGAGAGTCTTCGCATCGACCTCCAGATCGTGCCCGCGCGCCTTCACCCCGCTGGTGATCACGGCCACGCCGAATATCGTCCCATTTAGGGCATCTACTTTCTGTGCTGCCGCGTAGGGGGTGTAAAATTCTTTGAGATTTGCTGTCGTCGCCATGCCCCATGGCCCAAGCGTCAACCATCAATCCTCGCCGTCTTCATCCTCATCCTCGCCGTGCATACCCAGACACATCGGCAGTTGTTCACTCATGGCCTCCACCGCAAAGGAATTGCCAAACTTGAGAGTCAAATATTGCGTCTCGCCCTCCTCGGCCCACGAGACCATGCCCACGCCCACATCGAAGTGCTCGGCCAGAATCCGCTCGACCCGGGCGACCACCTCTGCGCGATCCTCACACTTTTCGCGCTTGGCGGCCATAGTTAGAATTCCAAGCAGATATCGCCCTTGGTGATCGCCTTCACGGCAGGCTGTGTGACATGGCCGCTATCCCACTCCACCTTCAGACGCCCTCGGGAAATCTCGGCAATCCTGCCCAGGTTGCCCCGCTTGCGCGAGCGCACCGCCATGCCCACGGCAGGCTTGGTTTTTTGAAGCAATTCGCCCTTGCGCGGCCTTCCAACCTTCCGCTTTTCAGCCTCTGGGTTTCCCGTTTCCGGTTTCCGGTTTCCCGTTTCCCTGCCCTTCTCGCGGTAGGCCACGATCTTGATCAACTCCTTGTTGAGTTTGTCCCATATCGTCATGTCCTGCCGCTCGATCTTCTTCGAGGAGATCGCGCTCTTGAGCACGCCTTGCACCTTGTCCTCATGGCAGTCCAGCGCCTCGGCCACTTGCTCGCGCTTGTGCCAGCCCACCTTGGCGTAAGTGTCCCATTGGTATTTCGGATCATTCTCATACTCCTCGACCATTTGTTGCTTCACGATGCGTTGCCAGAGGTTTGCCATAGGATTGGGTGTTAAGATTTCTTCTGTCCGCTGCCCTTGAGCAGCATCCCCGCGTAGCTCACGCCGTCGTTGATCGTGACATTGATCATCTGGAACGCGCCGGTCTTGCGGGAAATGAAGCGTATGAGATAGCCATGCGTCCACTCGGTCGGGCGCGTATTCGCATAGAGTGGTTGCCGCTTGCAAAGACAGCCGGGGTTCCACGCCGAGATCAAGCCCAGCCCGGGCACATTCTTGGGCTTGAAGGATGCGCGGTGCGTGTCGAAGTAGCAGATATTGCCCCCCGCCTTCGCCATCGCCACATCCGCCGCATCGCGGGCGTTGGAGATCTTGTGAACGAAATACATCTTATCCAGCTTGATCCACCCTGGCACATCGCACCCCCCGTGCGTCTTGCCCTGGTGGTAATATTTTATGCCGCGCTCCGCGACCTTCAGCACATGCTCGGCGCAGAAGGTGCGGCGAAGAAGGTCGATATCCTTGTGGTGCGCGAGCCGCTGCGTGAGTGCCCATCTTTCCACGCGCCACTCGTGGTTTCCCTCAACGTAATGGATATCCCCGCAGCCCGAGTGGTGCATCACGGCATCGAGCAGATCGTTTGCCACACGCACATCGTCCTCGTAGCTATCCTCGGTCTCGGCCACATAGCCCAGCGTGTGATGTTCCGCCAGGAAGCCCCCACAATCAATAAAGTCGCCACCGATCACGATACGATCCGGCTGGATCGCCCGTAAGTCCCCCAGAAAAGCGGAGAACGCCGCCGGGTCGTGCTTGTTCCCATGCACATCCGAAAAAATCACTTCCACAATATCGCCCGCTCCTGGCTTCGGCGAAGTCGGCTTCGCCTTCACGATCGGCCGAGTGCCCGTGCGAGCCCGCTCCAGCGCCCGCACCGTCTCCGCATGAGCCTTGCGCTCGGCATCGAGATCCGCCAGAGCCTGGTCGAGCTTCGACTTGTGATCCGCCGCCTGCGCGGCCTGCGCCACAGCTCCCCATTGGGTTGTTTTTTTCATAAAGTTATTTTTTCTCTTTGGAATTTCTGGAGCGAATCGCATTTGCGCCGAGCAAGAGCCCGACCCCCCCGAGGCCCGCAGCAGCAATCGCATTGCGACCACGACTCTTCTTGAGAGCGGACTTCACTTCATCCACAAAAGCCGAACGGGCCTTCGCCCCCTCGCGAATCATGCCCTCGGCGACTTCCTTTTGCCGTTCCACCGCATGCGACGGGTCGCGTAAAATGTGCCGAAGGTGCGCAACCGCATCCTCGTTGCGTGCCTGCTGAGTGCCCCCGCGCGCCACCCGCATCCCTTGCCTATGCGCCATACCCTCATTAACCTTAAAATGATTAGATGGATGGTCTCCTGACTGCCAAATAACGCCAGGGCGCGAGCTTGCCGCCACTTCGTGCATTGTCCCCGCTCCTGAATTTCCGATATTCACCGCATGCGCCCGCACCGCATTTTTAATCGCCTTGCGACTCATAGCCCCATGGATTTTGAATTTCGCAGCCGCAGAGGGATTTGTTTTTGCCAACTCATCCACAGCTGCGCGCGCTTCCTCAAAGCCCCCGCCAGCGTATCCAGGCTTCACCCCCTTAGGCCCTGCGTAAAGATGGATGGCATCGAAATCCTCGTGAAGCTTGGCCAAGTGGGGAACCTTATTCCCCACATCCACGCCTCCTCCCCCTCCGTATACACCAACCGTCTTCTTACGAGCCTTGATCGGCTTACTCATAGCATTCGGCATCACCGGCAAAACCGAATCCGTTACCGCCGTATAGTCCGGCTTGAATTTGACACTGGGAGCGCCAATCACATGTGGCCCGAACCCCGTATTTACCATCACAGCATGCTTCTGCGATCCCCAGAATCCCCGCGCGTCGCCGTTGCGCACCGTGGATTTGATGCCTTCGCCGTCAAAGATTTTTTTCACATCCTCGGCATGGCTGAGATGCCCGCGATAGGCATTCGTTTTGCCGTAGGTAATCGCCACACTGGGATTGATAGCGCGATAGGCGGCCACGCCGCCCGCCCCAACCAATCCCGCACCTGCGACTCCACTCGCAGTATTGAGAGCATCCCGCCGCTCTACCTGGCGCTGGCTCCGCGACGCCAATTCATGAAGCCTCAAGAGAAAGTTCATTGATTTTCCTTTCTGCGCACCGAAAGCCCCGCTGTGGTTCCCCCGGCAACAACCAGCCCAGGCGCAGCCAGAGAAATCTTGGCATATTTGGAGGCAGCCCCCTTGTTGTGGTGCGCCAGATTCTTGAAATATTGTAAGGCATCGGGATTTTTTGTGTTTTCCGCCACATGCCGCAACGCCTCGCTCTCGCTCTTGCCGTGGTGCCAAAGCTGCTCGTTCATCTCATCATCCACAGCCTTGCGCCCCGCCGCCATCTGCTCCCGACGCTTCACGACGTTATTAACCTTCGCGGGATTGGCCCCTGGCACGAAATTGTTATCCGCATCCAAAATGCCGCTCTGCTTCCCAAGGTGGTTCTTGAGATCGCCCACCTCGCTATCCCAATGCTTCATGGCCTCCCGAGGCCCCGAGCGGAATCTCGCATAGTGACTCACTCCGTAGTCTCCCAACTCACCGCCCACCACCTTAGCCACCCTCCCATTCGGGTTCGCCTTGGCATGCTGAAGGATCTTACCGGCGATCTTACCCTGGATTCCCTTGTTCAAAACACTCTGCGCTCCCTCGATATAGTCAGCAACGAACCGCCCATCCCGATTGGGATCGCTCTTGGGCGGCTTGATGAATGAACGCAGCCCCCGCTTTTTCGCCCAGCCCGTCAATGTATCGTGTGCTATGTCGCGGGTGGCGATACGGAACATCTTTCCCGCCGCTGGCATGAGCGTGGCTCCCACAGCAGCCGTGCCCACGCCCGCCGCGATGCCGAGCTTTTGCTTGGTGGTCAGCGGGCGCTTCTCCTCGGCGAATTCTTTCAGCCCACAAGACACCTCGGCCAACTCCCGCAAGCGCAGCTTGGCCGAGTAAAGTTTGGCCCCAGCCTTTGGCCCAGCCAACTTCACGCGCTCTGGAGCGACACGAGCCCAACTGGGCCTCCATGCTTGATAAGCGTTCGGAACGGTTCCGGAAGGGATATTCTCGATGGCGGCTCGTTTCAGGCGTGCCTGCTGCCTGACCCCTTTCGCACCCGACTGCGACACTCCTCGCGCGGCAGCGCGCCGCTGGATACGATCTACGTATTTACGCCTCAACTGCGATTCTTCCATGCCTGCCTCAAACCCACCCCGGATCTCTTTCCAGCGCTTACCTGGGTTCAATACATTCCAAGCCCTCGGAAGCACTACCGATTTGAAAACTTTTCCAGCGGTGCGAGGAATCACCGTGGCATCATCAATATTCTGCGAAGCCTGCAATACCGCCCCCTGCACCGACTTCGCCGTATTCTCGACCTCAGCGGCCATTTTTGGAATAGCCTGTTTAGCAGCGTCGGATGCACCAAAAATCCCCTCGGAAACACGGCCGATGTTTTTCTTCAGAATAGGGCGCAGATATCTTGCCCCCGCGACACCGCCACCGATACCCAGGCCCAGGCCCAAG
>Ga0247833_1006961_pt1 | contig 12230 bp, 10 predicted proteins | sample LaCruzMarch2015__7_FD_187117 | JGI IMG/M metagenome (GOLD analysis project Ga0247833, IMG submission 187117) | Freshwater microbial communities from meromictic Lake La Cruz, Castile-La Mancha, Spain - LaCruzMarch2015_8m | ecosystem: Environmental > Aquatic > Freshwater > Lake | place: Spain...
GCTGACTACGAACAACCTGCCCCTGGACCCGCCGGAGGATGAGCCCATGCCGGTCGCCGCTGCCGGGAAGAAAGCTGAACCCGAGACCCCCGAGGAGCGCGAGCCTGCCGTGACCCGCCGCGCCCGCTACGACCGACCCTCTGCCAAAACCAAGCCCTGAGCCCCCGCCTTTACTACCCCGCTATGAACGCCATGCCCCGCCTCCGCCACCTCCTCCTCGCCACCGTGCTGGGCCTCCTGGCCGTCACTGCCACGGTCCAGGCCCAGACGCCTGCCCCTGCCCCCGCCACGCCGCCGCCTGCCACTGCCTCGCAGCAGGTGGGCAGCAAGAGCTTGCTGGACGTTTACAAGGCCGGGGGCTCGCTGATGCACTTCATCCTGGCCTGCTCGGTGGGCACCATCGCGGTGGCCGTGTATTGCCTCATTGTCATCACGCCGGGCAAGATGATGCCGAAGGCCACGCACCAGAGCATGGTGCAGTTCGCCCGGCAGAAGGATGTGAACGCCGCCTACCGCCTGTGCGAGAGCACCCCCGCGACCTACACGAAGGTGATCGCCCCGGCGCTGCTGAAGGTGAACTTCGACCGCGACCTAGCCAACAAGACGGGCATGGAAGGCGCGGCGGGCGAGGCGCTGGAGCGGGAGGAGACGAAGCAGATGACCTGGGTGAACTACCTGAACGTCTTCGCCACGATCGCGCCCATGCTGGGCCTGCTGGGCACGGTGACGGGCATGATCGCCTCCTTCGACATGCTGGCGGCAGGCAAGTCGGAGCCGCAAGACCTGGCGGGCGGTATTGGTGAGGCGATGATCACCACGGCGGGTGGGCTCTTCGTGGGCATCCCGGCCATGTTCTTCTACTTCTTCTTCAAGAGCCGACTGGTGGCCATCATGTCCGAGGTGCAGAAGAACGCCTCCTTCGTGCTGGATGTGCTCTCCGGTGAGGTGAGCCTGGCCGATGATGATGCCCGCGCTTGATCCCAGCCTTCCCTGATCATGGCCATCCTGCGCAAACGCCGTCCTGACGACGAGGTCACCTTTCAGATGACCCCCATGATCGACATGACCTTCCTGCTGCTCATCTTCTTCATGGTCACCACGAAGATGAGCAAGGAGAAGGTGAAGATGGACGTGGCGCTGCCCACCGCCTCCGCGGCCGTGATGCCGGAAGACCTGAGCAACCGGGACATTATCAACATCGACGGCCAGGGCGTGCTCTACATCGCCGACCGCGCGGTGAGTCGGGCGGAGATGAATGCGTATCTGAAGGACCGCTTCAAGACTGCGCCGCCCCTGCGCATTTACCTGCGTGCTGACAAGGCCACGCCGGGCAAGACGATTCGTGACTTCATGAAGATGGCAGCGGAGGCCGGTGCAGCCAGTGTCATCTTCGGCAGCTATAACAAGTAATCCCAGACACCCGATGGCCATCCGCCGACGCAAACGCCACGACCCACCTGTCGAGATGCAGATGGGGCCCATGATCGACATGGTCTTCTTGCTGCTGGTGTTCTTCATGGTCACCTCCAAGCCTATCAAGCAGGAGTCCGATATCAGCCTGGGCCTGCCCGGCGCGGTGGCGCAGGAGGAGGCCGTGGACATTCCTGACGAGCAGCGCATCGACATTCAGGCTGCCGGTCAGGTGGTGCTCAATGAGGTGGAACTTGGCGCGGCGGGAGATGCGGCACTGACCCGTCTGGTGACCACGCTCACCCGCTTCAAGGAAGCCGCTGACGCTGCGCGGTCCAAGGCACTGGTCACCCTGAACCCGCATGACACGGTGCCGCACCAGCGCATCGTGGACGTGCTTAATGCCTGTGCGAAGGCAGGCATCAGCGGCGTCACCTTCGCCGACCCGAGTGCGGGTGAAAGCCAGTAACCCACCGCCATGATCATCCAAGCCACCACCCACACTCTGGACGAGGCCGCACGCGACAAGAAGCGGCGGCGCGGCCTGATCTCCGCCGTGATTGTCGGAGCCATCGCGGTGCATGTGGCGGGGCTGCTCGTGGCCGGGGCGATCATTGTTGCGCGCTTCTTCTCCGAGCCGAAGGCCACCTTTGAGATCGTGAAGGAATACCGCATTCCTGCGCCCAGCCGGGAGCACCGGATGACCGTGGCGCGCAATGACTCGCTAGCGCCGAAGCCGACCTTCAACGACCGTCTCGTCAGCACGCGGCCCACCGCCTTCGCCCTGCCGGACATGCCCAAGATCGACATGCAGCAACTGCTGCCACTGGACCCGAGCGAGATCGTCAGCGACCAGATCAGCAGCATGGTGGGCGCAGCGGGCATGGGCACGGGCGCTGGGCCGGGCGGTGCAGGCAGCGGCGGCATGGGCAGCATTGGGCTGTCCTTCATGGGCATCAAGGCGGAGGGCGCTCGCTTCGCCCTGCTCTTCGACGTCTCCGGGTCGGTGGTGAACAAGGCCAACGCCAGCGGTATGCCCCTGAGCCGGATCAAGGAGGAGACCATCAGCCTCATCGGCAAGCTCCCGGTCAACGCACGCTACACGCTGATCCAGTTCGTGCGCAACTACAAGCCCTTCAGCACCGAGTTGGTCGCTGCCACACCGCCGAATCGTGACCAAGCCAAGGCCTGGATCGAGACGGAGTGGAATGAGTCCGGCATGATGGCTGCCGGTGGACGTGGCGTGCGAAGTGCCAATCCCAATGGCCTGCCTATCGTGCTGGACTTCGTCTTCGGCCTGCAACCGGACAACATCTTCATCGTCAGCGACGGCAGTTTCGAGCAAACCACGCCGACGGAGCAGACGAGGAAGGTGCCGTATGAGGAGTTCGAGGCGCAGATCAAAGGCCTCCAGGAGCTGGCAGGCAAGGAGATCCCGATTCACATTCTGGGCTTCCAGATGAAGCCCAATGACAAAGACTTCTGGCGCAAAATAGCACAGCGCAGCGGCGGCAAGCTGCGGGAGATCAAGTAGTGATGGTGCATCTGCGAACCCTCTCGATCAAGGAAGAAACGCTGCGGGATCTCTGGCACATGGAGAAGAAGCTCTTGGTCCTGCTCCGCCCTTTTGGCCGCTTCTCTTTCAGGTAGCGCAGCAGATCCCCAAACCGCCGCAGACACGGCACTTCATTAAGAATGAAAGGTTGGGGCTATAGGGGGCGTAAATTTAGCTTATGCTTACTCTTTCTGGCAAAATTCATGGCAAAATGTGTGACGGCATTTCGCGTCGTGATTTTCTGCGCATCGGTGGGCTGGCGATGGGTGGGTTGTCCTTGCCGGAGTTGCTGAAAGCAGAGGCTGAGGCCAAAGCAGGCCGCAGTTTCAAATCGGTGATCATGATCTACCTGTGTGGAGCGCCGCCCCATCAGGATATGTATGATTTGAAGATGGATGCGCCATTGGAGATTCGCGGACCTTACAAGCCAATCAAAACGGCGGTTCCAGGAATCCAAATCTCCGAACACGCGCCACGTTTGGCAAAGATCATGGACAAGTTGGTGCCGATCCGCAGCATGTACGGCAGTCCGAATGGAGCCCATGATAGCTTCATCTGTTACACGGGTCGTCCGCCGCCAGCAAACGGTGGTAATGCGCCCACGGGTCGCCTGTCTGATCCACCTTCTTTTGGGTCAGTGATCTCCAAGCTCCAGGGCCAAGCTGATCCGGCTGTGCCAGCCTTTGTTGGCCTGACACCGAAAGCTGGGCACCCACCTTATGGCTCACCCGGGCACCCTGGTTACACGGGGAACACGCATTCCGCTTTTCGTCCGAATGGTGCGGGGATCGAAGATCTCAAGCTCAATGGCATCACGCTGGATCGACTGGAGGATCGTCGCTCGCTGCTGGATGGCTTTGATCACTTCCGCCGTGAAATTGACGCCAGCGGGCTGGTGAGCAGCATGGATGCTTTCAATCAACAGGCGCTCAATGTGCTAACATCGAACAAGCTGCTGGCGGCCTTAGATCTGAGCCAAGAAAGCGTCAAAACCCGTGAACGTTACGGCAAAGGAGATCCCAAGAATTACGGTGATGGTGCGCCACTGAACTTAGAGCACTTTCTCCTGGCCCGCCGACTTGTCGAGGCTGGTGCCCGCGTCGTCACGCTGAACTTCGGGCGCTGGGATTTCCATGATAATAACTACCCGCAGCTCTTGCGTCATCTACCGCTCTTTGATCAGGGCATGAGCGCGCTTGTGGAAGATCTTCATGAGCGTGGACTCGATAAAGATGTCGCCGTCGTGGCTTGGGGTGAGTTCGGCCGCACACCTATCGTGAACAAAGACGGTGGCCGCGATCACTGGCCGAGGGTTGGCGGTGCATTGCTCGCAGGTGGCGGTCTGAAGACAGGGCAAGTCATCGGAGCTACGGATAAGCTGGGCGGTGAGCCGACAGACCGACCCGTGCATTTTGGTGAGGTCTTTGCCACGCTGTATCGCCACATGGGAATCGATACTGTGAAAACCACGCTCAATGACCTCACGGGACGCCCGCAGTATGTCGTCGATGGCTGGCAGCCGATGCCTGAGTTGATCTGATTCAACGCCCAAAACTCATGAAGGTCACGAATAGGAATCTACACCACCCCGTTTCCCGTCGCGACGTGATCCAGGCCGGTGCCGTAGGTCTGCTCGGACTGGGCATGAATCATCTCAGCGCTCTTCAGGCCATGACTGCGGCGACGCAGCCCGCGCGGGCGAAATCGGTGATTTACATCTTCCTCAGTGGCGGATTGGCGCAGCAGGAGAGCTTTGATATGAAGCCGGATGCGCCGATGGAATATCGGGGTGATTTTAAACCCATCCGCACGCGCACTCCCGGCCTGCACATCTGCGAGCATTTGCCGAACCTGGCACGGATTTCAAACAAGTGGTCCCTCGTGCGCTCGCTCACTCACGGCAGCAGTGATCACTCGCTGGGACATCACATCATGCTCACTGGTAGCAGTGAGACACCGCTTGGGTTCAGTCCTTCAAAGCCTCAGAAGTCTGATCACCCCAGCATCGCAGCCTTGGCCACGGCTTTGCTGCCGAAGCGGAAGGATAATCTTCCACCAGCCATCGTGATGCCGGAGAAACTTGTTCATCGGGAAGGGCGCACGCTTGCAGGTCAGTTTGCGGGTACCCTTGGGGCTCAGCATGACCCCTGGTTCCTGGAGATGTCTCCGTATCATCCTAAGCATTACGGCGCTTATCCAGGCTACCTGTTTCATCATGAGCGCGGCTTTGAAAAGGAAGACACACTCCGCTTTCAGGCCCCGCATCTCTCGCTGCCTCAGGGCTTGTCGCTAGACCGTGTGCTGGATCGCGTCTCGCTACGAAATGCCATCGAAAAGCAAAACGAAGATCTCACCAAGCTTGCGGGTGATGAAGCCTTCGATAGCACGCGTCAGGCAGCCATTGACCTGCTGAGCAATCGCAAGGTGCATGACGCCTTTAGCTTGGAGAAGGTCGATCCCAAGCTCCTCGATCGTTACGGTCGCCACAGCTTTGGCTGGTCGCTGCTCATGGCAAAAAATCTTGTGCAGAGTGGGGTCCGGCTAGTTCAAGTGAACCTCGGTAACAACGAGACCTGGGACACTCATCAAGCCGCCTGGCCCAATCTGAAGAACTTCCTGCTGCCGCCCATGGACCAGGCCGTAAGTGCTCTGATCGAGGATCTCGATGCCAGTGGCCAGCTCGAGGAAACACTGATCGTGATGGGAGGTGAGTTTGGCCGCACTCCGAAAATCAAAAGCATCACCGCGACTGCTTTACCCGGCCGCGATCATTGGGGCCATGCGCAAAGCATTCTGCTGGCTGGAGGCGGCATTCAAGGCGGCCGCGTCATCGGTGAGACTGACAAAATTGGGGGTTACCCAATCAGCGATGCGCAAACACCCGAGAACTTTGCCGCCACCCTTTACGAAGCCCTCGGCCTGCCGAGGGAGACGATCTGGAAAGACTTCACAGGGCGTCCGCACACCCTTTACATGGGCTCACCCATCGGTGGGCTGACCTAGATGCGCGCGAGCCATCGTTTTGAATCCATGGATTTTCCAACTCACCAACTCACTCCAACCATGCTCTCCATTTATTCCAAATCCAGCGGCGGCTTTTGCGATGGTGTTTCACGTCGAAACTTTCTCAAGGTTGGTGGACTCGCCATGGGCGGCATTTCACTGGATGATGTGCTGCGCGCAGAAGCAGCCCAGAAATCTGGCAAATCGCACAAGGCAGTGATCATGGTCTTCCTGCCTGGCGGCCCTTCCCATCAAGACATGTTTGATATGAAGCCGGATGCGCCCAGTGAGATCCGCGGTGAGTTCAAACCGATCCCGACCAATGTCGCGGGCATCCAGATCTGCGAGCACTTGCCCCGCTTGGCCAAAATGATGGATAAGTGTACGCTCATCCGCTCTTTGGCTGATTGCGACAGCGGGCACGATGCCTTTCAATGCCTGACTGGCCGAAGCGCCAAACGCCAGCCTCCCGGTGGCTGGCCTTCAATGGGGTCCATCGTCTCCAAGCTCCAAGGCAGCGTCAGTCCTGCGATGCCCGCGTTCGTCGGTCTCGCACCGAAAATGGGTCACATGCCATGGGCACGCACGGGTGAGCCGGGCTACCTCGGAGTCGCCCATGCTCCTTTTCAACCGAATCGCGGCAGCGGCACAGGGGATATGGAGCTCAATGGGATCACGCTAGATCGACTGGGGGATCGGAAGACGCTGCTAGCCAGTTTTGACAGTCTGCGCCGCGATCTCGATGCTACGGGCCTGATGGGCGGTATCGATGTTTTCAATCAACAGGCGCTCAATGTGCTCACCAGCCCGAAATTGCTTCACGCGCTCGATTTAAGTCGAGAGGATGCACGCAATGTCGAGCGCTATGGTCATGGCGAAAATCGCAATCGTGACGATGGCGGTCCACGCCTTACCAGCCACTTTCTGATGGCCCGCAGACTCGTCGAGGCCGGTGCACGCGTGGTCACTCTCGCCTTCAGCCGCTGGGATTATCATTCCAACAACTTCGGCCAACTCCGTGAAGATCTGCCATTGCTTGATGCCGGTCTCACAGCGCTCATCACTGATCTTCATGAGCGTGGACTCGACCAGGATGTTTCTGTCGTTGTGTGGGGTGAGTTTGGCCGCACCCCCTTGATCAATGCGAAAGGTGGGCGCGATCACTGGCCGCGCGTCGCCTCCGCTTTACTTGCCTGCGGTGGCATGCGCCATGGGCAAGTCATTGGTGCCACAGACAAACATGCCGGTGAACCCACGGACCGCCCAGTGGCCTTTGGGGAAGTCTTTGCCACACTCTACCGGCAAATAGGTATCGATGTCACCAAAGCCGTGCTCAACGACCTAAGTGGCAGGCCGCAGTATCTGGTGGATGGTCATTTGCCAATGCCGGAGCTAATTTAGAGCGGATGTTGCGAGCGCGACTTCAACCGACAAAATTCTCAAACTAATTAATTAGTTGATCTTAATCATGAACCTGCAAAGTCTCACACTTATCGTCGCGCTTGCGTCCTTTTCGGCTTTAGCAGCTGATGCACCGCGCACGCTGAACTTTACCAACGACATCGTTCCCATCCTGACCAAGAGCGGCTGCAATTCCGGCGGTTGCCATGGTAAATCGGGCGGCCAAAATGGCTTTAAGCTCTCACTGCTTGGCTTTGAGGCTGAAGAAGATTACGAGCACATTGTAAAGGAAGCTCGCGGTCGCCGCCTCTTTCCAGCCTCTCCTGAACAGAGCCTGCTCTTGACCAAAGGCACGGCGCAATTGCCCCACGGTGGTGGCAAAAAGCTTGAGGCCGCCTCTGAAGACTACGCTGACATTGTCCGCTGGATCCGGCAAGGCATGCCCTATGGCAAGGCGAGCGATCCGACCCTGGCACGTATCAGTGTGGAACCCGCCAAGCTCACCATGCCACTGAAAGGCGGTCAACAGCTCAAGGTCACCGCCCATTACACAGACGGCAGCACGCGCGATGTCACCAAGCGCGCTCTTTATGAAGCGAACGAGAAAGCCATGGCAGAGACCTCTGATGGCGGACATGTGCAGCTCTTTGATCTGCCGGGCGATGTCGCCGTGATGGTGCGTTATCAGGGTAAAGTTTCCACCTTCCGCGCCACGGTGCCGTTGGGGGCTCCGGTTGATAAGCTTCCACGCATCAGCAACTTTGTCGATGACCTCGTCTTTGCCAAACTGAAGACCATCGGTATGCCACCCTCTGAGATCTCCGATGACGGCACCTTCATTCGCCGTGTGACTCTTGATCTCACGGGCCGCCTGCCCACCGCCGAGGAGATGAAGGACTTCATCGCTTCCAAAAAAATCAGCAAGCGTGCCGCTCTCACCGACCGCCTGCTCGACAGCCAAGAATACGCCGAATATTTTGCGAATAAATGGAGTGCCCTGCTGCGGAACCAGCGCACACAGCCCACGTATGCGCGTGGGAGTTACCTCTTTCATGCATGGATCCGCGATAGCCTAGCGGATAACAAACCTTATGACCAGTTCGTGCACCAAGTGGTCGCAGCAGCGGGTGATCTAGAGCAGAATCCACCCGTGGCCTGGTATCGACAGGTCAAAGAAATGAAGCAGCAGATGGAGGACGTCGCTCAGCTCTTTCTCGGCACCCGCATGCAGTGTGCCCAGTGCCATCATCATCCCTTTGAAAAGTGGAGCCAGCAGGACTACTACGGCTTTGCTGCCTTTTTCAGCAACGTTGCGCGGAAGCCATCCAGCTTCCTGGGTGAAGAGACCGTCTTTCATAAACGGGGTATCGCACAGACCACGAACATCCGCACGAAAGCGGCAGTCATGCCGACAAGTCTAGGCGGCAGCGCTTTGAAGCTGAAGCCTGACCAGGACCCGCGTCATGTTCTCGCTGATTGGATGAGTGCGAAGGACAATCCATTCTTCGCGCACACGCTGGTGAATCGTTACTGGAAGCACTTCTTCAATCGCGGTCTTGTCGAGCCCGAGGACGACATGCGTGAGACCAATCCACCGGTAAACCCCGAGCTTCTCAATGCCCTCGCCGCGGACTTCGTCAAGAGCGGTTACGACATGAAAAAACTCATCCGCACCCTGGTCACTAGCACCACCTACCAGCTCAGCGCTGTGCCCAATGCGCACAATGCCAAAGACCGCCAGAACTTCAGCCGCTATTATCCGAAACGTCTCAATGCCGAAGTTCTCTATGACGCCGTGAACACGCTGCTCGATGTCGAAAGCACTTTTGCCGGTCAGGCCGCTGGCACACGTGCCGTGGCTCTGCCGGACAACAGCTACAATCAAAGCACCTACTTCCTCAGCGTCTTTGGTCGTCCCGATTCCTCCAGCGCCTGTGAGTGTGAGCGCACGCAGGAGGCCAGCCTTGCGCAGAGCCTGCATTTACTCAATGCGGCCGACATTCAAACTCAGCTCTCCCGTGGCAAGGGTCGCGCTGATAGATTGACCCAGGATGTCCGCCCAGATGACGACAAAATCACCGACCTTTATCACATCGCGCTCAGCCGCGAGCCGAGTCCTGCCGAAGTGACGTTGGCCCACAGTCATCTCCAAAAGAAGATGCTGGGCAAGACCGGCGAAGAAGCCTTGAAAGGCAAAAAAGAGGCTTATGAAGACATCTTGTGGGCGCTGCTGAACACGAAAGAGTTCCTCTTCAATCATTGATCAAAAACGCCCAGTCAGCTTGAGCGCTCCTGCTCTCGTTCGTCCATTCAAACCGTTACGCAGGAACAGCCCGCCGCCGATGATCTCTCGTTCCATGCCTTGTTTTCAGTTCGCCTTCTTGGTGGTGATGGCCGTGGCGACTACCGCTTTTTCTCAGGCCACCTTCCCCACGCCAACGCTCACCAGCCTGACTCCTCTTGGCGCTAAAGCCAGCACCCACATCGAGCTGACGCTTCGTGGCGCAGATCTCGATGCACCCATCGCCATCTTGCTGAACGAGCGCGCCATCCCCGTCAAAAGCGCCCAGCCAAACATCGTAAGTCTTGCCTTGCCAGCAGATCTGAAGCCTGGGCTCTACGATCTCCGCTTTGTCGGTCGTTATGGCGTCTCGAATCCGCGAGCGTTTGAAATTAGCACGCACGACACCATCGAGTCATCTGGCACCAACACCCAGGTCGTCAAAGCTCAAAAGATCTCCCTCAACACCGTCATTGAGGGCGTCTTCAAATCGGCAAATCCCCATTGGTTCATCTTTGATGCCAAAAAAGGCCAGACTCTGACCGCCACGTTTCATCAACGTCGTTTTGACACGCGCACAGAATTGCTCGCTTCAATCAGTGAGCCCACGGGACGTGAAGTCGCACGCCTAAGTCACGGCGTGCTCAGCTTCACAGCAGCCGCAGATGCCACTTACCGACTCCGCCTAAACGAGCTCATGTTCCGCATCGGAGACGAGTTCAGTTATCGAGTCACTCTCAGCACCAGTTCTCTAATAGCGTCGCCTGTCAGCGCACCGGCACCTATTCGCACCGTCCAGATCGGCCAGACAATTGCGGATACCTTTCCACCTCTCGCTGCCGCTCACAGCTTCGACCTTGCATTAAAAAAAGGGGAGCGATTCTTCATTGAAGTCCATTCGCATCAGCTCGGTTACCCAACGGATGCGCATCTCGTCGTCGAAAACCTCAAGCCCGACGGCACACTCACCCCACAGGCTGAAGTGGCCGATGCACCTGCCATCAGCCCTGCACCAAGCCTAGCGGTGCTCAATCGAGATCCCTCTTATGCCTACGAGGCCAAAGCCGATGGCGCATTCCGCCTAACCTTAAACGACGCCTTTGGAACGACCCACCCTTATGAGCTTCGCATCCTCAAACAATCCCAGCAGCCCCCGACGCTCATCGCCATCAATCCGCAATTGCCCGGAGCCAAAACAAAGACGGCCACCTTTGGTAGCTCAAACGTCCCTCGCAGTGGCGTCACCGCACTCGAAGTCATTGCGCCGAATCGCCATGCTTTGAGCGAGCCCATTGAACTGAAGGCTGAACATCTGCCAGCAGGTGTCAGTTGCCTTGGTGGATTCATTGGCAGAGGCCAATCGCTCGGCTACATCGCCTTTCAAGCCACGGCCGATGCTCCAGCAGGTGCCAGCGTTCTCAGCGGTATTTCACAGAGTTTGTTCGTCAGTTTCGCTGTGCCTGACATGGTCAAAGACAGTCCGCTCTACCGCAGCAGTGGACCTCCTGCCATCGGAGTCAGCACGCTGACAGCGCCCGCCTATGTCCAATCGGAGAAACCGGACATCCTCCAAGTCGCCGCAGATTCCAAGCTTGAAATCCCCCTCAAAGTCACCCGCCATGCAGAGTTTACTGAGGCACTCAAACTCAAAGTGCTCGGCCTCATCGCAGACGTCACCAAGGCCCCTAAGGTGGACATTGCCGCGAAAGCCTCGGCTGGAAAACTCACTTTGGATGTGAAAGCCCTCAAGCTCGCTCCGGGAGACTACGGCTTCATCCTCCAAGGTTCCGCTAAGATGAAAGTGCGGCGCGGAGTCGAAGAACTCACGGCGGCCGACATCGCTGCCAAACAAGCCATCGAATCCCAGATCAAGGCCAAGGAGCAGTTGGCCCGCGCCAATGCCGACGCGACGCCGCAAAAAGCTGAACTCATCCAAGCCGCTACCGTCGCCGTCAAAACCGCTGATGCCGCTAAAAAAGCTGCTGATACGCTGGTCAAAGACCTCACCGCCAAAGCCGCTCCCAAAGAGGCCACCTTCATCGTCTATTCTCATCCCATGCGCCTGCGCGTGCAGGAGGTCGCCAAAAAATGAAATCCACCTTTCGATTTACCATCCTCATTTCAGGTTTCGTTGCGTCTGCCCAGGCTGCCCCTGGCGTCATCGATTACGACAAGGATATCCATCCTTTTCTCAAAGAAAACTGCATCGCCTGTCATAACAAAACCACCACCAAGGGCGGACTGAATATGGAGACTCCCGCGCTGATGGAGAAAGGCGGCGAGACCGACAAAGGCATCATCCCTGGCAAAGGTCTCGATAGCATCATTTATCAAGCCGCTGCGCACACTTGGGAGAGCGAGATGCCGCCCAAAGGAAATAAAGTCGGTGCAGTGAACCTAATCTCACCTCAGTTGGCCAAGCTGAAAGACTGGATTGATCAAGGCGCACGCCCATCCCCCAAGCGGGACAAGATCATCGCCTGGGAGCCTCTGCCGCCCGGCGTGCAACCCATTTACGCCCTAGCCGTCACCCCACAGGGCGACTTCATTGCCGCAGCTCGTGCGAATCAAATCAGCGTC
>Ga0247833_1006964_pt1 | contig 12228 bp, 5 predicted proteins | sample LaCruzMarch2015__7_FD_187117 | JGI IMG/M metagenome (GOLD analysis project Ga0247833, IMG submission 187117) | Freshwater microbial communities from meromictic Lake La Cruz, Castile-La Mancha, Spain - LaCruzMarch2015_8m | ecosystem: Environmental > Aquatic > Freshwater > Lake | place: Spain...
GGCCTGCGTCGACTCCTGGGACGTCGCATAGCTCGTGCATTAAAATCAAATGGCCACGATGGTGATTCGGAGTCCTCTACCATGTCATTGGAAATGAACACCTTGAGACAAGTTGCCATTTCGTATGATAGTAATGATAGGGTAGGCAGATCCTCAACTAATAGACATGGTAAAAGTGCCATCAACGATGGAGTGGTAGAGCTAGGGTCGGTGACGATGGATCAACCGAAGAGCATTACGATAAAGCATCCTCCTCCTCAATTTGCAAGTCCCAAAGATGATCAAGAGCAGAAAGTCATATCATGTTTTGTGGGTGAAGGTGACGGTTCCATCGTCGTGAGCTGGCCCACGCATTTGAATGATGTTCTAGATGAGAGTATCCTGTCAGCCAAGGAGGAATACTTGACTCGTGAGCAAAAGCTAGAGCGAGAGGAGGAAATGGCTGCAGTTTTAACGAAGAAAAAGACTGGAGTGTCGATTATGGATTGTATCGAAAAGTATTGTGAATTAGAGCAGCTTGACGAGAGTGATATGTGGTACTGTAACAAATGCAAGGAGCACGTCCGTGCTTGGAAGCAGGTATCACTGTACCGCACCCCGCCTATACTCATTGTGCATCTCAAGAGGTTTCATTATTCATCAACGACAAATCGGAGGGATAAAATTGATACTTTGATTGACTTTCCATTATCTGGTCTTGATTTAAGCGGGATTGTAAAGCAAGAGAGTGGGTCAGAACCAATTTATGACTGTTATGCCGTTAGTAATCACTTCGGTGGACTTGGGGGTGGACATTATACGGCCTATGCTAGAGCAGATGATGGTGTTTGGCGCAACTTTGATGACAGTCGTGTCACATCTGACGTAGACGAAAGTGAGGTTGTGTCAAGTGCTGCCTATTGCTTGTTTTACAAGAGACGGGATGATAATTGTGATTATAGCTCAGGCAACGCGATGGTAGCAGATAGTCTAAGCCCGTGCCTTCCATCCTGGGAGGAGGAAATCGATGCAGGCAGTATGGAAGTGGATGGAGGATCTGCCAATACTTCGGTTTGTTCATATAAAACTCCCAGCTCGAATTTAGACGAAGAGTTTGAAATGGTTGAAATCCCTTCAGTGTAAGCACTAGATCAATCATTGGTTCTAATAACAAGTTTTAGTGATTAAGTTCTCTTGTGAGCTTTGCTCTTCTTCTTACCCTTCTTTTTCTTTGATTTATTCATTGACTCAAGTGCCTTTGATGTCGCTGTATCCGTATCATTGGCCATTATTACTTCAAAGTCTTCTGGTCCTGTTTCCTCGACCGTGGACGCAACAGCGCCGGTCCTAATAACACGACTAGCAAATCGATTACATATGGCTTCCTCGCCTTCCATATCCCATATTGCAAGTTCATTTCCACTGCCTCCGCATGCTAACAGCCACGGTGACGAAGGATAGCAGGATACAGAGTACAGCTTTCCGACGCTCATTTCTTTTGACCCACAGGGTTGTGGTGCTGTCGAAGATGAGGTGCTGCTTTGGTGGGTATCCCAAAGTGCCACCGTCTTATCAATAGAGCAAGTAATGAACATACCTGGTATGTTATTGTTGTATGCAATGTCACTCACACCGCCATATTCATGTGCCACGAAGCTCCATACGGGGTCTGAGTTGAATTTCCGTACATCATAACACACCACGGTACCATCCTCACTCGCGGCGGTAAGGTATTGCTGATTATGAGGATCCCACACCAATGCCTCGCAGTCAGCCAGTAGCTTGACCATTTTGACGCTACTCGGATTATTATTGTTATTGTTAGCAGTTGATACAGCCGCAGCAGATCGTGCATCTACAAGACATACCCTTCGATCATATCCCCCAGTTGCCAGTAACGTTCCCTCTGTTGAGTGCCATGCCAGTGATTGGACCTTGTCGGTATGATGGGTCAATGTTGCCGATGGACGAATGTAGGTTTCATGTGTTGCCTGTGTCACATCCCATAGTTTCACAGTACAATCAGCTGAGGCACTTGCCAAAACCTGATGATGAATACTATTCCAACTTAGTCCCATTACGGCATCAGTGTGACTACCCTCACGCAACCCGGTGTTACCACGGCCACTACCACTCTTTTTTGTCTTTGACTTATGCTTCTTGTTGTTCCTTCCACCAACGGTTATACTGGCTGGCTGACCAATTGTCTGCTGCATTCTCATCCAATCCTCTTCAGTGCCAGACGTATCTACCCCACCCAACACAAGTGTTGGTTCAAGTGCATTCATCACATCAAGATTCCATATCTCAATCCCTGGTTCAAATGATCCAACTGCAACATAATTCCCTGCACGAGCAGTGTTGTTATTACTGATGCTGTCGTACGATGAGACTACGCACCCGAGTGCCAAACATAGGGGATAGGATGGCAATGGTATATCATGATGGACATATAAATTCGATGACTCGGTATCAAAGATGTTAATTTCTAATGATGCAAAGTCTTCTTCTGTCTTGGCTACTACAAGCAACGCATCCGTATCGCGTAGTTGGATATCATCCACATCCTCTTGATCATCGTCATCTTCATCATCATCATCATCATTGTTCATTGTCATATTCTGTAAGTCTTCCATTGTATATCCACCCTCCTTTTCATGACCACCACCACCCGTTCCACCAATCCCAAGTGATTGTAATCCTTCAACATCAAGTGGCATGTACTCACGTGTATCTGGGGCATCGTCTAGATCATCATCATCTTCGTCATCGTCACTGTCATCAAATTCTTCATCATCATCATTCTTGTCATTGATAATGTTATCATCGTCATCATCTTCTTCGAATGCAGCAGCACCCATCATAATTTCAGCATCCTTTCACGATGTATATACGTATGTTTTCGTATATAGATGGAATCGCACAACAGGATTGCCAAAAGTTTGATGGGTGTTGAAGCAACAAAGTGGATTTCCATTCCATCGAGAAAATTTCATAGATACGACAGTGTTGAAGGATGCCATTTATAGCGTTAATGATTTCCAATAAATGCCAGCAAATTAAACAAGAGATAAAAGTGGTGATATAAGTCAAGCTGAAAGAGAATTCGAATGATCAGTCAAATCGCCCAGCCTTACCCTTCCAACTCCAAGCAATCCGCCTACAACTTTTTCGCCGTCGTCATCATCATCGTCATCATCGGAATATTCATCCATGCGCAGGTCAGCCGGTAGACTGCTTGGGTCGACCTTTGGTAACTTTCCAGTCTCCTTCTGTTCTGCATCCGTGCCAGTCTCCTCTTCATTATCATCATCATCATCATTATCATCGTCAACATCTTTCCACTCATCGTCATTATTCGAGCCAGTGCCATCACCATCTTTCTTATTCGTCGTGGGAGCAATTGCACCCTCCTCCTCCTCCTCCTCCGTTTGTTGAGCGGCTACTAGCTGTGATAGGAAATCACGTTCGGCACGTGAATACTCGTACTTGCTTGGATTTGGATTAGCACGTCCTACTGGTATCCATTCAATGGCGGATATCATGCTCGAGAAGGTTTTTTTGGTGGAGAGGGGGAGATGGATTTGGCGGCACGTCTGGCCCTCCCCTCCACCCCTCCCCTCATCGTCCAGACCTCTTAATACTCCTGGATCAAATGATGTTGCGCCGCATCGCTGTCTTCGTTACAGCTAGTGGTAGTAGGAGCGGCAGAGGCACGTGTCGGGGAATGACGACTTCTTCGTCTGCTGCAAGGGAAGGAGGACGTCGTCCACTCATCCTTCTTCGACAATCGACGATCGGTGATGGCATTGGTCGTCGCGCATTATCTTCGGCGACGACGACATCATTGGTCGTTGCCAAGACGCCCCCCCAGATAGAACGGCGAAAAAGGTATATTAAACGACGGCGGAAGAAGAAATCGAACAGTCCAACAACGGCCTCTTCTCCGCCTATTCAATCTTCTGCGACCGGCAGACCGATAATGACGACCGAAATACTCGATCGAATTCTCGACGAAGGCGACGGGATGATAATGCGTCCATCCATCATCCTCACACGAGACACATGTGACGTGGCCAAACAGATAGTCCACCGGGCACAGGCAAAGATGCTATTCACGCAACGCTACGAGCATTCGTCCATGGGTAGTAGTAAAAGTCACGATGGCGTCTTTGTGGCCACTCTACGTACCACGATGGATAAGGCGTGTTTGTCAAAGGATGATCGTGATAATTTAGATGGTGGTACAAGTAGTACTCATGCAACATTTGTTAATGACAATGGACATACCATAGTAGTAAACGACTCTACCAACGATACAATTGAATTTGTCAACGCGGGTGCGGCACGGACTAAAAAACGTGCCGAAACACATGCGTGTATCGATTTGATATTACAACTATCGGAAATTAATATCGATATGGTCAATAATCCGCCCGATTTGGCAGGGAAAAGAAAAGCAATTGTCGAAGAAAGATTCATGTCGGATGTGAAATATGCCAAGATGATATTGGAGGCATTGGGTGTTTCGCGTTTGAACTTCGATACACGTCCATGCGTAGAAGGCACCACCAATCAGCAGCAGAAGCAAGCAGGATTCATTTCGACTGTACGGTTTTACTGTCGAGGGGTGCCCATTACTGAAACATCCAATATTGATGATGATGGCGGTGGCGGTCGGAGTAAGGCAGAGGCCGAAGGACGAGCATTACTAACTGCTACTGCATGTGAAAGTGTACTCGAAAACTTTGTTGGACGTCGGACGATGGAACGTATACGATCTGCGATTACCAATTCGCCATCGGGTCATATTGCCACTCTACATGTAGCGCCATTACCAGATGATGCATTAAACATACTCACGAATGCATTAGGTTCAAGGTCGGTACGACTCGAAAGAATGACACGACACGAGGATGACATGGCACGACGAATGAATGAATTTTATGAAAGAAATATAATGACCACGAATAATCATCGTCAGAGGCTAGGGAGAGAAGAATTACATTCATCGTCATCGAACGAAGAAGCAATACGAATCAATGACGTCTTTCGGGAGGAAGAAAAATCTAGACTCGAAGAGGCAATTTGTAACCCCGACGGTAAGGAGGGGAGAATGAAGACTATACGCGAGTCACTACCAATACTAGCCATTCGACAAGATCTCATCGACTCTCTCAAGTCACGACCTGTCGTGGTAGTAAGTGGTGGGACTGGATCGGGGAAGAGTACACAGTGCCCCCAATACATACTCGAGGATGCAATTGCAAACGGACGAGGAGCCGAGACGCGTATTGTTGTTACCCAGCCACGTAGGATTGCTGCCATTTCAGTTTCAGAACGAATAGCCTCTGAGCGGAATGAGACGATTGGGAATTCTGTTGGATTTGCTGTACGTCATTCAGCACGTCCGCCACGATCAGCTGCCTCGATAGAGTTTGTGACCACTGGTATCCTCCTTCGGAGACTAATCAATGACCCAACTCTCGATGGTGTGTCACACGTTATGATTGATGAGGTCCATGAAAGAGATATTGATACTGATTATTTGTTGATACTACTTCGTGATCTCTTGACTCTGAGACCCGAATTACGCGTCGTCTTAATGTCTGCAACATTGGATGCTGACAGCTTTCAGGAGTACTTTTCATTGGGCCCAGACGATTCGGTCCCTGTTATGAGCGTACCAGCTAAACCGCGACATCACGTTGATGTAATCCATCTCGAAGACATTTCTGGCGAAGGCAGTATGGGGAATGATATTCCATCAGATATTCAAGACGTTGCTCAATCTCTACTGCGGCTGCATGATCAACGACTTCAATTTGAGCTGGAAGAGGCTGTCGCTGAGGAGTTGGCCACATCACGGCTCAATGCTTCAGATGGTGACGACGACATCAACAGTAGTGACTCTGATTCTGATAATGACGAACTTTCACAGTCATCATTGCGTGTCAAAGTGTTAAGGCGAGCAGTAACGCTACGAAGAAGAAGTAATGCAAAAGGTGATATACTACTACCATCAAATACAATAGGCAGGCAACAGAGTCGTGGCGATAAGAAGGACATTGGTGAAATCACGACGAAGCTTCTAGCCATGATGGCTCGTTACGCTGCAGAGGTTGAGTTAGGCTTAGGTAGGAGTGGAAGTATTTTATGCTTCCTACCAGGCTTGGATGAGATTAAGCATGCTCTATCAATTCTTGAAGATGACACAGTTCATTCACTACGAAATAAGTTGAAGATTATCCCTCTTCATTCGTCAATTCCTCAGGACGAGCAACAGCAGATTTTTCAGGCTGCAGTTGACGGTACAGTAAAAATCATCTTAGCCACAAACATAGCCGAGAGTAGTGTTACTATAGATGACGTACTAGGTGAGTATGGTATTAATTATGATTCGATTACAAACAGACGCTTTTGCTGAATCATTTCCCCATTTCTTTTTTTACTCAGCGATTGTTGATTCAGGACTTGTCCGAGAATCGCATTGGGACGCTGAGAAATCGATGAGCAGCATGTTGACAATGCCAACGTCGAAGGCTTCTGCCACGCAGCGTCTTGGAAGGGCGGGCCGTGTGGCAGAAGGAAAGTGCTACAGACTGTATTCACTGGGTCAATACGAAGCAATGAAAGATCGACCGTTGCCAGAAATACAAAGGAGTGCATTGGAATCCATATGTTTGAATACATGTAGCATGACTAATGAAAAAGTAGCAACATTCCTGAGTCGAGCGTTAGACCCACCGAAGGAAGAAGCCGTTGCATATTCGATGGAGAGATTACAAAAGCTTGGTGCCATCTCTGTTGAATCTACTGTTGAGACACTCACTCCTTTGGGCATGTGTCTTTCCCGTCTACCGCTCGATCCGGCCATTGGTCGGATGTTGATCATGGGTTGCGTCATGCAATGTTTAGATCCCATCTTGACTGCGGCGGCCTGCTTCAGTAGTCGCGACATCTTCTTCACACCACCTGGCTTTCGAGATGAGCAGCGAAAGATACGAGGTGAATTCTGTCAAACTAGCGACTTGCTGGCTGCTGTAAGAGCATATGAGGAGTACAATGATATATTAAGGGACGAAGGATGGAATGTTGCAAGACATTGGGCATCGGAGAACTTCATCAGCGTGACAACTATGACATCAGTGCACTCAATCCGGAACCAGCTAATATCTGAGCTGAATCGAATTGGCTTTATACCGAACAGTGATATTGAGTACTCACGCGGTCGAAATAAGGTTCTAAGACCTGATGCAACCGTAAATCGAAATGCGAGGATCGATTTGTTGAGCAGCGCCGTCTGGGCATGTGGTGCACCAGACAATCTCGCTGCCCGCCAGCAGCTCGGATCATTTGGTTCTATGAGGACGCGGAATGAAGACAAAGTTTGTCTTCACCCATCCTCCGTTGCTTTCTATCGGAAGCCACCAAAGCATAGCAGTCGGCTCCCCCCATGGTTTTCATACAGAGAAATGGTGCTATCGTCTCAAGTCTTTCTCCGAGGTTGTACAGCCCTATCACCGGAGCAAATAATGTTGTTTGGTGGTTACGACTATGATATCACAAAGCGACAGCTAGATGATTGGGCAATAGTTGAAAGTCAATGTGATGAAACCTTAGATGCTCTCTCGGCTGCCCGACACGAGATAAATGCAGCGCTTGAGTTATCTGTAATCAATCCAAGAAAGCCCTTGCCATATTCCCATCGAGCAATAATAGACGCAATTTGTGATTGCTTTGATGTGCTGGAAGCGACTGAGAGTGAATAAGCTTCCATAATGAATGGTTCTTCAGTAGTAATCAGTTGTGGAATCTGAATGGCCAATTATTGAAGGAATGTCACAATCCACCATCTAAATGCTAAGTTAACCTACAACGCATAAGCAGTAACTCGTTGATATTATCAAATTAAGGATTATTTGACACTTCACCATATTGAACCTCTGCTGCCCGTGTTTGTTCCCCAAGTACTTCCTCCAGACACATTATTACCATTATTGGAGTTGCTATCCACATTTCCCAAGAAAGAGCCGAAATTCAATGCCAGTGAGGCGGGTTGGTTAACAGGATTCCCTCCACCCCAGATTCCACCAGAAACAAGAGGTGCAGGTGAGTTCCGACCGACGTCGTACGAAATAGACTCGAGGATAGAAGCTGTCTGAATACCACCACCTATCCCAGCATTCGAGGATGTAGATTCAAATGTCATAATACTACCTACTTGGGAGGCCTTTTCTTCACTTGTCGTTTGTAATCCAGAAACGCCCGTGATGGATGATGCAGCGCTTGGCACAGTAGAGTCTCCCTTCCCAACTAACGTTATTGGAGGATTCCTATCATCACCAAAGATATCCGAATGATTGTTCGATACAGATTGAGTGGTAGGTGCAGCTGGCACCATATCGATGGTTGATTGCATGGATTGAGCACTCATGGATGCTGCAGTTGGTTTGAAGGACGTAGGGACAAACTCTCTAGCGGTGGCACGAATCATTCCCAAAGAATTGACCTCTGCATAATTTGACGAGGTCGAGTCTGTGGCGGAAGACTGTTGGGATGGAAGAACATTACCACTAAAAAATCCAGGTGGAGCAACTGAAGCACTGACGTCAAATCTTGGATTCTGAAAAAGTGGTGTAGACCCAACAGTGGTGGAAACATTTTGACCTCGATTGTTGTTGCGTGTTCCTCCTGCACTCGCAGGTTTTTGCAGGATTGTTGTAGGCGGTTTTTGGCGCTGATGGATAACTAACGGAACCTGACTTGACGATGGAGTAAATGTCTTCCCGGCTTGAATGTTGCGTGGTAGTGACGAAGCCGGAAGCAAAGTGGGGCCTTGTGAATGAACGCTACCAGTTGCCCCTGACAACCCGGGTGGAATAGTACTTGGCCTTGTTAATATTGTCGGGATGCCCATATTCGGCGCTTGTGGGATGCCCATATTTGAACCACCCTTTGCTTTGGCGCTTGTCTTCGGTCCACCAGCAATAATGGTCATAGGCAAGCCGGGTGGGCCGTGTCCCCCAGAATTATGATGTTTACCACCTCCAAGCACACCTGTCGAGGGCAATCCAACACCCGGAGGCATTTCAGTAGGCAATATGGAAGTCTTGGGCATTAATTTCTCCATCTCGGCCTGTTTTCGTCGCTCTAACGCTGCCATCATCTTAGCATTCTTCTCTAGCTCATGCCTTGCCTGTTCACGCTCATTCCATTCTCGACGTATGCGACGCTGCTCCTCCTTCTTCTCGGCGGCACGTTTCGAGGCGGTGAGTTCCTCCTGGCGCTTGCGGGCAGCCTCCTCAGAATCCTTGGCACGGGCGGCAGCTTTTTTCTGAGCCTTGCCCACAATAGCGCCTTCAGCCTTTTGCACAGCCTTTTTCGACGACAAATTATGTGAGGTATTAGCAACTCGTCCGGAATCAACAATTTCACCACCGCCTAGAATCCACATGACCATATCGTCGGCAGTCGCGCGAGAGAATCCACCAAGTGCACGTGCAGCGGATCTAATTTGATCTTCAGTAAAGCCCATACCAAGAAGAGCCACTGCTACTGGATCGGTTAGATCTTCGTCTTCGGGAGCTGAATTCGTAGATCTAATTTCTGATAGCGAACTAGTCGCGGTGACAACAGACTCTTGTTGCTGTTTCTTCTTTTTCTTTTTGGCTTTCAGTGTGGATGTAACTGTAGACGATATATGACGACCAACATCTTTATTATCTGCATCTGCTACTGAGTTGTCGCTCATTCGTTCATCTTGCACTGGAGGAGGGGTGTATCCACGATTCTCGATATCTGAGAATCGTTGAACCAAAGAAGCCAATATTCCTTTGAAATCAGATTTATCACTTGATGAAGCGTGTTCCATTCGATTCTCCACATCATCGAGAATTACAGATGTGCTAGTTAAATCGTCATCAAAATCCCCAGATTGCAACACGATTGCCAGTTCTCGTACCGTGATTCCAACTCCAGGTCGTCTGATGTTGGAATTTCAATGTTTCAATTGCCACAGGACATTGAGACATTCAGGTACATGAATTCAGTGCTAACGGTAATATCCAACACATAGCTACTCACCTAGTAAAATGGGACAAGGAAGGATCTGTCCTAGTCGATACAGAAACACCCTCCTGCAGTAATAATTCCACTACTTCAATTGCTCCACCTGATGTGGCATAATGCAACGGTGCCCAACCTCCGTCCTCACACAGCATGTCTAACGATATATTCTTTTGGCAGTCAATGATCCATTTAATGAAGTTGGCATCGTTTCTATATGCTGCAGAATGTATGGCATTCCGGTTATGAGTCAATGGTGATTGAACTAATACTGATTCAAAGGATACCGATAGGATATACTTGGTTAATTTTTCTCGTGCGAGCACATTGTTTGCAAATGGTTGTAATTCTGATGATGAGCGAGTTGGGTATTTTTGTATGCAATTGGACAAGAACCAATCCATGTGCAGTAGTAGGTATTCCTCTTGTGACTTCGGTCTACCATCATCAACATCATCATAATTACAATCTCCACCATCCTCGTCGTCATCGTCGCGATCTAAAGTTGGAAGCGGTGTAGGGTCGTATACGTAGTTCTTAAACGGGCTTTCCGCCAACAAGGCATCCATCTTTTTAGCATCCCCTCCCAGACATGCCGTCACAATACGAGACCTCCATGACGTAACGGTCTTATCGCGCTTTTTCATCGCAGCTTCAGCAGCCTTAATCTCAGCCTCCTTCTTAGCACGTTCTTTCTGCCTTGCCTTCTTATCTCGTTTCTTAGCAGCCTTCTTCAGACGTTCCTCTTCCTTTTCGGCCTCAACTGCCAAATTATCCTTGTCCATGTTGCTTGGCACGAACTCAACTGAATCAACAATCGATCGATCCTGTGGCACACCACGATGATATAGATTGGGGAAATTCAAATCTGGTCCACCAGACAAAAGAGCAAACTCCTCAAATTCAGCAAGTCCACCCTTCACCCCTCGTGCACGAAGGCAGGCATCGTAGTAATCTAACCAGGCGGTCGAATTTGCTGCCGTCCCCCCCGCCGTACCATGGTTATTTATATCCCCACTACAATTTGTACGTGAGCTACCATAGTAGTCGTTAGGCGTGTAGGGTGGGATGGGAAGCGAACTTGTACTCTGAGTTGTTGTAGCACAATTGCTGCCCATGGCAAATGACGATGTCGGTGGCCAGCCCCCTACTGGAGGAGGGATCAGTGGGACGGTTGGTCCCCATGGCGGAATATACGGAGTGGTTCCACTACCGCCGGGATTGACATTCACAGCCCCACCGAAAATCATGTTGGGGTCATACTGCTGTTGCTGCTGCCAAGCCTGAGGCATCCCCATCGCTGTCATCTTCTGCATGACCTCGGCCTGTGCGGCCTGGATACTCAACACACGTGCCTCAAGCTCCTCTTTGCTCAAGCTGTGAACCATTCGGTTGTCATTGGCACCGGCATTAACAGTTTGGAGGAAGTTCATACTGTCAAGGATTGCATTCATCCCCATTCCTATACCTGCATCTCCTCCTCCTAGCTGTCGTCTCGACTCATTTCCAATCATTCCCGACCGAGTCATTCCTCCTCCTCCTCCATGTTGTTGCTGTGTTGCTGATAAATTAGCAAGCATATTCCTAGCATTGATTGCCCCGTTCAAACCATTCAATATTGCATCAGTACTAATAACACCATTGGGACTACTATTGACCTTCACTTCACTCCCAATTGCCTCCCCAAGTATCCCAATAGCACGTTCATCACGCATAACACGTTCACACAGCCGTGATGTGGCCGCATCGACACGTGCGGCATCACCCGATTCCTGTGCTGATACGATAGTATTGGTTAATGATACTAATTCAGTAAATAGAGGTAGGAGTGTACGTAATTCCTCGGCATCATTGGATGATGTACCATCGTCGTTATCATTGTCGTTGTTGTAATTGTCGTCATCGTCATGACCATCGTATTCATCATACTCATCATCATCATCATATTCATCATCATTATTATCATCGTCATCATCAACGTAGTCCACATATCCATCATTTGTCGATGATCCAGAACCACCATCACCTTTCATTTCTGCAGTTGATGTCATTAATGTTCCCATTTCCGCACTTGTGGTATCCATCCCCCCCAACATTGAAGTGCTGCTGTTGTTACTATTTGGTATTACGTAGGGAGTTGTGATAGTCTTCCCCCCCTCTTCGGTGATTTCCCCCGCCCCC
>Ga0247833_1006975_pt1 | contig 12207 bp, 9 predicted proteins | sample LaCruzMarch2015__7_FD_187117 | JGI IMG/M metagenome (GOLD analysis project Ga0247833, IMG submission 187117) | Freshwater microbial communities from meromictic Lake La Cruz, Castile-La Mancha, Spain - LaCruzMarch2015_8m | ecosystem: Environmental > Aquatic > Freshwater > Lake | place: Spain...
GTGTGGGATGCGCCTGGGGCCTACGCTAAGCTGGCCTCAGGTGATTGAGGTCAGGCTTGCGCTGGGCATGGGATTCCACGCGCGCCTCGGTGCTGCCTCCCTGCTATTCACGCTTGAGGAGGGGTTGCTCGAGCGCATAGTGTCGATGCTCTTTGTGCGCCCAGAGCTAGTGAATGAGTGTTTCGTTTGAGGTGTGTATCATATCATTTACATTTCCATTGTAGAGGCGTTATTACCCTCTTCTTTAACGATCTCGTGCGAATAGATTTTTACGCGAACTCCTTGTGATATTAGTATCTTCTTTGAATTAATATTGAAGAGCTCCATTTGTCTGACTGATCTAAACATTTGTTCAAACGTTTTGTTTATATCTGCTACCGTGATTCCGTTTAGGAATTCCCAGTATGTTTTTTTAGTTTTTGGATGCCTTACAGTGTCATTATCTAGCAGCCGCTTGGCATCTACATGTGTCCAGTTCAGATAATCCCTTCCTGCAACAGGTGGATATAATACAGACATTGTTTCATTGAATCTGAAGAGCCTGAATGCTGTTGATGATGCGTGTTCGATTTCTTCTGTATCATGATACAGTCCGATAAATGGATTATTCCAGGTCATGAGCATGTGATAGTCCATTATCTGCATAAACTTAGAAAAAGTGGAATTAGAAGACAGAGGCAATATCTCATCCTGATCAATTAGTATGATTTCATTTGTTCTAATTCTCTGCATAAAATTTCCTCGATGAGCATCGCCGTGAATGTATCCATACGAATGCATTTTTTGAAGGAGTCTGAAGCCGTCAGGGTAAAATGATTGTTTCGTCGTGACAAGATTATTGTCAACCTCTTTCAGCAACTCAGTTCCAACGCATTCCCATAGCTGTCTTCTTCCTGATGGCAGCTGGATCACCACCCTGGCGAAGCAGTAAAGATCAGGAAACAACACTCTGATATTCTTATTTTTGTCAACATGTAATGCATTAATTGCCTCTTGCTCACTGAAATGTTCATTTTGTTCTTCCACCTTCCTGAATTTTAAAGCGATATCTATTGACTGGGACGAGATTATTCCAGTGCATCTTCCTTTGCATACCACCAGTTTGCATGGAAACCCATTGCTAGTATCACGGTACTCCAATTCCTTGGTCAGATCCAGTTCTTTAATGCGCCATTTATTTTTCGTTATGAATGTTGGGGTTGTAAAAATCTGTCCTCTTGTGATCTTATTGGCCTTCAAACAGGACGTCAGATCGTCCTTTACAGCTTCTCTAATGCTGCATTTTATATTAACTGCATAGACACTATCAGTCTCTGATATGGGGATCTCCACGTCAAAGATCCCCTCTAAACTGGACTCTAGTCTGTCCAGCCTAATGTGCAAGTCTTGCATAAGAGACACAATCTTATCCATGAAGAAGTCTCTCTGAATGAGACCACAACACATAACTTTTAATAATAACATGCATGGCGCGTTTTACTGACAACAAATCAAACCTTACCCTGCCCTTCGGCCATCAGCGCCGAGCGATCAGACTCGTCCTCGCGGCTGGTGATGCTGAATACGCTGGACATCTCGACCTCTCCCGGGATACCAGCCACACCCGTGCACGACTGTCCGTCGCACGCCCCGTCACACGGACGAGAGTGATATGCAGTGTCTTCAAATGCAGACTGGTGATAGCGCGACGCGTCGTGCAGCTTATTATGCATGAACTTGAGGTTTGTATACATATTCACTGTCAGATCCGCGCCCATCCTGATCAACACAAAGTCGATTTGCGTCATGGCGATGAACAGCGCCAGTACGCCCATGAGATTGCAATAGACTGCCCACATCTGTGTGATCATGAGGCAAACCCCTTTGGGATATGGGATGTATCTTGTCTTGTGATCCGTGATGGTGTTGACAATCCACGGACTGATGGCGTCTGACATGAAGTCATTCACGAGCGTGTTGACAAAAGTAAATGCCGCCACCAGCGACCACTTGTACCACGTATCCAACGTCACGCCCATGAAGATCGTCCCAGCCGAGGGGCCAAACGTCACGAAGCGCGTCTCGAGGAGCCCTATGTCCTTAAACACGATTGCAACGATGCACAGCCACACCATGAGCAGCGCCACGGCGAGCCGCTTGTCCTCAAAGACCTTGTCTATGCATAAACACATGTCTCTGTGAGATCCTGCCCGCTGGTACCATTGGCAGCATTAATACAAATGAAATAAAAATACAGCCTGCTCAGCTTGCATCATGTGTGTCTTCTAACGGCGAACAGATGGGGCCTCGCTTCTTGCAACTGGCATCTGTCTGAATATATCATACCAATCCACGAGCAGCGGGTGGAAGAATTGATCTCGTTCCTGAGCACTTTTTAATGTGTCATATATTCCCTGCGTGCTCAACTTGAAGAGCTTCGCCAGCGCGCCAAGTGCCAACATATTTGACGTGCTCGCGTTGAACATGGACTTGTAGTTGGCGTTCCTGCCTCCGCGGTCCTGCTCTAGTTTCACCATGAAGTGGTGCAGGCACAGCCCGATTTGCGCTGAGAATTCCTGATTTCGCCTCAGCGCACGGAAGAGCTCTTTAGGTGACATTTCTAGCCCTCGCAGGTTCGACAACGCAGAGGGGATAAACATCGTGATGAGGGCCTCCCCTGCAGATTCCACTAGAGGCGAGAGCGTGTGCGTGTGCTCCCTGGTCCAGCCGTCCGCGAAGTCCCGCTGCATCTGCAGAGTATCCTTCACCACATCTGCTGACTTGGTCTCGCCGCTGACGCCGCAGCCCTCGAGGAAACGCCGCACGTATCGCTCAGCGTAGCGTTTGGACGCATCTTCCCTATCGCTGCCCTCGTAGGCATCATCAGGGCAGCACCAGACGGCGTTGATGGAGCAATGCTGTAGCCCCTGCATTCGGAGCGCGAAATCGTGATCTGCCTTCTCTGCGGTTTCCAGGCAAAACTTGAGGTACATTGCGCCTACCGTGCACAGCACCATGGGCGCATCGGCTGGCAGGAAATGCACATATGGAATTGCTTCCATCGCTGGGATAGGGGTTACACCAGATACTGCTGTATATATTGGTGTATCCACTTCACCTGCTTGGCTGTGCTTGGGATATGGCACGCCAATAATGTGCGGGGCTCCAGTATCATCATCAACAGACTTCATTGTGTATGGTGTTATCCAAAAGCCTATACCTTCTGTATGCATTGGACCGGAATGTGAAAAGCGTTCCACGAAAAACGTGTATTGTTTGACATTAAAGCGAGTTTTGGGGTAATACACCTGAATCTTCTTTTTTTTTTTGGTGGCTATTGCTGCTGCAGCGCTTGGTGAGGACGATCCTGCGCTGTCGTCATCGCTATCACTATCTAATACAACAGCACCAGAAGGGCCGGCAGCAGCAGCTGCTGCAGGACCCCCACCAGCAGCCGCAGGGGGTAGTGCAGCAGCAGCCGCAGGACCCCCACCAGCAGCCGCAGGGCCTGGTCCAGCAGCAGCCGCAGGACCCCCACCAGCAGCCACAGGAGGAACCGGAGCATTTACCATTCCTGTTTGTGGAGGGGTAAACAACTGTTCCCATTGCACAGCGAGCCCTTCCGTTTTCCCTGCCTTTCGTTTACATGCATACTTACCTTGCATCCAACACCCTCCTTACCTGCTGCCGCCACAGAGTTATATACGCCTCGCTCACGACCAGCCCGGCCACGCCATGCTGTCCACCTTTTCACACGCGTACTCCGTCCATGATAACACCTTCTTGGTGCGCTTCACGTATCCGTCTGCGCACCGCCAAGTGCAACCGCTCGCCCATACGGCGTTGTCCGCGGGCATTGTCGCGTCGCTGCAAGGCACGTCGCACGCAAAATCAGCGTATGCCGAGCACCGTGTCGCAGTGAATCCAGGGGGGCAGTCGGTGTTGATCGTGCACTCCATACAATCGGTTGCACCACTTGATCTGAAGAAGCCTGGCAGGCATTGGCGCTTGCAGTCGGTGTTGTCCGCGCCGACTACCCAGACCTCGTTTGGACGCAGCGCCGGCGAGCACTCAGTACACACAAAATGTCGAGACGACCCCGGGCACACGGTCCAACGCAGCCCATAGCCACACTCGCTGCTGCATTGCACACATGACGCCTCACTCGACGAATCTGCGGCATACCAGTCCTCCGCACACGAGGCACACGCTGTCATTCCCTCCTCCCTGTACAGGCCTTCAGGGCATGGCACACAGGCGGTAGCGCCAGTGCCATCTGTGGTCCATCCAGGAGGACAGACTGCACACGGTGACGACTGTAGTGCCCAGTCCACACCCTCTGCCACGGATATGCTGATTGGATTGAATGCCGACAATGCACAAGCAGCACAACCCTGCCCTGCGGCAATGCCATTTCCTAGAGGGCATACACATGACATTCCATCGTCAGACAGACGCGAAGGCGTGCGGCACATGCAAGCGTCGAGTGACGGATTAGGCACTCTGAATCCAGTGCAGTTTGAGCACCGAACTCCATCCATACCTATCGTTCCTGCATAAGCAGAGCATGGGGCACACACGCGAGGAACAACGCTCTGCAAATAGCATCCCTTGAAGCCACACTCGTCGTTGGAACAGGCATAGGGCAGGATCCAGTCGGGAATCACACTTGTTTCATCCCATGCTGGTGCTGGAATCACACACCCGGCATTCACCATGGTGCCATTGTACTGGCACATGCACTCGCTTATGCTTGTTGCATTTGTCCTTGCCGTTGTGGCCCACTCAGGGCATCTCGTGCAGTCTCCACTGCCGTAGTATCCAATAGGACATGGTGAGACATATACTGTGGTGCAGTCCTCGACATATCGGAATGCAGACGCAAGCAGCACCCCACACGGTGTACAGGACCAGTCAAATGCACCAGTGCAATTGGACAGGATGAACCCAGGCCCGCATGTGACCCCCGAGGAGCACTGGGTGCATACTCCTGTGGAGGACACATACTGGCCTGGATTACACGGGGCACACGAGAGCCCTGCGAGCGACGTGGTGCCAAGCTGGCATCTCTGCTGCGCGGCCGTGATGCTTATTGTATGTGTACCATTGCCTGCATACACAGTGGTACCTGAGGCATCTGCGCCCAGCCACATCAAATTATCTGGAACAGCGGCGCCTGCGATGCTCTGGATGGTCCTGAGCCCCGTGTCAATCTGCATGAGCCCCCTGTCTGTGGCAAATAGGAACAGCGTGCTTCCTAGCACAGGTGTTAGCATCCTGGGGTACGCCAGCCCCAGCGTCCTGTCGTGACAGTTCGAACGCAGCGTGCTGACCCGTGTGAGCGCCGACCCAGGGTAGTCAACCACTGCCTCAGCGAGCCGGCAGTTGATGCGATCGAGGATGAAGACACGGTTGGTTTGGAAGGAGGCCAGTGACAGCGTGTCCCCAAAGCGTGCCTCATCACGCGCCCCGTCCACGTTGCCGATTGAGTCTGTGCCGATCAGCAGGTCTGCCCGGCGCCCGCACTCGCTGTTATCTGTGCGGACCCCGTCGCGAAACGTGGTTCCAGGCAGCGACGCGGACAGGTTCAGGAACGACACAAATGATGCGTTACAGAAGCTCAGGTATAGATAGTTTGACGCGCCCATCGACACGCTGGAGGCGCTGCATACCCTGCCAGGCAGACGCCATCGGTGCTCGATGTGTCCCTGATAGTAGGAATTGGTTACCCACCACAGCAGATTCCTGTTATTGAAGCCCATGTCGCGCTCGAGGAATGCAAAGTATCCAGCATATAGATTACCCCCAGACAACAAGGGAGGCGCGGCGACCACCATGTAAAAGCGGTGGTAGTCCAGGCTATCACACGTCAGCGCATAGAGCGGCGTGTCCTGCACATACCCCTTTGAGGCGACGTAGGCAGGGCAATATGGCGCGTCTGATGGATATGTGCCATCAGACGGCTTCACCCGTGTGAAAAACTGCGTGGGGGTCACTGCAACCCCTGATTCGGCGTCATAATATACCACTCCAGGAAGGCTCCAGGTGGAAACAGTGAAAGACACCGACCCCTCAACACCACTCCAACCGACCGCGCTCCAGGGCAGCGATACGGAAATGCATTGCCCCCCAGATAGGGCATACCCAGCCACTGGGCACTGGAAGCGCGTGGGGCTCACGCACGCCTCGCCGACGCGAGTATACCCCTGGTTGCACTGGATGCCGCACACAAAGGACATAGGATCGATTCTGCCATTCACTGGCGCGTTCTGGCACGGCACACAGTCTGCCACCGTCGCAGCGCGCCCGCGCTCTGAGGTGGTGCCTGAGGGACACGAAGCGGCAGGCGCACCGTAAAAGCCAGGCACGTTGGCATACGCCCTGAGCACCGCTGGCCGATATGCACAGCTGTATGGGTCTCCATATGTGAGGCCTCCTGATACAAACTCAAACTTCGAGACAAACGTCTCAGGTAGCTGACATGCAAAGCATTGCAGAGTGTAATTAGCGCTGGCATACAGGTAGTAGCCCACGCTGCACTGAAAGTATGCCCCACACAGATCCGCCCTAGATAGGACCCCCCCTCGCGTCACCGTCTGATGTGCCGCCGCGATGCCAACGGCATTCAGATTGCACGCTGCGCACGTAGACGCCCCCGTCGTGGCGTCGCATATGGGAAAAGCCCCAGGACTGCACTCACCGCTGCAGGTGGCGCGACCCATGACATCGCACGACATCCCAGTCGAGCACGGCTGGCAATACGCCCCCGCAGCAGACCAACCAGGAGGGCAGGGCACGCATATGCCCTGCGTCTTGGGCTTTATGCAGAGAAATGCAGATGGCGTCGAGGAGTCCTGCCACGACACCTGACATCCCGTGATGTTGTCTGCAGGATAATCGCAGAATAGGCCAGTGCATGGAACCGACGCGTTGCATGCCATTCCTTTGCACACCGTGTTGAACCCCCCTGAACAGTTTGCCACAAGGTTTCCCGCCGCGCACGTACTGCAGGTGGTGCACACCCCTGCAGAGGTGCTGCTGCAGCCTTTGGCGTACTTTCCAGCTGGGCACGTGACGCACTGTGTGGTGATTCCAAGCTGTCCGTGGATGGATACCAGAAGCTGCGACGCTGTGATAAGCCACACAGAGAAGGTAGATCCTGTCATTCAGGCGAGGCGCTCGTTGCACATCGTTATATACACCAGACCCCCGTTTTTACTGCAACAGGTGATGTATTTAAGTGGCATGATTTTTCTCTGCTACCATCACTTAGATTATATCTACTGAAGCCGAAATGTTCTCAAATTTGACCACTTTCCAGCCGTTGAGCATGTACTCTGCCTATGAGGCAAGCATCAACGAGCTCACGAAAAAAAACAAAGCAATGAGTAAGGAAACAGAGACAGTCGTAGGTATCATGGTAATCGCCAACAGGCAAAAAGACGAAGCATTCAAAAAACTCTCTGTCGCAGATGCTACCATCGCGGAGTTGACGGCCAAGAACGTGGCAGCACTGGCTGAAAACGAGACGGCAAAGGCGACCATTGCAGACATGAGCAATCGAATCATCCAGCTCAACATAGTCACCAGTGGTTCGAAAATTCTCATTGACAATGAAAGGGGCGAAAAGCGCCGTCTGGAAGCAGACAATGATACCCTGAGCGACCGGCTCGGCGCCGAGCAGAACAAGCGCCGCGGGATGGAGGCGACCATTGAGGATCTCCGCTCTGACAAGGAGGATTTGAAAGACGAAGTCCGCCTCTTGCAGGCTGAAGTCGAGCGTCTCGAGCGCGAGAAGGAGGAGGCCTTGCGTAACCAGCTCAACGGCGAGCAGAACAAGCGCCGCCGTATGGCAGATTCCATCGAGGATCTCCACGCCGACAACGAGGATTTGAACGACCAAGCCGGCATCTTGCAGGTTGAAGTCGAGCGCCTCGAGGCTGAGAACAACCAAGTCGGCATCTTGCAGGTTAAAGTCGAGCGCCTCGAGGCTGAGAACAAGCTCCTCCGGGAAGACAATGAGATCTACATGGCTGCTATTCGCTGCCTTCCAGTGATCAAACCGTACTGAAGTGCTGCAACATAGCCTTCATCAAGGGTACTCATTGGTTTGGGGACTCACGCACCCCTCCCTCCTCTACACGACCCTGCCACGACGATTCTCTTTCACAATCCGATCTCGATCGCGCGCGCATCTATCCGCGTTCCGCATGTATCCTACAGCGGGATAACGCGGTCTGCAACGCCCGTTATTTAAGAAAATCTTATTGCCTATGACCACGATAATGGACTCACCACTATTGCCCTCATCATCCCACTACACCCCCGAGCATCCATTTGAAACCCTCGACGCGTGCCCTGACTCGGTTCGCGCCGCGGTCATAGAACGCATGCACGCCGCGCTTGCAGCAGATGCCACACCCGACCATGCCGAAACACCGCTGGTGGTCCCAGGCGACCAAGCGCCCCATCCCACCCCACCGCTGCTCATAGGCAGCATCTGGCGCCAGCTCAACAGCCTGCGCGTGATGCGCCAGTATTGCCACACACTTTCCCGTATGTGCCGCGAGTATGCCTTCCTGCGAGGGCATTCCATCACCTGCGTACACGGACTGGAGTGGTTCTCCAGCCTCAACCAGCCCATGCTCCTGTTAAACGACGGCGTACGCGCTGCCCTTGAAGACATGCTGACCAAGGCAGCCGTGCTGCACAAGGGCATGTCGCGCGAGCGCCTGGCCTATGAGATCCATTCACGGCTTCCGTGTCCCGACCGCGACCTGCTTCGCCTGACCATAGGGATGCACTTTCCAGGCGCACGCGAGTACGAGGTGGACATATGCCGCCATATGATGACAGTAGAGGGTCTCTCCTATGATAAGTGGCTCGCCCGCTTCTTCACCTGGCGCTCCGCTGGCCTGTATTACCCACTGGCCGTCGCAGCTCGGCGGATGGCAAGCCCCGAACAGTGGCCCATTTCGTCGCAGCTCGCGTCCACTCCCGTGTATACGGCCTTCTTTGAGGCTCTCAAGAGCCTGTCTGCACCCAAGTCACAGGCAGAGCACTTCCAGGCACTGGCCACTCTCGTCTCCACCTGGGAAGAGGATAACACGGGTGCCACACACGCGCTAGCAGGCACGCTCGATCGCCTCGCGGTGCTCATGCGCGTCAAGTCAAACGGTCGACGCGAAAACCCGCTGGATTTCAGCCTGGACGACGCCCTGGATGCTTTTCCTGTACTGGACAGCAACGGCTTGTCAAGTGCCAACAGTATGTTTCCAAGCCGCTGTGCAGACTACTCCACCTGGCGCTCGCTCAAGGCCGCTGTGGAGGACGTATTCCCTCCGAGCACGCTCTGTGCGCCTCTGACCAGACCGCGGCGCTCCACATGGGGCTTCTCACGCCTCACGCTAGAGCTGCTGCCAGGACCCACCCTGCGCTTCAAAGAGCGTGCGCTTGGGCTCGTTCCTGGTACACATGATATCGCGGCGGCCAGGCAGCAGCAGCAGCAGCAACCCCAGCAATCGCTAATGGCAATCAGAGAGCACAGCGTGACGTTCGCAGATGATTTTGACGCAGACCACAAGGAACAAGAGGACGTCGACCCCACAAAGGAAAGAAGTCAGCATCCCTCTGCTCTCTTCTCAGACTGCCTAGCCGCCCAGACATCAAACCGCGTGCAGGACGTCTTGTGGCGTATGGGTGAGCTCCTCCTGACACCAGACATCGCGTTGTGCATGCTCTATCCCACTGTGGCGCTTGCGAGTCTGGACGGGGCAAGCGACCCGGTGTGGCAGCGCTACTCAGAGCTGTGTCTTGATCGCGAGCACCTGCTGGAGTGCATGTGCCCATCGCCATCTCGAGGCGCAGAGGAATTGCTCGGCAAGGAGCACTTCACGCGCTATATCGCGAGGCTAGAGGCATCACTTCCTCCCGTGCACTGCATCGAATATGATCGCCCAAGGGAGGCCTTGCTCTGGCGTGTTGACATTCCCCAGAGACTGTTGTTCTATGTAGGCGAGGCAGACGCCATGCACCCAGCGGCGTCCTCTCGTCATACTGCCAAGAAGATCCTGATCAACGGCAAGTCCCCTGTGCGCACAGTCGGCAGAATCGCGATGCTGCTCGACGCAGCTTCGCCATGCTCAGAGATCGCCATCCGCACCTCGCTCCGCAAGTTCGCTGCTGCCAGCCTGCTGCAGCATCCAGGAAACGTCGTGCTCGTCAAGGGCTACGGGCCAGTAACCTCCACGACCCTCGCCGAGACGCTCTCCAGCTTCGCCCTCTCACCCGTGCAGAATCCCACCTTGCGCCTCCTCGGGCAGCCCCCGCCTCGCTGGGGCGGTGACTCGATCGACGAGCGGTACGCCGAGAAGCAGACGGGGTCAAACGGGTTCCGCTTCCGCGATTGGATTGCTATGCACGCGAACCAAAACGGAACACACCAGAGCAGGCTTGCTGCGCACGTGGTCCGGTTCAGCTCGCTCTACCACACCAAGCTTCCATGGCTCGGCGAGGACGGGCGCGTGCGGTGGGTACGCATGGCCTGCACGACACCCCCGGAGAACCGCACCCTGCAGGGCCGCACTCTGCGCCAGGCGGTCGAGTCACGGTATATGCACGACCTGCGCATGCTTCCCGTCCGCACTCAGGGCGACACAGTTCTCCGTGCCAATGCAGAGATCTACACAGAGGGACAAAACAGCGTCGCCATCGCCTATGCCACTACAGGCGGGACATGTGCGCGGCTGGAGCTTATAGCCTTCCAATTTCCTTGCAATGAGGGTCCCTATGAGGGTATTTAAATTGACTCGGTCGAGCCAACGCTCACGTGCTCATTTGTATCTGAAAAAAACCAACCAACCGTGCGCCATGTCGTTTGATGAACCAGAAACTCTTGAGGTGGATGACGAGGTGCTCTTGCTTACCAGCGGCGATGAATCGCCAAAAACACAGGAGTATATGGATGCCGACCCAGAGGAAACCGGGAGCGATGAGGAGGTGGAAGCACCTTATCCCCTTTTGAGATATGGAAGGAGCACTGCAATGAGCCTGGCCATTGCTGAGCCTAAACCCGACGAAGGCAAAACTGATGATGAGGAAGAGCCTGAGGAAGAGGCCAAAGAGGAGGACGAAGTGGAAGAAGAAGAAGCGGAAGAGAAAGTTGGAGAGGAAGCTGAAGTGGAAGAAGAAGAAGCGGAAGAGAAAGTTGGAGAGGAAGCTGAAGTGGAAGAAGAAGAAGCGGAAGAGAAAGTTGAAGAGGACGCAGACGAGAAAGTTGAAGAGGAAGCTGAAGAGAAAGTTGAAGAGGAAGCGGAAGAGGAAGTGGAAGAGGAAAAGATTATCGCTCAAACACCTCTTCCGTTCGCCAAACGGTTCCAGAAACAGCGCCTCTCTTTGCTTGAACAGAGTGAAGATGTCACCCCGCAACCCGTCAAAAAACAGACGATCGCCACACCGCTTACAGCGAGGAGCGTCTCCTTGGACCTCTTTGGTGTCTCGCTTGAAAACGAAGATGACCTGGAGGAGGTGGCACCAGAAATGACTGACGAAGAGCAGGGTTGGATCACTGTAAAGCAAGTTGAATCCACCGACAATGACATGCGAGTGTCGAGGATTGAAGAAGTGATACCCAATGTATTACAATTCGAGGTTTGTGACGAAGGATCTGCTGAGGACTCAAGTGATTTCGAGTCACTGCGTACCGCGAAGAAAGCGAGGACGACAACTGCCAAACCAGAAACACAGAAATTCTGGGAGCTTCAGAATGGCGCCCTCTATCGCTACACCGCAAGCAAGAAGCTGGTGGGATCATTCCTCCCCACGGATGGCGGGGAACACGAGCTCATCATGATGCCCACGAAGCTCAAGCAATTTGACCGCCTCACCTTCGCAAACGGAAAGTATTACACCCGTCGGGCCACGCCTGTGTCGTTCATATATGATGCAAGCAAGAAAGCCGACCCCGTGACCCACAGGAAGCAGTCAAAGGAGTTCCACGAGTTCGTCACCACCTGGCACCCTGACAACATCGAGCGCGCTTTCTACTCCATGTACAAGCCGCGCAACTGAGCACGGCTTCTGTCGTCTCTTTTTTTCCCCACGCCTTCTACTCCATGTACAAGCTGCGTAATTAAGAACGACTTCTGTCGTCTCTTTTTTTCCCGCGCGCATGCATGCCCTCGTGTCCTCCTTCACGCAAGTTCGTGTTGAAGACTGCAACCTCTGAAC
>Ga0247833_1006978_pt1 | contig 12203 bp, 9 predicted proteins | sample LaCruzMarch2015__7_FD_187117 | JGI IMG/M metagenome (GOLD analysis project Ga0247833, IMG submission 187117) | Freshwater microbial communities from meromictic Lake La Cruz, Castile-La Mancha, Spain - LaCruzMarch2015_8m | ecosystem: Environmental > Aquatic > Freshwater > Lake | place: Spain...
GTACGGGCGTGGTTTCGGCTATACCCGATCTGTCGCCGGCAGTGCGCGTTCGGCTGGTGAGGTCTCCGGAGTGAGTGCGCTTCCGGAAACTTTTGACGCGATTGTAGTTGGCAGCATCACCCGCAACCTTGATCTCGCGATGAAAATGCTTGTTAAATCCGAACCGGAGAGGACAATCTGGATTCACGGGGAGGATCTACCACCGACCATGGATGAGGTGAGTCAGTACCGTAGATCTAAGGTGCACATGTTCGTTCGAGCTATTCACGTGGACAAGTAGGGGTGCACAAGTTGGACGGGGAATTGTCGGTGATTGAGCGAGCGAAGAATGCGGTGCTCCGGCAGCACTGGCTAATGCCGACTCTGGTAGCGGTGATTTCCTCCATTGGCTTGAACCAGAGCCAGTGGGCGTTCCGTAATGCAAATGTTGATCGGCTGCCTGGGGGGTACTTACTCCAGGAGTGGCCATCGGAAGTCATGATGCAGACCCTTGCGCTGAAGGACATGTTTGCCTTTGGTCCGATGGCGCTCTGGTATGACCACGTGAACCCGCCCATGCAAGATGCACTCAGATACGCATTCTCCTTGCCCGACATAGTGCATCGAATGCCGCCGAACTACGCGGCGGTAGATCTGCACCTTTACCTGACTTATGCGTGGTGTTTCGGGCTAATAAACGCGATCGTTTATCTGTGGGTACGCGACCTAACCAAAAATGGTTGGTGGGCTCTTGCAGTTACTGCCCTGTGGGCCATCGCTCCGGGTTATTTGACGAATATGATGCTGCTCGAATCGACGCCACTTGCGATGCTATTTATTTCTTGGGCGTTCTACTTGCTTTACAGATTTCTCCAAACGCGCCGCTTGGCCTACGTGAGTTGGTTCTTGGGCGCAACTCTGCTGGCTTCCCTGGCGCGCAACATCACTCAGGTTCATGTTCTTCTGGTAATCGTTGCCTTCGTGGTAGCGACCTGGTGGTTGGCCAAGCGTCGCACTTGGTGGATCATGGCGATTAACGTCATCCTGCTAGCACTGCTCTTCTTCATGCCGGTTAAGCAATACGTGATGTACGGGACAACTGATACCTCTAGCGTCTCGGGTCTGCATCGCGTGGGGATGATCTGGGTGAACCCGCATACCGTCCCTGAGCCGGAGTTCCCAGACGACGTTCTCGGCAATGCTGAGCGCTTCCAGAGTAAATACAACAACACTGATTACATACGCGACAATTACCGACTGACCCAAGGCTCCTACGATGCTTGGATCCACAATCCAATTGGTTCTGGTACCGCGTTCCTCAGGAGCCTGACAATTACGGTTCCCGAAGCGCTGCGCCCCAGTTCGCAATACACTGAAAATGCCATTGTTACTGAGCTACCGTGGCGAGGGGTCTACGACTGGGTCTTCTCGGGTTGGCGCTATCTGCTACTGCTCGCGGGTTCGGTCGCTGTCGTGTGGTTCACGCGCGGCACGCGTGGCATGGGCCGCCTGGCCCGACGATACGGCTGGTTCATTGGCTTCTACGCACTTATCGCGGCGCCGGTATTTTGGTCGAACCGATTCATTCCTGGTGAAGAGAACCTTGGCCCTATCTGGACTGATGCCATTCGTCTGAAGATGTTCATCGAGGTTCCGCTCGTAGCATTGGTTGCGTACGCCGTGTGGTTAGTGCCGGGGTTGTTGCGCCGCCGATCAATTGGGAGGTAGCGGGTTGCTTTTCATGACTGTGCCGACTGCAGGTGCTCATCCGGAACTCCTCGAAGCACTGATTCGAGACTGCGGATTGCCGCCGGAGCACATTGTCGTGGTTGAAACAGCGCCTGGCGTGGCGTTATCGGAGGGTGTTGTGCGCATCGAGTGTCACGGCCCACCTCGAATCCAGCACTGGTGGACGCTAGGTATCAATGAGGCGGAGTCACGGGGCGCCACCGCGGTGGCAGTGTTGAATGATGACATCACTTTGAATCAAGATACGCTCCCGCTTTTATATGAAGCTCTTTCCCGTACGGGGGCGGCAATCGCGAGCCCGTCTCGTCCTGGAGTTCGCAACGGTGTCCACCGACGGCCGCTGATCCCTTATGAACCACGACTGTGGGGCAGCATTTGGATGCTCGATCTGGCAACGGGGCTGCGACCAGATTCTCGTTATATTTGGTGGTACGGAGACAACGATCTTGACCTTAGAGCTCGAAGGCACCATGGTGGTGTTGTGCTGGTTCCCGTTGAGTACGAGCATGTGCACCCAAGCACGGCGACATTTAGGTCGCCTGAACTTTTAGCAATCGCAGAGCGAGATGGGCAGAGATTTGAAGCGGAGAATCACTGGCTGTTGCGTATTTCTCGCTTGGTGAAGCGATGGAGTAAGCGGCTGCATCTTGAACGTGGAGGTCAGTATGAGACCGGCTGACGTTGCCGCTGTGGTCTGCACAATGAACTCCATTTCGGGGATAGAAAAGTGCCTTGTGAGTCTGCGCGCTGCTGGAGTCGGTGAGCTCGTAGTCGTGGATGCAGCGTCAACAGATGGCACCCTCGAGGTCGCCGAGCGCTTGGCCGATCAGGTGCTTGCAGATCCCGGGACCGGCCTAGGTCGAGCTCGCAACCTCGGGGTCGCTGCTACGTCACTGCCACTAATTTTGAACATGGGGTCAGACAACGTGATGCCGCCCGGCCAGCTCTCCCGAATGATTGATGCCTTTGAAGGGTCTGGGCTCCAGGGCGTTAGTGCTCGCACGGTGATCGAAGGTAGTGACTATCCAAGTAGGGGTTTGAACGCATGGCGCACCGGAAGGTTCGCGCCTGGGCCGGCCCTGGTGATCGGCACCCCTACGCTCTTCGATGGTGAACTCCTACGGGCCAACCCGTATGACCCCACGCGACGCTTTTCCGATGATTCCGAACTCTGCGAACGCTGGACTCGTGATTTCGGTGCCAAGTTTGCTATTTCTGACGCGTACGTCGTAGAGATAGGTAAAACCTCTTGGGATGAAGTCCGGATCCGGTGCAAGATGTATGGAATCTCCGATGAGGAGGTTTTCCGGCGTGGTCGAGAGGCAGGATGGTCACCGAAGCGACAGGCATCTAGCTTGCTGCACCCTTTGAGGGCTGATGTGATCAAGCCTTTAACGCGGTTGGAGCCTAAGGACGCGGTGTTGAGCTCCCCGTTCCTCGCCGCATTCGCCGGGATGCGTTACTACTACTGGCTCACGAAGGCCATCGGCCGATGAGTGCCACGAAATTGGAAGCTGGCGCTCCGAGCGCGCCGGCAGCTACTCCGGTACGCCGCGATATTCAAGGATTGCGGGCGATCGCGGTTCTTGCGGTGATCGCGTTCCATGCGGGGCTGCCCGTCCCCGGGGGTTTCATTGGCGTGGATGTTTTTTTCGTCATCTCGGGCTTTGTGATCACTGCGCTCTTGCATCGCGAATGGCTTTCAACTGGAACGATCAGGTTCCGCCGGTTTTATGTGCGTCGTTTCAAGCGCTTGACTCCGGCGTTAGCACTCATGGTGTCAATAACTGTTGTTTTGTCGATAGCGATCCTTTCGCCTTTTGGTACTCAACAGGTCACCGCGCAGACGGCGATCGGGGCGATGTTCCTTGTTGCGAACTTGGTGATCTCTAGAAGCACAGGTGGCTATTTCGACTCTGCAGCTGAGATTAATCCGCTCCTGAACACTTGGTCGCTATCGGTAGAGGAGCAGTTCTACCTCGTGTTTCCGGCGTTACTTTTTTCTGGCTGGTGGGTTGCCCGTCGGCTTGGTCGGGCCAAAGCGATACCTGGCCTGCTGGTTCTCCTTGTCGCGATGATGTCATTTGGTGCGGCTTATCTAAATGCTGCCGGGCAACTTGGGCCCCGCACTGAATTTCTCTTTGGATTTTACGGCCCGGCCAGTCGCGCTTGGGAGTTCGCGATTGGGGCTTTGATCGCGTTAATCCTTCCCCGCATTAGTCGATTGAGCGCAGGCGTCGCTCAATTCCTGGGCTTCTTGGGAGCCCTAGGGCTCGGCGCCTCACTGTTCGTTATTACCGAGAGCACGCCCTTTCCCGGACCATGGACTTTGCTCCCGGTGTTGAGCACGGCCGCACTGATTGTTGCGGGGTCGGCCATGCCATCGGCGGTAAGCCGCCTGCTGTCAACGCGCCCAATGGTGATTGGTGGTGATTATTCCTATTCCCTATACCTGTGGCATTGGCCATTGATCGTCTTCGCATCTCTCATTTGGCCGATGAACGGCACGGTACTAGTCGCGGCGGCGGTTCTATCGGTAGGCCCAGCGGTGGCTTCTTATCGCTGGCTTGAGCAGCCAATTAGACGCGCGCCAAATCCAACTCGAGGGCGATTGGTCGCCTTATTTTCTGTAGCAGTGCTTGTGCCATCGATTCTCGCGGTGGGGTTGTGGGTGGGCGCAAATAAGTCTTGGGGAATTGGCGACCTAAGCGGCGCCAGGACTGCTCAGCAGACTTGGGAGCGATTGTCGGAAGAGTGCCTTGACCTCAGTACGACTTTGTCTGTAACCAGTCAGGTGGGTGCGGAGGGTTGTGTGTGGAACCCAGAGGGCTCAGGTATGCCGGTTTATTTAGTCGGCGACTCTGCCGCAGCCCAGTATCTTGCTGGCGTTAGGTCGGCGGCCGACAAGTTTGATAGCCCACTGCGTTTAATTGCCGCCGCGCATTGCCCGCTCACAACTGCCTCCCGAGTGAACAACACCACCGGTGAGGTGACTGACCTAGCATGCGCTGCGCACAATGCTGAGGCTTTACGGATCCTTGAATCCTCGCCACCAGGGTTTGTCCTCCTGGCAACATCAAACCGATATTGGTATGTCGATGACGATCTCTTTGTAACTGCTCCGGGTAATCGCCAAGTGACTATCGAACAGAGCCGCGCCACTCTTGAGGAAGGCCTCTTGAGCGCGGTCGATGCGCTGCGCTACGCCGGGCAGCGCGTTGTCGTGCTCTCGCCCACCTATACGTTCTTGAACGGTCAACTTTCGACTCCTGAGCGTATGCCGATGTTTCGCCTCGCGGCAGGGTCCGAGGGCCTTGGGGTAGATGTGGGAGACCTTGAGCCCGGTCAGTTGGAGGCGCGCAAGGCCATTGCGCGCGTTTCTGAGGCTACGGGTGCACAACTCATTGACTTTGAAGCTTGGCAATGCCCGCAAAGTCGATGCCCGGCTTTAATTGGCGAGGCACTTGTTTACGCCGACTCCGCGCACTTGAGTCAACAGGTCTCAGCACTCCTAGCGGAGCGATTCGCGGCGGTCATTGGCGGCTCTTCAGCTTCCGACTAGCATCCTTGATGTCTGATAGGTGAAGGGAGTCGGTCAATGGCGGCAGGGTGTTCCCCGGTGACGTTTCGGCCGACCGCGCCGGAGGCCTTGTACCTCGCCGTCCTCGCGGCTCTCGCTTTCCTAATTCAGTTTCTAATAACTCCTGCTGTTCCCTCTGGCCCTGATGCCACAACCTATTTAGCGATAGCACAGGAGCAACTCGCCAATTCCGGCTTCTGGAGCGACCCGGATTCGCTCGTGCGCAACTTCTGGTCAGTCGCCTACCCAACTGTTCTTGCTGGGCTCATGCGGGTGTCCGGTGGCAGCCTTGGTGTGGTGGTACTACTGCAATCAGTGCTGACCTCAACATTGGTAGTTATTCCTTGGATCCTTACGCGACGCCTGCCGAAGTTGGTCCAGTACGTCGCTCCCGCTGTGCTGGTCTTAACTCCGGGCCTTTGGTGGATGGGGACGACGATCGGTTACGAGGCAACCCTGGCTTGGTTGTTGGGTTTCTCGCTGGCCATAGCTTGGATCGTGTTTGAGCGCGGGCGTAGCACTTCGTCCACGTATCGGCGATTAGATATCGGACTCGCGTTGGTATCGGGGCTGCTAGCGGCGGGTGCCTTACTCACGCAGTCAAAGGTGCTGGTCGTGTTACCGGTAATTGGCTACCTCCTTTTTAGGGGTGGACGAGGCCCGTTAGTTGCGGGCTTTACCGGGCTGATCTTGGGTTTGCTTCCCTGGATGATTCGTAATCTGCTGGTCCTAGGCACGCTCAACCCGCTGTCCAATAATGGCGGTTACAACTTGTGGGTCGGTAATAATCCAGACGCGGCAAACGGCGGTTCAATGCTGATCGCCCCTCCCGTTCCCACTGGCGAATCGATGACTTCGGCAGCCGTGAAGTTCATCGTGAGTCAGCCGGAGCGCTGGATTGAATTGCTTTGGAGCAAGGCTGGCCGCCTAATGCAGCCTGTATTTGTTTACCCGGAGCAGCTTCCAGTCGGGCCGGCGCGCGGCCTCCTGCACTTCTACGCTGGGCTCCTCAGCGTCCTCATTGCAATCGGGGTCGTGGCCTTTTTGGGTGCCTGGTTGCTAGGCGGGCGTAGGAGGGTTCTATCGGTTACTCCGCTTGGGGCATTCGTAGCACTTTGGTTCCTCGTTCACCTTCCATTCATTGCTGAATCTCGTTACATGACGTCAATACTTCCGGTGACTGTCACGGTTAGCGTGTCGGCATGGGCTTGGGTCTTTTATCGTTGGCGTGGTTCTCAATCGATATCGGCTGACGAGGCGCATGCGCAGGTGCAATCCTTGGAGCGTAGGGGCATGCCGGTATCGCTGGATCTGTCGGTACCTAGTTGGCGCTCTGAAGAAATCGTTGTGGACTCCACATGTATCGAGCAAACCAGCACACTGATGGTTCCTGCGCAAGAATGTGGTTTGCCAGAGGAGCAGCACTCATGGCCGGCTCTTTTTGTGCGCACCCTAAAAGATGTGTTGCTGGACGTGGATTCAGGTCTAGTTTTCGCTGGCGACCGAGTAATCGCCCAGTCTGGAAGTGGTACTCGAGCCTCACGGGATTCAGCATTTGTATCCGGAGCGACTTTTCGTCTTCAAGAGGTAACGCCCACTAATTTGCGCGGTCCGATCGCCCCACTAGGCGACGTTCACCATCACTACCACTTTGTAATGGAAACACTTCCGCGAATTTTGCACGCAAGGGCTTACCGGCCCGATGTTACATTTGTGACCAGTGCTGTCCTCGCACCAAAATACCTTGCTTTGTTAGAAGCATGGGGAATTAATCTGGTGGTTGCGGTCAGTGGCTCGGTGATGAAGTCAAGTGAGGTGATACTTGTTGATCAACCTCAACTTTTCTGGCCCCGTAGGGTAGATGTAGACGCTGTCCGAAGCGAGTTTGTTCGCGACAACTCCCCTGCAGCTATGGACGAACGAATCTACGTCTCCCGTAAAAATGTGTCACGCTCGCTGCGCGATGAAGATGTTCTCCAAGCGGCGTTATTGGAACTAGGAGTCAGGTCAGTTGTTTTGGAGGACCTTTCATTTGTTGAACAGGTGAAGCTTTTCAGGGGCACCAGCCTTGTTGTCGCCTCACATGGTGCGGGTCTAGTCGGACTCGCCTTCATGAGTCAGGGGGCTCGAGTTATAGAGGTGACTAGTGGTGAAGTATTCGAGGAGTGCTACCGCAGATTGGCAGCGATACGGGGGCTTGACTACACCTGCCTTCAAATTTCGGGGTCAATAGATGCGCCGCAAGGTGAAGCGGGCGGTGTCATAGAACAACTGGCCCCACTCGGCCTCTAAGGCCAACGCACCTGCGTGGGGCCCGGTATCTGAGTTCGGACTACAACCCGAGGTCGACCATCATGCGCTGCAGGTCAGCAACGTCGAGCCACTCGTCATTGCTATCTGAGGTATAGGCGAATCCCTCGGGTACGGGATCACCCTCGGGCACCTTGAACCCACCCCAAATCGCCAAGGTGGGCTGCACTATGTAGCGGTCGGTGCGACGCACTGTTCGGCGGGAATCTTCGGTCGAGATCATTTCCTCGTGCAGTTTCTCGCCGGGCCTGATACCAACATCCACTAGTTCGGCGTCAGGTGCAACGGCCTTCGCAAGGTCTACGACACGCATGCTTGGGATTCTTGGCACGTACAACTCACCGCCGCCCATATCCGCGAATGAATCGATAACGAACGCGACCGCCTCCGGCAGCGTGATGAAGAACCGGGTCATCCGTCGGTCAGTGATTGGCAGTGGCTGCCCTTCCTCGGCTAGCCGGCGAAAAAACGGGATTACCGAACCGCGGCTTCCCATGACGTTGCCATATCGAACGACTGCGAAGCGTGTTCCCCCGGCGGCCGCGTAATGATTGGAGGAGATGAAGAGTTTGTCGGAAGTCAGTTTTGTCGCGCCATAGAGATTGACCGGAGATGAAGCTTTGTCGGTTGACAGTGCAACGACCTTTTTGACCCCGGCGTCTAGGGATGTCTGGATGACATTCTCGGAACCGAGGATATTTGTCTTCACGAACTCCATCGGGTTGTATTCCGCTGTATCGACCTGCTTGAGAGCGGCGGCATGAACTACATAATCGACCCCGCGTAGGGCCATTCGTAGCCGGTCGCGATCGCGAATGTCACCGAGGAAGAAACGCAGCCGGGTGTCATCACCCATGGCTAGGCGCATCTCATACTGCTTCAACTCATCCCTAGAGAACACCACCACTCTTTCTGGGTTGTGCGCCTCCAGAAGGTGAGCGGCGAATGCCTTGCCGAAGGACCCTGTCCCACCGGTGATGAGGACGGAGGCCCCTTCGAATGTATTCACTCGTGCTCCGTTCGCTATTAGCCTGGAGGCTTAGGTTACCGGGCGCCCGGGTTAGAAGCGGTAACGTCTCCCTGTGAGCAATATTCAGGCGCCAGCGAACTCGAGCAAATCAAGTTGGACATGGGCATTTGACCACCTACTTTTTTTTACCTGGTGGGTCCGAATTCAAGATGGTTTTCAAGCCTGGAACCGCTCGACGCGCCTCACGTTAGTCGGGCTTTGCGCTGTCGTTGGTGTCTCGGCGAGGCTGTGGGCGCAGACGCTCCCCGGCAACTGGGACTTTGGTCAATGGGTCAACGTTTCAAATGCGGCCCTGAGTGGCCAGGATCCGTATGCGCTTTTTGGTTACAACTATCCCCCGCCGTGGCTCATCACGCTTTCGGCTATGAACGCGGTGACCGCGTCAACTGATACTTTCCGGCTGCTGATCTCACTCCTGCTCATTGTCACGGACCTTGGCATCGCCTGGCTATTGGTGAGGCGTGGCTACGCACTAGCCGCGTGTGGTTTTCTACTTTCACCAGTGGTGATTGCGATCAGTGGGCAACATCAGCAGGTTGAGGGCATCGCGGTATTCCTCGCCCTAGCCGCGATGGCAGTTCTTGGGACCGCAGGAAAAACTACAAACCGAATTGTCGCTCAAGACTGGTGGGCGGTGCTCCTGCTAGGTTTGTCACTGTCGTTCAAACCGGTGTTCTTGATTTTGCCCCTGTGGCTAGCTCTGCGCCCTGGGCCTTGGCGGCCGAGAATCTTCAGGCTGCTTGCACCACTTGTGCTTTTCGGGTTGATCTTCGCCTCGGCCTTCCTCGTCTACCCTCCAAGAGAGATTATTGAGAAAGTCCTGCAACACAGTGGCGCAAACAACTCTCCGTTTATAAATGCATTCGTGCCGCAGCAACTCGCTCCGTGGGTGCTAGAACAGGGCGGCGGAAAGTTTGCCTTCCTAGTACTACTAATCGCCGCAGGATGGCTGTTTCGCAAACTCCCGGCCTTTGAACTTGCTCTCGCCTACACGCTCTCGGCGGTCGTCTTCTCTTGGGCGATGGTAAATCAATACCTCGCGGGCCCAATGGCGGCAGTTGCAATCTTTTTGAATCTCGGATTGCTTATCTGGTTCTTGCTCTCATCTGTCTATCTAGGTGGCAGTGAGGGAGTTCTTAACCTCCCGATCCTCAACTCAGTCCAGCCGCACGTGCTTTTGGACTGGGAGCGTGTGATGCAAGATCTCTTCCCGTGGGCTCTGCTGGGTTGGATCATTTTTGCCTTCGCCACTCGACTACCCGGGCGCCTCTACTTCTCCAAGCAGGCTCAGGACGAATTGAATAGGTAGCCCAGCAAGGATTTGCCTGTTTTCCAAGCCGGAAAGTGCGTCCCGCCAATTTCACGTTCGGATTCATCCACCGGGATCTCGCTCACAACGGCGCCGGTTGCGTAGGCGTGGTGCACCATCTCAAGGTCTGCCGTCACACCAGACGGGCGTAGGTGTAGCCCATTTGTGAACGAGCGCGAGCAGCCTCGATAGCCATGGAGTGGATCGGTGATTCTGGGCAGGTGGGCGCGATTCCATCGCATTGAAGCGGCCAAGGCTAAGCCTTGGCCGAACCACTTTCGATGGCGAATGAGCCGCTCGTCCTCCTCGTTGCTTGACGATGGCAGCATGCGTGAGGCGATCACCAGGTCCTTGCCAGCAACCAGTTCGGCGTGGACCAAGGGAAGCGACGCCTCGTCGATGGTGCCCTTCGGGTGATAGAAGACGATCGCATCGCCAGAGAAGTGAGCAATAGCCTCGATGTAGGCGGCGTTGTAACTGCGCGCCTGCTGGTGCACGATCGGGATTCCCGCCCCCTCGAGGTACTCGATGGTCCCGTCAGTGCTTCCCCCGTCGAGGGCAAAGACCTCAGTGAACAGACCCTGGGGCAAGTTGGGGATGACCTGCTCACAACCGTGAACCTCGTTCCAGGTGAGCAGGCATAGCGAGACGCTAGTGGTCATGCAGCATCGCCGAATCCGAGAGTCGTGATGTCCTGGATCCAGGCGTCCAGCACGATCAGCTCGGCCTCCTGCAGGAACCCGGCCGCGATCAGGGCCCCGTAGAGGACCCTCAGGTCGGCGAGGACGTTGGCCGACCCGCCGGCGAGCGGTGTGTCGGCAAGCGTCTTGACCAGGCGCTCGTAGCCGACATAGCCCTCGACCTCCTGCTGGAAGTCGCGCATCAGGTCATGCTCGTTGCGGACCTGGTAGGCGATCGGTGCGGTGATGACCAGGCTCGCATCGAGTCCGGGCATCAGCCGGAGGGCCACGAACGAGCGCCAGATGTCGGTCATCCGGAACGAGCAGGTGGACGGCAAGTACATCAACGGCAGGAGCTCGCGGGGCCAGGTGGTGGCCTGAGTGTTGAACGGGGTCCAGGTGCCATGGGGGAGGACGAGCGGGTCGGCCTGCGAGAACAGCACCTCGCTCGTGTCCGGGGCGGTCAGCCGGTAGACGGCGTCGACATCGGGGTCGCCATCGGCCAGGCCCTGGAACACGATCAGCCCGGTGACCTCTCGCATGCCCGAGACAGGTCCGCCAGCGTCGATCGACGAGTGGAGATTGGCCAGCGGAAACCCACGCGGCCAGATGAACCGATCGGTGAAGTAGGAGTAGATGTTGACCCAGTCGGAGTCGATCTGAGGAACTCGAGCCATGACCGACACCGGTACGTCGTCGAAGAACGACTCGTAGGGCTCGTTGTCGTCGTCGGTCTCGCGAATCCAGCGGGCCCCGCCGATCACGGCCGTGAGGTAGCCGAGCATCTTGCGGGTGTAGCTGTTCGCGGGCAGAACCGAGGTCAGCGCGAAACCCGTCTCCAACTGGTCCGCGTACGAGAGGTACTCGACCCCTGAGCAGGCCCACGTGTCGGGGCTCTTCAGGTCACCGATGATGACCACCGGATTGCCTCGTGCCCGCATCCCGGCGGCAATTGCCTCCACCCCAGCCGTGGGTGGCTGGATCGAGGTGATGACGACTGCGATCGACACGAGGGGCACCTCTGGCGGTTGTCCGGTATCCGTGACGTGGGGCCGCAGGCCCCTCCGCCGTTCTGACGGCTAGAACACTACCGGTTGGCGCCTTCAGGCAGTTGGAACCCGGTTGCCTTCCCGGAGACACGCCTCAGTCCCTGCTTCCTGGCAGGCAGCGGCGCTGGCCATCACGGCGATCAGCAAGGGCACCATCAGGATGCTCATGTAGCTCCACGAGAAGGGGATTTCGAAGAGGCCAAGAACGATCAGGTAGGCGGTGACCGATGCGCCGAGGGTCTGGCCGAGGCGGAGTGCCCGGGCGGCGAGAATCGCGGTAAGTGCCAGAATCCCCACGACCAGCACGAGCATGGGGACCCCATAGCGGGTCATGGGGTCGAGCACCATGTTGTGGGCGTGGGTGAAGGCCACCGGGCCGTTGACGGCCCCGTTCACGAAGTATTCCGTGACCCTCGTTTCGCCCACGCCGAGCCAGGGCGATTCACGCCAGAGGGCGAAGAAGTCCTGCCAGGCGTGCGTCCGCCACGCCAGAGTCGGGTCAAACAGGGCAACGTAC
>Ga0247833_1006995_pt1 | contig 12182 bp, 7 predicted proteins | sample LaCruzMarch2015__7_FD_187117 | JGI IMG/M metagenome (GOLD analysis project Ga0247833, IMG submission 187117) | Freshwater microbial communities from meromictic Lake La Cruz, Castile-La Mancha, Spain - LaCruzMarch2015_8m | ecosystem: Environmental > Aquatic > Freshwater > Lake | place: Spain...
AGATTTTACTCCTTGAGACAAATATCTACTATGCTATATGTTACATCCTCTAGACCCACCAACTGTATAATTCCATATGTCCCTCAAGATGTATAATTCCCTCGAGATGGTTTTTCAACGCTTGATATCCTTTAGTTCAAACCCATGTCCATCAAATGGTGGTTGTGCACTTGTATATACATCCCATGCCGTCAATGTTTTGGGCTTGGCCACGGCATTCATTTTTGGTGGTGCTTCTGCTGTGTTATTGTTATTATTATTCTCGATTGGTTCAAATCCACCTTTTAAACTCCATCCTTCATCTTCTCGTGCCTCGCGTAATGCCTCATCAAGGTCCCAATTGGCTAGATCCAAGTATGCCTTTGCCTCAACCAATTCCATCGTTTCAATTTCGGCCACGAATGCATATAGCTTATATTCACGCGATGATTGATCTTGACATCGTATCATCATCCCCTTATTGTTAATGTTGTTTGTCGATGACGACGAAGACGTCTCGCCATTGCTAAGACCACCACCGACATTATTATTATTGTTGTTGATGCTGTTATTAGTGGGTATACGCAACTTCTTTGGTGCCAATTGTAAACTATTTCCACTAAAGCCATTCTCCATCCTTAGCCGTGTCGCCGATATCTTATATGCAAGACATAATCCCTGTAACGTATCTGTTGGCAATACCACATGATTCAAGAATGGTTCACGATTCGATTCTATTAGGATGAACTTATTCTTAAGCATGGATGGTGATGGACTACGATATAGCGATGATGAACCACAGTACGACCCTGTAAGTGAAACAACGATGGCCGAACCTGATCGTTCTGACAGCATCTCCCACTGTGATGATTCTGAGACACTGTTTGATTCCGCAGTCCCATCTTCGTCAAATTCATCAAATGATTTTGTCTCTGATGAGGCAGCGTGGGATGATGCCGATGATGGACAAGAACTGTTTACAGCAGTTGTAGCAGTAGCGATGGGAGCTACATCATTGTCAAATTTGTCTGCGCTTTCAGACAACGAAGATGATAGGTCTGTTGTCATTCCATCGCCCTTACGTTGTTCCGAGGATTTGTCGATTGATAGCTCGAGTGACAAGTCTGGAATGTTTTCAGATGCTGCTTCATTCATTGGATCAGCAGGCATTTCATCGTATGGCGCAGCTGGGGATGACGGTGCTGTCATGTCCTTTTCTTGACGTCCTTCTTTCGGCGTAGACTGCTCTGACGAGGTTGGTGGAACAACCAGCACACCAATTGGCTCTCTAGTCATTGATAGCTCAATCTTTTCTTTTCCTCCATCTCTTTCAACGGTTACTACCACTGTCGTGCCACCAGGTCCACGTATTGCATTTGCAACATCATCTGGTGTAATTGTAACGCCTTCGCCCATTCCCTTCGTTTTAGTAACAAAGCTTCGTCCATCAACCTCAATGATTACATCACCGTCTTTTAATCCTGCCTTGGCAGCTGGACCGTCGGCCAAGACAGAATCTACGACAATGTAGTGTTGACGTGATGAGGTATTGTCATTACCGAATGCAAGTTTTACACCCACACCACAGATTCTCTTATCCTGTTGATTATAATCATTCGATGGCTTTGGACGTAGTCGCCATGATACGAATTTGTTCCGTATCTCTTCTGCCATCTGCTTAGTGTTGTTGTTACCTATTTGTCTACCCTCCCGGCGTCGAGCACGAGCGACGGCGATTGGCCCGCAGAGACGCCTCCTCCGTTCAAGTTTTGGGCGGGTCTGGCGGTTATAATGAGTCTTGGGGGGAGGGAGAGATACCCGAGGGCAAAGCTTGTTGAAATGAAGGTGGCAGTCAAATTATCACGGAGGAAGTACTGACAATCTATACGAATAGTAAAAAGCTGATTAATTTTGAGGTTGTCACTGTATTATTCGCTTTCCTAATCGTAAGGAATTACAATTCTACAACTGACGAAATTTATTCCATCGTTCGAGGGAATTTCAATTAGGAACGTCAAGTAACATAATGACAGAATACTAAGCTTGTCCGTGCCTTCACCACGGTCTTTTATGGTTCTCTATGGTTGGAGTATTGTTTCCATGCCTTTCAGATGTATTATGCATCATGAGCCAGGCAATGTTCTTCGTTTTTACGCCATCCCTATCTTCATCCAGGGAGCTTTCGTTGGACGACATATGGTTCTCTATGGTTGGAGTATTGTTTCCTTGCCTGACAGATGTATTATGCATCATGATCCAGGCAATGTTCTTACTTGTGGAGCTTTCGTTGGACGACATTAGACTTGAGCTAGGTCTACTCATTGAAGAAATCGGTGACCAAGCTTGACCACGAAATACGCGCTGAGTCCGCTGGATGGGTGGAGGAATGTGAGCATTCAAAAATTCCGAAGATGACACCAACAATTCTCTATTTGCTTTCAGCATTACATCCACACGTTTTTCTTTGCTGGATGAATCAATGTTCTTCCTTCTACATTGAGAAGGATCCAACGCGAGTGATTCTGTTGCAACTGATAACAAGGGCTTCCTGGATGTTGTATTCTCTTCTACCCAAAGTTGTCGTATTCTGGTGCTCGAATCATCCGAGGTTAGAGGTGAGATAGGACGCCTAAAATTGTTTACCTTCATTGTGCTACACTTCACATCAACACTCTTTGTCTCGGACTGTTGTTCTGATGTAGCAATTGTGATACCCTTGCGCCAGATGTCATAGTTATTCTTTACTTTTGATGCAGTCGACAGCTTTGTCGGTGGAACAACATACCTCTCAATGGTTAGGGGTCTCAGTGGTGTAGAATTGCTTGAAAATGTTGTAAATGACTTGTCAATTTCTCCCTTTTGTTGATGAACAGGGATCATCGTAACCGTGTCCGGAAAGACAAATGATTTTTGCTTTTGCTTTGGTATGATGACATCGTCGATCAAACCTGGTCTATTATTCCTTCTCTCGTAGTCTCTTTCTTTCTTCAAAGCGGGATTATGATTTTCATTGTCTGCGTACTCTTCGCCCTCGTACACTGTTTCGTCCTCCTCCGTCATACCACGTTTTCTATTCCGTCCGGCTTTCACAAAGGTATCATTCTGATAAGTATCGTGGAGCTCCGAGTATCGCATACATACTTCGATAGATAGTACGAAGCCCAACCAGCTCCCAAAATAAAGCATCTCACTAGCATTCGCTGGTCCTCCAGTGGAACTCGTTAGCAATGCCACGGTAAAACCTTGAACGACGAGACTACCCAAAGCGGCAAAGCTCGACCCTACGTCGCGCAGCCATAAGCTTACAATACGTTCGTCTACATTACCGCGACGACGCATGTTACTCAATCGATACAGTACGGCCACACCTATGAAAAGGAATAGTTGAAATAATCCACCCATGACTATGCCCATCAACAAATTGCTACAATAGCTTGTCGACTTTAGCAAACTGCCCTGACACACTGGGCCAGTGTATGCCGTGATTGACGCAATGAAGACCACAAGTGCTAAAAACAGGAAGAATGTCCAACGCTTGGTAAATGTATTCGATGGAAAATGTCTCAATTTGGCCAATTCGATGGTACCACTACGATCGCTCAAGGTGCAAACTTCGATCCATAGGTACATAACAAGCAAAACGCTAATCCAACTCGAGTAGAAGAGATTGTCTCTCCACAATATCTCACCAGACATTTCACCCTCTATTCCATCCTACAATATTCCAACGGATGTAAAACTCGTGAGTTCAGATTTTGAGAGGATTCTTAAATGAAAATAGAGCAAATAGATTCACTCACCATTATTGAATAGTGATTCTCGTCTCTGTTTACAATAAATGGTATTGAAATAATCCATAAAAAGAAAAGTATTGTAAGTGCAATACATTCCGCCGTAAGGTTCATTTTACCAATGAAGGCATCACGACGATTCTGTCCTCTATATTCCTCAAATTTGCCCCAATCTATAGTCTTAAAGATGGATTTTGTTACATCAGTTCGAAATGGTGTGAAGTGTACTCCACAAGATATGACTGCACCAATGAAGAAGCTTAGACTGCATGTTAATAGATATAAGGCATCCATTGCAGTAAAAGAAGGGACATCATCATCGTAATACATTCTAGAATCAAGGAGGATCCTAATGACATATAAGGTTGTAGCACAAGATGAGATGGTAAATGCCATCCAAACATCAAATCGTGGTGCCAGTACATGGGTCATATCATCCGGCGTTCGGAACTGAGATAAGGACGAACGACGATGGGCCGATCTCCTTTCTATAATTTTGTTGGTATTATTTGTAATATGCCTCGCCTTCTCTTCACTGCTGATGATGCCGTGCTGAAAGTGACTACGTGGTCTTCGCAAGCTGGCATATCTATCACTTTGACACCATAGCGGTAGCATTGGGAATGAATTATTTTCCTCATTCACATCAGAGCCTGTGACATTACTTTGGGGCGAGTCTTGTTGTAATTGTCGCTTTCTAGAAGATGATGGTGAACGATGATACGACGACCTACAATTGTCTTCGTCAATCAGTCTCTCCTTTTGCAAAGCAAGATGACCATGTCCTTTCGGTGATACTCGGCTTCTACTTTGTGACAGTCGTCTACTGGGGCTGCTGTTATGTGGTGTCCGACTTTGGATACTCTGACCATGATGATACCTCAATATCAAACGACGTATTTTCATTTCCTCATCGTCTCTTATCGTTGTCATCCTGTCCTTACATAATTTTCTCACGATTATCAATAGTATCGTAGAATTATTGGTTACCCTTCATCACAGTCCTTCACTTCTTGTTAAGTTAACTGTGTGTGTTGTCTTCATTAGCATCACAGTCCTTCACTTCTTGTTAAGTTAACTGTGTGTGTGATGCTACACGACGGGGAGGGAGGCTACTGTGTAGCGAAAGAAAAAAGAGACACGCCTATTTTATGTACTATGTACTCTAGAGAGAGAAATACAAGAAGTTCTTTCTTATGGACAGCCACCTTCCGTGGCGCAAGAAAAGAGGCCCCAGGGGGACTGAGAGCGGGGGAAGGCAGAACTCTCAATGGTTCGATGTTACGATAGAACTTCGTAACGAAAAAAATACGACTAAGAATTACTTCATCTCTACTTGTATTCCCTTGTCTCTACACAGTAAAACATCAAAATTGCAATTGCCCTTATTCTGTCTGCCTAATACTTTAACAATCGTATTCCCCACCAGTCACGTCTTCCTCATCATCGTTCTTTGTTTCGGTATCATCAAAATTGCTGTACATACTCCCCACAGATTCCTTGGTCAATAAGCTCAATGACGCGCTGAAATGATGGTTTTGTCTGGCTATCGGTGCTGGTATATTTGACGACGAACCTTCAATGTTCATCGCAGGTTGTGTAGATGAAGAAGCTGTGAACTGAGGGTTTGATTTACTATTCCGGGTTCTATCCAACAGTGATTCACTTGTCGAAAAGAGACTATGTATGCTTGAAGATGGATCATCACTTGAGGAATCGCTTAATTCATGTGTTTGCGTCCGCTGCTGCTGCTGCGGCGGCAACTGCTGTGATTGCTCCAAAGGAGAAGCACGTAATGAACCACCAGGTGAAGGTTTCCAAACTGGGGGAGGTGGAGTACGAGATCTGAGACTTCGTGAGTTGAAACTACCTCGAGATTTGGAACCTTGAGACTTGAAACTTCGAGACGTTTCAGCCCCAGATAATGTCAGCCGTACTGATGCACTGCTGGAGGCACGAGTGTAATCATGACTTCCACACACACTAAGAGATTTTTCCGCATACGCCAACGCTGCGGCAACGATGCTATCTACAACTTGTTTGTTCCTCCCGGCATGAGGTCTCAATGAATCCGCATTATCGTCAGACGAATTATAGACTTCAGTGTCATCACTGAGCTTCTTTTCGTACTGGGTGTCGTCACTGTTCTTGTCATTCGTGTCGTCACTGTTCTTGTCATTCGTGTCGTCACTGAGCTTCTTTTTGTACGTAGAGTCGGTGGATCTTCGGGTAGAGTCGGTGGACCTTGGGCCTGGCTTAGGGACATCATTGGCCAGTCCAGCATCGAGAGTAGGCTCGGAAATGATGGAGTCTGTATCACCTTTACTCGTATGGATTGATTGCACTGGAACGCAATAATAAGGTTCAGAATCAGCATTGAGGTCTGTTGGGGATCGGCGGAAGGGCGGCGGTGGAGGTACTTTCATTTTAATAGGCATATCAAGCGACTTGGTAGACGGAGAATTTGTGTTGGGGTTTGACCCAGACTCGCCGTCGTCAACAGTGAGGATAACACTGTCACTGTCATCTACGCCTTGCTCCTTGTTTGAGAAATTAGATTGTTTTGGCGTAGCCCTCCCCAAGTCGGGATTCTTTCCTGAGATGTTACGGGAAACGGTTGGAGACGCTTTTGATCGCTGCGCCCGTTTCTGAATATCACCTCCTGTTTGATGCAAAGATATGAAAGGCGCTAAGGGTGGTGATATGCCCTCCTCTGTATCCGTTTCTGGACTGTCATTCTCTACCAACGGCGATAGACCATACTGTGATGAACCACTCCTTTGAAAGCTCATATGTGATAAGAGTCGCTGCGGCTTCTGAGATTGAACATCATCTAGCACTTCCACGTGAATGCTTGTGCTCTTTTGTATGTTTATATCTGTAATAGGATCCTTGGTTGGACGACTACTATTGAGAATCATGTCATCAAAGGGGTCAAAGAAGTAGCAGTTGGACATATCGTCGGTATCTCCTGTCTCGTAATTGGACACATTGGTATCCATCCTGTCGAAGGTCCTTGCACTGATCGAGGTTGGAAGGGCCGGTCTGGGTGGTTTACTTGGCAGCATATGTTTGTCGTTGTTGGCTGGGATAGGATCGGGAACAAATGATTTGTAGGTAGTGAATGCTGGACGACCATCCTTGCGTTGGCGACCATCCGTGCGTTGCTGAGTACTTGAACGACCGGGACTATCCTTCCGATTGCGCTTTGCATTTCGCGTGCTATCCTTTAGCTGCATGCTTTGTTTGATTGGAACCTCAGGAGTGGCGACAGGATCCCTTCCAACAGCAATGACTCGTTCAGGTCGAGGCCACTTGTTCTTCCTCCCTTCTATTTTTAATGGATTATTATCAATGGTCCCTCCAGGGAAGATAAATGATGGACTGTTCATTAGGTCGTTGACTAAGTATGTCTGATCCTCGAAAGCATTCCCCAAAGGACTGCCGTCTTCCGACTTGGACTCTTCGTATACAGTCACGTCGTCCGAAGAATTGCCTTCCCTACGATCCACTCCAACTCTCTTGGGGATGTCATTATTAACATCATCAATGGCAGTATTGGTAGTGGTGACAGTAGTGTAGAACTCCAAATATCGGAGGCACAGTTCGAACGATGATGCGAATCCTAGCCAACTTCCAAAGTATAACGTCCCACTATCATTGCCCGGTCCTCCACCTGTTGGACTTGTAACCAATGCAACGTGGATGCACTGCGCTATGAGACTAGTCAACGCGATTGTGCAAGACCCACGATCTCGTATTCGCATGCTCACTATGCGTTGCTCGTCACGTGCCTCGTCACGAGCATTCCTAGCGGTGCGATTCCGACGACGCATATGACTCAATCGATACATTATGGCCACGCACACCACCATTAGGCATTGGAATAATCCACCAATGAGTATCCCTGACATGGAACGGCTGCAGTAGCTTGTTGACTTTAGTATACTACCTCGACACATCGGGCCAGTGTATGTGGCAATTGACGCGGAGAATATAACGAGTGATACGAAGAGGAGTAAAGTCCAACGTTTCGTAAATGTGTTCGATGGCAAACGTTCTTCTTGTGTCATGGCAATCGTAATGACCCCTCCACGATCTGTCGATGTTAGTACCTCTACCCACAGGTATGTACAAAGGAGGAACGTTGTCCAACTCGAATAGAAGAGGTTGGCATTCCATATTATGTCGTAATCGTCACCACCCTAATCAGACGAAGGGATTGAAAATAGAGAGATGTGTAAGTAAAGATTGCTTGTGATGCATGAAACAGGAACAGAGATATGTATGAAACTCACCCCACCAGTACTGGTACCATCAACAAGTGTTGATATAGAGAACATCCAAAGGAATAGCAGGAATGATAGTAATAGCAGTTCCAATGTCAAGTCGGCAACACATGATCTTCTGTCATGTACACCACGACCTCCTCCTGCCAGTTGTTGTCTTCTTCTTTCTCCTCCTAGAGGTTGGGTATACCACATTCTACTTGGTCCAACCCTCATCCCCAGTGCCATCGCCAACCCAATAACAAAGCTCAGACAGCATGTAGTCAATGCCAAAATGTCCCAACCATTGAAGTCGGATGACCTATAGTCGGCATGTATCTTTACTAAACTCACAAGACATGCACATGAACTTGCCGCAAAGACAACCCATACATCAAGACGTGGACTGGGTACAGTACCGGGAGGAGATACGAGAAGGGTTCCGCATCGAGGAGGACGATGTCTTGTTTTATCCCTCTTCTTCTTAGTGAGAGATGAAGACTTGCTGTTAAACCACGAACGTGACCGTCCTCTCCTCCTACTCCTCCCTCTATTTGTACGGTTGTTGTTGATATCGGTCGTCGATGATGATCTATATCCACGTTTATGAACATCACCCCCCTCCTCATCTACACTCCAGCTGTGCGACCGTAACCGTTCTGTGCGGAGAGTCTCTCCGCTACTTGACCGTGCACGAGTTCGTTTGCTTCTATTTGCCATCGTCCGCCCACACTTTTAGGAGAGATCTGTCCCCTGTCCCAATACTAGAATACAATATATTTTCACTGTTGCCTTTGCCAGATCATTATTGATTAGTGCGATCTCTTACTTTCCACATAACATCATCTCCAAACAAGTAGAAGCTTGTTCCTTTCTGCATGCGATTTAGAAGGTGATCGTTCACGTGTGGTTCCTTCCTGCAAAATGTGAGCAAAATCTAGATTTGCAGTACCTGTCAGTACAGCCTTTTTCCGAAAATGCCCTTCAAAATGACTACATACGGGGTATTATTTAGGTTAGTCGTCGAAGACTACAACAGCCTAAGAGAACATCAGGACAGGAAAGGGTTAACCCTCTCACCCTAAAAATCTGCTTCTCCTTTTTTCTTTTGTGGTGTGGTGGCAATGCAGCAATGCATCATCAATGGCGTCTTCGTCTTTGCTGCACGTCGTCAGGACGACAGTTTCCAACATCAATCACGCCGCTTCGGTACTATTCATCCAACTACAGCAGTAGCAAAATATCGTCATTGTCATCAGCGTCCGCGTCGAAGAATGATCGTGTATCCATCTCGCTCTACCGACAGCTATTATCTTGGTGTCGACGGTATGAGGATATTCCATACTTCGTGGAACCTTTGCGTATCGTTCCTTCCACAACCTCTACTCGTCTTGCTCCGCAAGACGTTGATGAGATGGCGCTAAAACGATTACGAGAGATGCGTGCCTTCCTTTCAATTAATAACATCACTGACGTCCACAACAATTCCTCCTTGGCGAGTGATGGTGATGATAACGAGCTATATGAATACCGACTAAGTAAATGGCGTCATCCAGCTCATTATGCAATGTACGACAATCGTGTAACACTGAGGGTATCCGAGGAGGATGGTAGTATTCCAATAATCTCATTCCCGGAAATTAATAATGCCAAAGAACTCAGAGCAACAATACGCTCCATCTATTGGCTTAATAATCGTAATAATGTTACTGCGGCGAAATTAGGAGTGAATGATGATGCAATCAGCGCAACTTACACCAACAGTGACGAGGATTACGACGATACCACGAATAAGAGACGGATATCACTTGCATTCAATACAATAAAAACATGCAATCAATTATCATCGAGTGAACTTGATGTCCGATGTGCCAAACGATACATCAGCTTAGAGGTACGTCAAGGTGTTGACAATTTGACATATCACATTGGACAAATGATCCAACACATCGAGGAAAAATGGACAGGTGTAATTGTGGGATGGATCCCCAATACCAAACACGATATTGTTCCACAATACGTTGTACTTGTGGATACAAACGATGCCACTCTATTTCAATTGCCAGCATTAATCAACCTAGTATCACAGACTAATCTGTCCCCCATCATCGTCGATAGTGGTGGGGGTGAAGGTATATCCAATGCACTGACTAAGGAATACTTTACAAAGTTTATTTCACCAACAGAAGACGAAAGAGGAGGAGGAGGACAGTATGTTCCAAATAGGATACTCGAGTACATGTATCCACTCGATCGTCGGATGGGGAAGTTGGAGAACGATGACAAGAAGAATTGTGAACAACAAAAGCAATCGCATCAAGAGGTAATAGAAGAAGGCGACAATTGTAATCCACTCTATAAAGGCATAGACTCGGTATCATGGCTACCATCCGTGCACCATGACCACTCTCACAACAGCAACAACATTACCGATGTTGATACTACTACTACTACTACTAGTGACGATGATGGAGTAATTGAAACACTACCTCTATTCCCATTGGGTACTATGATCTACTTGCCGGGTAGTACACATATCCTTAGTATCTTTGAACCACGATATCGTAAAATGTATGATGACATCATGTCCATTGGTTCCAAACGATTCGTGGTGTCAGCATGTCATCCCACTGAGGATGGAAAATTTGCACGTATGGGTGTATTATTTGAAATCACAGATATGGAGGATATAAGTCAAGTCGTTGGTGATCGTGTCAAGTATATATGTAATCATCGTGTGATCGGGCGTGTGAAATTACATTCTGTACTCAATCCAAAGGCGTGGGTAACGAAGGAAACATATCTAGAGGCTGAAGTAAACATTATTTACGATGATGATTATAGTACTGTTATGACAACCAATAATGACCCAACCGAATTACTCAAAAAGAATGCAGATGAGAATGCGTTGGAAAAACAACTTGCACAATGCTATCGTGACATTGTAGATATGCAACACGATTTAAACGAAGGTTTGCTCATCAGTACTGATACCGATGATGATTCCGTTCTTGGCTTCACAGAGGGAAATCAATTTTGGAAATTCGTTAATGTATGGCAGTCTTACTCTCAATTACGTCTAAAAGTGGAACAAGATAATTTACACAGAGGCTTTTATGAGTCAACGATTGGATTTAGCAGAAAGGAAAACATTACAACTGGCGATGATGACAGCAATGTCATTGAAAATTTAAGTCCTGAACTTCAGTTAGAGCTAAAGGATTTACAACGACTCATTACCGACTCATCGAATCGTACATGGTTGGATTGGACACTGTCAATGCAAAAGATACTTGAGGCCAAAAATCATGTCGAGAGGTTGAAGTTGATGATATATTTTGTTGAGGTTGAGAGGAAACGACTTGAAAGGAAAAAAACATCGAGGGACATTTTGTTAGGTCTGTCCCCAACTTAAATGGAGATTGATCAATCACTAAAATAATCACTCTTATGTTAGGCTTAGGGACTAAAAATGTTTTTCTATACAAGCCTTATCCAATACCTCTCAACAATAATCGACTCATTGTTTACTACATAGAAAATAATATCACAATAAAATTGGACAACGAAAAACATCACCCCAAGTACAATGGGGCACATCCAGCATAAATACGGCAGTCGAGGAGGAGGAGGAGGAGCTCGACGTGTACCACGTGATACAATCAGTACAGCACAAGACAGTGCTCTATTATCGTCAGGTGGATCGCCCTGTGCACCTGCAGCATTTACAGATGAAACGCGATTATCACATCGATTACACGAGGCATTAGTACCCGCGGTACTGCTCAATGATACCATGTTATGTGGTAGTGGCAGTGGCGGCAGCAACAAGACGTGTATCGAAGTATTTGTTTACATACTACAATCAGATGGATGTGTTTTTGATGCTGTCGTGACTGGTGCATCTTTGGCATTGGTTAATGCCAACATCCCCATGAAAGATGTAATCGTTGCTAGCACTGCAGCTGTAGTATTAAAGTCATCATCATCATCGAAAGAAGAATATATTGCAATAGCCGATCCAACCGAAGAGGAAATATTACTTGCCAAGGGTATTGTGACTATAGCACTAATGCCGAATGTCAAGGAGGTTACCGTATTTGATCAATTTGGAAAAATGTCGTTAGAAGAATGTACACGGGCG
>Ga0247833_1006999_pt1 | contig 12175 bp, 1 predicted proteins | sample LaCruzMarch2015__7_FD_187117 | JGI IMG/M metagenome (GOLD analysis project Ga0247833, IMG submission 187117) | Freshwater microbial communities from meromictic Lake La Cruz, Castile-La Mancha, Spain - LaCruzMarch2015_8m | ecosystem: Environmental > Aquatic > Freshwater > Lake | place: Spain...
TGCCAGCAGTAAAGGCCTAGGAAAGGTACGGATGACCGTCCCCGGTCATCCTAGGACTCACTTCCGAAGGTACGGATGACCGTCCCCGGTCATCCTAGGACGAGCGAGACGCTCGTCCGTACCCCCTTGCTTTTTTCAAAATCTATTCTTACTTATTAATTATAAGGTTTCTGTTGCATCCATATTGTGAATAACTATGAATCAGTCATGAACCACAAGATAACCATCCCACTCTGGCTACCCCTTGTATTCCTAGTTCCAAACCTTTTTTCGGAGGTAAAGCCTACCTCCCCGCGCCTTGCTGAACCCATTTCCGCCGTCGAGCTTGTAACTAATACCTCCTTGGGTCCTGCCAATGAAGAAGCTGCGGCTCAATTCGACGAAACCTTCTCAAAGCCGATCCAGATCAACGACGGCCGGAAACGCTCCTACGTCCTGGCTGTGGACGAACTTTATCAACCCACCCCTGATGGAGTCGGCCAGATCGTACCTATCAAAGAGTCCAGCAAACCCTCAACTCTTGCCTCCGTGGCCAACATTCTGGCCTTGGAAAAGAAGCAGGAAACTCGACTCATCCTCTACCCCGTCGGCGCCCCACACAACGACCAAACCCGACGTATTCTCTCCCGCGATGTTGTGGTCAAAACTGATAACCGCGAAGCCGCCATCCAAGCCGCCACCGAAGCCGGCCTACGCTTAAAATCCGAGCCTGTGTACGCCTCAGGATATCTTATTTTCACATCTGACTCTGCAATCAATAGCTTAGAAACTTACTCAAAAATGAAATCGACCTCTTTCCCATCCTCGTACCCACTTGTTTATATGCGCGCGACCCCACTGTTTCTACCCAACGACCCATATTTCACAAAACAGTGGCATATCTGCGGGCGTGGCCAAAATGGCGCCAAAAAAGCATCCGACGCAAAAGTCCCCACGACCTGGGATTTGCGAGACTCAAATGATAATCTAATACGTGGCAGTGGCGTGGTGATTGGTATCGTTGACGATGGTGTTCAGGTTGGCGGAATCACAGACCTCGAAGATGGTTTTACCTCCTACTCTTTAACAGATGGCACAACTTCACACCTTGATCTGCAACCAAACATGTCCATCTACCGATATAATTGGAATGATAGGGTTGCCACTTACCCTGAATACGATCCTAACCCTGGAATATCTGATAACCACGGAACAGCCGTTGCAGGGGTCGCTGCTGCTGTTGGATACAACTCGATCGGGGGAGTCGGTGTTGCCCCCTCAGCCCAAATCGCACCTCTACGTTTAATTGCAGATAACTTCACCGATGCAGATGAAGCGGAGGCTTATCTTTTCGGAAGTGGTTCAAAGGGAGAGGGTAGAATTCATATTAAAAATAATAGCTGGGGCATCGGAAACTCTACCACCGACCTCACAACCTTTGGTAATGGAAGCAGCGCAATAACAGAAACCCCGTCAACCTCATTAGCTGCTGCCGCTCTCCAATATGCCGTTACGCAACTTGGACAGATTGTCTTATTCGCCGCTGGAAATGGACAACAACAAGGAGAAAACACAAACTATCGTGGACGACAAAACTCTATCTATGTAATTCCAGTCGCCGCCGTCAACGATCAAGCAACGCAATGTAATTACAGCACCCCAGGGGCCTCTATTGTAATTTCTGCACCATCGGGCGGCGAAAGCGGTCCCAACAATCGCCCGCAAGGAACCCTGACAACTGACCGCACAGGAGATGAGGGATATAACCCTCCCTCCGCTGGAAGCACTACTACTGATCTTGAAAATATCGCATACACGGAACATTTCAACGGAACCTCATCCGCCTGTCCAGTGGTGGCTGGAGCAACTGCTCTCCTACTTCAGGCCAACCCTAATCTGACTTGGCGGGATGTGAAGGAAATCTACATTTCAACGGCAACTCGCAATGACCCAGCAGATCAAGACTGGAGTCGAAATGGTGCGGGTTTTTGGTTTAATCACAAGTACGGCGCAGGATTAATTAACACTTCCAGCGCGATTCGAATGGCTAGGACATATCGCAATAATCTACCCACAATGACAAGCGTGTCCTCATCTCTTTTGTATTTAAAAGATAACGTAAACGACGAAGGCGCATTGATACCTGATAACAGCGCGAAGGGGTACGTCAGAAAGTTTGATATGCGCTCGCTTAACAGCCTCCGAGTAGAACATGCAACAGTAACGCTGGATATTGACCATCCAGACCGCGGCGAGCTTGCAATTGATTTGATTAGTCCTGCAGGCACGGTCAGTCGCCTCGCAGAAACCCACAATTCCTTTGGGCCAGATTCAACGGGTCAGTACGTATCCACCGCAAGAGACGAGAACGCCAACTACCCAAACTGGACCTTCTCTACCGTCCACAATTGGGGCGAAGACTCGCGCGGCCTTTGGACTCTTAAGGTTTCAGACAGAAAGAAAAATAACTTTGGCCTTTTAAACTCTGCAACTCTGACCCTCTACGGCACCGCAAAGTAATCAAAGGTACGGATGACCGTCCCCGGTCATCCTAGGACGAGCGGGACGCTCGTCCGTACCATCCCTTAATCCCCCCTTCATCTCCCCGATGCAATCGGAGGAGCAATCCCCACTTCCGCACTCGCCCGCTCCTGCTCGATCACACTCTTTGCATCTAGCTTTAACGCCTGCGCTGAAGCTTCACTGATATTCCCAATCTGAGAAGGCTCCGCAGGGCGAAGCTGAGCAACCGCCCGAATCGGACCCGATCTCAAAATCGGCCCATTCGACCCCTGCCTCACACTTTGAGTCTTCCTAGCCTGGGACCCAAAGCCCTCCGACTTGTCCTCCGAAGCCTTGGCGAAGGAGGAAGCTCCTCCCGCACTAGCGGGGTTAGGAGCGAAGGAGGGTCCCCCCGCCTGCGGCTTAGCACCATCGATCACCTGGGCTGGAACCTCCGCGCTTTCCTGCTTATCCACCTCATCCTCCACCGCGTCAAAGCTGGTCCGCTCAAGAATTGCTCCACTGCGAACAATCGCCGCCTCTCGTACTGCCACCTCTCTCGCCTGAATCTCATCGAGTGTGGGCGGTCTTCCCAACTCGCGCTCCAGTTGCCCCAGTGTTGCCGCGGGCAGTGTCCTCGTCTCCGGCTCAACTCTTTGCGGGTAGAGGATGTAATCCATTCCGCTCGGCTTCACCGTCGGCATATTAAACCGACCAAAATCGGAGATCATCCAGTTCAGATTGTCGCTGCCCGTAAAGAAGGTGTTGAGTTGACCTCCCCCCGTCTGCGTTCCACCCAGATCCACGCCCGCAATAGTCGTTCCGCCCGGGGCAAACATCGTTAGCGGAGAAACCGCATAACTCATCACGTTACCGGAGGTAGGCATCACCCCGTCATACCGATAAGAGAAGCCGGCCAATCCGGAAACCTGATTCGGCAACCCACCCATCAAGGAAAGCGACTTCACCACACTGCCACCCTGAACTCCCGCCAAGGGTATCGCGGAGCCGGTTTGGTTGTAGAACTGGCCCGCGACTTCTAACGACAACCGGCCAGGGATGGTAACAGTTCCATTTAGGTTTAGGTTCTGCCCATTCCGGAAATTAAAGTTCCCTGCTAAAGCCCCGATCTGGATCGGTCCTAACCCCCTCACCAAATGAACCTGACTATCCACTCCCGTGATCGTTCCCGATCCTGAAGCAACCATGGAAAGATTTCCGGTAATAAACCGAGTTCCAGTGACAACAATGTCACCCGTTCCAGTGGTCGTGAGTGTTAGATTGCCGATGCTGGGAACATTCCAATCTCCCGCCCCCACCGTGATCGCCCCCGCTCCGCTGGCCACTGGATTAAAAGTTCCCACGTTGAACTTAGCCAGATCCGCCTGACTCAAGGTAAAGCTCCCAGCCCCGCCCAAAAGACCAAAACTAACACCCCCGCCAGTTGTTAATTGAAATAAGCCTGAGGTCGTGACTGAACCAGCTTTGAGTCTCAACTGATCCAAAGAGTCGACGAAAAGCTGTGCGCTCCCGCCGTTGACCGTGATGGCTCCACCATAACTGTTGGAAGAATTGATCAACACCACCGCTCCACTGCCTCCATCGAAGTTTGCCGTGGTCCCGATATCCAGGGCGACCGCTTGCGTGATTCCGTTTGCGGTGATGTTAATGGCCCCCGCTGGAGCCAGAGTCGCGCCAGAAATCGTATCCAGCTGGAGCGCCGTCGTATCCACCAAGATAAGCGCGGAAACGTCGCTATTCACCTTGACCGTTCCGGTGAAAGTGTTTCCAGCGTTATTCAAAGTGATCGCATTGGCTCCGGCGCTGATCTGAGTGTTTCCCGCCACTATTACCGCTCCACTGCCGGTTACCGAACCAACAGTCGTGAGTGTCAGGTTTCCACTGATCGTGGAAGCGCCTAGAATTAATCCGCCCGTGTCATTGACCACCACGTTGTTGGCACTCACTACACTCAACGTCCCCAAATTGCTGCCACCCGGAATCGTGATGTCGTTCGCTGTTCCCACCCTAAGGGTCAGGCTTTGATTCCCTGTCACCGCCCCGCCAAATGTCACCAGCGCTCCAGCGGCACTACTTCCACTATTTGTTGTATCAATGGTTACTGCTCCTGTCTGAGCTACCGCGTTGTTGAAAATCACTGCCGCCCCGCTGGTCGTGATATCACCTGCGGTGCTAATGCCTCCCGCCCCGGTTAAAGTCACCACCCCAGCCGATACAATGTCCCCAGCGGAGGTGATGGTCAGGGCTCCTGTGTCCGCGTTGAGACTCACAATCCCGCCCTCGGTGGTGGTAACGGAGCTGCTAAGATTGATGATATTGGCCTCCGCGTTCAGGCCAGCTGCCGTGTTGTAGTTTTGCGCCCCGTTAAAAGTTAGAGTGGTGGCATTAGCCAACGCGGGAATCTGCAGGCTGGCAGCCGTGATCGCGTTGGCCGTAATGGTACCCGCAGAGCCAATCGTGATTGTCCCTAACCGGGTCGTGCCTCCAACCGCACCAACAAAATTCACATTCCCTGCTCCAGCATTTAAGGTGAGGTTTTGAGCTCCGTTAAGGGTGTCGTTAAAGGTCGTCCCGGTAGTGGTCGTAATCGTAGTGGCCGCGGCCAGGGAGGTTGTCCCGGTGTAGGTGGCCGATCCCGCCGAGGTGGTAAAGTTAGCCAAGGTGAGTGTCCCGCTGTTGGATGTGGCTGCAAGATTTCCGGCAATGCTAAGCGAAGGTAACGTCAAATCTCCGGAATTCACAATCGTAACGTTGTTCAGGCTCCCAGAAAGCGCACTAAATCCCACCGTCGACCCAAAGTCATTATTATTATTAAGGATAATGTTTTGGCCATTTGCCGCCGCAAAAGCCGCTGGACCGGTCGTATAAGTGCTGTTCCCAATCGTCGTTCCTCCAAACTGTGTGATATCTCCTGATGCCGCAGTCGTCGTCGCCGTCAGGCTCGTCGTGGCGATGATGTTACCCAAAATCAGCGCCGTGCTGTCCCGGATCACCACCCGTGTCCCCGTGGCGGCCACGGTCCCAACAAAAATATTGCTAGCATTATTAATAATCACCGCGCCATTGGGGGTCCCACCCGCTAATGCGGTTGAAGTTGCAAGAAAAGTCGTGTTCCCAGTCACGCTCAGAAACCCCCCAGAAGTACCTTGATAGATGGAACCCATTGAACCAAGGGTTAAAGGTCCGACTAGAGCCGTTCCATCCGGCACCCCGGTTGGATCTACACCTGTAAAGTTACCCAGTATTGAGCTAATAGAATTATTGATCGTGACCGAGGAATCGGAACCAACGGTAATCGTCCCAAGCATATAGTTTGCACTGGAATCTAGTGTGATTGCCCCAGTCGATCCAAAAGTACTTGTTCCATCAACCGAAAAACCCGTTCCATCCGTAAAGTTGCCGACCCCGTTATTGATAACACTAAGATTTCCTGTGATTCCTCCCAAGATAGAAGTAGCACTACTGGGTAAATAACCAGCAACCCCACCCACCGTGGCAGTGGCCGTCCCTTGGCTTGTGGCACCACCTCCACTCAATGTCACTGTGGGGTTTGCTGTATAACTCTGCGCTATACCAGAGTTGCTCACATTGATTCTTTGCAGCAAAAGACTAGCTGCAGTGCCGTCCGTGATCGTGGCGGCCTGTGCTGGGCTTCCACCCGCCAAAGTCACTGTCGGCAGTGTTGTATAACCCGTACCAGGATTCGTGACCGTAATCCCAGTTACCTGCCCATAGGTAGTACTGAGGGGGTTTAAATCAACTACCGCCAAAGCCGTTGCACCTACCCCTCCTCCACCCGTTATCGTCACCACCGGCGAACTCAGATAACCGGAACCCCCGCTAGAGACGGTAATCGTTCCAAGCCCCAAAATGGCCGCAGCCGTGCCCGCCGTGGAAACACCACCCACCGAGAAGCCTACCGTTGGTTGGCTCGTATACCCCGAGCCAGCTGAAAGTAACTCCACCGTAAGAATTCCGGCCTGTCCAAGTATGATGTCTCCGGCCCCACTGTTTACGATCGTCACATCTCCAGCCAGACCCAACCCACCCGTGGAGGTCAATGCCGCAATCAGTGGTGCTTGAGCAAAGCTATTTGAGCTGGAATCCAGCGAGACGGAACTACCCTCCGCCACCGTGGCCAGAAAAGCTCCCGTCGCCGTAACCGGAGCGTTCCCATCTTGTGTGATGGTCCCACCAGTCACGAGGGTTACATTAGCACCAGAAATTCCAGCTACTGCCGCAGGCGTCCCGCCAGGCGCGCCGGCCGCTACTTGGCTCACCGACAGGCCAAACCCCGTTTTCAAATAAACATCCCCAGGAGCTGTAGCTGCCACCAACGAGAAGTCGTTACTCTGATCCAACCGGATTGACCCCGCAGTCGCCCTCATACCGAGCGCGGTTGCCTGAATCGTTGCACCATCAGACTGAGCAATATTACCACCAGTTTGCAGGAAAACACTTCCTCCCAAAATGCCGCTCACCCCATCCACATTTCCGATCGTGATTTCATCGGAATCGATGAATCGGACACTCTGTGTCCCTCCAGAAGTGTCAACTGCAAAAAGATCCACATCCCCTCGCAATGCCACCGCCCCTATGCTCTGCACGGCCAGCCCTCCTGCCAGGGTGATCGTATCTCCGCCAGTTAGGTTATCAGCCGTCTCCACGGCTCCCATGGAAGAAAGGTTCAACGATTGGGTCAGAGAATTAAAGGTCAGTCCATCCGAGACCGTTATCTTACCCGCAGCGGTTCCAGCACTGCTGTTCGACCCAATCTGGATGGCATTCGCACGAATAGCCGTACCCGCTAGTGAGGCTGCCCCAATCCAGATTGTATCTAGGCTTGCATTTAAAAAGGTCGGGGTGAAGGCCGGGAAGTCAACACCAGCTTGCGTAGAGGTAGTTCCTAGATTTATTTCAACTGGGGCACCAGCCAGTGGGCTGTTTTGCAAATTAGGGTCATACGCCCCGCTGCCTAGCCGATCCTGAAACCCATTCTGCCCGGTCGCCGGCCGGATCGTCACTCGGGCGCCCCCTGGTGCGATGGCGCTGCTAGCATCTCCGGTCGTAGCACCCGTGGTGTCGATAGTAATATTGTTGCCACTGGTGCGGGTAACGGTGGATGCAATTTCCAAGGCGTTACCTTCCAATGTCACGTTTCCGCCGTTCGTGAGGATACCATCCACTGCCCCACTTATTGCACCAGACAGGTCACTGATCGCCAGCCCCCGCGCTGCGGCCGCCCACACCGAATTAACGCCGCTTTCTCCAGGTGCATTTTGCAGCGTATTCACGGCCAGTCCGACCGTTGTGCTAGGGCCATCTATTACTCCAATCTGGTTACCGACCTCTGTCTGGTCCATCTGCGTACCATCATTGGGATTCGCCGAAACATGGGCCATATACTGCCCTACACCAGCTACACCTGCCGGCAGGGTTTCATAAATTGAAACAGGTCCTGCGGCCGTAATGGAAAGCGCCCGGGCGGCCACTAAGCCGATTCCAGTATAAAGCGGTGCGGTCAGTACATTTGCCCGTATCAGCCCCTGATTCCACTGTTGCCCAGTCCTAGCCACCTCCCCGCTGTTCCCACCCACTAACCCCTTCGAATTTACCAGTAACAGATCGCCGGTAGGCGCGCCCGCACCTGTGGCGTCCTGACCTAGAGTGGTGGTCAAGGCCACCGCAAATCGGTCGAATTCATTCAAGGTGCTGTTGAGGATGTAATCAGTACCAGGGACTGCCACTAAGGCTGTCCCGGGTGCTCCCGCGATTAAAAGGCCCGGAACCTTAATGCCGGCATTGTTGTTGGCTTGAGACAAAGCCGTTCCAGTAGCGTTAAAGTCATCAGCTAGCAGAGCTAAAGTATTAATGGAAAGGTCTGCGATCAAATCTGATACGGTTAGAGTTCCTGTGTTAACTCCGGCCAATACAAGTGAACCGAGGTCTCCAATTGCCCAAAGCGGGTTAGATCCAGCAAGTGATGTCCCAGTGAAAAGACCTACAGGTCGCAATACTTTCGGAGGCAAAAAGCTCATCCCGATTTGGACCGTACCCGCCGTGATCAGCGCAACTTCGTCGCGAAGGATTCCTAATGTCCCAGCACCAACTTTACTTCCTAAGTTTACATTTGCACCCGTGGCAGCGGGAAAAAGAGCCACCAAGCCTACAAGATCGGCATTGTTGGAGCTATTTGCATTAATCAGTCCATTAATGTTTACGTTATCTCCCTGAATGGCAATGCTTCCTCCATTGGAACGCAAGCCCGCATTGACGTTGACCACGCCACCTTGTGCGCCATTTCCTGCCACCGCAGCAGAAAGAAAGATCTGCATCGGCGTAGGAGTGGTGGAGGTAGCTGATGTTGCATCAGAGGAGAGGTCAGCGCTGATCTGCACATTACTTCCCGCTCCCCCGTTGGCCCAGAGCTCCAGCCGATTCACGCCTGGCGTGTTGGGAAAGATTCCGGAAACTGTTGTGACATCATAAAGTCCGTTCATCGAAAGTGCAGATCGCACATCCACCGCAGGCGTGATCGTCCCGACGGCGTCGGTGAAGGAGGACTGAATCTGAAGTCGACTGGTGTTGATTCGGTTCAACTCGGCATTGGAGAGCTGAAGGAAGCCAGGGTCCGCAGTGACCGCATAATCGGCCTTAGGCGAAACAATCTGTGCTCCACGCAAGCGATCAGGTGTTGCGCCACCAGCACTGGTTCCGTAGGGGGACAAAAATACCCCGCTAAAATTATTAATCGTTCCTGCCTGATTGATGTCTTGAGTCATGATCAAACCGTGCATGGTCAACCCAGGTTGGGTATCCTGCCCAATCACCATATTATTTGCTGTAAGAGTAACCACTCCGTGGCCTGCTCCTGCGACAGTATTATCGAACGCTGAGAGGACGTCATTCATACCTGCAAAAAGATGAACTCCTTCCTCAAGTGTAAATCGGGTGTTCTCTAGCCCTGCTCCGGTCGATGGATCTCTTACAGTAATTGTGACAACACCGCTCGACTCAATATGTCCAGGGGTGGGGTCTAGAGATGTGACTTCCGAGCCAATCCCATCGAGAAGTGTGTACTGGAATCCCGCTCCGATACCACCCTCCAAAAGGGCAATCCCAAACTGGCCCTCGGCAATTGAGATGCCGTCTAAAGCCAGCAACGTGATGTCGTTGCCTCGGATTCCAATCGTTCGAGTATCGGTTTGATCTATGTTAGGGAAATCCGTATCAACAAACGCCACATTAAATCCGTCAGCATCCGTGAAGGATAGGTTCCCGTTGCCGGTTGTATTTCTTAAGTCTGCCGCGAAATCGGTGACGTCATTACCTGCCGCTGTGGCTAACGTCACATTACCCGTCGTAACTATTCCCAATCCCAAGGCCTGAATAGTAACCCCTGAAGTCTGTGTGATATCACCAAGCCCTTTCAAAGTAACATTATTTAATGTGCTAATTCCGTTTCCATTAATATTAAATCCGTCACTGTCGTTATAGTAGATCAAGGCATTCTGATTGGCCGTTCCCGCCAGATCTAAAGTACGAAGACTAATATTATCCATGTCGTTAGAAGACCCTAAATAAATGTAGGATCCAGCTGTCGCTGCAAACGTCGTTGCATTCAATGTTGTCGCTGTAATCGTCCCACCAGTTTGGTTGATAAAACTTCCATCGGAGGTTGCTGCGACCCCAGTTACTAGATTTACGGTGGCAAGAGTATTATCAAAGCCAGAAATATTGGCGGCTAGGGTAATGCTGCCGGCCTCCGCCGTAATTGTGACTGTTCCTCCAGCCGCCTGGAGAGCGGCGTTAACGGCAATATTACCGGGGGTAAAGGTGAAACCACCTGAGGTACCGCTGGTATCCTCAGCTGTCAGGGTGACGTTGCCCGTGCGCGAGGCAACCGCACCATTAATTGTTAAATTGCCAGGACCCGTCAATCTGCTCCCCCCTGATGCGTTAGTTGCAGCATTGTCGTTGGCAATAATTACTATAGGACCGTTAATAGCGATCCCTCCAGCCACCGTGACTGTTCTACCAGCTTGTAAGGTAAGTGTGCTCCCAGATAAGGAGGTATAAGTGACTGAAGGAGTAGTCGAACCATCTGTCACCTCAAACTGAATTTGGTTGACGACCGTTATGTCCGTGTTTGCCGAAAGTGTTAGGCTCGCTGTGGAAAGAGCTCGGGTTACAGATCGGGTATCGATGATGGATGTGCCACTCGCTGTTGGAAACGTCACATTCGGTTGAACAGTTGTCGCGCCGGCCGTTGTTTGGATCGAAATAAAATCCGGATCAATTAACCAAAGACCAGAAGTACCCCGGGGTGCCCAAGCGGAAACATTTCCGAAAATCTGAACCTCTTTTCCCGAGGAGGTCTCCACAAATCCGCCATCTCCTCCCATGGGCCCTCCCTCCACTGAAATGTCTCCAAAAAAACCCGTGTATTTATCGGACCACAGAATCACCCGCCCACCATCTCCGTTCGCGGTAGAATCGGCCACAATCGTTGCCTCAGAACCCATCACCACCGCCTTCGCATTCGGCACGCCAGGGTTCTTGCCAAGATAATCACCCCCTACCAACACCTGCCCACCACCCGCCCACCCACTCGCATCTACTTTCGCACTTTCAAACAATCCAACCTTCTCACCAAGAAGTTGCACCTTTCCACCCTTTGCACTTTCTGACGCCCCGACAACTTCGATACTCCCCCGCAAGATCGTCGTGTCTGCGGACCGTAACTTGACGCTCCCACCACCGTCTTTTCCCGAGGCTGTAATGACCGAACCCAGATCCGAGGTCACATTCTTAGCCGTCATCATGATCGATCCCCCGGTCTCCCTTTGTCCATCCAGGCTCCGCTGCAATGCCGCCACCACTCCAGTATTCAGAATGTCACCCTCCCCTCCCGTTAGCGTGACGCTGCCATCCCCATTTTCCACCAATCCCGTGGCCTCAATCACCCCTGTGTTCTTGATCGCCATCGGCAAATAACTCCCTTTCGCCTCCAACACCGCATTCGCCGCCTGAATCACCCCCTCATTCACAATTTCAGCCGAACCCTTCGAAGCACCGCCCTCGCCTTGCGAGGTTCGGGGCGAAGTAGGGTCCGTCTCTGCCGCCATCAGCCTCACCTTGTAATTTCCCTGCCCCACTGCCTGAAGGGACACCTCCGTACCGCTCACCATCCCCACTGTCCCATCCTTCGCCATCAGCTGTCCTTCGTTCTTCACCTCCTTGGCGATCAGAAACACGTCCCCCTCTCTGGCTGCGATGTTTCCCTGATTCACCACTGACGCGTCCGAGTTCCCCTTAAAGTTGAGCTGCCCACCCTTCATGAACTCCTCCGTATTAACATCGTGTGTGCTGGCCACAAAAGAAGCTGTGTTAACCACCCCGCCTGCTCCCACCAAAACTCCGCCTGGATTGATGAGATAAACATTCCCGTTCGCCTGCAAGGTTCCATAGATCGCCGAAGGATTGGCGGTAACCACTCGATTTAACACCGCCGAACTCGAACTGGGCTGCACAAACTTTGTTAGCTCGCCATTCGCGATTGAAAAACTATTCCAGTTGATCACAGCCCGGTCGGTATTCTGATTCACAATCAAAGTCGCCGCATCTGGCCGGTTAAATCCTGCCGCCCCCCCCCCCCCCACCCCCCCCCCCC
>Ga0247833_1007004_pt1 | contig 12164 bp, 7 predicted proteins | sample LaCruzMarch2015__7_FD_187117 | JGI IMG/M metagenome (GOLD analysis project Ga0247833, IMG submission 187117) | Freshwater microbial communities from meromictic Lake La Cruz, Castile-La Mancha, Spain - LaCruzMarch2015_8m | ecosystem: Environmental > Aquatic > Freshwater > Lake | place: Spain...
ATGCATGCGGTAGTAATAGGAGCTTTCATGATCGTCAAGTCTGTGCTTCGACCCCCCTCTCTCCCGCTGTGGGCTTAGTTTGAGCTAGATACGATAGCTTCGCGAACACAGTCAGCACCCTCCTCACAACCCATCGGGACAATACAATACAACTTAATTCGGCTGGTATCCAGTCGCTCGTCACAAGGCGTCGTATTATACAACACAGTCTCGAGATGATGGACCTGCACTCCGCCTCGTCCTCCTCGACGTCATCATCGTCCTCATCATCAACGTCGTCGTCGACGGCAGCGGCAATCGAGCTAATACGCAATCTAGACCATGCATCATCGGGCATGAGCACGGCCGCAAATCATGCCGCATCCGACGCGGCACGCGCCCGACGGAATGCCAAGGTTGCGGGCGATATCGTGCGTCGGTACTGCAGTGGCAATAGCGGCGGTAGCGGCGCATTGCCGTCGACGAATGTTACTACTACTGCTAATTCGAAGAAGTATAAAAAAGCAATTGGCGGGGATGATGATGACACGAACAATTACAATGAAGATGTTCATGTCGACGACGACGACGACGATTACGAATTATTACTACACAATGATGATGATAACACTAGCAGCCGCAAGGAGTCGTCGTCATCGGAAGATGATACAATTTGTATATTAGAACGTAAACGCGAGCATCGAGCGGCTACGAAAATGGCAGCATTGGCACGTGAACGACGTGGTGATTGCACGAATGCAAATAATCATCATCATGCGTCTACTTTTATTTCTTCTCCTATATTATCGTCATCATCATCAACAACAACAACGCGATATCGTCCATCACGTGGTGGTGGCAGTGCGACGGTCGATGAATGTAAGTTTACTATTCACGGTACGAAAGAGGGAGACGGGGAAGAGGAGGAACTGCCGTCATCGTTATCTCACATCATTCATCGTATGGAGAAAGCAGCATTGTCATCCCCTCCATCGGCGGCGGCAATTACAGCTGCTACGGGGATTGATATTCTCCATAGCAGCAACAACAACAATAATAATGATATCATTATCAGCAACAACATCGACAGCAGTGACATCATCAATAATGATAATAATGATAATAATAATGAGAATCATCGGACGGTGGGGGACGACGGGGTACAACGGCGGCAAGAGAAGGGACATCGATCATCATCATCGCTGGATGAATTTCAAGATGCCGTGGAAAATCATCATAATGGTAACAATAATTTGCAGGAGGAGGAGGAACATCCCGACGACAACAACTCGTCATCGTTGGTTTACAATTATTACAGTCAACAACAACAACAACAGCAACAACAACAACAGCAACAACAACAACAACAACAACAACAACAACAACAACAACAACAACAACAACAACAACAACAACAACAACAACAACAACAACAACAACAACAACAACAACAGCTGTCACAGCTTCAAGAGGAGGAGCAAGTGATGGTGATGGGGGGAGCAGGAGAAAAACAACATTACAACAACCAAGTTGTTGGTATGATGAATTATGAGCAAGAAGGAGCAGTGAAAGATGAATTTTACAACAACACCACCAACAACAGCGCCAGCGCCAACAACAGCAACAATAGTGAGGATGATAATATGAATTATTGCAGTCATCCACATGTTGACGATCAGAATTCTAATTACTACAATAATATTAATAATGGGGATGTTGGACAATACCATCTTCTAGAACAACAGCGGCACTATTCACCGATGCAGACGACTGCAGAGGTAAGTGCAGCAACCACGACAATGTCTGTTGCTGCATCAACACCAACGATGGCAATGGCATCCACACCGGCACTAACAGCTATGTTGTCGGCGTTGTCATCACCGTCACCCATGGAACGACCGTCATCATTATTATACTCAACAACACCCTCTTCCTCCTTCATCCCCACGACCTCTTCGACGCCATCACGATCGGTTGTTGAGGCATCGCATGTTGAGGATGTATTAACAATTAGTCTTGAATTAGAACGTGCACGATCGCAATTAGTCATGGCACAACAACAATTAAGCATCATGACTATACGAACCAATGAATTACGGAGTATGAATACTGATCTTGATTATCAATTAACATCACTACGTTCACGGGCCGAGGCAGAACATGACCGACATTCTAAAGAAATAGATACATTACAACAACAATTGAGTTTAGAGAAGATCAAGTCCACGGCAGCCGAGGAGGATGCTACGCTGGCATTAGAACTAGCGAAGGAATCACAGACTAGTCGTGTGGAATGTGAATTATGGCTATCACGTAGTCTTGAGGAAATTGATCTATGGAAGGGACGGTATATTGAGTTGATGAATAATAGTAATCGTATTGGTATTGGTATTGATGGGTTGAATTCGGAATTGGTGGATGAGAATGAACCTAAAAAGTCCGTTCGTTTTGCAACAACAACGATGACACAACATACTATGGACGAGGATCATGTGTACTACGGTTGCAGTCCTCCATCTCCTGTGCGATCAGTGCTTAGTACCGATGACGATGATCCTAGTTATCATCGAGCGACGATGATGATGTCGACGACAATGCCTCCACTGATGCCACCAACTCCATCCTCTGGACGACGACTACCACCACCACCTCCTCCACCACGTATCATCACAGAAGTATTGACTTCTGTATCCACTCCCACTCACCACCACCAACAACAACAACAACATGATGGATCAATTAATCCTATGACATTATTCACGCCCAACAGTGCTAGTAGTCCCACTCTCACGAATAGCAGTGTAACAACACCACAACTAACAAAATCGACGGCTATTGCCTCTGGTAGGGCGGTACTGCACCGTGCTATCACATCGCCATCGCCCTATAAGGATGTTGGGTTATCACCTCACCCCATGAAACAGGCACATGATTTACTTAAGAAGAGTGCCGAGACACGTCGATTGTTACGCGAACGATTAGCGCCCGGTCGGCAGCAGCGCAGTAGTAACAGCAATATTGTATCTCTTGTGGCCAACAATTATAATACAACAAGGAAGAATGATAACAGTGATGGTGGAAGCAGTAGTAATGATGGATTTGTTAGCCGTCAAGGCGTTGCCTGTAGAGCCATTGGACGTGTAATACGTGAGAGTGGAATAAAACTAAAGTTGAAGGGTACATGGTGGTCATCATCATTATCATCATATCGCAACAAGGTCAATGATACTAATACTACTGTCGAGGAGGAAGTATCGAATACTATTAAGGCTACGAGTGGTGCATTATTGGACGGAGAGGAGGGGTATAGTACCGTACTACAGCTAGAGTCCATTGTGAAAGATTACTGTGGTAGTGTCGAGAGGACGATTGTCAAGCAGCAAACGAAAATTGATGAATTATTGGCATTTTGTGATCATTTAGAGAGGGATGTTGCAGTGTTACAATGTTGAAACAAAAAAGTGGGTGTGGTGCTCTCAGACTTAGGGAAACTACCTGCACAGACAGAGAGTGTTTAAAAGATTGGTATGAACTACCTACTACTTAAGTCATATTGGACGTTCATCTAACAACAAAAAGTCACAAAAACTAAACGAATCATAAATTATCCAACATGAAAGTGTTCCAACTTCCAACACACATAAATTTTTCGATCATGACACTGAATTCCCACACACTCCTACCGAACACTGTCCACCTCTCTTACACTGTCACTACTCCTTCCATAAGGTAATAAGCTCTGTGCTAATGAGCGAATCCTGCTACCAGTCATTTTGATACCAGAACCAATCCGTGGTGTTTTTCTAGCATAAGACATGATACTCTCACTGTGGACACTTGCTGTATCGTACATGTATAATTCTTCATTCCTTGACTCAAGTGGGGTAAAGTCCAAGCTCATGCTGCTACTGACAGTGCTTATGCCATTATCGTTTCTGGTCCCATCAGTTAGACATGATGCAAGCAAGTCGTTATCGGTTCTGGCGGTCCCATCAGTAAGACCGGTTCTGTCGGTCCCATCAGTTAGACATGAGTCAAGACCAGAATCATACCGCCGAGTTGTTCCCCTACTACGTCGCTTTTGATACCTATTGGCGCGTGACCGTTCATGTAACGACGCAGTGTTTGAAGAATTTGTCGAAATTGCCGGATAAAGCATCTTATCTCGCGCTACTATACAGTCTCGAGACTCGATGTAATGTGTCCGCAGCGCCGACTCCACCGATGTGTACGAATAATCCTCATAGTTTTTATCATCAGCTGGTCCAAATGTACAACCACCCTCGACACATTTGTCAAACCAGGTAGGATTGGATTCCTCGGAACGAAATGACATTGCATCAGTTTCCTTCGAGAGAATAGTTTCTTCCTCTTCCTTACTGATTGTTGTCGCCGCCGATGCTGTTTCGTCACAGGGGAATTCATCAACTTGATAGGAGGATGAAACAACAGTTGAATAATCCAGTGTATCGTCATCAAATGCAGTCAAACTCCCATAGCTAATTTCATCCTGCGATTGGATATGAGTATTGAATATATCATCTGATTGATAATGATTACGTTGTATTTCAGGAGGTGACATATTTTCCGCTGTGTTAGATTCCGTATCCATGGATGCCAATCTCTTCCCACCCACAGTCTTAAGAAGATTACGTGCCATAGTTGACATCGACAAATTACTCTGACTGGTACTACGTGATTGCTTTGATGTGCTCGTTTCCCAACTATTCGTCGTTTTGAGATTCCTATCATCCACGCCGAGCAAACAAAGTTCGACACTTGCTTCTTCTCCAACCGATGATGAATCATTCACACAAAAGTCGTCTTTTAGTTGCAAAGGACTTTCAAACCACGTAGCATCAAAAAGCTCACGGGGTTGTATTCCCTCAGCCTGGGAGTTGGTTTCTTCGAGGATTGTGGAGTTGGCGTCTCCTTCTTCCTCGCCCTCCTGATGATTCCCCTCCAACTCCAAACTCTTATAATAGTCTCCTTCTTCGGCAACGACTTCAAGTATATCCTTTGTATTGCCAAATTGACATGTAAAAAACTTGGCAATATCATCGAAGATATCAGTACACCCGCCGTCGGGAGGGACATAATTTCTACTCTCGATTCCACCGCCAGCATTAACTTCACCATTGCTGTCAACGACCTTTCCTCCCAGTGCAGCCTTTGTGTTGGTAGTCTTTTCTGTATCATCTGAATTACAAGTTGCATCGTCAACATTCCTCTTCTTCTCGGCCTTACCATGTGCCACTGGGAATTCAGCTATTCCAGTGGGCGACTCTGACGAGGATGACTTACCCACTACTAAAGTTTCATTGGTAACTTGATGTATGTCCGACGATGAGACAGTAGGGATACAGAAATAATCACTTATTATTCTCGTCGACCGTGACCGTGGTGTGGTATTATTGTCATCATCATTAATGCAAATACTATTACTATCACTCAAAGTCGCAGATGATGAGTGTGTAATGTTCGACAACTCTACCGAGGCAACCTCTACAGATGCATCAACCTTCTCAAATAACGAAGATGATAATGCTACAGTATTCCTAGTAGCGAACCATTCTTTTATATCAGTAGGGGTTGTACTCCTCCTCCTCATAGCTTTCGTCGTCGGTGTCGTCGTTAGATCGCACTCCTCGATGAGTGTTGTTTTATCGACAGTAGTAGTACTACAACTGCTTTCCTCGTCGGTAGCAATAGTAATTGTTGACAAATTCGGATCTTGTCTTGTTTTATCATCAATTATCACGGCTGAAGGGATATTCTCTTCATTAGTTGTAGTAGTAGTAGTAGTAGTAGGTTTCATGACACCACCATCATTGCCACTCCCACCACCATTATCATCATCACCTTTTTTGTTACCACCACCACCACCACCACCCACAAGACGTCGACGCATTAATATCATCTTTTGTCGTTTTTGTTGTAATGCCGACACGGTCGAATCACGTATACTCGGAACAATCATGACTGCCTGGAGTGAGGAGGGTGTTGTTGTTGTTGTTGTTGTCTTGGTCTTGGTATCGCGCGAGAAGACGGACGTTGGACTTTTGTCAGCCTCGTTGTTGCTATTGCTAACAATCGAGGTCGTCCTCCCGACCTTGTTTGTCTCGTTAAATACGATTATGGGGGATAGTTCAACCTCGTCATCGTTGTTGTTGTCCACCTTGGTAAGAAATGCTTGAGAGGCGACTATTTCCAACCCTAACGTTTTGCTATTTGGCAGATACTTCTGCTGTTGCTGTTGCTGTTGAATGGGTTCCCAAGTCTCCGACTGATGACCTTGATCCCGTAACAATGGACTGCTGCTTATTTGACTACCACTATTATGATGTTTCCGCCGTCGCAGGCGCAACTTCATAGTCTCGCGTGACTTACTCCTGCGTCGGCGTAAGTAGTAGTCGGCAGCATCAGTACTCGCGGGACCGCTCCCGTCGACCATTACCGCGGCTGCGGGACCGTCGGCCGACATGGTTTAACACACCACGTTGGGGTAGAATTTGAGCCTTTCCGCAAGGTGGATACCTTCTCGGCTTTTTGGGAACCCTTCCTGCAAGGGAAGACAGAGGGGTGGCACTTTACGACGATTAGAAACAAAAAAAATTTGAATTCACAGTGTGTATTAATTTTCATCGTAGGAAAAAGTACTATCGTCATCATCTTCCACTTCAGCTTCACATATGAATGTTTTGTCCATTATATCATTCGCAAATTTCTCCAGTAATGATAGAAAACTATTACTTGCCAAAGATTCATGTGTTATTAATGTAGCCTCTTCGTCGGTACCATAGTGAGCAATCTCATCTAACTCAGCAAAGCTAACACACCTCCGACCCTGCTTGGAATATTTAACGCTTGGATTCGTATCATTCTTCCTTGTGAAAAGATTTTGTGGTAGTGTCAAACACATCACAACTGATGGAACGCCTGTTGTAGTATTGGTCGCATGATTATTCTGCCTTGGCAATGACGACGTTGCGCTATTTAATGACGAAATAGTAGAGCATGTGATAGAAATGATGCCACCACTCTCCATTGACTGTGAGGAACTACTCTTTTGATTGACATAACTAGTGCTCTCTAGTGTGTCATCCATATCATCTTGTTGGATCTCCTTTGATTGATCAGTTATCTCTAACCTCCCGCTCCTCATTCGAAGGAATACTTTTGCTACTCTGTCTCCAGCCGTCAACTTGAACGTCGGTTGCACACATTGATAGTCATCATAAACTTCGTTAGTATCCACCATTGCAGCACCGCGCAAACGATTCGTTCCCAAGGAATGATCGTCGATCATATCAGGAGAGGACGATGGGAATCTCTCAACACTTGCAGGACTGTCTGTGGAACATCTGTCGTCAACATTACGACTTTTCTCTGTCACCATGCCAGCATCACCTGGTAGATGATCATTGAGGTTAACTACTGCAGAGCACACGTCACTCTCATGACATTCGGCTTTACCACTATTGTCGAATAGTGCTAAGAATTCTCGACCATTGTCCACGAGTATCTGCGACTCCGATGCACGTTCTTCAGGGATGGTATCAGTCTTGATCGGTTTATTGAACCTTTTCTTGGCGACAAATCTTAGTACATCACCAACGACTGTCATCGCCTTCTTCTTCTTCTTCTTCACCTCATAAGATTTAAGCGTTGGCTTCATCTCCTCCTCAGATGGGCACTTGTTATTAACGCCCTCGTACGATTTGCAGCTTGTACTTTGGTCCCTGTCCATCGACTGAGACTTAATCATTGGCATATCAGCAGATAACGGAACACTTCTGTCCTCGCAGGTAGAAAGCACCAGTGAATGATTGTCCTCATTATTGTCTTGATCATTTGCCATTGATAGTAATTTATCATAAAGCTCACACCTTAAATTACTATTCAGGTGTGTCAACAGTAAATCGGGCTCCGCCACATCATCTGCATCTGACAATAGTAGATCATCCTTGTTACTAAGATTGAGATCAGATTCATTTGAGACCGTGTTGATGAGAATTTCAATGGGAAAGGTGGTGATGTTGCTCTGGTTGGTGGTGGTGGCGGCATTATTTGACATTGATGAAACCACATTCGTATCATTAACTGGCACTGACATGAAACGTTCCAGCACTTCCCACTTGAGCGTCGCTGTGAATGACTTGAGTAAATTCGATTCAGTTGATTTTACAGCACGCTCATCTGGAGTAGTATTTGTTGATTCTTCAAGCGTAGAGTGGCTGTCTGCATTATAATCTTTGTCAGTAGTAAGATCCAGCATGTTGCAGTTATTCTCGGCACATAATAAACGATTTATTTGATTGAGAAAAGTGAGAGGGCCAGAGGAGGGCATGACTTGCGGTACTTTGACTTCGTCTAATTCAGATAAAGTTGGTTGAGCAGCTAGCTCTTTGATGTCTAGCTCCTTGAGGACTTGGGATATAGATCTTGAAGACACGCTTGTATTGTCGTCGAGTTGATGCAGCTCATTAGCACTTGCATTGATACTCTTTGCTATTCCACCAGACAAAATCATCCGCAGGAATCTGCTGCTTGGAGTATCCTTTTGATGCTTTCTTGGGTGATGCGTTTCGACTCTGCCTGTATGCATCATTGCAACCTCGAGTTTGGAGTACTTGGCAAGTAAGTCATCTGACGCGACCAGCTCCAAACCCAACACCTTCCGACCATTCATACAGCTGCTCATTAAATTACCTTCTTGACCTTGTTGGAGCTTACTACGTATCCTCAGTGTGTGCGTACATCCGAACTCCGTCGCCACTTAATTGTAGCATTGTAAGAACTACGTCCTCCGTGTGTCTATTTTACATCCATTTCGCATCTTCAAACTTGACGGTTACAGCTACCTAGCCCGCTCGCGGAGGGTACGTAGATCGGCATTTTGACGAACTTTTCTCGGACTGCTTCTTTTCTCTTCTCCTTTAGTCGTGCGCGGCGAAGACGAATCTCCCTCAATCTTTCCGACATCCTAAGCTCGACAGAAAAGATGATGAGATACAAGAACAATTGCTCTATTTAAATAATAGTACCTGAAAACGTTACAATATGCATTTATCTTTCTCTGTTTGATACAATTCATAAACGAAACAATCCAAATATTGATTCAGAAGGCACAGCAGCTCACAGGATTGGGGACAGGGCTTACTCAACGAAATACTCTTTTTTTACTACAAAGTCGTTTCTCTTCCTCAAATGACAAACAAATAATACAAAATACAATCACGGCTTTCAAAGCTCAACCTGGCCATCGTCTCATCAACAACATACTCTCTCCATCTCCGACTTCTTAAGGAGCATTCCACCCATCCTCGAGGGGTAACTTCTTGGGGCGCCTCTTGGTGGGCCTCTTGGTGGGCCTCTTCGTGGGCCTCTTCGTGGGCCTCTTAGTCGGAGTTGTGGGCGGCAGGAGAACCTTGTCGATGATATGGACAATTCCATTCGAAGCGATAAAGTCAGCGAAGATAACCTTTGCTGTGTTCACAAAGACTGTCGTGCCCGAGTTACTAGTGGCCTTCTGAACTCGAACTGTAGCACCGTTAGCAGCAGCAGTTACATAAGACTTGGACTGAAGGGAAGTCGACAGATAATTGCCTGGAACAACATGGTACAGTAGAATATTCTTGAGTTTCCCAATATTCGCTGGACGGAGCAAACCGGCAAGAGTTCCTTCGGGTAATTCGTCAAATGCGTCGTCGGTCGGGGCTGTTCGTAAATGCAATAGATAGAGGTGAGGGCAAGTAGGTAGAAGATGAAAAAATACTACTCGAAAAAAAAGAAATGCTCACCAAATACTGTAAATGGCCCTTCACCGTCAAGAGTGTCAACCAATCCAGCTGCATCCAAGGCTGTAGAAAGAGTTGTCAGCTGCTCATCCCCAAGTACAATATCCACAATAGTATTACTGACGGAAGCAGGAGTAAGCACAGTGTTTATAACATTAAGATAGCCATTAGAAGCGGGTAGATCCTTTGTTACAATTCGCGATTGGTCGTTGATGACACTGGAAGTACTTCCATTCTTAGTGACTTTCTTTATGACAATAGTCTCTTCATTGAGTGTCTCGTAAGTCCTCGTATTATAAGGAACAGGAACTACTTCACCGAGCAAATGATACAGAAGTAGATCCACAAGCTGGGGTTTCCAGATAGGCTTAAGCAGTTTGGCAACTAGACCATCGGGGAGTTTGCTAAAGGCTGTGTTGGTCGGAGCGAATAATGTGAGGGCTGCGTCAGCGTCATCGAGTACATAGGCGAGTCCGGCCTTGTTTACAGCGGTGACTGTATAATAAAGAGTAAGGGTAAGAAAAAATGAAGGATCAGGCTCATGAAATATATATCTACACGGAATGTTTGCATGCTGATGACGTCTAGAGTCAATGTTACTTACCGAGAGTCGTGAATCTGCTATCACCAGTCGCGATCTCATAGATCGTCTGCATGGGTTCGCTCTCCGCGGTAACCGATGCGATGAAGTAGGCCGCAGCCGCTGTAGCGTAGATCAACTTGCTGATGAACATGGTGTTAATTGATGTTGTAGAACGAAATAATGACTTGTCATCTGACGTGTAGCGCTTCTGCCTGCGCTGGATTCGTGCCGGTGCAACTTCTTTGTTTTCGATCGGCTTCCCGCCCCGAGCACATGTAAAATCTTTCTTTCGGGCAGTGGAGAAGGGAGCTCAAATCATATCTTTTGCTCCTGGACCTCCAGACTCCTCGATACCAGAGTTTGAAACCACCGATGATGAGAATTAATGTACCACCATTAAATATTGGCTCGTGTTATTTTATTGCAATGACTCCTACTAAATAATTATCAATATCAATATATACATAATGAAAAAGAGTCTCGAACATCATTTTATCTTTGTCTCATCCAGCCAAGATCCCCTCACCGTCACTGATACTCCTAATTCTCTTCCCCGTAAAAGTTAGCTAATCCTGCTCTCCAACAATATTCATATGCATTACAGTTTACTCTTCCTCGGGAGTGTGCTCAGTTCCGAGGACGGCGAGTAGGACGACGAGTAGGACGGCGAGTGGGACGGCGAGTGGGACGACGAAATGGACGACCAGTAGGAGACTTTGTCGGCGCCGCTTTTCGAAGCGATTTGTTTGCGATAACCTCGTCCAATACATGGATAACACCATTCGATCCAATGATGTTCTTCTTAATAACTTGGGCATAATCCTTCACGAAGACATTGTCACCATCGACATTCACTTTGATTTCATTTGGATCCTCGTTGGTTCTAGCAGTCGCGTACTTGAAGTTGCCTTGTTTGAAAAGGGCAATACTAGAGCCAAGAAGACCGGGAGGCGCGACATACTCTTTCACAAGTACGTGGTAGGCAAGAAGGTTTGTTAGTTCATCATCGCTCAAACTATCGATGGCTCCCGCTGGCAGTTTCTTAAATGCAGCGTTGGTTGGCGCTGAGTATTACATCACAAGAATCGCAATTGTTGTAACGACGCAAAGTTTGTCAGTTGACATAGTATAGATGTAGAACACGATTGCTGACTACTGACATACAATTACTCACCGAATAGGGTTATGCCCGCGTCAGGTTCTGCGAGAACATCGGCAAGTTCTGTGTAATAAAGTGCGTCAACTGCTCAGTGAAGAGAATCGACAGATGAGTGCTTTATATAACAGAATTTGCACATGAACATGGAATAGATTCGTCCTTACCAAGGATCGAGAATTTGGAATCAGCCTCAAGAATTTCCAAGACATTTTTACCATTCCTCGCGGCAACAAGAGCAATGCAGTGCGCTATGGCTACGACGTAAATTAACGTGCGGACAAACATGGTGGTGATAGCTGTTCACTGGCGGAGGTATGATTCTCAACCGAAGGTCAGTGGAGCCAAGTGCCAAAAAATTATGGTAAAATAGACACTCAAGATGTCGAACTTTGAACTTTTTTAGGTGAGGAGAAGAGAAAAGAACGCAGGAGTATGGTATGTACGTACTTCTACCGTAGTAATTAACCCTTTTTTGTACGTATGGTAGGTAGGTAGTCATTTTGATTCGCAAAAGGAGGATCAATTATTTGCCACACTCTGTTCGTGATCTTACATTCAAATCTCTAGAGAGCACTTACTCCCATGCTAAATTTATGTGTGTGTTATCAAATAAATAGCATGCTTATATTAATCAAACTTTTCG
>Ga0247833_1007009_pt1 | contig 12161 bp, 6 predicted proteins | sample LaCruzMarch2015__7_FD_187117 | JGI IMG/M metagenome (GOLD analysis project Ga0247833, IMG submission 187117) | Freshwater microbial communities from meromictic Lake La Cruz, Castile-La Mancha, Spain - LaCruzMarch2015_8m | ecosystem: Environmental > Aquatic > Freshwater > Lake | place: Spain...
CCAAATAAAGGAAGCTCTTGAACAATCCCAGCCACATTCGATCGCTCGAAGCCGGTGTACACCAAAGCCCCCGACTGAAGACGCTGCGAGTCCGTTTGGTCATCGATGGCAATCGAGCCCTCGAAAATAGGGATGATGTCTGTCGTGGTTGATCCCACATCGATCAGCAATTGAGCTTGGCGATGATGGTCCCCTGACCAACGTTCCTTGGAGGCTATCATCCGTGCAAGCGCATGCCAATTGGAAGCTGCCACTTGCCATGGTTCACGAGCCGCCTGAGTCACCGTTCGCCACTGACCTTGAACATCATAAACACGCACCATCGACGCCGGGATGACCGATGTTATCTGCTCTAAAATGACCGCCACCCCCTCGGCTCGCGTCGCAAAGCAATCCGCTAACTCACCCGTCATCGTTACCGCCACACCTCGAAATGCAGGGCATGGGCCAATCAATTCAGCCACCCCTTTGGATAGGTTCTGCGGCTGCTTCCACATGGGAAAACTACAGCTGTTCGACCAACCTGTCGAATGAGCGACTTTGATGTTCGCTCCACCTATATCCATGCCTACCCATGGATTTTCGGTAGATGCCTTCGTCGAATAAGGAGATTCCATAGTTGCTACCGTTGCTACAAGATCAGCATGCAGTCGCCATAACTATAGAACCGATACTGCTGCTCGATCGCTTTTCGGTACGCTTCCAAAATCAATTCTCGATTTGCAAACGCACTGACCAACACAATCAGACTGCTTCGGGGCAAATGAAAATTAGTCAGCATGGCATCGACTGCTGCAAATCGATGCCCTGGCTTCAAGAAGATATCGGTCTGACCACCCCAAGGAGTCAATGTTCCGTTACCTTGTTGAGCGGACGTTTCTAAAGTTCGCACGGACGTGGTTCCAACAGCAACGATTCGTCCCCCTTCTGACCTGCAACTTTGAAGCCGCTTTACCACCGGATCCGTAATCTGCGCGTACTCGCTATGCATCTTGTGGTCAGCCAGTCGATTCACTTGAATGGGTCGAAACGTACCTAAGCCTACATGCAACGTCACTGAAACCAAAGCGACCCCTGCGGCACGTATTCTCGCAATCAGTTCCTGCGTTATATGAAGACCCGCCGTGGGGGCAGCAACCGAACCAGGCGTACGAGCATAAACGGTTTGGTACCGATCCTTGTCGACCGAGGTCATCTGTCCATCGCGAATGTAAGGTGGCAAAGGAACTCGGCCGTTCGCTTCCAACAATTCCAGCCAAGGCAGTTCCGGTTCCGCCCGAAGAAGTACGTGCCCCCGCTCCGAACCAGCCACCACCACCAACCGCTGCACTTCGCGTCCATCTGGGTCTCTCAAAACGATTGACTCACCAGGCTGAATGTAGCCTCGCGATTTGCAAATCAGTTCCGCAACGCCATTCTCTTCTCGCAAAAAGAGCCCTTCCCAACGTCCACGAGTCTTCTCGCGATATCCCACCAGCCTCGCGGGTATCACACGCGAATCATTGACGACCATTGCGTCCCCAGCTCGCAGAAAGTCCGGCAAGTCTTTCACAGACGCATGATCAATCCTACCGCTGGACCGATGGATAATCATCATGCGAGAATCCGTTCTTCTCGCGGTAGGCTCCTGAGCGATCAGCTCGCGCGGCAGTTCAAAGTTGTAGTCATCCAGCTCGTTCTTTTCTGATTCATTACTCGAAGCGGTTGTCACTCGTTTTCATATCCATCTAGGGTGAAGCAATCCAACTGGAGAGATCAATCCGGGGCGGGGTCGGTGCGATCGGGGCGATCGCCCCTCCGGCCTTACCCCAAAAACCCCGCACTCGAAACCCTCATCTTTTGTATTATCCTGAATTTGCTTGGATCGGAAAGTATGAACAAGGGTGTCCTTTCTGTCTATTCGAAGTCGCAACTTTGACCGTGCTGGCGGCGTCCAAGTTTCTAGCGCAATGAAACTCAACGCGGCTAGCGCCCGCGGCTCAAGTGAAATGCCGAAAGCAATCGGCTTACCGTATTGCGTTGCAGTATTATCGAACAATCCGCAAACTCGGAAGCTTGCTTTGAAGCTGTTGCAGTGCATCTTGCGTAACTGCTGTGTCGTTGACAATCAGAGTTTTCAAATGAGACAGAGCCGATAACTTTTGGATTCCAGTATCGGTCACTTGCGTCTTCCCAAGGTGCAAAAACTCCAACGACTTCAGGTAAAGCAAAGAGTCGATCGACCTGTCGTCCATCGCAGAATTATCATCCAAATTCAGCTTCTTCAGCCTCGCATTGGCGGGGGACTCGCACAGGATTTTAACAGCTTCGTTCGAAAGCTTAGTTCGCAACAGGTTCAGATCTTCGAGCTTTTCCAGTTGAGCTATGGACGCAATCGCATCCGCGTCCAAATCATTCTCACCTAGGTCTAGTGCGTTCAGATTTTCAAAACGGGCTATCCCCTGAACGATCTGCGTCGATGCGATGCTGGACGATCGCAACTTCATTTTGGTGAGACTCGCTGGATACGGGATTTTTGCCAAAAAGTCGGACGAAACGGACGTACCATAAACATCCAATTCCTTGAGCTTCGGAAAACTCTCCAACACTCGAAACCCCTCGTTGCTGATTGGTGCATGTCGCAAAGCCAACGTGGTGATGTTGGACAGGCTTTTCAATTTCAACAACACGGAATCGTCAACGGCCTTCCCGGATAACGTCAAGCTTCGAAGCCTGATTAACGGTGCAATGCTCTCAAGCCCCTGTTGGCTGAATCCAGTACAGTCCGTAATCTCAAGCAACTCAAGCCGATCGAGCGTAGCCAACTTGACCAGCCCCAAGTCCGATACGCTCAGAAACCGTAGACGCAAGCGTTTGAGCTTCTTCGAATCTGCAAGCACTTCGAACAATCGATCCGAACATTCGCATCTTTCTAAACTCAGTTCTTCCAAGGAAGGCAGCGAGGCAATCAGGGCTAAGCCCTCGTCCGATAACGGGGCTCCTTCCAGTTTCAGCTGACGTAATATGGGCCCTTTGGATAAGCTGGCAAGCCGATCCAAATCAATTTCCCTGCCCGAAAGAGCGATTGTCTGCGCAGATGTTTGCTCCTGGCTGATGGCAGGCAAGGCTGGGAAAATCCCTAAACCAATCGCCATTTGCAGGGTCCACTTTAAAATTTGCGTACGATGGCACGGTTTTTGATTTTGTATGTTCACAGCTTCTGGAGTTTGTTGGAAAACTGACAATGAAAAAAGTACCAATCTCGGCTATTCTAAAGTGTTGGGCAGAAGGTTGGGCAAAGGAACGACGGCGGCAACAGCAAGATCGGTTGCCTAAAGTAAACGCTGGTGTAACAACCTACAAGCAAAGACTTCTGCAAAAATGCAACCAGCACGAGCCAGGAAAGCTCGCAGAACCCATCCGCTTCAAGGTGAATGTAACGCATGTCAAACGATTTTGATGATGACCATGAAAATCAATTGGACAAGGCATTGCTGGAATTTATGCGACGCTTTGACGCTGGCAAAGCGGAGGATCGAGAAAGTTTTTATCGAGAATTTCCAGCTCTCGAAACGCAATTGCGAAAATTGCTGGACGCGGCTGACTGGATTGAGTCCATGGCCGGGCCAACTCTCGCAGAAAGCCTGAATAAGGACTCTTCGGTCTTAAATAGCGAGTACCAAACAGCTTCACCGATAGCAGTTCCGCCTGCGGATCCAAGCGCCGTCACATTGACCCCACCTGCCGTTCCATTTCAGAATCGTAATCGCTTCCAGCAGATTTCTATTGACGATTCGACGTTGCCACCTTCGGGCAAGCCATCGGACAACAGCCTCAACAGTCCACCATCGTTGGATAACTCCCATTCGATTTTGCCTTATCGATTTGGCGACTATGTTTTGGAACAAGTTCTTGGTCGCGGCGGAATGGGAGTCGTCTACTTGGCCTACCAAGTCCAGCTCGAACGACGTGTCGCGCTGAAGATGATACGATCCGGATGCTTCGCTAGTGGCGACGAAGTCAATCGTTTCTATACCGAAGCTCGAAGTGCTGCCAGCCTGACGCATCCCAACATCGTCACGGTTTACCATTGCGGTGAAATCGATGGTCATCATTTTTTTGCCATGGATTTTATTCCCGGTACCGACTTGTCGAAACGACTCGAAGCGGGGCCCATGGCGCCTCGAGTTGCCGTTCGATACGTGCGTGATGTTGCGAGAGCGATCGATTACGCGCACGAACAAGGCGTCGTTCACCGTGACTTGAAGCCCGCCAATGTTTTGATTGACGAGACGGACGCGGTCGTGGTAACCGATTTTGGGCTGGCCAAACAAATGGACTCGGATCAAGGGCTTACCGCCACCGGTGCCACGTTGGGAACCCCCAGTTACATGTCTCCGGAACAAGCGGCTGGACGATCGGAAGAACAAGGGGCATCGACCGATGTTTATGCGATCGGCGCAATCTTGTACGCCCTGCTGACTGGCAAGCCACCATTTCAAGCAGAATCCGTTCTGCAAACACTGATGCAAGTCATCCACCGCACTGCACCCACCGTTCGGCAAAGTCATCCTAACATCCACGTCGATCTGGATACGATTGTTACCAAGTGCCTGGAGAAGTCGCCATCGCGCAGGTATGCCACCGCAAAGGACTTAGCGGAAGATCTCGACCGGTTCTATCAAGGGATTCCTATCAAGGCTCGCCCACCGTCCTTTCCAAGACGAATCAAACATTGGCTCACCCACGTGCCGTTGATCGCAGCTATCACGGGGGTTCGAAATGTAGAACCAACTCGTTCCCAACGCATGGCACAGAATATCATGATTATCGGCCTACTGACGCTGATATTGCTATGGTTAACCAGCGGATCTTTTATCCAATACTGGCGCAACAACTCGATGCCCCGGTACGTAACCATCGCATCCGGAACCCCAGGCGGAATGTACTATGAATTGGCGGGGAGACTGGCGGATCGATTTCATGACGCCAGCGGCCATGATTCCCGGGTCATCGCAACCAACGGCTCGCTGGATAATCTGAAACAGTTAGAAATGAGCCGTGCTCAAGTGGCTCTGATGCAAGAGTCTTCTGTTCGGGCGGACCAAGTCGCCGTGGTCGCACCTCTTTTTTATGAAGCCTTCCACATTCTTGTACCGGGTTCTTCCGACACGCACCACGTCAGCGAACTACTGGGCAAGCAAATTGTAATGGGAGCCAAAGAATCGGGCACCCGCCAAGCTGCAACGCGTGTACTCAAACACTTTGGCGTAACCTCGGATAACTCGATCATTGTGGATGGCGACTGGACTCAAACAGCCCAGCTCCAGCAAGTCGACGCCGTCATCGCGGTCGTGAGAACAGGGCAAGCCGGCATTGTAGAACTTTTGAAGGAAGGCCGCTTTCGGCTGCTGTCGATTGAAAATGCCGCAGAACTAGCACTCTCCGAACCAATGTTCCGTTCCTTTGTCATCCCGGGCGAACAGTACGGGACGATCAATAGTCAGCCCATTCCTACCCTTGCCACAACGGCGCTCCTCGTCGTTCGCAAAGATGCGTCGAACCGTCTCGTTGAAGAATGCCTTAAACTTATCTACGAAAAATCTCCCGCCTCCGACGGCTTTATCTCACTGGAACTTGCAGCCAATTGGCAAGGCCTGCCCTACCACGAAGCAGCCCGAAAGTACTTTGATCGTTCAGAAGGTTCTCGATAATCATGCCAAACCCCAAACGCGATCGTTGGTATTCCATGGATGGCCAAAATCGAAGCCGGTACCAAGCTTCCGAGAATTCGCGAGGAACTCGCAAAATCATATCGCTGATTATTCTGCTGGGGCTGGTCTTGATCCTGATTCAGCAAACATCAGACCCCCAAAAGGTTGGACAGGTTGCCACCGCAATTGGTCTGCTTCCAACACCGAATAGCGAGGAACAAACGGACAAGGAAAATCAAGCAGCATCGAATAATCTGCAATCGCCCCCACGTCTCGATTCGCTTGATGGTGCTTCCTTGACGGATCGAGAGTATGTCTTTGAAAAGATTGCACTCCAGACAACGAACCCTACGATCGACGCGTTCGCAGATATTTGGAAGGCTGTTCTTCATCTGATCCCACCCGCTAATTTACAGAAAATTGCAAGAGTCGCGTTCTCCAATCCTCACTCAACGGAATTAACTCCATCCGATTCCATTCCAACAGATTTTTCCAATGTGGTTCAGTCCTGGAGCGAGGAGACACGAGCCCAGCTAGATATGTGGATCAAAATCGAAACGGAAAACACAATCTCCCTGAATCAGCCGACTCCTACCGGCGATTCAGTCCTGCTCCGGTTCACGACACTGTTTCACAAGTGGTCAAAACCATGGGAAGTCCCCGCTCCTGATAGCTCGGATCCCGATTTGGAGGATTGGCGATCTTTCCAACGTGGATTTCAATTGGCGCTAGATCGAGCTCTGCTGGAATCGATAGAGGATAACAGCCCTTGGCGATCGAACGAAAGGATTCCTTTCTTGCGAAGCTGGCAACGAATCACTGTGCTGCGGAATGCGTTGGCGTCTGGGGTTACTGGACCTGCTCAAATCCCCAAGGTGGAAGTTTCCCAGTTGATGTCGTTGGCCGATTCGCTTCGCTGCTCACCGATACGCTTCCTAGGAACGATCGCAAGGGTCGATCCAATGGATTCGATACGCGAACCTGGATTCGAAACGACGGAGTATGAAATTTTTTGGCTACGCCCAGACGACATGAGCCAACAACCTGTCAAGGTGTACGCGCCACGAGGTAACTTGGACCATGGGATCGAGCTTGCTGAAAAAAAACAAGTGATGATTTGTGGATTCTTCTTCAAAAGGTTTGCCTACGCAGCACAACGCGGCCCCGATGTAGCGCCGATGCTGATGGCGGCCTATGTCGGACCGACAACGGCCGTCGCTAGTAATCCATCGACATCCCTATTGCCATTTCATTCCACGCGTTCGAGACAAGTGCCTGCATGGATGCCGCCGATCGATCTGTCGAAACCTTATGGGCTTGCTAAAGACCGGCTGGCTTCCTCCATGTCTGGTGTGTTCATGGACAATGTCGACCTCGCATCCTTAAGCCTTCGCGACGATATGGAAGTGGTTCGCCCCTTGCTAGCCGTGACAACTCTATCTCCTGAGATTCGCTTGCTCACAAGGAGCCGACCGAGCTGGCCAGTGAGCGATCGGGGCTCGATTGCTCGAATCATCGGTATGGTGAATCGCGTTGAGCCAATCGCTTTAGTCCCCGAATTCGCTTCGCTGCTTGATCGTGAAGTCGCTTACCGATGCCGTATCACTGCTACGCTCCCTGATGGCAGTTCACAAAATGCAATCCTTCTTTGTGCTTCGGTCCCCAACGCTTGGCGGACGGCCTCTGCCGGTACCACCAATAGCTTGCTGCAACCATTCCTTGCTGATGGGTTGTTGCTTTCGGACGAGACAGGTTCGCCATTGTTGATGTGGTCTAAGAGTCCCCAATGGATTGCACCCGCTGATTTGCCAGTAGAATCGACTCCTTCCTTGAACAGTCTTCGCCCCGAAATAGCTTCGCCGCACTGGTTCTTGATGCAAAAGCAATGGGACCTCAGCTGGATCGATACGATTCAAAAAATGCAAGCAGAGCCCATTCAACCACTAAGTCCGGTGGAACATGAGCCACTGTTTACGCTCATTCGATTAGCAAAACAAAACCCCTATACGGATGCTCCTACCAGTTCCTCAAGGTCGACTACGCTATCGATCTCCGGCATCTTGGACAAGTTAAGACCTGCGAACAAGTCCAAGACACCCTCGGAAAAAGCATTGGAATCGAAACAACGTTCAGCGCTCGAACGAGTATCCATGGAAGCGAGAATCGTACGCGTTACCATGGTACCAATCAAGGAACCCGACCAAATGGAAATGCTCGGCGCAGATCATTACTACCAATTGGATGTAATGGCTGATGTAGGAAATCGATCCTATGAGATCAAAACAGAGACGGATCCGATCGTGTATCACAAGGAATATCCCGTCACTTGTGTCATGGCTGATCTGCCAGACTGGCTGCAAAACTCGGAGAGTGTGGGACCGGAACAATCGTCAACTTCAACATCAACGCAAGCAATCGCGCAAACATGGTACCCCAGGAAAAAGGCCATTTTGGACGGTTGGTTCTATCGGTTTTGGAAGTACAAGACTCTGGAAATGTCGCAGGCGATAGGAGACCGAGGTCGTCAGATAGGTCCCTTGGTTGTAATCGACTCGCTTCACCACCCAAAATCCGAACCCTTAGCATCAAAATCGCAACCCTTCGGCAACAATACTTTATCGATTTTGATCAGTGCACTCGGCGTTGGTGCAATATGGTGGTTCGTACGAAAACGGTTGGCCTCAAAGCCCAGATTGAAGTTCCAAGCATCCTCTTCAGATCCATCGTCTCCCGAACAAGCATAACCTCCGCTCCACGCCTTACCGTAGCGTATCTGGCCACAGATCCCTGATCGCCCCCCATAACTACATCCGGGACTCGTCGCCTCGTCCAGTACCTGTGGATTTCAATTTTTCGCGTATAATTCTGGATCGGAAAAACCTGTCACTCATGGACAAGCTCATGAAACGAAACACTTCCATCCGAAAAATCTCGCGAGTTTTTTTAGGAACGTGCTTAGCAGTAGCTCTGGGGAGCGTAGGTCCTAGCACCGTCAGGGCGATTCCGTTCGATGAGAATGCACGCTCGGATGATACGGTACCGAATCCCTCCAACCCGCCTTCATTGGTACTTGAGACTTATACGAAAAGCCTGAATCAATTTACTTTCACGATCGCGAAAGGCCTTGAATGGACTCAAGCGGTGGACGATGGATTGATCCAATGGCCTATTGCAGCAACAAAGGATCGACAGGGAAATTTGCTGGTCTTGGAATGCCATTGGAATCGCCAGTCCGTACAAGATCAGCTGCTTTCCAAACCACACAAGATCGTTCGGCTTTCCGATACGAATTCGGATGGTGTTTTCGATCAACGCTTCGTGATCGCATCCGACCTCGGGTTTCCCGAAGGCATCATGGTAATGGGAGATGATCTGCTTGTTTCGGCACCTCCGAACCTACTGCGCCTTTCCGATTCCGATCGCGATGGATTTTACGAGAAGCATGACGTCTGGTTCGACGGTACGACGCTGACCTATTGCGCAAACGATCTCCATGGACCCATGATGGGACCTGACGGCTGGGTCTATTGGACGAAAGGAGCTTTCGGCGAGCAGAACCATGAACTGATAAGAAAGCCACTGGAAAAACCTGCAGTAGCATTCGCCTCCAAGGCTGCTCATATCTACCGAAGGCATCCCAAAGGGGGGCCCATCGAACGACTGATGACCGGTGGCATGGATAATCCATCCGATATTACGTTCTCTCCAGAAGGGGACATCTTCTTTTGTTCGACCTTCCTGCATCACCCGGGTAATGGACTGCGCGATGGTATCGCTCACTCCCCGAGGGGCGGCTTGTTCGGCAAGCAACACTCGGTACTAGATGGTCATTGGGAAACGGGACCACTCCTTGAACCAATCGCCAATCTTGGGCCCGCTGCGCCGGCCAGCGTCAATTATCTTACGTCTCAATCTGTTCCTCGATCTCTTTGGGGGGCACCAAACGAAAATCACGGGATATCGTCAGCCCACTTCCTGGCCTCCGCCCAATTCAATCTTCAGAAAATTGGGCTTCACCGTTTGATCCCTGTCGGCTCCAGTTTTCAAACTCAGTCGATGGATTTACTCACTGCCGATCGAATCGACTTTCATCCAGTGGACATCTTGGAAGAAGCGGATGGCAGTCTTCTGATCTTCGATACAGGCAGCTGGTACGACTTATGTTGCCCAAGCTCCGGCAACGATCGATCGATTGAAAAAGGTGGGATCTATCGACTCACACCCATGGATCATTCATCAACCGATACGGCTACTGCCGATGCCGATCTGTCGCTCAAGGCGGCACAACAAATCGTTCTGAATCCCAAGGCGGAAGGATCAGCGAGAATGAGAGCCATTTGGCAAATTGCACGTCACATTACTAATACCCAAAACGAATCACCCTCCTTGAATGAGCCGAGCGGGAAGCGGGTAATTCTTGCTTTGCTTTCCGATCCGGACATCGTAATTCAGCAGGCTGCAGCAAGGATTTCCGGCTTGAATCGTTGGCCCGAAGCCAAGCCCAAACTGGAAGGCATGTTAGCCAGCAGTTCCCCTGCTGTCGTCCGATCCGCCATGGAATCACTTGGCATTGTGGGGGATGTTGCCAGTATGGAGAAGATCGTTGCGGCAGCCTCGCGATTCTCGGAAGATCGGTTGCTGGAACACGCCAGTATTTATGCGTTGTTAGAACTGGATCATCCCACCGCATTGATTCGCTTACTACGGCAAGACCGCCTAACCGCTCAGCAGCGCTATTTGTTGTTGTATGCTCTTCAGCAAGTGCAAGGCATTCCCAGCGATATGGTCCCTGATGTAGCGAAACTGCTATCTAGTTCGCACGAACGCCTTCGGTCACTTGTGGTACGCAATCTAATAGCCCTTCCCGGAGGACTCGACCACTGCACCGACTTCTTGAATCAGGCTTGGCAGACCCAAAATGAAGTTACCTTGACCATGAGTCTCCCCATGGTTCGGTCTTTCAAATCGGACGCGAAGGGGCTTGGAATGATGGAAGCTTGGCTTCGATCCGCATCGTCTGAGTCGGCTCCAAGGCAACGCTGGCTTCTGTTGGCCCTGGACAGCATGTCAGGAGAAAAACTTCCTGACCCTTGGATAGATGCCATTCTCTTTTGGCTTGAAGGGACACAAGACCACGATGCTCTCGAACGTATCGCAGACACGATCCGCAAAATAGAATTCACCGACCAACAGAAGGCCACTGCAACCCAGGCTATCCGGAAAATCGCCAAAACGTTTTTGGAGAGTCCCAAGGTTGTGTTAAATCTACTTGCAGCATGCCCAGAGTCAGATGCATATTTAGAAGACGCGATGGTTCGTGTGTTGATCGATGAACTGCTAAGCGCAGATGCGGATCAGTTAAAATCGATAGCCGAAGCTGCATTGACGCGGTTGAGGCTTACCGATGGACAGACGACTACTTTGATGGTCGGCTTGGACAGAATAACCCCGCTAGCACTTCCAACGGCTATCGATGTGCTATTGAAATGCAACTCGGAACAGGTTGATCGGGCGTTGTTGGATCGGCTATCTCAAGTTGCTTCTGCAAAGACATTGTCAACGGATCGATTGCTATCGAGTTTGAAAAATCGACCGGACGCAATGAGGGCTGCCTGGATGAGTAAGCTTGCGGACGTCTCGAAACCGTCTGAGGAAATAGAGAAGAGCATCTCGAGTTGGCTCGATCGCTCGGTCGATGGCGATGCGAAACGTGGTTACGACGTGTTTCGAAGTGCCAAAGCTGCGTGCAGCAGTTGCCATCAAGTTGGATATTTGGGAGGAAACCTAGGTCCCGAATTGAGCCGTATTGGCCAGTCGCGAACTCGGCGCGATTTGATTGCTTCGATTTTGTATCCGAGTTTGCATATAGCTCAGGGGTACTATCCAATACGGGTCCGCACGAACGAAGGCGAAGTGATCAATGGACTTTTGTCGAAGCAAACTGACGACTACTTGGAACTGACTTATGGTGTCAATAAGCTGGCCAGGATACTCAGGTCGGAGATTGAGGAGCAATCGCAAAGTTCCCTATCGGTGATGCCAGCTGGACTAGAACAGCAATTAACCGTCCAAGAATTCGCCGATTTAATCGCCTATTTGGAATCCCGCAAATAACCTCCACCCGTAGCGTACCTGACCACAGATCCTGCTCCCGTCGCGGATCCGCAAATTAGCCTATCCTAGGGCGCAGAGTGCCTCCGAACATGAAACATGATAGGGCATCGCCGCAAGCTTCCAAAACAATTGCGAGTAACTGTTCTACATTGTCATTGTCGAGCCGTCGTCCTCAATGGCTCGGAACTGCCAACCGGGCCGCCCCAGTTGGTCACACTTTCATGTAGCTTGGCCCAAGATAGTCTTATTGGGAGGGGGCTGTAACTTTCAAGCGACGTTCCAAATCGTAGATTTGTCCAGCGAGAACACTCGTATGCTCCTCGATCAAATCGGATCCTACTGGACGATCGAAGA
>Ga0247833_1007018_pt1 | contig 12149 bp, 12 predicted proteins | sample LaCruzMarch2015__7_FD_187117 | JGI IMG/M metagenome (GOLD analysis project Ga0247833, IMG submission 187117) | Freshwater microbial communities from meromictic Lake La Cruz, Castile-La Mancha, Spain - LaCruzMarch2015_8m | ecosystem: Environmental > Aquatic > Freshwater > Lake | place: Spain...
GACCATCGACGGCCGCGAGGCGAGCAGCGGCACGAGTACGCTCGAACCGCTGGCCACTCCGCCCGAGATCGACATCGAGATCACGGCGGGCGACGGGGCCGGCTCGAAGCTGCTGGGCATCTACGAACTGGAGCCCAACCGCCGTCGGCTCTGTTTCCGCGGGGCGGCGGAGTGGCGGCCGCGGGAGTTTGCCACGCCGCAGGGCAGCAAGACCGTGCTCGTGACGTTCGAGCGGGAGTGACGCCTCAGCCGGCCCGGTTCCCCGAGCCGCTCCAGACGCTGGACGACGATCCCGCCGGCCGAGCTTGAGTGCGATGGCGATCCGTGCTCACCAAATCGTCTTGACGCCCCGAGATGCCCGAAGTTTTTTATCGCCGGTCACCAACGGCACACCCAGCGTGGAAGCGGTCGCAACGATGAGTCGGTCAGCCGGGTCGCCGTGCATCGGTTCTGCCAAACCGCCTGCGAGCACGGCGATGTCGGCGGAGACCGGCTCGACCCTGATTTCTGGAAGGCTCTTCATGTCGGCCAGCCACTGGTCCAACGGCACGCTCAATCGCAGCCGGTCGCGGCGTATCGCAGTTGCTATTTCAAGCAGACTGATTGCGGAAACGACGATCTGGCCAGGATCACCATGCGCTGCGAGCGTCCGCTCGGCCTTCCGGGAAAGGCCTGGAGCACGAGTAAGCCACCACACCAGAACATGGGTGTCGATGACGATCAATGATTCATGTCCCAGTCGTCGGCAGGCAAAACCGGCTCAAACGGCTGGTCGTAGCGGAGCAGGCTGCCTTTCAAGCGGCCGCGGGCCGCCTGGGCGGCGTCGGGTTGCGGCGTCGGAGGCGAGAGTTCCGCGATCACCCTTCCACGGAGCGTCACAGAAAGCCGCTCCCCGCGCGCCACCCGGGCGAGGTATTCCGGCAGGTGCTGCCTCAGGGTTGTCACGTTTACGCCAGCCACCGCACCCTCCTTACGTACACATGAAACGTACAGATTGAGTGGGGGCGGGTCAAGTCGGCCGATCGCCCCGTGGCTGTCCGCTCGTCGTGCGGGGAGTGTTTCGCGGCATGTGCACTGCCGGTTGCATGTCCGCCCGGCGGGACACCGCCGCTCCACGGGGCCTAGCCCGAGTGGATCGCCTCGCCCGTCCGCCAGGTGGTTCCGTCCCGAACCACACGGTGGTAGAGCGTGTCTCGCTCGACCGGCTCGCGGCCCGCCTCCCGGATCAGCTTCGTGATGTCGTCCACCGAGAGAATCTCGGGGGTCGTGGCCCCGGCGTCGTGGTAGATCAGCTCGTGCCGTACCGTGCCGTCGAGGTCATCGGCCCCGTAGGCGAGTGCCGCTTGGGCCGTGCCGATGCCCAGCATGATCCAGTAGGCCTTCATGTGGTCGAAGTTATCGAGCACCAGCCGGCTGATCGCCATCGTCCGCAGGCTCATCGCCGGCGAGGGTTTGACGATGTGCGAGAGCCGCGTGTTCTCCGGATGGAACGCCAGCGGGATGAAGGTCTGAAAGCCCCCCGTCTCGTCCTGCAGACTGCGGAGCCGCAGCAGATGGTCCGTGCGGTGAAAGGCGTTTTCGATGTGGCCGTACAGCATCGTGGCGTTGCTCCGCAGGCCCAGTTCGTGGGCCGTGCGATGAATCTCAAACCACTCCTTGGTGTCAGCCTTGTGCTCACAGATCCGATCGCGGACCTCGGGATGGAAAATCTCGGCTCCGCCACCGGGTAGGCTGCCCAGGCCGGCATCCTTGAGCTCTCCGAGGATGTCGCGGATCGAGCGCTTGGTCAGGTGGCAGAACCAGTTGATCTCGACCGGGGTCCAAGCTTTCAGGTGCAAGGCCGGATAGGCGGCATGGAGGATCCGAATGATGTTCAGGTACCAGTCGTAGTCTTTCTGGTGGTGCAGGCCGCCCACGATGTGCATCTCGGTGGAGCCGGCATCCACGGCCTCCTGGCCGCGGGCCAGGATCTGCTCGTCGCTCATCACGTAGCCGCGGGCCTCGCGGAGGTCGGCTCGGAAAGCGCAGAATGTGCAGCGGTACACGCAGACATTCGTGGGATTGAGATGCGTGTTGATGTTGTAGTAGGCGAGGTTGCCGTTTTTTCGCTCGCGGACCAGGTTGGCGAGTTCCCCAAGTTCGTGAAGGTCAATGGCGGGGTCCCAGAGCGACTCGGCCTCGGCGGCCGTGAGTCGCTCGCTGGCTTCGACTTTGGCGCGGATCAGCTCGAGCGATGGCGAGAAGGCTCGGATCATGGGTGTCTCGGTGACAGCTAGAGGTTTTAGGCCGACGAATGTTCGTCGTACTACCTAACAGAACCGCAGCCTGGGGATTTCTGCAACCGGCCCTGCAGAACGGTCTCAAATGGGGGCTAGGCGACCCCTCGCAGAGCCATATCGATTACATTGACGAGACCGCCCAAAATCAGCACCTCCTCCCGCGCAGTGAGTTCTCGATGCCTGCTCTCCTTTTGCCCCCTCTGGTTTCGCTGCCGCTGGCGATGATGGGCCAGTCATTCGAGTGGGGCGACATGGTGATCGTCGGACTGCTGGTGCTGCTCGAGGGGGTGCTGTCGATCGACAACGCTCTGGTGCTCGGCCTGTTGGCCAAGCGACTGCCGCCGCACCAGCGCCCGAGAGCCCTCTCGTACGGGCTGATCGGAGCCTTTGTGTTCCGAGTCTTGGCAATCGCCACGGCGAGCTTCCTGCTCCGCTGGACGTTCGTGAAGTTGCTCGGTGGCGGCTACCTGATCTTCATCGCGGTCAAGCACTTGTTCTTCGAATTGCAGGAAGAGGACGGGGAAAAACTCGTGCTCGACGCCTCCGGCCAGCCCGTGCTCGTGGATGCCAAGACCGGAGGCCAGCTCTCCGTCGCCCAGGAGGATATCGAGATCAAGGAACGCCTGCCCGTGGGATCGTCACTCGTGACGGGTCAGGAAGCGGCTACCGCGCCGGCGGCCGGCGGCCGGTCTCGTGGCCCGACCACGCGGCGGCGAACGCCTTCCTTCTGGGGCACCGTCGCCGTGATCGAGCTCACCGACGTGGCGTTCGCGGTCGACTCGATCCTGGCGGCGATGGCCCTGGCCGGCAGCCGCCAGGAGAAGCTCTGGGTGGTGATCACGGGCGGAATCCTGGGTGTCGTCCTGATGCGGTTCGCGGCGGCCGTATTCGTCAAACTGCTCGACCGGTTTCCGCGGTTCGAGGTATCGGCCTACCTACTCGTGATCGTGATCGGACTTAAGCTGGTCGCCGATTGGGGTTTCAACAGTGATTGGTCAAAGTCGCTGCCGGGCTTCGAGACCCAGCGGAATAATGCGGTCGAGCGCTACGAGGGCTGGCTCGACAAGAGTTGGCCACTGACGGCCGGCGGTATGAAGCATGATCACGCCGCGATGGCCCATCCCGGTGACGACGGGCATCTCGCCGGCGGGATCCCCCACGTGCCGCACCTGCTCAACTTCCACGACCTGCGGCGGCCCGAGTGCCTCGCGTTCTGGGCCACGATGGCCGCCTGCTTCGGGATCGGCTTTCTCCCCAAAAAGCAGTCCGCGGGAGCCGCCTGAGCCGGCCGCAGGGACGCGGCAGCGCGACAAATCGCCGCCGCGTGCCGCCGGCTCATTCCTCGTCGATGTGCAGCTTGTGCATGATGCGATGCAAGAACGGTGCGAGGGCGAGCGACGCCGCGCCGATGAACAGCAGCCCTGAGAACAGGGCGTAGAACGACGTGAACAGTTTGCCGGCCTCGCTCTCGACCCGGTCGACCGGGCCCATACCCCCGAGGATCATCGACGCGTTGACGAGCGCGTCGATCCAGGGCAGGCCGGCGAGGAAGTGGTAACCGAGCACGCCCAACCCGAGCGCGGCCCCGACCAGCGTCGCGGCGGCCAGCACGTAGCCCACCACGCGGGCGACGAAGGCCTGTCTCGACAAGAGGCGCGCGGATCGATGCTCGAACATAGTCGGGATGGTAGCAAAAAACGCTCCTACCGGCCGCCGCTCGGCTCCGCGTCGGTCGGCATGGGATTGAGGTCGAGCCAGACTTCGTCGCCGACGGCGATCCGTTGGAAAGGCTCGGGATCGAACTCCACATCCAGGCTGCCTCCGACCCGGCTCCACGTCACGCGCGTGATCTGGCCGACGCGGCTCCGGCCGGTCGCCGTCTTCCGGTAGATGGGGTCGCCCAGGGCCACCTGTGGACGCACGGTGAGACCACCGTTCCTGCCGAGGTGCGCCGGGGTGTCACCGAGATAATCGGCGTCGTGGCTCTCGATGACCTCGAATCGGAACGGCATCCCCGGTGGGGCCACCGGCAACGCGGCGTCGCCGTCGAGTCCGCGGGCGACGCCGCAGAACGGCGCGGCGGTGGAAATCACGAGGCCGAAAAAACAGGCTGCCAGCACGGTCAGCACCGCTCCGGCCACAGGCTGGCGGCGGCGGTCGCTCTGCACGGTCATGGGGACCTCCTGGGAACGGATGGCACGGGGAACCAGGCGGAGGTTATACGGCTCCCTCCCGGCGGCTCAACCTTCGTCGGCCGTCACAGCCAGAGATCGGCCGCGATCGCGGCCAGGAGCACCAGGCCGATCGCGGCATTGGCGGTGAAGAAGGCCTGATTGACCTTGGAGAGATCGTCAGGCCGCACCAGCGCGTGCTCCCAGGCCAGCAGCGCGGCAATCGCCGCCAGCGCGGCCCAGTAGATCCAGCCGAGCTGCGGGACGACCGCCGGCAGAAGGGCGAGCACGAGTAGCGAGACCAGGTGCAGCCACTTGGCCCGCGCGAGGGCCCGCGGCACGCCCACCCGGGCCGGCACGCTGTGCAGTCCGTGGGCCGTATCGAAGGCAGCATCTTGGCAGGCATAGATGATGTCGAAGCCAGCCACCCAGGTGGTGACGGCCAGCCCGAGGATCAGAGCGGGCAGGATGTCCACGGGGTCGCGGTGGAGTGTCTCGCCCCGCAGGGCGATCCAGGCGGCCACGGGAGCCAGCCCGAGCGCGGCGCCGAGCCAGAGGTGGGCCAGCGACGTGAACCGCTTGGCGAACGAGTAGCCGAGCAGCCAGGCGAGCACCGGCAGCGAGAGCGCCAAGGGCAGCCAGTTGGGCAGGAACAGGAGCGTGGCGGCGATGAATGCGGCGGACGAGGCCATCACAAGCCCCAGCACCTCGCCTGTGCCGACAACGCCCCTTGGCAAGTGCCGGGACGCCGTCCGCGGATTCTCGGCGTCGATCGCCCGATCGACAAACCGGTTAAACGCCATCGCCGCCGTGCGGGCCGCCACCATGCAGGCGCCGATCCCGATCAGAGGCTTGGCGAGCGACCAGGGCTCGGCGAACGACCAGCGGCCGTCGCCCCCGAAGCGGATCGCGATCAGCGCCGCCATCACGGCGAAAGGCAGCGCGAAGATCGTGTGGCTGAACCGCACGAGCTCGAGATAGGTCCGCAGCCGCGAGCCAGGGAAAGGGGACATCCCCCGTTTCTGCGGAGCACCTTGGCCGGCCAAGGCCGTGCCGCCTAGGGGGGCCGGGAAACGGGGGATGTCCCCTTTTCGGGTCATGCGTCCGTGCCCCAGCGGCGGACGAGCGAGTTGGCCACGCCGAGCTGGTCGCAGATCCGCGCCACGACGAAATCCACCAAATCGCTGACTGTCTCGGCCCGGGCGTAGAAGCCCGGCGCTGCCGGCAGGACCACGGCCCCCGCCTCGTGGATCGCCTGCATGTTTTTGAGTTGCGGCAGCGAAAGCGGAGTCTCCCGGGGCACGACCACGAGCTTGCGACGCTCCTTGAGATGCACCTCCGCCGCCCGGTGGATCAGGTTCTCGCCAACTGCGTGCGCTACCGCGCCGAGCGTGCTGCCACTGCACGGGCAGATCACCATGCCGGCTGTCAAGCACGACCCACTGGCGATCGGGGCCATGAGATTCTTGTAGTGGTGATAGTGCAGCCGGCCGGCCGCCGGTGCGGGCCTCCCCAGCAGAGCGGTGAGGTCGAATCGTTCGAGATCGACCTGGCGGCCTAGCTCTTCGTGGATCACCGCCTGCCCCGCCGGGCTGACGGAGAGGTGCACCTCGCGGCCCGCGGCCAGCACGACCTCGAGTAGGCGGACGCCGTACGGGGCCCCCGAGGCGCCGGTGATCGCGATCACGAGGGGCAACGCGTCAGCCACGAGCCGCTCCGGCGGTTGCCGCGGCGGACCGCGTGGCGATGGTCAGCGTGGCGATCCCGAGGGTGAGCGGCACCATCTCCACCGCGTCGTAGCCGGCCGACCGCACCAGGGCCGCAAGCCGTTCGCCGGAGGGAAACTCCTCGACCGACTGGTTGAGATACGTGTAGGCATCGGAGCCGTTGCGGGCCACGGCGTTGCCCAGCCGCGGCAGGACGTTGCGGAAGTACCACAGATAGCCCGCGCGGATCAGCGCCGATTTGGGCAGCGAGAACTCGAGGATCGCGAGCTTCCCGCCCGGCTTCGTGACCCGGGCCATCTCGGCCAGACCCCGCGCCGTGTCGGCGAGGTTGCGCAGGCCGAAGGCGACCGTGACCAGGTCGAACTCGGCGGCGACGAACGGCAGCAGTAGCGCGTCAGCTTCGATCCACTCGATCGCGCGACACGCCGTGCCCGCCTTGGCTGCCTTGGCCTCGCCCCGGTCGAGCATCGGCCGGCAGAAGTCGCTGGCCACAATCCGCACCTCGGGCCCCGCCTTGGCAGCGTAAGCGAGTGCCAGGTCGCCCGTGCCGCAGCAGACGTCGAGGATCGCACCGGCCTGCGGTGGCGGCGCCCGGCGGACGGTCAACCTCCGCCACAGTACATCGATCCCGCCCGAGAGCAGCCGATTGACGAGGTCGTAGCGCGGGGCGATCTCGGCGAACATGCCGCGGACGCGGTCGCCGCTCTTGTCGACGCCGGTGGAGTCCGACGGGCCGCCGTGGCCGGGGCGGGGCGGATCTCCTATCGTGGCGGCTTGGTCGGCGATCACGGGACCTGCTCTCGTGGAGGACGCCGGCCGCGACAGGCAGGCTCGGATTCGCGACATGCGCTGGCAGTGCCACGACCTCTTCCATCGTATCCCGCCTGGGGCCACCGCGGGAGGGATCGCCGTCGTGATCGATGTCTTGCGGGCCTCGACCACGATCGTCACGGCTTTGGCCCGCGGGGCCACGCTTGTCCTGCCCCGGCGCTCGATCGAGGAGGCGCGGGTCGCCGCGGCCGCGTGGCCGGGGGCCATACTCGGGGGCGAGCGGGGGGGCGTGAGGATCGCGGGCTTCGACGTGGGCAACTCGCCGGCCGAGTACAGGGCCGACCGCGTGGCCGGCCGGCCGGTCGTGCTCACGACCACCAACGGCACCCTGGCTGTGGCCGCCTGCCTCGACGCCGTCGAGGTGCTCGTGGGTGCGATCGTGAATCGGACGGCCGTCGCGGCGACGGCCCGGCGGCTGGGGGCGGCCCGGGGCTGCGATGCGATCCACCTGGTCTGTGCCGGCACCGACGGCCACGTGACCGACGAGGATCTGATCGCAGCCGGTGCGATCCTCGCTGCGGCGGGCGATGACCAGCAGTTCGACGAGTCTGCGCGGTCGGCCCGGGACCAGTTTCTCGCGCTCGCCGCCGCCGGCCGCGACGGTCTCGAGCAGCGGATCGCCACCGCCTTCCGCACCTGTCGCGGAGGCGAGAACCTGATCGCACTCGGGATGGAGGCCGACCTCGCGCTCGCCGCGCAGATCGATTCACTCGCGATCGTGCCCCGGCTCGACCGCAAGACCGAGGCGCTCGTCGGAGAGTCATGAACCGCCCCTGCCGGGCCGCTGCCGGTCGGGGTACACTCGCCGCTCCCTCCGAACGCGAATCATTCCCGAGCCGTCATGCCAAACCAAAACGAACAGTCCCGGATGGACAAGATCGTGTCGCTCGCCAAGCGGCGCGGATTCATCTTTCAGTCAAGTGAAATCTACGGCGGCCTGAACGGCTTCTGGGACTACGGCCCACTCGGCGTGGCCCTGAAGCGAAACCTCAAGGACTCCTGGTGGCACGACATGGTCGCCGGCCACGACGAGCTGGCCACGGTGGCCGGGGCTCCGAGCCCCTACGAGATGGCCGGCCTCGACTGCACGATCATCATGCACCCGCAGGTCTGGAAGTGTTCCGGTCACTTCGACCTGTTTCACGACTGGATGATCGACTGCCGGGAGTCGAACAAGCGGTATCGCTACGACCACCTGACCGGCCGCTGGGCCGCCCACCGCGGCAAGCGGATGTTTGTGACGACCGACGCCTCCGGTGACGACGTGCCCACCGAGCTCACCGCCCGGGCCCAGAAGGGCTTCGGCCTCCGGGCCAAGCAGGTTGAGGAGATCGAGTGGACGGGCGACGCCGAGCCGCTGGCCGCCGCGATCGCGGCTGGTCGGGTCAGCTTGGCCGACACGCTCGGCCCCGACGCGGCCGCCCCGGGCACGCTCACCGAACCCCGCGAGTTCAACTTGATGTTTGAGACGCGGATCGGCGCGCTGGCGAGCAATGACGCCGACGATCGGGCCTTCCTCCGCCCGGAAACGGCCCAGGGGATCTTCGTCAACTTCAAGAACGTCTGCGACACCTCGCGGGTGCGGGTGCCCTTCGGGATCGCCCAGGTCGGCAAGAGCTTCCGCAACGAGATCACGCCGCGGAACTTCACCTTCCGGTCGCGGGAGTTCGAGCAAATGGAGATCGAGTTCTTCTGCCGGCCGGCCGAGTCGGCCGAGTGGTATCGCTACTGGCGGGACCGGCGCTGGAAGTGGTACCTCGACCTCGGCCTCACCGCGGGCAAGCTCCAACTGCGGGAGCACCACGCCGACGAGCTCTCGCACTACTCCGTGGGCACCGCCGACATCGAATACGCCTTCCCGTTTCTGGCCGAGGGCGAGTTTGGTGAGCTCGAGGGCATCGCCCACCGGGGCGACTTCGACCTGCGCAGCCACATGGAGGGCAAGCTTGTTCGCAAAGACGGCGCGCTCGTCGTGGAGCTGGGCGCTGACGGCAAGCCCCGGCACCGCGGCAGCGGCAAGGATCTGTCCTATTTCGACGACATCACGCGGGAGCGGTATGTGCCCCATGTGATCGAGCCTTCGGCGGGTGCTGACCGGGCCGTGCTCGCCTTCCTCTGCGACGCCTACCACGAGGACGAGGTGCCCGACGAGGACGGCAAGCCACGGAGCCGCACGGTGATGAAGCTCCACCCGCGGCTGGCCCCGGTGAAGGCGGCGATCCTGCCGCTGGTCAAGAAGGATGGGATGCCGGAAGTGGCGATTGATCTCTACCGTCGGCTCAAGCGGCAGATGGCTTGCCAGTATGACGAAAAGGGCTCCGTGGGCCGTCGCTACGCCCGGCAGGACGAGGCGGGCACGCCCTGGTGCCTGACGATCGACGGCCAGACGCTGACCGACCAGACGGTCACGCTCCGCGACCGCGACTCGCTCGTGCAGGAGCGGGTGCCGCTCGCCGAGGTGGTAGACCGGCTGCGGGACCGGCTGGCATGAGACCTGCGATCGCCACCGTCTGCAGCCTCCAGTCTCCGCTCGAACTCGTGCTCGAGGACTACGCCGCTGGCCACATCGATGCGGTCGATCTCTGGCTCGGCCAGGCCGACGCGTATCTCAAGCAGCGGCCGGTGTCGGCGCTTCGCGAAGCGTTTGCCGGCCACGGGATCGCACCGCTGGCGGCGAGCTTCCAGGGGGGGCTGCTGACGAGCCAGGGAGAGGCCCGCGGGGAGCACTGGAAGACCTTCGCGGGGCGGCTCGTCCTCTGTCGCGACCTCGGGATTCCGACACTCGTGGTTGCGGGCGATGCCTTCGGGCCGCTCGGCCCCCAGGATCTGGGCCGGCTCTCGCTGAGCCTCGCCGAGGCGGCCCAGCGGGCCGCTGACGCGGGGGTGAGGCTGGCGCTCGAGTTCGACGCGCGGGCGAGTTTCCCCAACAACCTCCAGTCGGCTGTGGCCCTCGTTGAGGACGTCGGCAGCCCCAGCCTGGGCGTGTGCCTGGACTGGTTTCAGTGGACGGTCGGTCCGAGCAAGCCGCTCGACCTGTGGCTCTTGTCACGGGACAACCTGGCCCACGTCCAGCTCTCCGACCTCGCCGACGTGCCCCGCGAGCTGGCCTCCGACGCCGACCGCATTCTGCCCGGCGAGGGAGCGTCGCCGGTGGACGACCTCGTGCAGCGGCTGGGCGAGATCCAATACGCCGGGGCCGTGGCCGTCGAACTCATGAACCCGCAACTCTGGGGCGTGCCTCCGCGGCAGTTCGGCGAGATCACGATCACGGCCCTGCGGAGGTTGCTCGGGCAAGCCAAGGAGTGAGACCTGCGGCCAGCACGAATACCCCAGTCAACCAATCAAGGGATCCCGAGCCTGTGCCGAGAGAGAATGTTCGTTGAGCAGCGCGCCTTGGCGCTCGATCTCGTCGATCGGACGCAGGTCGCCCGCTGCCTCAGGCGGCACGATCGGAAAGTGTCGGGCGATCGTGAGGATGTCCACCATCTCCTGGCAGATGGGCCCCTCGTTGGTCACCCACAGGGCCGGGTCGTGCTTCCGCAGGTCGACCGACACCGAATAGGTGCGAAGCGTCTTGCGGCGGCCCTTCACATACTGAGGAAAGAACGACAGGGACAGCTCCCGCAGCGAGCGGTAGATCGGATCGCGGTAGCGAAGCAGGGGGCTGTTGCTCTTCGAGATCGCTCCCCACAGGCCACGACGCCGAAACAGGGCGACCACGTGGTCGACGTCGCCACGGGCAGCCCCCATGTCCATCAGCAGGGGGGGGTGGCCGGTGAGGGTCAAGGCCGCCGCCGCGACGAAGGCGCCTTCGATGCAGTGGGCGAGATCGTGCTCCAAAACTCCCGTTACGGAGCGGGCAGTGTGGCCGTCCGGCTCGGTGTTCCAGGGGATCCGATTGAGGAAGCTCTGGATTCGTTCAGGGGTGCGGAGCCGAGCCAGACGGGCCTCTGCCGCGGGCGGCAGTCCCAGGCTGTTCTCCACTGCAGTTGTGAGCGACATGTGCGGCCTTGCTAATGGCTTTCCAACAAACCCGAAAGCCTTGGCGAATGGACTCGGTAGAGGATAGCGAAACCGGACTGATTTGTGGAAATCACGGCGGTTGACCGGTGCCATGCGCCGAGTTCGCGCCAGAACCCGAACCCACTGCGTAGAATGAAATGAGTGGTCGGTGCTGATGTGATTTGGTTTTTGAGTTCGAACCCATGGAGGGAGCAGGCATGCGTCCGCGTTCGCTGGTGCGTCTGAGTGCAGCGATGCTGATCGCCGCTGCGGTGGTAAGCCCTTCGCCAGTCTCAGCCCAGCGATTTTGTCGAGGCTTTGGCTACGGCAATGCCGGCTACGCGGCCGGCTACAGCATGGCGGTGGGCCGGCGCTGGGGATACGGCGGCGGATACGGCTGCCGACCGCGAGTGGCCTGCTGGAACCCGTGCTGGCGACCCGCTCGCGCGTTCTGTGGCGGTCCCGCATTTTCGTTTGGTTGGCCAGGCTGCGGCTTCGGCGGCTGGAGGGGCTACGCCACCTCTTACGGCGTCCAGTCGGTCTATCTCGCCGCGCCATTCGGGGGCGGAGCGAGCTTTTTCTCGGGCGGGATCGTGCCCTATCCGGTGCCGTATGCGGTTCCCTATGCCGTGCCCTATGCCGTGCCATACATCGCCCCGTGGCCCTGGTTCGGTGCCGCGAACACGCCGCCGGCTGCGGCTCAGGCGCTGGCGGTAGGACGTGGGGGCGGTGTGACAGCTGCCCGCATGAATCCGCCGTCCGATCCGCTGGCGGTCGCTCACGCGAGCCCCTCGGCCAGGCTTCGCGCCGCCCACCCGGCGTCGCGCCGCCGCGCGGCCGACCTGGTGGCGACCGGCGATCGACAGCTCCGTGAGGCTGCCGGCGACGCCCGTCGCTTGAAGGCCGCGGCCGAGGCCTATCGCCGGGCCGCCGCCGCCGCTGCCGATGATCCCGACACCCACATCCGCCATGCCATCGCGCTGGTGGCGGCCGGCCGGCCGGAGGATGCCGACGCAGCCGCGCAGCGGGCCGTAATGCTCGACGGGCGGCTGGCGGCGGAGCCGGGCGACCGCGCTGCGGGGGAGCCCAGCCCGCTGGTGGCCCGCGGCGCGACCATTCTCCGCGAGATCGCCGCCGCC
>Ga0247833_1007020_pt1 | contig 12148 bp, 17 predicted proteins | sample LaCruzMarch2015__7_FD_187117 | JGI IMG/M metagenome (GOLD analysis project Ga0247833, IMG submission 187117) | Freshwater microbial communities from meromictic Lake La Cruz, Castile-La Mancha, Spain - LaCruzMarch2015_8m | ecosystem: Environmental > Aquatic > Freshwater > Lake | place: Spain...
AGACACGTGAGACCAACCGTGCCGTCTTCCGTGACGCCCCCAGCCCCCGTCCCGCCACGGCTTCTCAGGTCAAAGCCATCCGGGCCATTGCTGCACGCCGGAAGATCGACCTCGTTGGGATGCTCCGGGAACGCTTCGGCCTTACCACTGCGGACGAACTGGGCATTCGGCAGGCTAGCAACCTCATCGATGAACTGAAGGGCGACGAGCCTGCTGCCACTCCTGCGAACGGCACCGGGACCTACGCGACGACTGGAGGTGCCCGATGATCGCCGGAACTGAACTGCTGCCGGTGATCACGCCAGCCAGCACCAATCCCGCCAATGAGATCGCCAAGAAGATCACCGGCCGGGACTACGTGAGTTGGTCGGCCATCTCGACGTTCCGGACCTGCCCTTTGAAATACCGGTTTCGCTACATCGACGGCCTGCCCGAGGAGTCTGTGTCCAGTGCGCTCGTGTTCGGCACCGGTATTCACACGGCCGTCGAGCAGCACTTCCAAGCGATCTTATCCGGCGAAGAGCAGCCCGACGTCGAGCGGCTCATGTTCGCCTATCGCAGTGCATGGCTGCCGCACGACCCAGACGCGATCTCTTTCGGCAGCACAGAAACCCGGGCCTCGTTGGATGGGTTGGCCTCGAAGATGCTTACGGCGTTCCTGAGTAGCCCCGCGGCGAGCGTTCAAGGGCGGGTTTTGGGCGTCGAGGAGGAGATTCGCGGCTTGCTCGTTCAAAGCGTGCCGGATTTGTTTGGACGGGTGGATTTGCTGACGGAGGACTCGGATTCGCTGGTCATCACGGACATCAAAACTTCACGTGGCAAATGGAGTCAGGAGCAGGTCGAGGACAGCGGCGAGCAGTTGTTGCTGTATAGCCACCTCGCCTCGGAGATCAGCCCGGGGAAGAAGATCGCGACCCGGTTCTTGGTCCTGACGAAGACCCGGGAGCCTGTCATCGAGGAGCATGTCCGCGAGGTCGAGCCAGCCGCCGTGAAACGCACCTTGGCGGGCGTGGAGCGGGTCTGGCGGGCTATCGAGTCGGGGGTGTTTTATCCGGCGCCGTCCACTGTTGGCTGCGCTGGGTGTGGGTACAGGGTGGCTTGTCGGGGGTGGGGTGGGTAGGAAGCGGTAAGAGAGAGCGGCCGTGGTTGTTGAAGAACTCCTCGGCCGCTTTTTCTTAGCTATTGGGACCCTAACCCAGCCGCGAAGTTACTCATCGGGTATCCACACGCATCCCGATCCACTTCCAGGTCGGTTCATGGAGCAGAGGCACCTTGTTGTATCGATTCTCCCTGTCGGGGAAGTTCTGGATACTGAAGTAGCACCACTCGATGCCAGCGTTGAATCTTTGGGACTGTATTTCCCCGTCGGAGTTCCGCCGGAGTGCTACACCTGCTCCATCGTGGAGCCCTTAATTAAGCTGCTGAAGTCCTGGAGATCGCCTGCGTTGATGATGTGCATACTCTAAGCATGAACCCCGCCATCGCACTAAGACGCAGACTCCTCAGCATCGCTCATCCCCTCGCCACAAATAACGCGACGCTACAGCCCCGTCGCTGACACCTTCAATTGTGTTCCCTCTCGTGTCAAGAGAAGTGAATCTGCCCTCGGCCGAATCATAGGGGGCAACACTCCCAGGATCTGCTGGCTGGTGTCTTCACGTTTCAGATACCTTGCCAGAAGATCCTCAAGGGACTCGGCGGCAACCGGGTTCGGCGCCTGAAACGTCGCATCCAGAGTGGCTGCTGGTCCGACAATGCCAATCCCGACGGAGAACCACTCAGAATTCTCACGAAACAGAACCCAGTCTCTCTCCGTTCTGGCAAAGGCGTTGGAATCAGCAACAGCCCACGCCATATGGGTTACCGGCAGGGCGTTGATGGCCTCAGCAATTTTTTTCGACGCTCCCAGTGTATTCTCCGCGGCACGGTCAATGGCTTTTGCGACCGTTTGTTTGTCGAGAGAAAGCACGAACAGCGAATCAGAGAGCACGCTGCAGAAAAACTTCCCGTTGCCATCCCCGGCAACCTCAAATATCAGGCAGTCTCCATGTCTTTCCGCGGGATACCTGTCGATGCCTGCCAGTGACTGCTCGATGGCCTGCTTGTTGAGTTTCGCATCGATAGCAAAGACAACGTCAGCAAACGGCTCGCCATCGGTAAATGGTGCGATCACAGTCAGACGATAAACGTCCCGCATCACGTTCACGCCATACTTCGCGTTGAACATTTGAACTTGCGCAAGAAACTGCTGCCCCTGCGGGCCTGCCATTGTGTTCTGTAAGTTGCGTTGCCCAAAAGGCGTCGCGAGTACCTTACTGACCTCAAGTACAGCAACCGCTTTGGCGTCCTCGTCGATCAGGTGAAGACCGGTGACCGGCCCCTTATCTGCCGGCTCGGCCGAGGCACAAACTGTTGCGGCAAGCGTACAGAGAACTGCGTTGGCAAGTCTCACGTACCATCGCGTGCATGTTGGCATGTGGACAGCGGTCATGTGTTCCTCCTCAGCTAGTGACAGTTAGGAATACCCTATGTTGTGGCATTGTCCATTCCACTACCTTGAAAACGTTGGACGTGGCAATGAATCGGGTAGTGTTGTGGCGTCTGTCGGAATCACCGCTCCGGCCAACGCGTGCAACTTCCACTTCCCATTCTCATACCGAAAAACCTGTCGGTATGTCACCAACTCAAACTCCGGCAGTAGTGCCGAGTGGTGTTTGTAGTTCAGCCCCAGCCTTCGATGCCGCACGGGTTCCCGATCTTTCTCGTCGGCTGGGAGCGTCAGCTGAATGACCATCGCTTCTGCCATCTGTGGCCGCATGTTCGGGCGGATATCGATGATCTTGAAGTCGACAAGCCGCATGTAGACATCCGTATCCGCGAACATTTTTGTAGCTTCTTCCTTAAAATCCGCTGCGTGCTGTCCGCTCGCAGCTTCTTTGGAAAACGTCTTCATCAACTGCTTTAAGTCTTCCGCGTTTACCGCGTTAAAGTTTCGCTCCAGCACCATGCGGCATTCGTCTATCGCTTTCTGTACAGGGTCGGCCGCCAAGCCCTCGCGTGTCTCGGCATCGGGAGTACTCGCATAGACAGAACACGCCATGCACCACAGGACCTAGCTGCCTGCGAAGGCAAGCAGCAATCGTCGGGCACCATGCAAGAACGTCCTACCAACGGTCATCTGCTGTCACCAATCGTGATTAGTCTTTTGCCATGGCTATAAGTTTCACTACCGGCAACGAGGCGGATTGACCTGCCCTGCCTCTTTCCGTAGCTCAAGAACTTTGTCGCACAACTGGCGGCATCCGGCCCGAAACTCTGGCGGCAGTTCAATTTTCTCAGCTGAAACGAACAGAAAGTCGGGCTCGCTATCAATAGCATCAAAAAGAAGCGGGCCGTACACCTGCGGTGAAATGCGACCAATCTCCATCGGGGCCCACTGTGTCACGCTATAGCGCTTATGCTTCTGCGAATTCCAGAAATCCACAGCACTGGCCGAGTGTATCGCAATTGGATTAGTCAACTGAAACTTACGGCCACCATAAAACTCTATCTGTCCGGCCAGAAAGTCGATCCCTTTGTCGTCCGCATTCGCCGGCGTATCGTCGAGCACAAGAAAAGACACTGAACACAATAGGTCATCTGCGACATTCATCGGCGAGAGTCCAACTCGCGTGCCCCCCGACTCTTTTGCGACGCGAATAAACGGCTCTTGCGGAGCTCCTTCGCCTTTCCATGCAGGAACCGCTTCCTTGCTAGTCCAATCGATGTTCGGCAAAAAAAGGCCCACGTCCTCATAGGTCTGCTTGACGCCCTTGGTGCTTGTCCAGCTGCATCGCCCCTTCTCGTAGGCGTCTAAGAGTCGGCCCAAATCGGTTTCCAAGTTTAAACCCTGACCCTTTTCGTACATCATTCGGCGGCACACCTGTATCGCCCATCCCGGGTTGTCGGCAAAAGCACGATCAATGTCAGACGCGACAGATGCGCAAGACCACGTGAGGCAGACGATGAACGCAAAAGATAAGCAAAGCACCGACAGGATGTTTGTCTTCAGGTTAAACATGGGCAAGTCCTTGACGATTAACAACACGGATTACGTTGCCTAATGAAGATCGCACGGCACTGAGGAAAAGCTTGGGCATACAGCTGTAATCAAGCCACGCTGATACGAAGGCTGCTACCTGCGACTTCATTGCCCCCATGCCAAGCTTGACCGGCTGGGAGGCCGCCGAGGAGTAGAGGTAGTACCCTACTGAGGGGCAAGCTACCCCACTGCGGCGGCTTCTGCAAATCGAGCGGCTCAGGGTCCCGATTCCTATGATCGCGACCGTGCCGCGAGGCGCAGGGTTCTCTCAACCGAGCAGCGGCAACGAGACGTTGACATGCCTTGCCAATCATCAGGGTGACGCTCCCTTCGGCTTGGAAATAATGCAGCCGATCTTGCCGCCCGCTGGGTTCTTGAACCGCAAAGCCGGCTGCTCTGGTGTGGGTTCCTCTGGCTTGGGCCCCTCTGCAGTGACCAATCCGCTGGCACTGTTCGCCTCGGCGTTGGTCACAGTCGGCTTGGGAGCACCCGGCCTAGCCGCCCACGCAAAAGCCGTGGTCTTGAGCACCGGCGTCCGATTGGTCTGGGTGAGCATGAGCCAGTCCTGCGTCCGGGTTTTCTCAGGCAGCGGCCACCAGGCGAAGCCATTGACGAGCGTGGGGTACTCCGGGCCCGTAGTGTCAAGAAAGCTGGAGTATTCCCACTGCAGGCCGTCGGGCTTGAAGAGTAAGTAAGCGGTGCCGTTCACGCTCGCGGTGATCTCAGTCTTGCCGTCGCGATCCACCAACTCCGGCTGGCGAACGTGCTCGAGCGTCACGGCCAAATCGCCAGAGGAGAGGCTGGCCGAAGGGGTTTCGTCGGAGGCCTGTTCATTGATCTTGAAGAGCAGTTCGCCGGTGTACGGAGCAACGAAGGCGAGCTCAGGGCCCACGGGTAGCGAGAATCTGGACTCGCGGACCTTGGCGAGGACCATCTGGCGAGGCAGGTCGTCTATCAGAACTTCTCGGGCGAGCTTGTCATCCAGAAGGACGATCGGCCCAAGCAGTGGACGCACGCCCTCTGGGGCTGTTCCCTCGGGGCCAAAAGTGTTCCCAGACCCGTCGGTGCAGGTGCCCGTGACTCTCAGCCTGTAGAAGTCGCCCTCACGGACCTTTAGGCCAGATCCAACCCATGCCGGCGAGACGTTCACATGGGCCTGGCTGGTGGCAGACCACTCGAAGTCCCAGAGGCGTCGGCTGAAGACTTGACCCATTCCCAAAGCCGCAACGGCACTAAATATCAAAATCATTCCGGTCCGCCTCGGCACCGGAACCCTGAGCTCCCGTGGCAGCGAGATGCGGTCAAAGAGCCCGCCACCAGACTGGGCCCTGACAGGCTTGCCCTCCAGAAACCGCCCCAGATCAGCCGCAAGTTCGCCCGCACTGTGGTACCTGCGCCGGCGATCTTTCTGGAGGCATCTTTCGGCGATCGCACTGACTTCGCGGGGAATAGCCTTGTCTACAGACCGCAGCGGCACCGGCACCTGCTCGCAGACAACTCGGGACGCTTCGTGCAGGGCTTTCTTGCGGACTGAATAGGGGGCCGTGCCCGAGACCAACTCATAGAGCACGACGCCGAGGGAATAAACGTCTGTCCGGCCGTCGAGGTCTTCTGGATCAGGCCCGAACTGCTCCGGGCTCATGTACTGCACGGTGCCAATGAGCTGGCCCGTGTCGGTCTTCATGGACGTTAGGGCCAAATCAGAGTCGGTGCTGCGGGCTACGCCAAAGTCTATGACCTTCGCGTTGCCATACCCGTCCACCAAGATGTTCCCCGGCTTCAGGTCTCGGTGCACGATGCTGCGGTCGTGGCCGTGGGATACAGCCTCGCAGACTTGCTTAAATAGCCGCAGCTTGTCTTCTAAAGCCAGCCCCTCCTCATGGACATAGTTCGTGATCGGCTTGGCATTGGGTATGAACTCCATCACGTAGAAGGGCACATCGCCAAAATCACTGGAGTACGTGCCGACGATGAAGATTTGTGCGATCCCGGGATGTTGAAGTTTTCCAAGAAACTCAGCCTCCCGTTCGAACCGCCGCATGGTCTTCTCAGAGGTGATTCCCTGACGGATGACCTTCACGGCAACGGTACGAGAGGGGCGTTCCTGCTGGGCTTCGTAGACCCGGCCCATACCCCCTTCGCCAATGAGCCTTACGATCTTCACGCCGCCCAAGTCCAAGCCGAGCAGCGGGTCGACTCGCTGGGATTTCACCTTGGGCCGCGGTGCCAGACCAAAGTTATCAGCCCCTCCCGGGAACTGGCTCGGGTTGTCGCGGTCTTTGCCTTCGGTCGACATCAGATGTTTGTGCGAGTGGGAGGCGGAAACTGTGTTGCAGGGTCCTGAAGAGCCACGTGCCCGCCATGTTGTGGGGGGTAGTCTATGACCGCGGCGAGCTTGTCGGACAGCCGGGAGCATGAGTTTGGAGAGCCCTTAAGCTGGCGTTTAAATGCCCAGTTGATTGCGGAGCCAAAAGAACAGACAAGTAGCCGCGATAGCTAAAAAAAGACCCGCGAACACGGCCCACGCCACCTGCCACGAGTTTCTCCATGAATGCTTGAAATACTTGCTGCCAGAACTCGCATTGGGGTGGCTTCCTGTTGATCTCTCGGGGGGCTGCTCGGCATCACGTTCTTCGAGCACCGTCAGGACGCGGACACTTTTGGGCACTGGTGGCAGCCCCCGCAAGCGGTGCCCCGACCTCGACGAAGCATGTGAAGAGCCGTGCGGCATTGAGGACATGGGCAGGCCTTCACAGAGGAGTTTCGAGATGGACCCGTAAATCAACTGACGCAACACAAATGGTGGAACGGTATTGGTTGCGAAGAACAAATGCAGCTGGCGAAAAACGTCTGATCGCACTGAGCCGGCGGTTTTCACTTCAGGCCCAGTTGTTCCGTCGTGAACACAATTTGCATGAAGTCGTCCGCTGAGATGGTGACCTTCTCTCCCGGCTCAAAAACCCACCCCCAGTCCAAAGTGCCCAGTTCGACGACTGCCTGCGGGGCGATTTCACCGAAGTTGTGCGCAAGTCCCGAGTTCTTGCCCGGATTGTGAACTCTGAGTATCACATTCTTGAGGGGAATATTTGATTTATTGGCTACTTGAACCACGTTGCCGACGCCAAGCATCGAGGACCTTACAGACACCATCACCGGCACCTGCATCGGCGTTCGAATCTTTTCGGGCTTGAAAAAATAGAAGTATCCGAAGGCCAGCAATGCCGCTGTGACCAATACTTCGATGCCGTTGAATCGCCACGCTCCCTTCTTTGCGTTTTCGGCGGCCTGGTCCTGCAAGAGTTTCTGAGCAATGAGTTCACCGACAGGAGTGGTCGTGTGGTTGTGAAGCTTTGCGCACCGGCCACACAACCCGAAGCCATCCACGCTTGGATAAGAAAGAAAGGCTCGGCGACCACAAAGTTCGCACACACTAAGGAGCGTAAACATCAGCCTGGTCCTTGGGCTTCGGGAGGGGACTGAACGGGCCCGCTATAAGTTCTGGCGGGAACCGGGCCTTGAATCGGCCAAATGAAGTTTGGCGGCCCTGAAAGCGGGTTTTGCGGCGGCTTTTAACTGGCCCGATCTGGCGGGCCGGGGCGCCGCCAGCGACTTCCAGCCGGTAGACTCGCAGCCGGATGCTGGAGGCAGGTGCTGCTTCATAACAGGCGACCACTTTTTCACGCTTTGCGACCACGACATGCCCCACCCTGAGCCAACTGGCTGTTCAGAGCTCGATGCCGCGATCTCAACGTGTCTGGCAAAGCTGGCCGCCGGTGATGACTCAGCCCGCGTGAAGATTCTGGAGATCTGCAACGGCCGGCTCCGGGACCTCTCCAGTAGGCTTCTCGGGAAGTTCGCCAAGGTCCGAAGGTGGGACGACACAGACGACGTGGCCCAGAATGCCGCGATCAGGCTGTACAGGGCGCTGGGAGACACCGTGCCGGACTCTACTCGCGGCCTGATGGGACTGATGGCAACACAGATTCAGCGGGAGCTTCTGGATCTGGCCCGTAAACACTCGGGGCCCATGAGCTACGCCGCCAATCACGATACGAATGCCCGAGACGCCACAGACGGGCAGGCTTTCTTTGTAGACGAGGCCCCAGCACCTGACGGCACTGAAGAAGAGCTGCCACTTGAGCGGTGGGAGCAGTTTCACGAGGCTGTTGAAAAGCTCCCTGATGAGCTTCGGGAAGTCTTCAAGCTGGTCTGGTACCTCGGCGTCGACCAAAAGACCGCTGCTGACACGCTGAACTGCTCGCAAAGAACAGTCGGGCGGCGTTGGCAGGACGCGAGGGAGCTTGTCGGGAAAGCCATGGGCGAAGATGCCGGCGAGGGGAATATGCAAGACGAACCAGCTCCACAGACTTAGATATCTTTATGAGCACAGGGCAAGGATCGGCTGGGAACGTCATCGCGGCACTGGCGAGCTTCTTTGTGCCGGGCTTGGGCCAGCTTGCACAGGGCAGGATCTTGGTGGCCCTTGTGCACTTCATCGGGACCGTCGTGCTCTGGTTCTTCATGCTCGGCTGGCTGGGGCACCTCTGGTCAGCCTACAGTGCAGCGACTTGGCATCCGGGGGCTTGAGGGTGAGCGGCAGCGGGTGGTCCGTATTGCTTCATTATTGGATTTTTCGTTGGCCAGCCCTCTTCGAAGCCCAGACTCCCCCCTCGGTAAGCCTGCTGTGGACTGACCCGAGAAGCCAAACCCACGTTTCTCGGCGCTAAGGTGGGATTTGCATTCGCCGGTGCCCTTATTGATATCAATTCAAATTCGCTGCCAACCCCCGAACTGCCCGGTGAATCTTGTTTGGGACCACTACTGCGGGGTTGATTTCTCCATGTCTTGGCAGGCACTCGGCATGGCTAGCAGCAGTTTCACTCGACAAAGAAATAAACACGCTAGAATGCCAGTTAAATCCAGTTGACCGTATGGGCTTATATCCAGATCGTCGCACGCAGTTGTAATTTCTGCGTGTCGTTGTGGACCCAAACCAGCGTATCTATCGGAAATTAGTATGTTTGTAGGCTTCTTCCGGCAAATCGCAGAAGGCAGCCCAAGAATTCAACCCTGCGACACGCCTTCCGGGCTAGTTATTTCCTGGAACCGCCCCTTTGTAGGCTGACTCGTCTTCGAACAGATCGCGATGAGCACGGTGGACAGCCCAAACACGCTAACAAGAGAGCCGGGCGTGTTCTGGTCAGCTGGAAAGATAATGTTATTTATATCGTGCTGCATAAGACGTATAAATCCGGCTGAATTATTGCCGTGTCGGAATGTAGTAAGAACCTGTACTTCCGGATGATCGGGGTTGAGATCAGGGTTTGAGTTACGACTGGATACGGGCTTGCTACGAGGGCTCTGCCGGCACCCCAATAGAGTGCGCTAGCGTGAGTCCTGCCGGCTTGTCGGGGCTGCGGGCAGTCAGGGCAGCTTTTTGAAACGCCCGGGCTACGCGGCTTTCAGGGGCGTTCTGGCGAGGCTGAGTGTAGAGCTGTCGCCTGGCCGTCAAAGCTCTTGATGCCCCAGCCAACTCGCCAATCGCAAGTTCTCAGCCAGCACCCGCACGACTGGCGTCCTCGATGTGTGCCAGCATGCCGGGGTGAAGTGCTCAAGCTCGGTGACCACGGCTGAAATACTCTCTGGAGCGAGACCGAGGGTGCCGCCAACGTCCGCCGCTCCCAAGTCGCCAAGAAGCTCCCGGGCACGCTGGCTATGTCGGGCTACGCCTGCGGGCTTTCCCTCACGGATTTTCACGGCGGCGGCAGCGAGGTGAATGAGCCCTTGAACGAACTGGGCTTCGGGAGTCGTCCGGCCAAGTGCGTTCCAGAAGCCCTCCCACACTTCATGAGCTTCCCAGTAGAAGCCCGCGTTGTAGAGGTCGAGGGCGTATAGCCACCGGGAATTGTCGGCGAGCACAGCGGCAAGGGCACGGCGGCGAGAATGAGGCTCGGTTTGCAGGGCAGCGAGCACGGCGGCTGTGATCGGCAGGGCGTGGGCTGAATCCCGGGCGGCATAGAGGTGGCCGGCAGGGTTGTTCACCGGGTGCGGCAAGTCATGGCCCGGAACATAGCTGTACGGAGGGAGTTCGATGGCCGGGGCGTAGCGTGGTTCCGGCATCTCAGTCCTGCTTCCGGACAAACTCGAAGAAGTCCTGCCCGAATACCAGCACGCGTTTGCCGACCTGATGAAACGGCAGCCCTTTACGCCTCAGTACCCGCCACGCTGCTGCACGAATACCAAGGCGCCGTTGAAGCTCGGGCAACGTGTAGAGCTCGTCGCCCCGGATGAAGCCCGAGGGAAGCTTTGAGGGGGGTGGTTCGGGCTTGGGTGGTCTGGGCATGGCGGAACTCCGGGTAATTATAGGAATACCACGAGCGTGGCGATGGAACGGCTCACTCACCTGGTGAAAGCCCGGCCGGAGGGCTGGGGGGAAATCGCCGGGCTGGATACACGCTCCCTGCCCGCCTGCTCGCGTTTGGCCCGCTCGTAGTCCAAGACCTCAGCGTGCAGGGAGCCGACACCCTCCAAGGTGGTCATCGAAGCGATCATGTACGGCAGATCCTTAGAATCACCTCTCCAATTTATGTCCACAACCGCCAGCACGCCGCCCCTGTCGAACTCCACAGTCTGGCGGGCGACACTAAGTGGCAGCCCGAGTCGACGAAGTTCTTTCGTACTGCGCTCTATCGCTCTTTCGCTGAGCCAGAGTGGCTTGAATAGAACCTTTTCAGCATCAGGGCCAAGCAGGATCCGCAGGGCCAGCCGCCAACAGGGCGTCAGTTTGGTCCCGACTTCCTTGAACCAGCCAAATAAGGGCTGGCACACATAGGCACCGGGATCCAGTTTTGATGCGTTCCACAGGTGATCCCAGCGGCTCACGTCGGGCACCTCGTGATACGCAAGCGGGCACAGGATCTCGTACGGCGGTGCTTCCCAAGAGTCGAGCGGCCGTGGTGAACGCGATTCTTGCCCAAGGGCCGCCTGCCGCCGTTCAAGGTCGATTTCACGCAAGTCAGAGAGTTGTGGGTTCATGTTTGCCTCAATTCCTTTTTTATGAAGTAGTTGCCGTCACTATTGACGCTCATGGGATTCCCTTGGCCTTGGCTGCTACGACTTTCAAGGGCACGCCCAGCAGCAGCGGGTAGTCCTGAGCCGCCCCTTCATGCCAATTCCAGTTACGCCGAAAGCCTATCCAGCACACGTGTCATGCGCTGAAGTGTCTCATGGTCTTCCGCATCAAGAAGTTCCCGAAGGCCTGGGTTGCCAAATTCACGTAGGCATAGTTTGACCCTTTGATGGTGGACGAATGGAGTCCTAGTCCTCGTCGTCCTCGTCCACGGCGGCGATGACAGCCTCCATGGCCTCGACGGCGTATTCAGCCTGCTCCTGCAAGTCCCGAACATCGTCAAGAAACATCTCAAGCTCCTCCGCGTCGACGGCCAGCAACTCGCTCCGGGTGAGCCCACCTTCGGCTTGCCCACTGTGTCCGCTGTCGTGGAGCCACTTGAAGAGTCGCTGCGAGGCTTCGTCAGCCGCAGCGGCTCCACGAGAAACATCTGACTTCCACTGCTGCATGACGGGCGGAAGCTGGGCGCCAGCCTGCGACTCCGCGGTCACTTTCCCCGCAGGTAAACCGTGCGTGTCGTTGATGGAGGCTGGGGACTGATCATCGGACTGGTACATGGATTACTCCTCGGGTGAAAACTGAACAGGGAAATTGCTTGCGGGTTGCTAACGCTTCTGGGAGACACCCCGCCGTGCAGCGTGCTGTTTCATCAGCGATCACGACACTTGCTGCCCGACGATTCGTCCGTCGACAGCCCGTAGCTGCCGCCGCTGACTAGACTTGGGGTCGGCGTACTCAAGGGTGACCGTCACGCCGGAAATCCGGGCCAAAAGCCTGTTGAAGACCCGGAAAGCAGGCTCGCTGTCGGTCATGAAGCCCATGCTACCGACTACGTACTCGTCATTGCCCTCGGTCGTGAACGTTGCGCTGGTACGGTGGGGCTTCGAGAGCATCTCCAGTACGATCGCCCGGCACTGCTCCACCTCCGCGGGCAGGCC